>JAABUO010000166.1_pt1 | contig 174346 bp, 166 predicted proteins | sample 5559291 | NCBI WGS metagenome assembly JAABUO01 (sample SAMN10711878, study PRJNA513372) | rock metagenome | isolation source: Antarctica rocks | place: Antarctica: Victoria Land, Finger Mt sud
CCGCCCCCCCCCCTACAAGGATGTTAGCACTGTGAAACTTTTGAATAGCTTCATATTTACCTGTTTGATTGATTTCATTAACAAAACAGGCTTTCAAGGCTTGATGGTACACCGTAGTAGCGAGAATATCAAGAATGTCTGAATTCAACAGTAATTTGGGGGGGGGGGGCGCGACAAATGCGATGCCAAGGATTCGATACCTTTCTGCACACGCTAATATCACTGACACCTACTGTAGGGTGGCGCGGGCAGTCATCCGCTAAGACCCCGCTTGTTGCCCTCGAGACCGAACTGTTTGCTCACAAGGCTGCTCTGAGCTTTGCGGCTCCAATCCCACCTTCACAGGCTCACCACAGCTTTACGTCCGATTTGCATAAGTTACCTGACTTCGCTGAACATGGCAGATCTACAGCAGACACGCTCAGTCGATGAAAGTCCCATTTCTCCCGTCGAGCGCCGCAACTCGCTTGAGAAACATCTCCAGATGAGGCCCGACCCCAAAGATCTAAAGGATCGAAACATCTTGAAGGATACCAAAGCCGCTCCGTACATCTGCCTGAAAACTATAGGTGGAAGCCTCCAATACTAACAAGAAACCCCAGGGCACTCCAATCCGCGGCACAAGAGCTAGAGCGTCAGCGCGCCACCGATAGCTTGAAGAAGGGATTGGAAAAACGCCCAGAGCGCGACCAGCTGATTGAACGTAAGCCTGGCCCCAGAACTTGTCCCATTGGCAACCTCCCCAACTACCTTGCTGATTCTGCCCCTCTCTCAATAGGCAACATCCTCCCCGACTCGACCGCAGCGCCGGCGCTACAGGGCCAGCAAAGAGAACTCGAAAAGCACATGCGTGCCAATAGTCTAGAACAGAAGATCCAGCACCGACCTAAGCCGGAGGAGCTGATCAAGGAAGGGATTCTCACCGCCAACGAGGATCCTACGAAGGAGTGATTTAGAACTAGTTGGGATGGCCGAAGCGTATACCCGGCTGAATATGGCTTATGTCTAGATGTCAACAGAGATATCATGGCGCTTCGGATGTGTTTATCGAGAATATTCATTACGCAATTAATTGCTGCCGCATTTTATGTTCTCAGTAGCTCTCGACTGGCTCTCTTCCCCTCTCCTCAGAACCTATGTCCGGTACCCATCCTTTGGGTCTTTCTCTTCCCCTTATGATCATTCCATAGACCGCATTCTCGACCTTCTCAACACAAGTTTTCATGATCTCCATTTTCCTGTCCAAATCTCTCTTCAGTGGTGATCCACCCCCGTTTCCGTGTGTAATGTCCAACGCCACGAAAGATGTTCTCAGTGACCTCAGATCCGACAAGATGTCCGTGCCCTCATGCTCCGAAGCTTGCGCCGAACCACGAGGTAAAACTCCGTTGGTAGCCATACTCGTAATTGCGAACCTCATCAACTCCCCAACAAGATCGAAAAGCCCCAATACGTAGTCATCCTCCGTCAACCTTACGCCACCCGGTATCTTTGATTGAGCTTCGTCGTAGGTGATGAGTCGTTGAGTCTCGACATAATGCTGAAAGGAAACGGCCTCCACGTATTCCTGTACGCCTCCAGAAATCTGCCGCTGGTAGCGCCACGCATTGATGTCCTGCAAGTCAGGAGAAACCGATCTGACAAGGTCATTGATCTGTTTTTGGCGGGGTTCATTCTCTTTTGCGACCTTGTCAGGGACAGGAGCTTGAAGTTGGCGAACGCTGCGGGAAACATTGTGTCAATTGAGAAGTTGAAAGCGTACTTTTGGAGCCATGTACCGTTGTAAAGAGAAGATCCTAGCTTCCAGTGAGTAATCCTTCATGCTACCCATATACTATGCTCACATCTTCTTGCTCAGAGCAGTAATGTCCCTGGAGGCCTTGATAATGCGCTCCCGCCGATCGTGGTGCTCGTCCAGCTCATTGCGGAAAGCCTCGAACATTGGCATGAAGGGCGAAGCTTGTGTAGAAGTCTCCATCTCTGCGGTATCGTAGCGTGGTCGTTTGTTAGGGTTCATGGCTTTTGTAAAGATTGGGATGTTTATCAGATCTCTATCAGAATGCATGGATGATGCCGAAGCTAGGTAGGCGTGGTAGGGTTTTGATCTCAACCTCAATACAATGGGGTTTCGTGGAATTGGATATGGCGTCTTTTCTTTCTTCATTTAAATGTTCCCAGTCTATTGAAATCGCGATGCAAGCCTGCTTTGTGTTTTTACTGTCAATGTCCGCTTAAATGGAAACCTTTAAACGGCCATTACCAATGTCCTCCTTCTTCACCAACCCAGTCATTTTCTCTTCCGCTATAGCTCTTCGCATCGTACTCCTCTTCTACGGCCTGTTTCAAGACAAATACTCTCCTCTCAAATACACAGACATCGACTATTTCGTCTTCACAGACGCCGCCCGCTACGTTTCCCGCGGCCTCTCCCCCTACGAGCGGGAAACCTACCGCTATACGCCCCTTTTAGCATGGCTTCTTCTCCCAACCGCCTGGCCTGGCACAGCATGGTTTTCTTTTGGGAAAGCGGTCTTTGCCGTCTCAGATATCATTGCCGGCTGGCTCATCGTTCTGGTCCTGCGGTCCCCTGAAGGCGGTAAGGTGACCACGGAACGCGCCCTTAAGTTTGCTAGTATCTGGCTTCTGAATCCCATGGTCGCTACCATCAGCACTCGAGGTAGCTCTGAGGGACTATTGGGCGTACTGGTGGTCGCTTTGCTCTGGGCAGTGACCCACCGGCGGATAACGCTCGCAGGAGTCCTGCTGGGTCTGGCGGTCCATTCAAAGATCTACCCCTTTATCTATGGGCCTTCGATAATCTGGTTCTTGGAAGAGCCATCTTTACACCCTTCCCCACGTACACCAGAGCCACAACCCTCAGCAAAAACAATCCTGCTTCGCTCCTCACGGACCATTCGCCATTTCTTCAACCGCCCCCGCCTCACCCTCCTCCTCACCTCCCTCACCACCTTCACCTCCCTCAACCTCCTAATGTACACCATCTACTCCACCCCGTTCTTCACCCACACTTACCTCCACCACCTCACCCGCATCGACCATCGCCACAATTTCTCCCCCTACAACACACTCCTGCATCTTTCCTCCGCCCTCCCCTCTGAAACCAGCAAGTGGCACTTCGAGTCTCTGGCTTTTATTCCGCAACTCGCTCTCAGCGCCGTATTGATCCCGCTAGTACTGGCGAAGCGGGATTTGGCTGGGGCGATGCTGGCGCAGACGTTTGCGTTTGTGGCGTTTAACAAGGTGTGCACGAGTCAGGTGAGTATCTTCAGCCACTACTACAAGTGATTGAAATAAGCTTACCTATCAAAGTATTTTCTCTGGTACTTGATCCTCACCCCCTTTTACCTCCCTTACTCCTCTCTCCTCTCTTCTCTGAGGCTTGGCGTGACAGCCGCAACACTTTGGGTCGTCTCTCAAGTAAGTTGACTCTTCCTATCCCCTCAACCTCATTCCCTCTTAGTGGCTTCTCCTCCACTTTTTCTCTCTTACCCCTTCCACACCTGCGTCCCCCCTTTACCTCCCTCTTTCCCCTCTCTACATCCGCCCCCCCCCCCCCAAAGCTAACCCCCAAACAGGCCATCTGGCTCCATGCCGCCTACAACCTCGAGTTCCTCGGCCTCAGCACTTTCGCCCCCGGTATGTTCCTCAGCAGCCTTTTGTTCTTTGCCGTAAACATCTGGATCTTGGGGATTATTGTGCGGGATGTTGGAGCGCAAGCGGCAGGGGGAGAAGGGATAGGGTTGGCGAAGAGAGGAAGGGGAAGGAAGAGTGAAGGAAGTCAAGGTGACTTGATGTGACATGGACAGCGCCACATACAATACAGCGCGGCGCATGTTACAACTCCCATATCGTCTCCAGCCTATCTATCTACCTTCCCTAAGATCTCAACGATTATGTAGCTACCATTATCACCCGCCTAACCATTCCGTTCCCATTTTCCTATGCCACAAAACACTGTGAATATGGACCCAAGCGCCTATGCAGTAGAATAGAGTGCAAAAGGGACTAAGCCCTCCAGCCTATCCCGCTCCCACAAAGCCCCTAATATCTTATACGCCTGGTATTACCACCCCCGCTTTTGCCATGCGATAAGACTCCCAAAGCGCGATGCCCAAGCGCCCCCGAAACCCATAAACGCCCGCTAAATATGCATACTTTGTCCGATTCCAGCCACCGTACGCATTAACCATGCACGCATCAAAAACTCATCGCCCCACCTTCGGCCAAGGCAGCATAACTCTCCACTCTGATACTCTTCGGCCGAGACCGGAGACTTCTTCCATCCACCAGGCCGTCCCCGCCAAGCCCCTCCGCCAAGCCCAACTCCTCATACCCGGCCCCAGGTCTCGCCTCCCTCAGTAGCCCCAGAATCTCCTCGTTCCAGATCCCCGACACCTTGGGCCCCTTGATCTGGAAATACGGGTTCATGAGCGGATAGGGGGAGTCAAGGTCGATGAAGCGGATGCGGAGGGAATTCAGCGAGGGGTAGACTTTCAAGCAGCGCACCGCGGAGATGACGAGGGTGGTGAAGAGGGAGATAAAAGGCCAGCTGTGGATGCCTGTGATGTCGTTCCAGGCTTTGGCGTCGCGGCAGCAGTTTTTAACGATTAGATCGACAGATTTAAGCCGGGAATTATCACGGTGATTTATTGCGGATTCGGCTGCGGTGGAGAAGAGACAGCCGCAGACGCGGCCGGTGTAGGTCAGGGTTTCGAGCTGGGGCGCTATACGGCCAAGATCCTGACAGATATGGTGGGTGGGGTAGACTTTACGCCATTTTTCTAGAAAGGACGATTGCTTGCCGTAGAGGCCTTCAAGGCAGATGTTGATGTGGGTGATTGTAGGCGGGAAATGTCGAAGAATGGCGCACATTGCGACGTAAGATTCGGTCTTGGGTTTAGAATAGGTGCAGTGCCATTCTCGAAGGTTTGGGACGGCACGGACAATGGTGTGGAAGTCGGCGTCTTTCCGGATGATGTTCCAAGCGCCCTTGAGAACAAGAGCAGTGATTCTGGGTAGGGCCGGCATTTGGCGTTCGGTGTTGTAGCGGACTTTTGAGAGTTGAAGCAATGGGTTTCCTTGACTTGAAGATGCGATTGTTGCGAGACTGGCCTGTCGGAAATGCTGAATCCTTGGAGGTTTCTTACAGTGGCCACCTTCAATGGTAACGCAGCATGCCGCCGGGAAGAGTCCCTGGGCACAGGCAAAAATCTCCTCCAGCGTAGCGTTGTGTGAGGAAAGTTGATAAGCCAGAGCAAGATTATTGGCATCATCAATAATTCCGGGACTAGGCGGCGAGTTTACAGCAATTGGCCAGATGTGAGTCTGTTGAGGAAGGTTCGGTGGAAAGAATGGCTGCTGTGTACTCGCTCTCATTTCCCAAACAGGTACCCAGAACTCTATATGCCGAACATGTGGTTGGAGATGGGCGTGAGTCAAGAACCAGTCCCCGCATTCTTCTATCTCTGCCTTTGTACCTTTGACCCTTACTTTGCTCGAGATTAGCACATATCAGATACACTTCGGATACCCCACCTACTGTGTCGGTACAGTCTCTCCTGTATCATGCACCTCCATGATCTTGAGACTAAGGCTAGGTCGGATAGCTGCTTCCTCCGAGGGTGCCGCATTGCAGTGCTCCAATTTCGTGCTCCATGGTTCCACCCGGGTGTACCTGTTGATGTTGGACCCAGGTCGCCGACTAGAAAGCCAACCACTTCTTCTAAGATCTCAGCGGGTAAGTCGATGAAGGATGTGGCTGGAGGATGTGTATCTCGTGGGGTATTTGGTGTCAAGGTAGGAAAGTGGGTTTCGGCTTGGGTAATGGTCGGAGATTCGGCCACGGATAGAGGACGCAGAGATATGTCATCTTCAGGCTTATGCTTGTGTCGAATGGTCTTTGGGATCAATTTCCGGAACGATTCTTTTGCTGAGCTTGTGAGAGTTGCGGGACACTGGCTTGTTGAAGATATGGGTAGATCGACGGCGCTGAGCATTCTGAGTAGATCCAACGTCGAAAGATAGAGCTTGCTTAGATGGATTGACAAACAGGGTCTAGCTAGAAGACTTAGTAGACATTGAGTGTAGAGGTGAGGTACGAACGAACCTAGACAGTTGGTGAAGATGGTACCATCGTGTGCGGGGTTTCAAGGTATGGCTGTTCTGAATGATGCCATCACAGTGTAAATTCGCGGATCATACCCACAGGATAGGAGGGTGTTGATGTGACATGAGAAATGGCGCGCTGTAAAGTGTTGTCTGTAGGCGCGGAGCGTGCTTCAATTCGAAAAGTGGTGAGAGGTGAGAAGGAGGTCCTTGACACGCACTCGTTTCGGCAATCAAATTGAGGCTTAGCTTCACCTTGGCCGCGGATCCGACATTTCCTACATTCTTCTTCTTCTTCCCCTTCACCTCCCCTTACAGCATTGGTGCTTATTGGAAGTAGCCTCACATTTCCAGTATGAGCTGCTGATATTCTGGGTCTAGGCAATACTGCAATATTGCATACTAGATACAGCACTAAATCGCAAATGTAAGCAAGTAAAGTACCTTAATGCCATGGCTCCCAGGGTTTGCTGTTTTATATTGACGGCCATGGAATTTGCTCAAACAGCGCCCTGGAGACTGTTGAACTCGTGGACGCAAGGGAACTCGGTAGATCACTATCTAATTGACCGCATCTAACCTGGGAGAATTCATTGCAATCCAGGTTTTGTGTCACTGGTGTGGTTTCCTATCTCTTTGAGCTTCCGGTTCCGCTGTTGATGATTCATTCATAGAAAGAGAAAGCACTGCTGGGAGTTCTCTCTACGAATGTTTTACTCCGTGGTCGATTACAAGAAGTTTCTCATGAGTACAAGAAGTTTCTCATGAGTAGGAGCCATTGACATCCATAGCACTTGCACTGGGAAAGATTCTTCAATATGTGATGCAGAGCCGCAAGCTATGCCAGCATGAGTTGGCCATACAAGATTACCTTGCGTTATCGTCTCCGACTTATGCATTGATTTGATATAAGCACATCTTCGGCACAACAGCAGTCATGAAGATGGAAGACTGAGTTGCAATTTGACATCCGTGCTATACTCGGTTCCCACAACTGGCGTGGCGATAAAAATCGTGAAACGCGACATTTTGAAACAGAAGCTTGACGCCTATACTGTCTATTGTGTATGGAAGAACGCACTAAGCCATACAAGTGCTTGTACCAATTATATACCACAAGGAAGAAGGGGATTGGTCTACAAGGGCATCGATATCAAAGCTCTCCATGGTCGTACTTTTGTATAATCGACTGGGCGGCAGTTGTGTCTGGGCGACCCATCCTCCCATTTCTCAGCTCACTGATGGCCACATCGAAACGAGCACCAAAGAGGTATGCAATGCCGATCTGTTTTCAATGTTAGTGTATCCGTAGAAGGAATTGATTGCCGATTGACTTACCATGATGCACGATATAATGAACAATGTTCCCATCACAGCCGCCAATAGGTAGACTAAAAGAACCGTCAGCATAGGCTATAGCAAACATTTGAATACAGCTCATACTAGTATCCCATTTCGCCTCCTCTATCGATGCATCTTTTTCGATTTGCGCTGGCGCTTTGGGTACGGGTTGGTTCTTCGCTTCCAGTATAAGGGCTTTCGGGTCCTGAGAAGGGAATATCGATTCGATGAATTGTTCGATCTGTATGAAGTCTTTAGATGAGAAGATAATGCACCAAACACTATCGTACTAACCTTTCCACAGGCGATACTGATCTTGAGAAAGTTGGGGTCTCTAGGCGTATTCCTTTTGTGGATTTTGCGGGTGAATCTTCTGAAGACCTCGCAGACTAGCTTTAGATTCTGAGTGGATTCTGTCATAATCGCGCATGCTGATCCTTTCGTGATCTTTACGTTCTTCTTCAATATTTGTGGGTTTCTGAAAACTTTTTCCAGAGTTGCTATTGCCATTGACTGAGGTATTGCTGCGAAGTTAAACACAGACTGCTCCTTAATACCGGCCAGGTAGAACAGGCACTCGTCTGCATGAGTCAGAGAATTCAAGACCATCTCAGAACTGCAATTCAGAGCCGCGTCGAGGTGTTCCGGCTTGAAGAGGTCCTCAAAGTTGGTGACGTACTTTGACCATATTTCCTTGGGCCAGAATCGTCTCTTGTCGTCAAAGTCCTCTTTAATATCCCGAATAATGTTCGTCTTTTGTAAGAAGAGACCCATTGATTCCTGCAAACTGGGTCGGTCAAGTAGGGCTACATTCGCAAGACCGCTTTCGACGAAAAGGCGAGTGAGACCGTTTCCAACCAAGCCCGCAACGTAATGACAGTAGAGGTCGTAGTCCTTGATTGTGTTTACACCATTGGCATTGTGTTCTGCGTTGTTGGCATAATCTGCCATCCCGTTGCCCATCTTCTGGGTGATGTCCTTGATTATTTCGCGGTATACTGGCTTCACCTTCAAAAATTCCTCGATTACGGCATTAAAGTGGACAAGCAAACCGCGATCCTTTTCATCCGGGCCATTACCATCAAAGGTCCATCCTTCTTGTTCCGTGATCTTGTAGAAGCCTCTTAGCAATGGGTCCTTTTTCTCCAGAGGTATGGTCATATCATCTTCGATTGTATCCAAGCCCCTAAGGATCAAATAAAAAAGTGCGACGGGGACAAGGAGTTCAGGGTGCAATTCCTTTATAACAGAACTGAAGCTGCGACTGGTTTGGTCTAAGTACTCGAAGCAGGTACGTAGCGAGGGCGACTCTTTCTCTTCATCCCGTTCGTGAACTGCCATGTGCCATGTTTTCCTGCCTCAAATCAGTCGATGCCTGCGAGGGTGAAGAATCTTGAAGTTGAACGTACCATTGGATAATAGATCTCAGCTCGTCGAAACGTATCATATAATACAAAACATCCGCGACACCCATTTTGCGCTGCGGTCAAGCAAAAGAGAGTTGCTGCTCGGTCTTGGAATCCCACAAGCCAGGGAAGTTGCAACTGGAAGACGTTCTGGGTTATCTTGCGAAAAAAGGACCAGATGATGGGAATTGAGAAGTGAGAAGAGAGCAGCACACCTTGAACGTCGGTGTGACTAAGGGGGGGGGTTGGGTTTACTCAGTCCAGTTCTCCGCAAAATCCGCTGCATCCATGATATCCTGCAGTACCCTAGCGTGTTAAATTTACCCGGCGTGGAAAAACTTTTTCACCGATCATGAGGCAGACAAACGCATCATATCGTTGTATGCGAAACCTTGTTCGTTTTTTAGGATTTGCCGAGAGCCCCACCAAAATTTTCAAAAAGTGCAAAATAAGAACCAGATTTGCAGAATCAACCCCACTGCCCCCCCAGTGCTTCATATGTAGTATATTCAATGCTTGATATGTAGTATATTCAGTGCTTCATATGTGACTTATTCAGCGCTTCATATGTAGTATATCCAGTGCCCCATATGTGGCCTACCCAGTGCTCCATATGCGACCTATCCAGTGCTTCATATGTATTATATCCGATGCTCCATATGTGGCCTACCCAGTGCTTCATATGTAGTATATTCAATGCTCCATATGTGGCCTACCCAGTGCTTCATATGCGACCTATCCAGTGCTCCATATGTAGTATATCCGATGCTTCATATGTGACCTACCCAGTGCTCCATATGTAGTATATTCAATGCTTCATATGTGACCTACCCAGTGCTTCATATGTGACGCATTCAGCGCTTCATATGTAGTATATTCAATGCTTCATATGTGACCTACCCAGTGCTTCATATGTGACCTACCCAGTGCTCTATATGTAGCCTACCCAGTGCTTTATATGTAGTATATTCAATGCTTTATATGTAGTATATTCAGTACTCCATACGTATTATATTCAGAGCTCTCATACGTAGTATATTCAACGCTTCATATGTAGTATATTCAATGCTTCATATGTGACCTACCCAGTGCTTCATATGTGACCTACCCAGTGCTCTATATGTAGCCTACCCAGTGCTTTATATGTAGTATATTCAATGCTTTATATGTAGTATATTCAGTACTCCATACGTATTATATTCAGAGCTCTCATACGTAGTATATTCAACGCTTCATATGTAGTATATTCAGTGCTTCGTATATGACCTATTCAATGCTTCATGCGTAGTATATTCGATGTCTCTTATGTGATCTACTCAGTGCTTAATATGCGATCTATTCAGTGTCTCTTATATGATCTATCTAATGCTTCATATGTAGTATATTCAATGCTTCATACATAGTCTATTCAGTGCTTCATATGCGATCTATCTAGTGTCTCTTATGCGACTTACTGAATAGATCTTATATACTACATATGAAGCACTGAGTAGATCGAACATGAAGCACTGAATAGACTACATAAGAGACACTGCATAGATCGTATATGAAGCACTGGATAGATCACATATGAAGCACTGAGTAGATCACATATGGAGCACTGGGTAGGTTGCATTGAATATACTACGTATGAAGCACTGGATAGGCCACATATGAGGCCACATATGAGGCACTGAATAGATCATATATGAAGCATCGGATATACTACATATGAAGCACTGAGTAGGCTACATATAGAGCACTGGGTAGGTCACATATGAAGCATTGAATATACTACATATGAAGCACTGGATAGGTCGCATATGAAGCACTGGGTAGATCACATATGGAGCACTGGGTAGGTTGCATTGAATATACTACGTATGAAGCACTGGGTAGGTCACATATGGAGCATCGGATATACTACATATGGAGCACTGGATAGGTCGCATATGAAGCACTGAATAGGCCACATATGAAGCATTGAATATACTACATATGAAGCACTGGGTAGGCCACATATGGAGCATCGGATATACTACATATGAAGCACTGGATAGGTCGCATATGGAGCACTGGGTAGGCCACATATGGGGCACTGGATATACTACATATGAAGCGCTGAATGAATCACATATGAAGCACTGAATATACTACATATCAAGCATTGAATATACTACATATGAAGCACTGAGGGGGCAGTGAGGTTGATTCTGCAAGTCTGGTTCTTATTTTGCACTTTTTGAAAATTTTGGTGGAGCTCTCGGCAAATCCTAAAAAACGAACAAGGTTTCGCATACAACGATATTGCAAGCTGAAACCACCTGACTCTGAACGATCACAATTGATGATATCCACCTACATTGCATACGAGAACAGCTGTATACCCAACCAGGGAATTCCAATATCTTCTACTTGACTGCTGAAGGTTGCAGTAACTGTCCGCCATGGTGGTGGATAACACCTACTATGATGCACTCGGTGTATCCAGAACCGCTTCGGAATTGGAAATTAAGAAAGCCTACCGCAGACTCGCCATAACCACGCACCCTGATAAGAACCCTGGTGATGAGACCGCGCATGCTCGATTCCAAGCTATCGGCGAAGCATATCAAGTCCTCAGCAATGAAGACTTACGTAAGCGATATGACAAATTTGGAAAAGAGGAGGCTGTACCTGGCGGTGGCTTTGAGGATCCAGCAGAGTTCTTTGGGATGATATTTGGCGGGGAGGCTTTCATGGACCTTATTGGGGAGCTTTCGTTACTGAAGGATCTGACAAAAACCATGGATATCACGGCAAAGCAAATGGAAGAAGAGGAAGCCGTGCAATCTGCGGATGCGAAGATAAAAGCCAAGGAACAAGAAATCGCAGGTCCCGATGGAGACGTAAAGACACCGCTTGCCGCTTCCAGGCCTTCCTCTGAAGCAGCGCCAGCCTACAATGATTCTAAAGCCTCGGACTTGAAGCCACCCAGAGGTGAAAGTCCTTCCACAGCGTCTGGTGCCTCGACGCCACGGCCAAGATTTGGCCAGCAAGCCATAATGGATAGGTCAGAAGAGGATGCCCGTATGGATGCTGCAGGGCTCACACCAGAAGAGAAGGAGCTTCGAAAGAAGGAGAAGAAAAAGGGTCTCTCCAAAGAACAAAGGGAAGAACTTGCGGCTTATGAAGCTGAGAGGAAGCGTATAAGGGACGAGAGAGTGGATACACTAGCCAAGAAGCTGCTCGATCGTATTAGTATATGGACCGAAACGGATAAAGGCCCGGATGTTACTAAGGCCTTCCAAGAAAAGACCAGGCTGGAAGTCGAAAATCTAAAAATGGAATCGTTTGGCTTAGAAATACTCCACACCGTCGGTACCACCTACCTACAGAAAGCAACCTCTTTCTTGAAATCACAAAAGTTTCTCGGTATATCAGGATTTTTCTCAAGGCTAAAAGATAAGGGAACGTGGGCCAAAGACACCTGGAGTACTATATCTACTGCCATTGACGCACAGCTCACAATGGAGGAGATGGCGAAAATGGAAGAGAAAGGGGGCGAGGACTGGACGGACGAGAAGAAAGCCGAGTACGAAAGAAGAGTAACGGGCAAGATACTCGCTGCGGCTTGGAAGGGCAGTAGATACGAGATTCAAGGTGTCCTTCGGGATGTTTGCGACAAGGTCCTTAATGATAAGAACGTGAAGATGGAGAAGAGGGTTGAGCGAGCTCATGCCCTCGTCTTATGTGGCACAGTATATCAAAATGTATGCCTCCTGCTGGCATGCTCGTGTATTAGTTATGTGCTGACAGGGAACAGGCCAAAAGAGACCCAGACGAAGAAGGAGATTACATGGCCTTTGAGCAACTCATGGCAGATGCTGCCGTCAAGAAGGGCAAGGACGGCAAAGACGAGAAAAAAGACGGAAAAAAGCCAAAGAAAGAGAAAGATGAGGGAGAGACGAAACACCATAACCCGTTCCATTCGCATAGCAAGGCATCAGAAACTTCAGGAGCTTCATAGTTACCCAACGCACACCAAGACTTCTGGATCATGAGTTTTTGCAGCCATTTACAGGTGTTTATACGCGCATTAGATAGTCGGTCAGCCTATACCCATGGAGATGCTCCTCGGTCTGTAAGCATTCAGGAAGGATCTAACGCCCCACTATGATACTTCTGCACATGAAGATTCTACATCTTGATATACTCCATTGTCAAGACTCCTAAAGAGCATGCAAACGAGCCGCAACTCCGTATGCATCCATGTTTCCGTCACGTACCTAGCCCCTCTCTTCCTTCCGTAAAACCCTCCCGGTACGCCTATCCCCGCGCAGCCTACCCTCCTCCTCGCGCTCCAAAGCCCCTCCCCTCCTCCCTAAACACACCCCCTACCCCGGGACCGAACCGTTCAACCCCCCTCAACCACCCTCCTCAACTCCCCCAACCCTTTCTCAAACCTCTCCACCAACCTCTCCAACCCCTCACCCTCCCCCGCCCCTCCCCCCTCCCCCCTCTCAACCCCCTCAATCCTAACCATCATCCCCCTCCCCCCTTCTCCCTCCCCCTCCCCCTCCCCCTCCCACGTCGGCGCAGCCCTAACCTCCGCATTCGTAACCGCCCACCCCGGATCCATGCTCTGCGCGCGCACGACCTTGGTGCCCGTAGCGTCGATGTCGAGAAGGAGGAAGCGCTCGGTTGGTTGCGCTTGCTGTGCGAGGTCGGAGACGTTGGTGTCGGTGGCTGCGGGGGAGAGGGTTTGGAGGGCGGCGGTGGTGATGGGGTCGGTGTCTGCGTCGTCGGAGAATAGGTAGTGCACGGTTGGGTGGTGGTGGGTGGTGTCGGTGGGGTCGGTGATGAGGGTGAAGAAGGGGGTGAAGGGGGGTGGGGGTGGGGGTGGGGGTGGGGGGGGTTCGGAGGTTGTGGGGAGGTGTGAAGGCGAAGCGGAGGCGGGGAGGGGGGAAGGGAGGAGGGTTGGTTTGGGGGAGGTGGTGGGGTTTGGTGCGTGGGTTTGGGGGTGGGGTGATGCCATGGTATGTGGTACCGAATGTTTGCTACATTGTTCAGGTTTGGTGGGATAAAATAGGGTTTGGAAAGAGTTTGGTGTTGCAGGTGGGCCTTGGAAGATATCTATCATGCTCCGCCATCTAAGATACCTTATGTTATCTACATCAAAATTACTGTGGTACGTGCGGAGGGGGATGGGAAGCAAATGAAGGTCCGGGGGTTAAGGACATCTGGGCACTTGTGGTCCGAGACCCAAAAAGTCCTGCTCTTAAAGCATCTGAATTGCTCAAGGTCACTGACTTTGCGTAGCCTCCTAGTAGATATCAAGAAGGGCTGTTTTTTTGTCTTCTGGTTGGTTCAACCACGTTGTAGTTGGCTCATGTCTGTATTAGGGTATTCCAATAATGAACCGGTCGATCTATAACCTTTCGAAGGTGAAACCATGCAAGACTGTCGTATGAAATGGTCTATAACAGCTGTGAGGCGGCAAGGCCCCAATGGGGGTGGATTCATTCCTCATAAGACAACATGATGGCAAACCGAGCTCCAAGCAAAACAATGTTTTGGGTATCTTATGCCGCCAACGCCAGCGTGTAAATGTAAACGAAGGGGAAGACTAGAAAGCCATGAAGCCAAGTGCTCAGGCTCAAACGGGGTTTATGATCATTCCCCACTCTGCTTCCATTCGAACTCTGAAAGATGGAATCAGCGGATGTTTCTGAAGAGCGGATACAAACCTTACTCTGCCGGCACATAGGACATAAGCCCTTGGAAGAATCTTGCTGAATCCAAGTGAGCAGACAATGCTGTGTAAGATCAGCACTTAACCCTATATCACGGCTTGAGCTGGTTCATACCATGTGGAAGGAGTGGCCGCACTTCCCAATTACTGAGTACCCGTACTCAGTACATAGATCATGTCGAGGGAAATGATGAATATCTACTTACATAGGGTACAGTCGTCGCCAGGATATTTGCAAGTAGGGCAGGTTCCGTCGAACTGAACTCGGCAAATGCCGCAGACATCGTCTTCTGGCATATCCCACCGCCATGAGGCAACGGCATTCCACTCTTTGATGGTGACCTTCATCGTGGGCGGACGGGGTACTTTATCTCGGGCAAACAGGGCCGCTGCTGTCGTGATGAATATGGCGAGACTTTCACTTCCTAATGGTGAGGGTGGAGAGCATAAGGGTTGACTCTGCGGTTTGCTTTGTTTACTTTTGAGTTATTCTAGTGGTGGAATGAGGGGTCAACCCCATTATCGATATAAAGAGCGGAGCTTCAGCTCTGACCTCGTTCTTTCATGGGAAAGATCGCGATCTTCTTCACGAACTTCCTTTCTATCAAGTACCGTCTATTCATCGCTGGGTTACTGTATGTTGAAACGACGTATTTTTATTCTCTACCCACAGCATTGAGATGAGGCCGAAGAGAGCCCACCAGCAATTTACAAAATGGCACTACTACTAGCGCGCCTGCGATCATCCAAGCTCTCCGCCAAGTCTGCTCTCAGCGCCCATGCACGTGTTTCAATGTCAGTGAGCCAATGCCGTCAGAACTCGCTGCGCTCCTACATAGTCACGCCAAAGGAGCTTGCCTATGCTTTGGAAAAGAATGCCCTGACTAAGATCTCCACGGCACCTCGAGTAATCCCTCTTTGTGCAGCATGGTTCCTACCAAACGACCCCCAAGGTCGTACAGGGAAGCAGGTTTTTAAGCAGCAGCGAATACCTTCAGCAAAATTCTTTGACCTAGACGCCGTTAAAGATAATGACTCGCCCTATCCGCATATGTTGCCCACAGCGGAGGGTTTTGCAGAGGCTATGGAGGCATTAGGAATCAGGAAGGATGACGAGATCGTTGTTTATGATACGCAAGAGCTAGGCATCTTCAGCGCTCCAAGAGTAGGATGGACGTTCGAGGTGTTTGGTCATCCCGCTGTTCATCTTCTCAACAACTTCCGGTTATGGGTTGAGCAAGGTTATCCGACGGAAGCTGGCGAGCTTCCGGAAATACCTGCAGAAAAGACTCATTACCCTGTTCCAAACGTGGATCCGGGGAAGGTGGTAAAATTTGCTGAATTGAAGAACATTGCTAAGGATTATAACAAGGAAGGGGCAGAAGGTATTCAGATACTGGACGCAAGGCCTAAGGAACGCTGGGCAGGCACAGCCCCTGAGCCCAGGCCTGGTCTGTCTAGTGGTCATATTCCTGGCAGTATAAGTGTACCGCATTCGGAATTGCTAGATCCAAAGACGGGAGCGCTTCTATCAGGGTCTGAACTTGAGGAAATACTTCAGAGTAAAGGAATAGATCGAGAGAAGCCAATCATCAGCAGTTGTGGTACTGGCGTCACGGCCGCTGTTATTGATACTGCGTTGAAGGAAGCGAATTATGGTCTGTATGAGGAAAGGAGATTGTATGATGGCAGCTGGACGTAAGCGGTCTGTTCATGTCATCTGGGATCCTTGCTGATGAGCGAACCTAGGGAATGGGCTCAACGAGTCTCGGACTCTGATGGACTGATTCAAAAGGTCGCGTGACAGCAGACCATGATGCCTAGGCTTATCTCTTGAGAAATAAAAGAGAAGCGAAAGCGGAATCTCGTCTTGGCGCATGTTGCTTGCTTGATGATTTCACGAAACTTCAATTTTCAGAGAGCTCAGAGAGTCTGTCAACAACCACAAACCGTATGGAGACTATCATTCTTATCTGTAATCTTCTTCTTGGATAGTAACAGACTTAGGTTCTCATTCACTGGACCCAAGAGATAGTGAAAAACATTATTCGCTTTTGAATAGTCTGTTTTTGAATGCCATGATCTTGCTGCTACCCGGATTGGGATTGCCTTCACCAATATCATGATGAGCATATGCTGCCGTCTAGCTCCTTGGGTATTCTAGAATAGCTACCTGATCTTATGCGATGGAGAAGTTTGGTGTAGATTGCAAGGAAACGAAAATGTTTCTGAAGCCCTCAAGGCTGACTTCGCTTGAGCTTGGCCACTATGCCATTTTCGGCTTCGATCCGGCTATCCCCGCCGCTAGTTCGTATATGCTCGAAATCGATTCACGACCTCCCTGACACATCACACTCACCACTCAGCCCTCTCCATCCTCTCCAAATATCGCGTTGCATGTATTTTGACTCACAGCCCCTTGCGCTCAATGATCGAACTGAGGCATCATAGTAGCCTCTTGAGTACTCGAGAGGCCAGCCACAATTCGCAAAATGTACGAATGCGCTTTGTCGTACGGAAGACTTGATTCAGGTGCGTTGGTTATTCACAGGCTTGCCAACCCTATTGTTCTCCAGTTGCGCGATCTCAATAGAAAGGCTTCGCTGCACACAAACCTCACTCACAAGACATGCTCTTGCTTCTAGGCCCTCTTGTTTGGCCTACACACATCACCAAACCGTCTCCATGAGACCGAACTCTCGCAACGTTTGCAATTGCTACTAAAATGCAAATCCCATATTGCGTCATTGACGCTACCACCTTGGTTGAGAATATCCACGAGATTAAGAAGTGGATATACAATGGCCAGATCCGCCTTGTTGTGCCCTTAAGCAGTGAGTATTGGACCCGCCCTCACCACCGTCCCAGCACATCTGACTATTCACAAGCCTCGGAGCGTGTTGAGCAACTATACCAGAAATCAGTCGAGCCAAAATCAAAAGCACAAGAACCTGCGCGCCCAAAGTCTTCAGGCAAGACTGCACGAAAGGAACACCCAATCTTTGACATCAATCCTCGACTGACCAGGGCATTCCTGGCATGGCTCCAACGAGACAAGGACTACTGGGACCCGGAGATCCCTCTTGCTACTGAGTTTCAGCGAGCCAACGAAGTTTACACACCATGGACGCTGGCAGAAGAGCAACAAGAGAAGCGCGACGAATCCCCCGAAAAAGGCCCAGCCACCTTCGCACAAGCTGTTGCGAAATCGAACCATGCAAAGCGGGCACCAGGAGCTGTTGAGGCTTCAAAGGGTTAGTGAAAGTTCCGTGACTTGATTATTCACTACTAAGACGTCTCTTGATATAGCTTCTATGAAGCCCAAGCTCGTTGCCCGAGCTCCAGGAAGCGATCGATTACCATGGAAGATTGGTAGGAAAGTTCCCCAGATTCCACTCCGAGAAGTGCCTGTAGAGGTGAGACCGGTGCTGAGCTATGTGCTCTGGCGACTTCACGAGAGCGACAAAGGCCGCGCTGATGCAAGTTCCTTGACGGTGCTCAGTGACGATACCAAGACCTGTACCGTGGGGCAAAAGCTTGACATCGTCGTCAGAAGGATTGAGGAGATCCGTCATACAATAGCCGCCCAAGTAACTGAGACTGATCGCAACACTTTGGGAGATCTCGAACGAGAATTTGGCGCCCGAGAGCCTCGTCCGAAAAATTTGGATGGGAAGGATGTTACTCATTCGAACGGCATGCAACCATTGCAACTTAATGGGGATGGTGTTTTGAATGGAGAGAATGTCAGGGTCGATATTCCGAATAAAACACCCGACAGCAAAGGAGAAGAGAAGCTCATCAAGGAGGAAAATAACAGTACCAAAGAACACTCCGAAATTTGCTTGGAGGGCAGCACCATTGTGGACAAACCTGCCAATGGGTTCGTTCTACGAGAAGCAGAAATCGAGAACGAATACCGTGACCTTCCCGAGCAGAATTATCCTACAGCCATTGATATTGCTGAAGAACATGCGGCACAGGGAAAAGACGGATTAATCGAGCCCGCTGGCCCTATGTCAGATGAATTCGTTTCTGAGAAGATCAGCAATATCACCGCATGGATCAAGAACTTGGCACCAAAGTTGAGCAGCATCTCCGAACCAACCTTAAACCCCCATCAAGGAAGAGACCACTCTACAAGAGAAGAAAGGGATTCCCAGCAGCCACAGGTTCCCATCATTCATCAACCAGTGGTTTTGCAACGAGCAGCTGAGATACTCACACCTTCTCCTCGTCGAACTTCAACCGCCTCCCCAGCACCGGCACCGTCCGCTGAAGCACCGGAGGACAGCGATGAAGAAGTCGTGGTCTTCAATCCCAAACCGAAGCGGTTGTCTGCTCAACAGAAACCACCACAGTCAAGTCCGAAACAGAACGTCGATCTCAAGCTCGCTCAAAGCCCAAAGCTGAATGCTAGCCAGAGCCCGAAGCAGAACATGCAGCGAAGCCCGAGAAAGGCAACGCCTGCTCGCCAACCTCAAGCGAAAACTCCACCCGTTGCCCCTGCGATCATCGATCCTGATGCTTTTGGACGTTCGTTTGCAACAAATCCAAGGGCAGATGTCCGTAACAACCATCCCAACTCTCGTTATTCTCCACGGGGTAGCCCTCGCCGAGCTATGAGGACTCCGGAGCCGGAGCTTGACTACGTTTTGAAGTCTGGAAACACCAGGGCATCAGTTCGTGGTAGGGGAAAGCTGTGGGTCCCATAAAGTGGTATATGAATGTCTCAATGATCATTCATAAGAAAAATCGCTCAAAGAATGCGAAAGATAAATATGGAAGAGTCTCTTCGACGGTCATCGTTCAGATAGAGCAAATTCCCTCTCAGCTACAGGATCTCAACCAAGGCCGCCGGGGCAACAGGGATCTCATGTTTCTTACTCTTTCGTGTTGTCAGGGAAGTCCAATTCCATGAATAGCGGTTTCAAAAGGACAGAAAGTGGTCTGAAGGTCAGGATCGGACGAACGACGGCCCCTAAAGCTGTCGACCGGCCATTGCCATGAAACCCGTACTATGGGTCAGATTTCGAAGAGGAGGAAGGAGGAGGGGTAAGCTAGATTGTCAGAATAAAGCTTTGTCGGGGTGGGAAGTAGGAACCGGTCAATTGATGCTAAATTGTCAACCAACAATTTGAAATCTCATTTCTGTTGGCGTTTACTTTTGACATCTTTGATTTGTATGCTAGATACATGAAAAGCTGGGCTGTTTTCCTGAAAACTGTAAGAGATTGCAAATCCGCCTCGTGGGAAATTTCACGACGTCTTTACCGCCTGCCTACCCAAGCTCGCCCCGATGTTTGTCTTCAAGTAAGCTTCTCATTCTAACTCCTGCGCTGGCGGACGATCTTCATGCACCATAACCTGTGTGCTACTTCCAGACTCTTCGCTCCCATTCCCGAACCTCGGCGCAAAACACAGTCACTGAATCCTAGGATACATGCTATACGAACTTTATAGGTTCCAATACACCCAACACAACGAGGCGAGTGAAGATTCTGCAGAAAGACTAGAAAAGGGGGTATCTCAAATACAGTCGCCGCAACGCCGTTCTCCACCATTAGTTCCCATGACCGATCCCCAATGCCAGATTCACAGCCAGCAGGAGGGTGGATATACCCTCATAGCCCCAAGGACTCCCCCAAACTCCCCAGATACCTGCCCAACCCCTTCCCTCCAGCTTCCTCATGCGAAGATGGAGTTTCAGCACCCACGCTTTCCAATTCCTCGCTCTCGGGGATATCGCTCTCATTTCCCTCTTCCCTGGAGCCCTCCCTCTGCTCGACCTCACTCTCAATTTCCTCACCCTTAGAACCCTCCCTCCGCCCAAATTCATTCTCAGCTGCCTCCTTAGAGCTCTCTCTCTGCCCGACATCCCACGGATTCTCAAGCACGCCATCAAGACTCGGACTCAGCAACCCCTTCCCCTGCTGGCCCCACTCACCCACCCCGTCATCATCAGGCGTCAAAACTCGCCCCCCTAGCGTTTCCAGCTCATCGATCCTAACCTGAAAGTCGAGCGCCTTCTTCGCATCGGCGATCATCTCTTCCGTGCGGCCTAGACAGCGTTTTAGTGATTGATTAAGTTTTTGGCTGTCGATTAATAAAGTGCGTTGGCGGGTGAGGTCCAGGAAGGGTTTCGAAGACTTCTTGAGACGCGTGGGGATGGGAATGGACGAGGTCCACGCGGCGGGACTGAAGGAGGATTCGGGGCGGGATGTGTACTCTGTGGAGTCGATATTAGAGCCGCCGTCCTCGTCGTCCTCATCGTCGTCGTATGCGGGAGATGAGTGATCTTCCGATAAGTCGTCTTCGTCGCTGTGGACGTCGATTTCACCCAACGTGGTGCGTTTACTGGAGATCCCCGAGCGTCGCGATATTCGTCTGAATCTTCGCAAATCGAGCGCCTGCTTGCGCATTTCGCGTTCAAGGGTTTGATTTATTGCAAGGAGGGAGGAATTGCTGATTTCGAGGTCGAGGACTTTGCGTTCACGGCGGGCCGAGGCGGCCAGGTCGTTCAGGTGGTCGAGTTTAGATTTCCCGGGAGAAGGTTCAGAAGGTTTTGCCGGGGATTGTGGCTGGGAGGGAGGGAGTGGGGAGGAGCTTGGGGACGGTGGTTTGGGTTCCGGTGAGAAAATTGATGCGGGGGATTTCTGGGGTCTGGACATGGGGGAACCTTGGTTGTTTTCGGGGCTTGTCTTATCAAGATCTATGGGAGGAGACTTCTTATAGTTGAAGCCTGCGGGAGAGATTTCGGAATAGGCGACGCTCCTACGACCTCGACTGGAGCCAATAGCATTGACACTCGAAGATCTGGCATGGCCGAATTTTCGCTGACTAGGAGTGCTGAGGCTTGATCTTCGAGATAATATGGACGGGTCGGTAATGGGTGTATCTGTACGACTTTGCCCTAGAGTATTCAAGCTAGATTTTCGGGACAGGCCACCTTGGCCGAAGGAATGAGCCACTGGGGATTTGAGCTCACCCGCTGTTCCGGTGGATACCAGACGGGTATGCCTCCTAGGCGAAGCTTTGCTTATCGAAGACTTTCGTGGAATAACTTGATCTTTAAGTGGTGAAGTTTGTCGCCGTTGGGTGTGTCCCAAAAGGAATTCCTCCTTGAGTGGAGATGGCGATCGCTGCCGATCCCCAATAGATTGTGCACTTGGGATCGTTTCAAGTTGTGGCCTACTAGAGGTTTTACTGTGAGGAAACCTGAAAGATGACGAATCTGCATCAGTAGTGGCATTGGCGTGGAAGAATTTGGGCCGTTCTTCTTCAACAGGCGGACTAAGACTCGACGGCGACCCATTGATCTCGGTTTCGTACTCCCCGTTGGCATACTGAAAGCTCTGTGCTCTCACTGGTGGAGCAATGCGTTGCGTGGAAGCTTTTGGTGGGAGTTTTGCGTTCACCTCGCTGGCATGAAAAAACATCGGCGAGCTTTCGGGACTCGTTGTTCCCGCAGTATAACTACGACCGTCGGCAGATGCTGCTGCAAAGGACAGCGATGAGCTTCCACCATCACTAACAAGACTTCGTGGGCGCGACGTGCGTCCTCCTCTTATGCCAAGCCCAGCTATGCCATGTGCTTCGTCTCTGCCCTGTCCAGATCTATCGACCATAGAGCTCGGCCTTGAATTTCTAGGTGTTCCATCTGGCGTACCGGTGGGAGTCGATGAGGAACTGTCAACCCTCGCCTTCCTCGAACCCGACCTTGGAGTTATATTTGAACTAAGAAACGCTTTGACTGGTGTTTCGATATCCTCGTTCCTCTTCGGTGTTGTAATACCATTGTGTTCCGTTCGTGAGTCCCTTCTCAGTGCAGGAGATACAGTCGATGCCGGCGATCCTGCAAGTCTTGGCAAACGTAGACCTCTACTAGCCAGCTGAGGCGAATTTGTTTTCGCGATTGGCCGGCCAATGCCTGTGTTGTTCTGCGTCGTCGTCGTTGAGTTGCCAATGCCTCCTGGGCTAGGCGAGTATGCTTGTAGTGGGCGCGTCATAGCATCTTAGTTGCTCGACCAAATACAGTGACTCTCATAAGATGTTGACTTAGACCGAGTGACTTCGATCGAGTTTCTGATGATGTTGCGATCATAGACCTAATGCATACGGTAAATACCGACCTACCTTAAGTAACCAATTAGCGTTGTTACACTAGTGACGGCATCACATGGTTCAACATTTCCCCAATAACGCGTGGTCACGTGACAGCGAATTACATCCAAGCCCTGCCTACCTACCTATTCTGCAGGTCAGTCTTATTGTTGTTACGAAATGGATGAGCACCTAGACGACAACTATCACGAGGTCTGGGAACTTTGAGCGCATACTCCTGATCGGTAGGGGGGAGAAGTGCAATTGTCATGTCGAAAACACAACAGGGTCTCTCCTTCTCCCAAAGATGACATTCGATGAGGGGGAGCCTCTTCAAGGACCCCCCTTGGTTGATGCTACAACCAGCCCAGCGGTTGAGGCGCATGTTACTCTCAAGCATCACCTTTTGGGACCATCCCTGACAAAGGCGGGCCAAGATACTGTTGATCAGCAAAAAGTATAAACTGCGTTGCTGGTTGATACTTCATGCCCACCGCAGGAGCTAATGGTATAGCAGGTCTCGGAAATCATCTATAATGCTTCGAAGGGCTCGAAGTTCTTCAACAACGAAGAAAACAAAGACAAGACTCTCACGCAGAAAATCGATAGAATTCTTTCGAGGAAACGACAGCTCGAGCGAGTCGATCTGGCCTCTGATCTTCGTCGAGCGGATGAGTACATCGCTGAGCTTGAGCTTTCCCGAGATCTCACTCAAACTGTCGTTCATATCGATTGCGATGCCTTCTATGCTGCGGTCGAAGAGCTTGACCGGCCCGAGCTGAAAGATGTGCCTATGGCGGTAGGGAAAGGGGTGCTTACAACATGCAATTACCACGCAAGAAAGTTCGGTTGTCGAAGTGGCATGGCCGGCTTCGTCGCTATGAAGCTATGTCCGCAACTCGTTTGCCTGCCGCTGAACTTCGAAAAGTACACTGCAAAGGCACAAGAGGTAAGGGAGATTCTAGCTGATTACGACCCGCGCTTTGAGAGTGCCAGTATCGATGAAGCCTATCTTAACATAACCCAGTACTGCGAAGATAAGCACATGGACCCTGACGCTGTCGTAACCCAACTCCGGGAAGAGGTCCACGAGAAGACCAAAATCACCATTTCTGCTGGTATTGCACCAAATGCGAAAATCGCCAAGATAGCCTCCAACCGTAACAAACCCAACGGGCAATTTAGAGTTGCTAGTGATAGAGCCACAATTTTGGCGTTCATGCGTAATCTTTCTACTCGTAAGGTTAATGGCGTTGGCCGAGTGTTTGAGCGTGAGCTTGATGCCATAGGTGTCAAGACTTGCGGTAATATATATTCCCAGCGTGCGTACCTTTCCAAGCTCTTCGGTGAGAAAGCCTTCCAATTCCTCATGCAATGCCACCTCGGCCTTGGACGAACCAAAATCCAGCCTGCTGAGGAGTATGAACGAAAAAGCGTTGGCACCGAATCCACATTTCGTGACATGAGCGGCAAAACTGAATTGCGTGAAAAGCTACGATGGATTGCCGAAGAGCTTGAGAAAGACTTGACTCGTACGCAATACAAGGGTCGCACGCTTGTACTCAAAGTGAAGCTACATACGTACGAAGTATTGACGCGACAGATCATTCCACCTAAAGCCGTAAATTCGGCAGACGATTTGTACACCTACGCTTTGCCGATGCTCGCAAAGTTAGAGCGCGAAATCTCAGGGATGACTCTCCGGCTAATGGGTCTGCGTTGCACTCACATCGTCAGCACTAAGAAAGCTGGCATCGATTTCTTCGGCCTGCGACGACAAGCTTCAGCGGATGGGGAAGCAGCAAGCCCCAGCAAGCGCAGGGGGGCCGACAATGAAGATGAATGGGAGGTCTGGCCGGAGGAAGAGTTTGAAGAGGCAGCAAGACGAGAACGGCAGGATGAGATGAATGAACTCGAAAAGCTTAGTCAAGAACAGACTCCGCATGGTCTGAGTCAAGAAGACATCGAAGAAGCGAATCGGCGGCATAAACATGGGAGGGAGATCTTGCCAAATCCTAAGAAACCGAGTGATGAGCGACAAGTAGAAAATGTTTGCGATAATCTGTGGGACTGTCCCATCTGCGCCCGTCCGCAACCGGCAAATGACCGGGAATTCAACGATCATATCGACCACTGCCTCTCACGGCAAACCATCAAAGAAGCCATCAGGGAGACATCGCCAGGACTGGCGAAAATCGAACGAGTCAAAGTTCTAGCATTAAAGGATACTAGTACGTTAGGGCTACAAAGCAGGGGGAGAGGAAAGAGGAAAGGACAGGCTCCAGTCATCGAAGCAAAGAAGCAACGGCTCTTCTTTGGGTGAAAGATGTTAGAAAATCGCCGTGACCCCACGAAAGACACGACGTAATACATCAAGCGGATAGACAAGTCCCTTATCTCCAGTCTCGTGGTCGACTCTAGGTAGCGCCACTGCAAGACCGACTTCGAGCTACACTAGTGATGTGCCCATGATGAGTTGTTGGCGCGTCAAATCTTCGGTGCAAGATTGAGGTGTGGATAAAGAAAATGATATCATAATGCTCCCCTATAGGAAAGAGCAGTTTGAGAGCCAATGTGCTTTCCGGGATTGCAGGAAGCTATCACTAGGACGATCCCTGAGTTTGCATGGAGTAACGTCCCATGGCTTGGTGCTTTTGCACAGTGATTGGGGTTATGGACTGGAAGCATCACTAGAGGGTTTAGTTAAGATACAGGCAGCGCTGGCTTGGACATCATTACGGCCGAACGTATCGCCACGGCGCTCTCGTTCATACGTATAGGCTGGGACGCCTCAGATACCACCGCGGCCTCAGACATCATATCTTACAATTCCTGAGGGAGGGCTCTCCTTACCATGTTGGCATAGAATCATATTAGCATGATACCATCATGATATTGAGACAGTAGACCTGAAAACCACTCTGGGTTTGCGTAAAACCAAAGAAACGAAAGAACAAGATAAAGCAACCACCAATGCCTCCTTTCCATGCCAACAAATACGAAAATAGCCGTGAAAACACCGCATTCTCTTCAAACCCCCGGTCCTCTTCAAATCCGTTCGCGCCCTCACAATCCACTTGGACTACTCCTCAACCTCCTCCCCGCCCCCAAATTCTCCCTCCCTTCCAATCTGAGCACGCCCACCTGCCCAGCCTTTCCCCCAAGACTCTTCGGCAATTTACTCTCAATCGTTGCCTGCCTCTTCATTGGCGGTGGTCCCATACCCATGTTTTCCAGTTTCACATCCGGCTTACTTGAAGACAGCAGCGAAGACGGTTCGCTATGCCGCGAGACGTTCATGTCAATTTCACGGAGTCCGGGGGCGGTTGCAGGTCTGGGATCCTCGGTGTGATCGGTCATGGTAATGTCTTCTGAGAGAACAGGCGTATCGGTGTAGACGACCGGTTTAGAAGGCGATTTAGCTGGCGATTCATGCGGGGATGTCAAATTATGGTGCGGGCGGTTGAGCTTGGCAAGGAGCTTGTCGTGGGACTCGGTACGTGGGAGGGTGGTAGGGAATTGGTATTGTGTTTTTTGAGGGGTTTCGCCTGTGGAAGCGTATTCTTGCAACGGAGCTTCCTCAATATTATGGCGGAGCTCTGACAGCGGTTGTTGAATTGAGGTAGTAAGCTCCGGAAGGGAAGCTTGAAGCGTAGAGGTACGCTCAGAGACATCGGTGCCTAGATCGCGGACACGGTCATATGTTGAAACGAAGTGGTCGCCGATACTGGTGTAAGATTGGTGGACTGTCGAGGCTAGGCTCTGGAGCGATTCGAAGTGCCTTCCATGGTGGCGCTCGTTCTGTGAGCGGGCTCGAGTGACGAAGTCGTCAAGAGCTTGCATTTGGATGGCCATGTCTTTCATTTGGGCGTCGACGATACGGATGGTTTCTTCGTGTACGGATTTTGTGGTTGTTTGGATAGACATGTTGTGCTCGTTGACGGCTGTCCAATCCTTCTTCATCTTGCCCTTCAGGGTATCTCTGGACTTTAATACTTCTTCGACGACCAGGCTTTCCTTTTGCGACCATACATCCATGCCTTCGTTATACTGCTCGTCTGCTGCTTGAAAGCTGCACCTAGAGGCCACGATGTCATCGCGTACGGCATTGATCTTTGATTCCCATCGAGCTTCTTGCGTCTCACTAGATTTATTTACCAGATCAGTGATTTGCGCGAGCAGGTTATTCCGATCCTGAGCAGCCTGGACCCGCCCCTCGTTTAGACATGTCTCAAGCCGGGCTGCAGCTTCAACGTCCGCTTGCATTGCTAAGTTGGCTGCCGATGATGCATTCTGTCTCAGGGCATTGGCTTCTGCTTTTTGGGTGTTCAAGTGCTTTACCAGCTCTTCAAAGATGTTCTTAAAATCCCTACCCAGCGAGCTATAAGAGGTATGTAGCTGCGGATCTCGTCAGTTCCAGTCCTAAAGGGTAATGTGGAGGCTCTACCTGTGTGTGGAAGTTTCCTAATTCGTTAATCACTTCTGCAGAGATACGTCCTGCTGCTGCGGATAGCCCATTCAGGCCCTCCCCAACCTTACTCTTTACCTCTTCTCTTAGAACTTTGATTTCCTCGAGAACTTTATTCATGTCTTCCATGGCTCCCGATGTTTGCTCAATGACTTCCTTTTCTGACGTTTCGAAGCAGGAAACCTTTGATTTGAGAAACTCCTGGGTAGCACCAAGCTTCTGCAGTTCTTCTTGCACGAATTTTTGCATTCGGTTGGAGAGGGTCGTTACAAGCTGACCTTCCTGGGCCTGAAAATCAGCCAGCCTTGACTCAACTATATTTGTAATGTTAGTGACCTGGCTCTGGGAAGACTGCCATTCGCGACGATTTAGGTTTTCCAGATCTGATTTCCGGCGAATCTTAGAATGAAGTGCTCCGACATCGCTCACAGTCTTCTCGAGTGTTGAAATAAGCTCTCCACCTACGTTATTTAGTTGCTCTTCAGTGGATTGATGAGCTCTTCGAAATGCGGTCTCTTCAGCAAGGTTCTGTCTTGTATCTGCTAAAACAATTTCTGTCTTCTCTAAGACTCCTTTGGTGTCTTCTAAAAGCTGCTTAGTCCCATCATTGTCTTTTTTGATAATGTTGAAATTGCTGGTCAGGGAAAACAGCTCCTGCACTTTGTTCCTGAGGTTCGTCTCCATAGTTTCAATCTTCGCCTTTTGCTCTTCGCTAAGAATCCTCCGAGATTCACTCTCGCCAATTATACCTTCGTAGTTTTCCGTGGTCAAATACACACCATTCCGTTGCCTGGTGGCAATAAGCTCGCCCTTAAGTTTCTCGATCTCATTGGTAAATTCCCGCAACAGTGTCTTCTTCGAGATCATCTGGTTCACTTGCGGCTTGTTTCGGATATTTTTGGCCCGGAAAGCATAGTCCAAAGTTGAGATGGTTTCTTCCAGGTTGCTTTTCGCTGGTGACACAGTTGCGATGATGCATGTCTTTGTCCTTCCACCCAGGGAATCTTGCAACAGCCGCGTAAGTTTAGATTCCCTGCTATATCGTTAGTAAGGAAAACGAAAAAGAGTGAAGGCTTGCTTTGACTTACCGGTAGGGAATATGTGACCCTCTTTCAACTAAAGCGTTGATGACTCTCCCAAGCGTCAGCAAGCTCTTATTGATAAGCCCTGCCTCAGCTGCGCGTTTGTTTTCCGCTCCACTCCTTTGAATGTTTTCACTACCCGCCAGATCCACCAGATTCAGTTTCCCTGCGCTTACGAAATCTTCGCCATTCTCCGCAGTTCTCTTGATGTATACGGTGACTGTAAACACAGTATGACTTCGAGAGCTGAGATCATTACACTTTGTTGCGGCCACTTGACGTTTATGGCTGCCATCCTGCAACAGCTTGATACCAGCACCGGCGTTTTTGATGTGGGACTCTTCCATTCCTTGAACCATTGTGGCACTGTGGCCTTTCTTCTGACCATCTTCATAGATCTTGAGCTTAGTGTGGTCGTCAGGAGATATTAGGTCACGCAATTCCTCATTGTACAGCTCAATGAAGGAGCATTTGACTGAACTCTCGGCCTCATCGGCCTCGAGCTTGCCAAAAAGGGAATGTAGGACCCTCGGAATAATTCCTGCTGAGTCAGAGAGGAGACCAAGGGTATCTGACATGTCTCCAGACATTGTGTAAGTCTTACCCGTACCAGTCTGGCCATATGCAAATATCGTGCAGTTGTATCCTTGGAGCATCTGCCGTATAGTGTTAGGTAATCCATACTTTGAGACCACACTATAGTCTTACCTCGTCAAGAATTGGCGTCACAACGTCATCGTATATCATAGCCTGATCAGCAGCAGGCGAAAACACCTTATCGAAATGGTATGTTTTATTACTCAAAGCACTGGCGCCCATAGATAGCTCCACGTTCTTGCCCTTGACACCATTGGTAGATACGACTACTCCACTGTTCTCCCGTACCTCGCGATCGTTGCGTCCTCGACAACGGACGACAACATGAATGTTTGTCTCTTCCCCTCCATCAGCATCGAATTCCCGCTCTTTGCGCTTTGTGCCTCCATTTTGGCGCGAAGGAGACCTTGAGTGCGAGGCGCTTGTTGACATTGATAGAATACTATCCGCTGGAGAGACTGTTCCGGAGTGCGTCCGTGGTTGTAATGCAGGTGCGCTCGATTGACTTCTGACCGTGGAAGGCCTTGAAAGAGGTGGTCGCATTGAGTGCTTCTTGGTAGGCAGGCCAGCGGTAAGCCTTGGTAGTCCTGCCATGCTGTTGGACCTGTATGGAGGAACACCAACTGTGACGAGCGTCCGTAAAGTATACTGGGAATATCACGATAACTGAATAAGTAGAATAAGCAGTGGAGGTCTGTAAACAAACGTTTGTTTACCGGAGATTAAGGTTTCTGGTAAGGCTGCAAGGGTCCGTTATCTCATGCACGCGCAATGCTCACATGCCCCATTTGCGACTCGTACTTATTGCTTTCTTTGATTCTACTTTCCTCCTATCTCTCATTTGGTTTTATAGTCCGCTTTTCCATGGCAAGGGATTTTGTCTTTTCGAAGACCGGAGAATGTCCAAAATTGCTGCTTTGCAGGTTAATCCTGGCAGAGGACTAGGGTTTCTAAGTAACCCCCCCATACCCACTTTCCCAACTACTTAACGTTACTAATACTCAACCCAGTCCTCGGAGCTTCTTTGCACGATATCCTGACGCGACTCAAGGCCCAACCGCACGTCTACCCAAGTATTGATGTCTCGTACTCCCCGAGCGAACCACTACAAGCGCCTGTCCTTCTCAACTTACCGCCTAACGGCCTGCGTCTGCGTTTCGATGGGCCGGATCAAAGACTGAGACTGATAGAAGTCCTTGATTTCACCAAGACCCAGCTGAGCTACAAAGGTATAGATCTAATCAAGTTGCCGGAGACGACGACTGGCGTGAATACTGGATCGCCTGAGCAACCCACCGGCCCAGCTTTTCGGCATGTCTACCACAAGTTGATAGGCCCTACCTTTCCTGGAGAATATATTCCGCCCACGAGTGGCCCAGAGGCTCAAACGGGCTTGTATGTTCTATCATACCCCGGAGTAGCGTTTACATTTCAACTTCAACATTCCGCGTGGTCTCCAAATATAGACTTTGTATCTCTACTATCGTCCACCGCAGCTTCATCTACAAAGTCTCTTGCAATATTCGATGGACCATCTTGGCAGGAAGTACGCCAAGACCTATTAGTGCAGGGCTGTCCCAACCCAAGGTCCATTGCACTCTCTGGCCGTGGTAAAGAGCTTCGGCCGGATGAGATTGACCTCATCAAAATACGTGGGAACGGTAGGATAGAGATGATACGTCGATCCTCTGTATCTTTCTGGGTTCTATTGGGTGAGACCACTCCTCAAGATCTTGTTGCGGAATTAGGCCCGCCGGATGCGATCTATCGCAAGAACGATCGCAGATTGTCAATTCATAAGAGTCCCAAAAGAGACCGTAGATCTTATCAGCATGGTTCATTTCCAGGAAACTACGATGACACAACGGATACCGATCAATCGTCCATGAATACCGCTACAGATGAATCGGATGTCGATGACGAACCGATATCGACCAAAGACAAAAGCGGAACCCAGTCTGCTGAATGCTTCTACAACTACTTCCATCATGGTTTTGATGTTTTTATATCTTACCCCACAGACCCATCGTCTTCTTTCCCTCCATCAAAATCGCACGTTGGACGGCATCACGGACCAAAAGGCCTAGAACACCTTGTGGCGACGAAGGTTTTGCTGCACGCTAACGTGCCCGGGTCATATCATTTCAACCGTTACCGTCGGAGTCGCTGGATGATCGAAACCCAAGATACTCAAGATCCTGCCACCACGTTGAATTCAGAGACTCCGTTCTCGTTGCTCTCCCAAGCTCTTAAGCGAATGTGGCACGATAGTTACGCCAACGAACATGAAGAGCAATCACTTCAGAGAGGAATGGTACTCAATCGAGGCTGGGGAGACAGCCCAGGGAGCAGCTGTGAATTACTTGGTGGCTGGGAGGAGAGTGCAGAGACTCAAAAGAAAGAACCCGGAAGCATTTCTGTCAATGGAGGCCCTGGTTTCGGAAACACTGAATTGTTTGGATTCCCCGGTCTTGTGTTTGAGGTTCTAAAGAACAATACCGTAAGCTGTTTAACAATATATTGACCGCATGTCCTCGCTTGCTTTTTTGAATGGCTATTATGCATTACAGCATATCATGGAGTTCTTGCGGAACATTGGAGATACCCCTAGGTGTATACAGTAATTCCGGGAGTAGAGATGGTATATTCAAACAAATGCATTGTGTGACTTTGTATCCACGGTGACTCTATAAGTGACTGATGACTGTGCTCAACGTGATATAATAGGGAGTTATATCACTAAAGTAAGGTAGTTGATAGATTATCTACGCTTTTGTTTGTATTCTTTACAAAAGTCGCCAATTGGAAATTGCCGCGCTTTCCCGTAGACTCCAATCGCTGTTCGCCAAACCAACCACAATGCGAGCCAGAGCATGCTTAACTCAACCCGAATTGTCCCCAAATCGTGGTCTTCCACTTTACAGCTGCCAAAATCTGCGTTCCCAGCGAGAGCATTACTTGCAGACCGTCCAAAGTATCTACGACGATGTACAGATGATCTTTATGCCTGGCAGCGCGAGCGGCCAGGCGAAAGGAAACGCTTCACACTTCATGACGGCCCACCTTACGCGAACGGAGTCTTACATATTGGACATGCGCTGAACAAGATCTTGAAAGACATTACATGCCGCTTCCAGCTCTCTCTGGGCAAGACCGTGGACTATGTTCCCGGATGGGATTGCCATGGACTTCCCATTGAGCTCAAGGCTTTGGAGAAGCAAACAAAGCAAGGTTTCCAATACGTTGTCAGCAAGCAGCGAAATGCGGTAGCGATACGGAAAGCTGCCCGGGAATTGGCAATTTTGGCTGTGAAGGATCAGAAGAAGTCATTCCGGGATTGGGGGATTATGGCGGATTGGGATAATTCTTGGACGACCTTCCGTAAGGAATTTCAGATCAGTCAACTGCATATATTCAAGGAGATGGTCAAGAAAGGTTTAATATATCGAAGGTTTAAACCTGTATACTGGTCTCCATCTTCGCGTACGGCCTTAGCAGAAGCAGAGTTGGAATACAAGGAAGATCACGTGTCTACCGCTGCGTTCGTAAAGTATCCTTTGCAAAGCATCTCAAGGGCGCTGCGCTTCGGCGATTGTAAAGTAAGTGCCGTCGTTTGGACAACTACCCCGTGGACCTTGCCAGCCAACAAAGCTATTGGCATTCACTCCGACTTGAATTACGCTGTTGTCGAATCTATGACCCATGGTCTCCTCCTACTTGCTAAGTCAAGGCTTGCAGAAGTCGAGGCTATATGCAAAGAAAGCTTCAAGGTCGTTGCTATTGTTCAAGGTTCCGCGCTTGCTGGAGCGATCTATCGCGACACGGTATTTGTTGAAAAGTCTCAGGTACGGTTCTTGCTGCACGCAGATTTCGTATCTGCGGAATCAGGTTCCGGGCTTGTCCACCTCGCTCCTGGTCATGGCGTCGAGGACTACGAAATATGTCTCAGGCATGGGATCACCGCGTTCGCTCCCCTTGATGACGCAGGGTGCTTCACCACCGGCGCTTTGCGAGAACACCCAGAAATTCTTCGAGGAAAGCCAGTACTGACTGAAGGCAATCGGTCGGTACTCGAGTACCTAAGAAGTCACGGGCGTATTCTTGGGGAGCACGCATACACACACAGATACCCCTACGATTGGCGTTCGAAGCAGCCGGTCATTTTGCGAGCCACAGAGCAGTGGTTTGCAGATGTAGGGAAGATTCGAGAAGCGGCTTTGATTTCACTCGAGTCGGTCCAATTTGTTCCTGAAGGAGGGGAAGAGAGGCTCAGAAGCTTTGTCAAGAATCGTAGTGAATGGTGTATCTCAAGACAACGAGCTTGGGGTGTGCCTCTCCCCGCGTTGTACAACAAAAAGACAGGCGAAGCGGTATTAAATGAGGAGAGTGTCACTCACATCATTTCAGTGTTCAAAGATCGTGGAATAGATGCATGGTGGACCGATGACGAAAGTGATCCTAGATGGGTTCCACCAGGACTTGAAGATAATTTTCTGGAATCTTCGTATAGAAGGGGGACGGATACAATGGACGTGTGGTTCGATAGTGGAACGAGCTGGACTCAGACAAAGAACATAAGCGGACATGGCGAGGATCACGTTGCAGATGTCTATCTCGAAGGCACTGACCAGCACCGCGGTTGGTTCCAATCCAGTTTACTAACCCATATTGCGTATCAAGATACATCTTCTGCAGCAGTAGCCCCGAAAGCTCCCTTTAAAACGTTGATTACCCATGGCTTTACTTTGGATGAAAAGGGTCGGAAAATGAGTAAGTCTATTGGTAATGTTATCTCACCAGACGAGATCATGCAAGGGACGCTTCTACCTCCAATCAAGAAGAGGAAGAAAGACAAGACGACAACCGAAGCAGACGACTTTATGCAGGGGACGCTCTCACCTCCGGTCAAGAGGAACAAGAAAGACAAGGCGACTATTGTAGCAGACGATACAGCAGTATCGTATGATGCCATGGGCCCTGATGCTCTGCGTCTCTGGGCTGCTACTTGTGATTATACGAAGGACGTGATAATCAGCCAAACAGTATTGAAGGCAATCAATGCTAGCTTGGCAAAATACCGAGTCACCTTTAAGCTGCTTTTGGGAGTGCTGGAAGACTTCTTCCCATCATCCGAGATCCACCACATGGAAATCATCAATAAGATAGCTCTAATTCAGCTCAACAAAGTTCGGGCCGGAGTTTGGCAGCATTACGAGAAGTTCGAGTACAATAAGGCTATCATTGATATTAACAAGTACATCGCTACGGACCTTTCAGGCCTATATGTTGAGGCAATCAAAGACATTGTGTACGCCAATAACAAAGGCTCCGCATCCAGAAATCAAGCCCAGTATACGCTCTTTCGGATTTTCTGTCAACTCCAGGCAATGCTGGCGCCTGTGACACCCTTACTGGTTGAGGAAGCCTGGGATTACGCACCAACGCAGATTCAGCATTTGCAGCGAACGTTGTTGACGATCCATTGTCACGCTGAAACTGGTCACAATGGCTGGTATGACAAACAGCTTGAATTAGACCTTCCGTACTTGATGCAAGCCAACGCTGCAGTCAAGAAGGCTCAAGAAAGCGCAAGAAGTGAGAAGAAGATGGGATCCTCACTGCAGTCTGATGTCATGTTCCAGTGCGAGGAGTCAACAGATGAAAGAGAAAGCTCGGCTTTGAATTTACTTACTCGCTATCGTGGCGATCTAGAGAAATTATTTGTGGTTTCGAATCTAGACCTCTGTACTAGTCCTATACCTGCATATGTCAATTTAGCAGAATGGGCTTACAAGGCAGATTTTGATATCGATGGCTCGAAAGTGGTTGCACATGTATACTCGCCACAGAAAGCGAAATGTGTCCGATGTTGGAAGTACACAGCGCCAGTTGAGGCAAAGGAGCAAGAAGCTCTATGCAGGCGGTGCGAAAACGTGGTCGAAGGGCTTAGACAGTCTAAGCCAGAGCTCTTCGAGGCCTCCCTAGATGCTCAGATGGCAGCAGCAGCAGCTTGGTTGCACCGTAAGACCAATTCCAATACCGTTTGAACTTTCAAGTATCTATTGCATAGTTAGAAAAAGTTTCCTATACCCACCTTAAAAGACAGTTCTGTCTGATTCCACCGACCGCTGTGCTTCACTTGCCCTTTATCCACATTAGGTATCGCTCCAAAGAGCTCTAAGGTCGTCGCATGTTTACCTCCAGAAAGTTCTACTTTACTATCGACAAACTCTTCAACCCCTACACCTTGCTTCCTGCCTCCGATTTCCACCGTCTTACTTCAGGTTGTTACTTCTTCACTTGTTACCTTAGTAGACATGGCAGCAATGCAGACTTTGACCCTTCAAAACTTGCAGACGCAGATCAACGTACTGGGGAGTGAAAACACGGCGCTAAAAGCTGAAGTCCGTACGCTGAAATATGAAGTTATCATGCTCAAAAAGGAAATCCAGGAGAGCCGAGCACAAGAAGCGTTCCATAGAGATAAGCTTGTACAAAACAGCACACAGTTCTATCAAATGAAGCAGAGCAATCGCGCGCAAGAAGAGCATCTGAAGCTGTTGTACACCGTGGTTTATGGTTTGAGTGAGGATGAAAACGCGGTGAGGTAAGAATCTGCCTAGCCGCCCACGCACATGTCTATACAGCGAAACCGTTGCTGACAGCATAACAAGTAGTGGTGTCATGAGTGGCGATACTGCGTCAAGCGGAGACGGAAATGTCGTGCCAGAGAACAAACCAGCCGCAAACGAGCCTCACCTCACTGGCGCCGAGGTCAACAAGAAAACCTGTATATCACCCACACCACCCCCAATCACCAAAAACCCCTACTAACACCCTCACCACAGCGCCCTTCCACTCCCCCCTCCGCGCCTCCGCGCCCGCCTGGTTTCCACCTGGCGAACCAGCCACCCCCGTTCTCGCGTCAATCGACAGAGCCAGCACCCCCGCGCCCGCGGTCGACCAAGCCACGACCGCAACCGACAATCTCGCGGCCGTGGCGGTAGCTCCAGCCTCTCCGCCTGTCGAGGAGCGGGTCTGGAGGTTCCGCTCTGCCTCCGATCTCTGCGCCTTCTCGGCCCCGCCCTCGCCGCCTGCTGAGGAGGGAACGTGGAATTTTGCCGAGCGGGTGTGGCGGCGTGTGGTGGTGGAGGATGGCGGGGTGGCGTGGAGGCTTTAGGGGGTTGGGGATGAGGTGGGGGAGGGGGTTTTCTAGGTGGTGGGGAGGGGGGAGGAAGATACGTATGCTTTTTCTTGCGATGATGTCTTTTGTGAGACGGTTTTTTCTAGCTTGATTAAAGGCACGTCGATCAGTTGTGATGATTATTCCCCAAAGCAGTAATATAAATGAACTGTTTGTCAAAAGTTGTACTCAGTCAGTTCGTTTACAAATGAGTTAAACATAATATAAATGTGCAGCAGCGTGTCTCAGTATCTAATTAATCAGACAGATAAAAAAAAACGTAGTGTAAGTAAATCGTAAAACGAATCTTACACAGATCAACGCTCTGGTTCTTAAGAATTCTTTATCATTTCATGTTTTCTTTCCCTTTTTAATCCTTAGTTAAGCGGTCACCTTGTCTCGACATCTTTCCTTAAACCTAGTCGTATATACACATTTCACGGCTGGGAAACGACTGATACTCTCTTTGAAGAAATAGCAGTCCTATCATGCATTTGAATTAGGATGCCGAGTATTAAGACTATTCTTACCGTTGAATTGTTCGCTATTCTACACATCTGAACACGCTACAGGGGTATCATATTTGCCAAGCTCCCCCATAATAATACCGCCGCTTTCGCTGTAACCTATTCCCATAGCCATTCCCCAATATCCATTACACCTAATTGCCTACTTGCCACCTCACCTCCCCTTGGTAAACCCCAACCTACCCTCCCCATCCCTCACAACTCCCCCCTAATCCTCCCCCTCTTCCTAGCCAATTCCCCCTTCAATTCCCGGTTCTCTACCTCCAGCTTCACCTTTCCCAGCTCCAACTCCAGCACCCGTTCCTGAACCCACTTCTTCTGCTCCTCGAAGTGCTTCTCTGTTTCTTGTTTGAAGGCAGCCATATCGGACTGCAGAGATTTGAGGAGGGTCTGATGGTCATGGAGGCAGGCGCAGTGGATTTCTTGGGGAGGGTCGGTCTGTAAGGGTTGGGCTGCGGAGGGTTTGGATGCGGAAGGGGAAGGGTGAGCGTGAGCGTGAGCGTGAGCGTTGTGGCTTGCTTCGCCGAGGGGAGATGGAGCGGAAGGGGAGGTCTCGACGATGCTCGGGGATGGGTTGAAGGGTGGTGCTGCTTTTGCTTGCTCGGGCAGTGGTTGGTCTTCGTGGATGTAGAAAGCTTTTGGTGGCCGCTTGAACGAGCTCCATTGCACTGTAGTATCATCTGACCCCGTTGATTGTGATAGGCTGATGTGGCCTTTCTTTCCCACCTTCTTTGCTTTGGAAGGTAACTCGGAAACTGGGGCTTCCGAGTGCAGAGACGGAACAGGTTGGCGATTGCTACCAGCGGACCAAGTGACAATGGTATCGTTGGATGCTTCGGATGGCTCAGACATAAACGAAGGAGCGGTTCTATAGCTCTTTGTAGTGGCTGGTGAGGGTTTCAGGGGTGCTTTTCGTCTGGGTTGGGAAGGCTCAGCAACGATGTCCATCCATGGGTCTTCAGCAGACTCTTTGGTGTTGGTGAGAGCTCCAGACATTGCTGCATTTGCGGAAGCCCCTGCCTGTCGCTTCTGAGGATCGACAAGCACATCTTTCTTCATGTAGGGAGCAAAAAGCCATAGACCTTTGTTACGCTGAGAACTCTCACCAGCCACACTTCGCGTATTGCTGATTACCTTACTGTCGGACTTGTTTACTACGGCAAGGCGAGCTGTCTCGACGCGTTTTGCAGCCAACTGTCCGCCTTTTCGAGGAGTCGATCTTGGGGGCATCGTTGGATGTGAGCGTACATTGGCCGCACCGCTTCGAGAAGATGATGTGTGAGGTTTACGCACTTGTGTATCGTTTGACTTTGGGTTTCGGGGCTGCCAAGATCTCTCAGGTGCACCTCTGGTTTTCTTAGTAGTCTTAATAGAACTACCTCGACCGATTACGTCCGTGCCGAGAGCGGGCTTAACCGGTGAAAATAGGTCTAAGTAATTTAAGGCGGGGCCCGTGGGCATCACCACCCGGTCGCGGGTTAGGAACGGCTTTGGAAGTGATGATTCCTCAAAAGAGGTAATGGGAATTGGAGGCTCCGGATCGTCCGCAATAGCAGCTACCTCCTCAGACACAGGACGGCCACTAGCAAGTAACGAGCCAAGGCTTTTGCGCTTTGCACGAGGTTCAGAAGCCAATAGGACAGGTTGTCCGGGTTTCCTTCGTTTGGCTCTGCTTGAGTCATGCTCATTTGCACCATCACCACTCATCCATTCCACATCAATAATGCGTGTACCGTTGGGGTCAATGGGTTGCTCTCCTCGCAAATCGCCGGACATATCGAACAACAACACCTTGCCATCTTGACGTCCAATAGCGACAAGAGAACTTTCATCAGCCGTAGAATGACTCCTGGATCTAGTGGCGCCGTCTACCTGTGTTATCCCACTTTGGGATTTACCAGCAAATGAGAGTATTGTAAGACTGGTGGCAGGTGCCCGAAGATGCCAAGAATCTAAAAGACGAGCTCCTCTTTTTGAGAAATCAATGACACAACACTTCCCGTCCGCTCCTACGGTGACCACAGTGGATTTAGAACCGGGAACAAAGACTGCGGCAGTAATTCCAAGGCCTTTGTAACCAATGCCAATCGTTCCGGTATTGGGTTCTTGTGAGTGTTCGTTCTCCGATACCCAGGTTCCAACAGCATGTAATCGTTTGATCGAGCTTACTTCTCCACCAATACCCGTGCCAGCGGGTCCCAATCGACGCTCGCCTGTACCGTTTTCTTGAAACAACTGCACAGCATCATAGATTGCGGCTGAACCGTCAGCAAAGGCCAAGACAAAGATGTTTGGTCTTTCTGGGTGAAAATTCGCGGTTACCACAGCGGATGAAGAGCATTGGGGTTGTATCGATATAGGACGAGTGCCGAGTGTCAAGTTTGTCAAGTAAATGAGTGGTGGTGATCCTGAAGCAGATAGCAGCAAGTGAGAAGTAGGCGATACGGAGAATACGGTAGGAGGTGAAGGATGAGCCTGAGAGGGATCAAGGAGACGAGATTCGTTCAAGGAGTACGATTGCACAGCGTTTTGAAGAGTGGTAGTAAAAAATAAAGTCTTCGAGTCGCCGGCATACCCAAGCAGGCGTACTTGACCCTGCTAACATTAGTATGTGCGGAATAATTTTATTGAAAATGAAGTACACACATCAGAACCTCTTAGCCTATAGCTTCTCTGCATGCCTTTATTGACATCATGTAAAACTACCACTTGGCTGTCGGCGACGGCAAGCAGACCACTACCACTGCTTGCCTTCTTGGCAGCAACTATACCTTCGGATCCTGAGCGAAAGATTTCCCTGACTCCATGGCTGCCCCATACAAATACACCTTTTGCTGTAGTAATAATCAAATGGTAGGATCTAGGGAACGTAAAAGAAGACTGACTAGAGCCGTCCCAAGATAGCGACTTACGGCGGGGAGGAATGGAAGGACCAGATGCCTTTACAGGCTTCACCATCATTATTGGAATCTTGTCCTCATATTTTGATGCTTGTTTGATAACCACTTGTCAAAAAGTAAACATAGGAATTGGAACTAGGATATATGTAGTTAGTGAGATGGAACGGACCGCTCAGAGCTCTCTAACCCTGCACGCCCTGCCGCCTGGCCCCCAATCATTATTATCGTCCAGTACGAGTACAACGAATCTGGGAAATGGTAACACGAAAGATCCAGTCACAAGACATAATCTACTGCATGATGCTTTAATGGCACTTCCGCGTATTGAGGCAGCGAATGCCCTTTCCCTTACAGTGTTTAGAGCAAGATTCCTCCCGGACGACCTATGGTTTGGTCCTGTGATTCAAAAAATTGACGGACTCCGCACTGGGTACGCTCTTACACTTGAATCATCGTCAACAATATCATCTGCCAAGTTTGAAGCATGTTTCAACCTTGTCGCTAGTACCAGCTCCGGGGCCTACTCGGCTTCAAGTAAAGGCTGGTCTCCTAGCAAAAAGCGCAAGGAGATGCGTCTTCCTGACCTCCGCTACCTGCTGGTAGAGTCGATGTCATCTACGGACGTTCCAATTGAGGGATTCGTGTCGTTCATGTTAACCTACGAGGATGGACATGAAGTCATATACTGCTACGAGATCCACCTTTCCCCTAAGCTCCAAGGATGCCGTATTGGGAGGAATCTTATGGGAGTAATGGAGGATGTTGGGGAAAGGGCAGGTGTTGAAAAGGCAATGTTAACCGTATTCGTGGAGAACCAACGGGCCTTGGCGTTCTACGAGAAGCTGGGGTATAGTGAAGATGATTTCTCCCCACAGCCCAGGAAGCTGAGGAATGGGGTAATCAAAAAGCCGGATTATGTCATTCTCTCCAAGTCGCTCAAATGAAAAAGAACATTTCGAGTAGCACAAGGTCGACAGTTGACCTTCAGGAGTTGAATAGAAAGATTATATCTGCCGGACGTCCTTGCCTTTCATCTCAGGTCTCTCGACTTCCCACTCGTCTCTCAGAACTGCGAACAGCGAGTCTGCTACAATTACCGAGAGGCCAAGGCACCATACGAGAGTAATAGCATAGAAGAAGTTCGCATTGCCTGAACCAGCATATATCCAAAGGTAGTAAAATGCAGGACCTAGGAGCGTGGCATACAGTAGGGTGGCCATGGCAAAGAAGGTGTACCGCATCACTGCCAGAATCCAGAAGTCAGCATATGGAAGAGCTCGGCGTCAACCTTGCGCGAAAGGAACTTACAGGGAAAGATATGTCTGTATAGCGGCAGAAGGGCAAAGTATAGCGAGGTGTCGGAGATGCTCGGATAGGGTTTGAAGACGGCGAATATCCCAAGAAGAGTCGTAATGACAAAAAGCGGCTGTGTGCGGACCCGGATAGACAGACCGCCGACGTATCCTCCGAGGTGTAGCCAGAATACCCCGAGGAAGAATTCCCGGAACGAGTCAAACATTTCGATGAAGAAATACCACCAAAGTCCCACATTCGGTGTCAAGTCCGGGAGAAGGAGATGGACACCATACGTAGATGACAAAAACTCCCAGGACCCACCAGTAAGGAGGTATGATACATAAAAGAACCACGCTATGCTCGCGGAGAATGTAGTAGAATGAACGATGGCGAACAAGGTCAAGCTAGTCGGTGGTTTCTCCTCTCTAGCAGCCAGGTCGTAGCAGAGAATTATGAGGGGTGGAAGTAGCAGCGCAGGGTAGAGTGAGAGGTATGAGGCTAGAGCAAGGGCAAGCATAGAGCTCACCGGTTTCCCAGTAACAGCGTTAGCTATTGCGTACAAGACGGCGCAACTGGTGAAGACGCTGGTCGGCCGGCCGAGACAAGTCGCTACCGTCAGAGGATTAAAAAGGTAACTGTGGACAACAATTAACATGTGTCGCTACAGTTTTTTCAGGCCGACCCATTATCACCTACGCCGCGCCAATGGCAAGACTGTCCCACTTCACACTTTTCCGTGGAGAAGTATACAGTCTTGAAGACCCAGACTCGCCAGAAGCCGCGATCTGCATGAGCGCATTCGCGGCAAGCAGGTCCAGTGATATATACAAGATGCTCGTGAGAAAGGAAAATGCAGCGGAAGGAATGAGCGAGAACAGCGATAGTAGAAGTGGTGCCTGTGCTCGAATATCAGCACTCAGAACGATTGTAAATCTGCTATTTTGGACCGCGATTATACCTGGTAGAAAACACCTCCATCGTACGGAGAGACTCCATGTGTATGTAGGAAAAGACCCTCTTGGACTATTGGTGCATGAACGAATTAGTACAGCTCACTTTAAGTACCATATCAGACTTCAATGAAAACACAGACGTCGTTTGAAACTGGTAACGGGAGTCGAGATCTCCACGCGTCCTGTTAATAGGTCTGGTAATGAAGGGAAGCTGGTAAATAGAAATAGCCTCAGCGTCGCTGCAGCGCCGAAGAGCAGGGCTTTTCGCCGGTCAATAGCCATTATGCTAAGATATCAACAGCTTCGTGGACAAGACCATAACAGCAGTTCCGCACTGACATGGAGCTACCCCCTTACCCATGTCAGCCCTATGCGGCGAGCAGCTAGCGCGAACTTTTTGGCGAATCTCGGTAGTCGGTACCCACAGCTAAATGAAAACGACATCGAATATATGTGACAGCTAAGGTCACTCTTATCTACGAGCCTTTAATGTGATCATGGCTAAAATCAAAAAGAAGGGTAATTGCTCGCCCAATGTCATAGACACCAAGCTGACGGAGGCTAGGCGCATCTGGCCAGGCCAAAAACTTCATCACAAGAACTCAAGCCGTTCGCAAACTCCAGATAACCCTACCTGATTTCCGAAGACTATGCATATTCAAAGGTTCAATTTCTGTAATCCTAGCTTAAGGCTCTCTGACATTACCCCCCAGGCATATACCCTCGAGAACCAAGAAACAAGAAGAAAGCGTCGAAATCCTCCACTCCGTCCACTACTTTTTACTACACTAAAGATATACAATACCTCCTACACGAGCCTCTTCTCAACAAATTTCGAGATCATAAGGCATTGGCGAAGAAGATTGCTAGGTCTCTAGGCAGAGGCGAAGTTGGAGACGCCGCTAGATTAGAAAACACCGGAACCCCCAAGATCTCGCTTGACCACATAATCAAGGAGCGATACCCTACTTTTGTCGATGCTCTCAGAGATTTAGACGATGCACTGTCACTACTCTTTCTCTTCGCAAACCTTCCATCTACTTCCACAGTACCCCCGAAGACCATTGCGCTCTGTCAACGACTCTGTCTCGAGTTCGAACATTACCTGATTAGTACAAACTCTCTACGAAAATCATTTCTCTCAATCAAAGGCATATATTACCAAGCCACAATACAAGGCCAAGATATACTCTGGCTAGTACCATACAAATTTGTGCAGAGAGTGACTGGAGATGTGGACTTTAGAATCATGGGTACATTCGTTGAATTTTATACTACCCTGCTGGGGTTTGTAAACTTCCGCTTGTATACCTTAATAGGTCTTGTATACCCTCCTAAATTTGATTCAAAAAGTGACGAGCTAGGTGGAGAGCTAGGCGCATTTACACTCGAAGGGAAAGGCATTGAAGCTCCTAGGCAGATAGAGGCTCCTGTGGATGATGAAGGAAATGAGATGTCAGAGCCAAACACGGAAATACAAATAAAGGTCAACGCAATAGGTGAGCTACAAAATGCGGAAGATGAACTTGAGCAGGAACCCAAGGATCCGCTAACAGAAGGGGCCAATGATGCGATCGATACCTTTGAAACAACTGGAGAGGGCGCGGATGTTTTACCACAACCGCAAATTGGCAGTACAGAGGCGTCGACCCTTTTTACCCCATTTTCATTCTTCCTCTCTCGAGAAACACCCAGGCAGCCTCTCGAATTCATCCTGCGCGCATTCGGCTGCAAGCGAGTTGGCTGGGACGCCGTACTTGGAGACGGTGCTTTCACAACTAACGAAAACGATCCTTCAATCACCCATCAAGTGGTTGACCGCCCACCTTTGCTAGAGTCAAGCCTTCCAGAAGTTCCGAGCGTCGATAGCAAAGAATCGACCACTGTCGCTACAGTACGTCCAGGGAGCAGAATACCCGGTCGAATATATGTTCAACCTCAGTGGGTATGGGACTGCATCAACGGAGGCAAGCTTCTCAGACCAGATCTGTATGCCCCAGGAACCACACTACCTCCACACCTGAGTCCATGGGTTAAGCCTACAAAAGGCGCTTATGACCCGACGGCGCCGTTAGCGGAGCAGGAAAGGGAAGGTGAGGCTGAGGAAGCTGAAGGACTAGACGAGGATCTAGAGGACGACGAAGACGGCAGTCCCGATATCACTGTCCTAGATGGAGAAGCTGCCATCAGCCAGAAAGACTTAACAGCAGCCTTCACCGCCTCAGACGAAAACGACATGGACGTCGCCGGGAGCGAGGATCTCTCTGAGTCGGAATCTCCCTCTAAGGGCGTAAATAGGGATGAAGCCCCCGAATTCGGCGGCTTCTCCGCTCAACCTTCCGAATCCGAATCTAGCCTCAACCAGCACCAACGCGAACTGGAAGCCGAAGCCGCCGGCCTGACTTTCTCCGAAGCCACCACTGCAACAAAAGCTAATGGCGAGCCCGTGAAAGGTATCTTAAAGACCAGACCGATTAACAAGGGAGAAGAAGCAAGAAAGAAGGCGGCAAGGAAGAGAATGGACGAGGAAGAGGAGCTGGAGCGGAGGAAGATGATGATGGGAAGAAAGAAGAGGAAGGTGTTAGATAAGATGCTTTATAGCAATAGGAAAAAGGAGGAGGAGGCGGAAAGGTTAAGGGGGAAAAGGAGGAAGATTGAAGGGGTCAAGGGTTAAAAAATGGGGTGTATATGGGTCAGAAGATGGTACTTGGCTGAAGGAAGTAGCTTAGACGCAGCAAAATGCATCATGGGGCGCTGGAAGGCCTACTACTACCTCCGCACTGCGGACAGCGTCGGTGCTCGTAGCCATTGTCGAATACTCTGTAATTATGCCCGAGAAAGTACTACTCTAGAACTGCACCTCAAAACGCCGACACCTTGTCCGTGGACCACCCAATACATCCTCCCATTATCTTGCCAAGCTGATATAGCTAGAACAGCATCGAGGACGATGTGCGGAGGTGCGGTTCCGCTTGACGACAACGAGTGGCTTCTCCGCATGTCGTTCGGCTAACAACTTCCGCTAGAACAAACAGCAACTCGGAGCGAACGCCAGGTATAGCAAACCCCTAACAATTGCAAGCCCCCCCACCCTGCGTTCCTGGGGCCTCAGGTCTCAGATCCACTCCTGGCCTCGGGTTTCTCAGATTCCTCGCTCCTGCCTGCTCCAGCGGCAACTTCCTCGCAATAGCCGTAAATAGCTCCCTCACATTCTCCCCCGTCTTCGCCGAGGTCTCGAAGAACAGTAGCCCCGCTTCTCGAGCGTATGCTTCGGCGTCGGAAGCGGTAATGACGCGCTTGTCTGGCTGTTCGGTTACCAGATCGAGCTTGTTGCCTGCAAGGGCGATGATGATGTTTTCGTTTGCTTGGCGTTGGAGCTCTTTTACCCAGGCTTTGGCTTTGTCGAGGGAGGACTGGGGGTTGTGTTAATGCAGGTTCAGTGGAATGTGGCGGGGATATGGTGGAAGAGACGTACGGCTTGTGTGATGTCGTAGACTACAACGGCGCAGTTGGCGTTTCTATAGTACATGGGTGCTAGTGATTTGTAGCGTTCTTGTCCGGCGGTATCCCATATCTCGAATTTGACGGTGGTGGTGTCGTCTAGGGAGATGGTTTGTGTGAGGAAAGCAGCGCCGATGGTTGACTCTCGATAGTCGTCGAATTGGTCCTGTACGGTACATTCAGTCCCAGTCGGTAACATAATTCTGGAAGACATCAAGAGCGAATCGGACAATTGTCTACTCACTTTAACAAATCTCAGTACCAGTGAACTCTGAAACAGAACGGTTAGAAGGCAAAGGCCAAAGCCACAGATATGGTTGATAACGTACCTTTCCGACTGCCGATTCTCCTACAATATCTATCAGCAACTCTGCCCAAAAGAAGACCTAATATGGTGGCGCATGAGGAACTAACCAAGTAGGACGAGCTTGAACTGGGCAAACCGCGCTCCTGGTCTGTTACCTGTCGCCATCCGTGCTGCCATATTGGATGGGGTTTTCAAAAGTATGTGAAGATGACAAGAGATTGCTGGTTTGGAATAACCTAGCTATGTGCAAAATCGAAGATGGCGTCGAAGTTGTACGATTGATGAAGCCGGGCTCTTTGTGATTGCCTGGACCAGACTAGCGCCAAAGCAGACGCAGCGGAGCCGCAAGTCATCACTTCCTACTTTCTTTACGGAAAGCTTCGTATCTATAATGTTAAATACCTTTCTGTAACGGAGCAGAACACAGACAGCAGTGATGGAAGACACTCTTAAAAACACCATAGACTGATACTCTTGACTACCAACCATCTCTTACAATGCGCAACCTTGTGCCGTTCCGGGACATCAATGTCCACGCGTCGGCCTCCCACTATGCGTTCACCTCTCCTTCCACCCCTTCGGCTCAGACTCTGGTGATCGAGCGGCCTTCAGGGGACTTACGCCTGAATGATGGGGCACTTCTAGGTGCCAAACGAGTCTCAAGTATTGCCGGTATACTTGGGATAATAAAGCTTAGATTAGGTATCATTCTGTATTACTTGCGGCACTATCCATTCTTACCGTGTGGCAGACAGGTACATAATAGTAATTACTAAAGCCCAGCCTATGGGACGTCTGAAGGGGCATATGGTATATAAAGTCATCGCTACCGAATTCCTACCGTTGCACGAACGTACCCTTCATGACGCAGATGAAGATACATACCTCAACCTACTCAGAACCTTGCTAAAGACTGGGCCGATGTACTTTTCATACTCCCTTGACGTAACCAACAGCTTTCAGCGGCAGGCACACTCAGACCCTTCCGCGCCTCTGTGGAAGCGAGCGGATGACCGCTTCTTTTGGAACAAATTCATTCAATCGGATCTTATCGATTTTGCGTTGGGTACGGCGACTCCTTCCAGTCCTCGGCAACATGGAGGGCAACAAGGTGGGGTCGATCCATTCATCCTCCCCGTGATGTTTGGGATGATGAGGATCACCCAAACTCGGATAAAGTCCACTTCTCTAACATTCACCCTCATTACAAGGAGGTCAAGGCACCGGGCTGGAACCCGATATTTCACTCGCGGGATTGACGATCAAGGGCATGTTGCGAATTTCAACGAGACTGAGCAGATTGTCATTCTCAATGATGGCGCTGGAGGCATGGGGGGCTTCGCCGGCAATGAAGGCATGCAAAATGGCAAGGTTCAAGGTATGGATGGTCACGATGTGCAGGTCATGTCTTACGTCCAAACTCGAGGCAGTGTACCGGTATACTGGGCTGAAATCAATACACTGAAATATGTACCCAAGCTCCAGGTTCGGAGCGCCGAGACAGCTATCGATGTGGCACGGCAACATTTCGATGAACAGATCAGGATCTATGGGGACAATTTCCTTGTAAATCTCGTAAACCAGAAGGGGCGAGAAGACCGCGTCAAGCAGGCCTACGAGCAGATGGTACGGATGCTGGTACCTTCCCCAACAGAATCTAAGGAAGCAGACTATCTTGCAGATGAGAAAATACGTGCTGTTGAACCAGGTCGACGGAATCAGGAATATGACCGACTTCACTATATCTACTTCGATTTCCACAATGAGACCAAAGGCTTGAAGTGGCATCGCGCGCAAATATTGCTTGATAAGCTTACCGATGGTTTGGTAAAGGGCCAATATTTTCGTGGGATCGACATGCCAGCAGACCCTCAAGGGCGGCTTGAGATTCGCAATCAACAAACAGCCGTAGTAAGAACGAATTGCATGGATTGTCTGGACCGGACCAACGTCGTCCAAACCATGATTGGCCGCTGGACTCTATCGCGGCAACTTCTTGAGATTGGTGTCTTGAAACCGGGCGAGTCCGCCGATGACGATGCCACCTTCAAGGACCTTTTCCGAAATGTATGGGCTGACAACGCTGATGTAGTATCCAAGTCTTACTCGGGTACTGGGGCCCTAAAAACAGATTTCACTCGGACGGGCGAGCGGACAAGAGCTGGCATGGTTCAAGATCTCAACAACTCTCTCACTCGATATGTGAAGAACAACTTCGGAGACGGCCCCCGGCAGGATGGGTTTGACCTTTTTCTCGGCACGTATCTACCTGATACCTCAAACATCGGCAGCAATCTTCTTTTCGTGGACCGTAGGCCTGCTCTCATCCAATCCATACCCTACCTTCTTGCTACCAGCTTTTTCATGGTTACTATTTCAATCATTGGACGGCCGCACCCAGGCTCGACTATATGGCCCCTCCGACTGTTTGCCTTGTTGTGGGTTGTTATTGGTGCTTGGTGTTTCCATTTCATTTACAATCATGGCATGCTCTACGTAAGTCAACACTCATTTACATCCTCGTCTCACAACACTTGCTGACCTATACAACAACAGGTGAATTGGCCAAAGCTCAATACGCCTCGCTGGGCCACAGAGGGCTACCAAGAAAACATTGGCAGTCTTCGTAAAGACAAAGTGATTGGTCGGCTTGTGAGTGGTCATGAACGGGGTCTAAGTAACGCAAGACTGCTCCACCTAGAGGAAGGTAAAAAGAGGATACAGTGAAACATGAGGCGGATGGTCATGCATGTAGAGAGCTTTATACCCATTTGCTAGAAAGCTATCACGTGCTCTTAATACAAGACTTTACGCTTTGCTGAATCTGTGGGCCCCTGGCCTCTTACATTGACCCCAATAACGTAGTGACCAGCAATCGCCATCACCCTGTTGTCCAAAAAGTTGCTTCTCGTTGCTGCCATCTCGGCGGCCTAACGCGATACTACCAGAAGGCTCCTCATCGAAATCGCACAGGAAACCTAATGAAGCAAGATATTACAAAGGGCAATTCCCACGGGGGTCCCCGAACCTTGGAATCCCCGTCCAAAAGAGGTTCTTCCCCACCAAACCGAAACGACAATCGGAGCGTCCGTCATATGTAGTAACGAGAACCCCTCGATCCTTTGCCGCTTGCGCAACTAACTGTCATCTATGGCATCTAAAAGCCAAAAACGCAGCTTTCATTCATTCATCCTTCTTCCCAAAACCCCTCGGTCGTCAATGCAGAACTACAGTGAGTACAGTACATTTGCAATATCCCTCCTCAATACTAAACTACTATTAACTAAATTCTGAAATTCTTTGCGCAAACGTTTTTTCTTACGCGATTTATTTTTGATCCATGGCGTCCCTTTGTAGAACGCACCACTGCGTGCGAGAGGGGCTTGGCAGCCTGTGCTTTTGGAAAGATGGCGGTTGAGGTGTTGGATATGTGTGTCGTTTTGGTAGAAAAGGGAAAGGGAAAGATGTAATCTTCGGTTTTTGATAGAATAGGGCAGGGAGAGGGGTTTGGTCATGGGCTTCTTTGTTGGCATGTAGCGGTGTAGTAACGCCATATAGCCGAGTTTCCAAGATATCCCCCAAACTCTCAGCAATCCAAACGCCACTTTCACCTCACCCACACGATATGCAGCACCGTTTCACATATCCACTCATCCTCCCCCTTTTTCTTAATTTTATATAAAAAACATTCTTCGCCGTTTTCTCCCGTCCAAATCGATGACGACTGCTGATGTAAAGCATAGGCTGTGCAATTTTATACTCCGCACGTGTGGTTCCTGGACGGGGAGATGAGGTGACGGGGATGAGAAACAGGTGTGGGAGATGGGGGTTGGTAGAGGTGGGGGCTGAGGGTGTTGTTTGGGGGCTGCTGAGGTTAAGGCTGAGGCTGGGGGGCGCCGGAGGGTTGAGGGCGGAGGGTGGATGGGGATGTGCTTGTTTGTGGGTAGTGAGTGTGGTATGGGGATGGTTGGGTTGTGGGGGATGGTGGGTTAGGGGCAAAAAGGGGGGTGGGGGGTGTTGCTGGGAGTGCTGAGGATGAGGGATGAGGCTTGAGGGGGTTGCGTTGAGGGTAGGGAATGGGATGTGCGTTTATGTGATGATGTGAATGTGGAAGAGGTTGGGGGTTTGCGAGGGGGGGAGGATTGTGGCTTTTCCATGTGGGTGGGTTTTGAGGATTTTGCGATTGTGCCTGCATTTGAAGGAGATGGGTGAGCGATCGGGGTGAGGGTGTGAGAATTTCATTGAAAGAGTTGTTTTTCGTGGTGGTGCAGAGGGGGAGAAAGGTTTAGATGCTTTTTCGTGATGTATCCGATGTAAAAGTATTAGAATAGTGAGATTTTTTAATTTTATTTGGGAGAAGTGGATAAAAGACTGTTTACAAGTGGGGTTTTAACTGTTTTTACTTCTCCGAACCGTCGTTTTTTCACTTGGGTGATTGTTCTTTATCAAGGTACGGTGTATTTGATGCACCACTGATGGAGCTCCTCGTCCATGAATAGGGTGCAAATTTGAGCCTTCATCCATGAATCAAATGATATATTGATGGATCAGGATTTATGTAAAACATGAAGCAACTCTGGAATCTACCATGATCTTCAGCTGGACGACAATCTCACTGTCGTCTTTTGACTCTATACACGTTCTAATCGCATGATGAGATCAAGTCAAAATCTTCATCATCAGTCTGAAATGAAGAAAGAAGGACAAGAGAACACAGCCAAAGTTAATAATTGTAAAAGATGTAAGATCTATGTATGATTAAACATTTACGAAAATAGTATTTGATCCATGGATGAAGGCCCAAACTCGCACCCTATCCATGGAGAGGGGAGCTTCATCGATAGTGTACCCGATCCATGAATGGGTTGCAACATATTCTAAATCAGAGAAATATGTTAGACCAACAACAAAACCGCCTGCAAAAAACATATGCGTCGGTCACCACATGGTTCAATCAGCTAATACAAACATGATGCGTGGACTATCCACTCATAAACACAGGTTGACCGACCAACAGACTGGCGATATACGCTATGAATCACATAGCCCAGAAGATTTACATATTCGCCCCGACCTTGATGAGCTGGAAAAAGAAATGAAATGTACGTTTAGGGTTTCTATGGTGTATGTCGGCTGGAGATCGATCCGTGGTCTCATGGTTCTTCCGGAAGTTAGACGCAGAAGGGAGTTCAGCTTAGCGGTCGCTGTGTGCGGGCGGTCAGGGGCTTGGTTAAAGATTAGGAGAGGTTGCAGCAACGTGCTGTGGTTGCTGTGGGAGCAGATAGGTTGTTCTGCAACTGATGTTCTGCGATGGTTATTCTGCGATGGGTGTTTCTCCTTGTACTGTGTTATTATCGAGGTGAAGCGACCGGTATGTGTGTTCCTAGAGGCCCCCACCGATCTAAGCTCCTAAGGTAGTTTGTGTATTTCCCGCGTGTATGAGAATAGCCTAATGTTTCTGCGGGGTATGTGTACAGATCATAAGAAAAACCCAAATCAGCAAGGCCCTGCGTGCTAATCCCCAGAGAACGTCAGTTGGCGGTTATGTGCAGCTAAACAGCCACGTGAAGATAGTTGCCCGATGTACGGATACGGAGTACCATATGCGCTATTATTGAAAATGATGTTACACGTAAGACCCAAACAGGAAACATAGCACCGTGACTGCATTAGTCCAGATCCGGCGCTACCGAGATTGCGGCTAATGTTGCCAGTCCTGTTTCCGCGTGGTACTCATGTCGAAGGGCTGGCCGTTTGAATGTGGGGCCATACCCCAGGTTCCGGAAGAGTTCGAATTGGCGCACTCCCCAGGATATGTTGCTGAAGCAGGACTTGTTTGAACGTCATCTGTGTTGTAATTCCCTGTGAGACCATCAGTATTTACATTCGTTGATAATCTATGAGGCCTGGCTTGTAACTTACTATAGACGTTTCCACCATGCATGGGTGTTGGCCATCCGTTCGTATCATCAGGGAGGAAACCAAAGTCGTAGGAATCGTCCGCGGTGGACAGCATTGATAGGTTGAAGTCGAATTGATGGGCTGGGTCGCTTCCATGATTCATATGATAAGGATACCTGTCTTGTCCGCCGACTGACTGGTTTCCGGTCATGTCTAGCTGCTCCACGCACTCACTAGGCTGCAAGCCGACGGGGGGTCCTGAGGGTATATCCGACAGCACTTTGTTATCACCTATCGCACTATATGCCATATCGTGTTGAAGAACCGCAGCCGTCCGATGCTGAGGAGACGGAGCCGTAGCCGTTGAAACCATGGTTGCAGAAGAAGGGGTGCTTGCGCCTGTCTTTGTCGTCCGGGAAGTGGCAGGAAAGGACCTTCGCCGCTTCGAGCCCTTGGTGGGAGAAGGTTGTGGAAATACGCACTGGATGCCATTCTTACGACACCGATCACATGAGCTGCCCTCTTTCCGCTCCGACGTTTTATTTTCTCCCAGGCACTTCAGCTGGTGGAAAAGAAGGTTAGTATCGATGGTCTTAGAGTTCTGCTCTAGCGACCAATAGTAACTATTTTGCGCTGCATGACAGTACGATTGCGGATGGAGCCGTGGCCAACAGGATAGTATCATGGGCTAATATGTCAGAAACGAACCTTTTTTGCCCGACAATGGTTACATGCAGAATGTCGCTGCCCGTGGCCTTGGCCTGGTGGATCGTTTGCTTGCTCAATGCAGACGGTTTGTTTGCTGGGGTCCTGCGTGTATCGCAAAGTCGAGAACATAACACAGGCGTTGAAGCAACAAAGACTTCAGTACTTTTCAACTTTGCGTCTCGGTCGGAGAGGTGCTGCTGATTTTATTATTTCCACGACACACTAAGAAGTTCCTTGGCTGCGTTACGAGGTCGAAGAAGGGGTGGGGCTGTTGGAAGGCCAGTCTATGATATGAATCCTTGCATCCCCTGCAACGGTTTCCCTGTCAGCTTGACTTCGAAGCGAAAGTGGCTTGTGCTGACTTGTTGGACCGATCCTAAAGGAATCCTACAGATCTGGGCCGGGGCTCCAATCAAATCGGTTGAATACTTGAGGCTTATGAGCAGCAGGAACTCAAATACTTAATGCAAATGTATCAAAATCAATTGGGGCCAGTGCCAAGTCATAGGCTCCTAGCTTCATCCCGGATTGTACTAAGAAACCGGTAGTGGTCATGTATCCCAGAATAGGGCGATGTGGTATGTTGGAAGCTGCCTAAACCCCTCACGGATGATAAGAGCTCATGCAACAATGTTGGGAAAACTGCATTTCTTCATAGTTGCATCAACAACGGCAAGCTAAGGACGTCCCGTGTGGAGGCTTATGGACGTTTGAGGTTCTCAGCCGTTACAAGACTAACCGGGTTTTGACAAATCTCATAACGCAGAGACATTGTCAGAGTCTTGAAAAGGCTTAATGCAGTACCGAGAGAGAGTCGAGGCCTTGCCAACTTCTCACATCCGTGTCAGCAGCCTTGCCAGATATGACATGTAGAATGATCGTCTGAGGCTTGCCGGGTTTTAGAAGCGGAATGTTACGGAAAAGGGACCCACAATGGTTCTGTCGGTGAGGGTCTTACTGACGAATGCAGGTTATTGGGGGCGTTCAAGAACTCCATGTGGCGCAACAACTCCATAATCACGTGAAGCCAATGGCGAAGCAATGTCAAGGAACCTGAACGTCGACTACCAACAAGGATAATTTTCAAGCCAATGAGACGGTGCAGGGTCTCGTTCTCGCTTATGCGAAGAAATGGACTTATGCGGACCAATACTGTAGAGTAGTGTACACAGAAGGTTTGGCGGAAGGGGGGACACGTTGAGCTTTGCAGAAATAGCAGGATAAGGCGGGATCTTCCGAGCAGCCTTATCGAACCCGTGCTGGCGCGTCCCGAATGAGAGGGCCGTCCCTCGGAAACTAGGGACAGCTCCACGCGCTCGTACTTCTGATGTCTTCCAGACAGAATAACAAGGACGCCGCTATGAAATTGTGTCGGCCAATCCGTAAGCCAATAAGACGTCGTCAGCGACGCTCATGCCTCGCGGGTCTCCAGGTGGTGGTTCTGTTTTCGGATTATTTGTGGACCACTCCCATTTCTCGGAACCGGCTGCCAACTATTTATATTCTCGAGGGTCGGGCCTATGAAGGACCGGAAGGTGCTGCTTGGGCGCTGCTTGAGCAGATGGGAGACTTAGAGGGACCTCTTGACTGCGGAGGCAAATCTTCAGATGCTAACATTCCATCTATAAGGTTGATTGAATTGATATCTTCAGTAAGAAGCGGCTGCCATCCATGCTTCTAGTCAGTTGTTGCGTAGTTTGAAATCTTACGAATACCGTCACAGTGAGACTCGAAATGCGTACGTGATATTGGGACTGCGTCTTCTTCGAATATAAAGCCCCCGAATGCGTATCCAGAATCGGCCCCAATCATCGGATCGACGGTAGCGTAAGGCGCAAAGGGCTTATGCATGTCATATAAACGGTCAATGACTGCCCCCACCAGCTGAAGAGTGGTGTCGTCAACAAAGTGGATGCTACCTGGTGTGGTTAGTTAGAAGTCAGATACCCCGTAAAGCTTCTCCCATCACTGGTTAGCCTTTTGTGGCAGAACGGTAAAACCTTCTGTTTCCATTTTCTCCAGCCCACCATGGTCGTCGTTTGGCCCTCCGAGCATGGGCCTGTGTCCGCCAATCCAAAGCAACGAAGTTGGTGGTTTTCTGTCAATTCTTTGCCCACAAATAACTAGCGAAAGACATTATGCACGTCATTGCATTGTAGTCATGTATTGTCTGCTCACCTGATCTGGACTGTTCACTACCTTAGTTGTGGCGATCACGTTCATACCGAGCGTCTACAGCAAAAGTGTGGATCCACAGTACGACCAATCAAAACCGACATGAATCGACATCGAAACCTTGCGCTATCCTTTTCTTGATTGACGCGACTGTCTCTCAGACTGGCGCGACCTTTTTTTCCGTTTCCAATGCCTCTCGGCTTCGACAGGTTGGAGGAAACTGTCAATGTGAGCCATTCCAACGGATTCCTCATCGCTCGAACCGGGATTGGAACCGTCACTAGAATCGTGACTTCTTTTATTTCTCAGAAAGCCTTTACCGAGCCTTCTCACTTCTGACCGCTTGGAGATTCTTGGAAGGTATGAGTCTTCCCTGACTTCATCCGTGCCTTCTCCTAAAGTCCTGAACGAGATACCCTCCTCGAACAGTGCAGCACACCTAGTAGCCGCCTTCTCCACAACAGCTGACTCCCAGCCAGTCATGGAAGCGATACCCAGAACATCGCTCCAGTCTCGAAGACCAACTCGGGCCTTGCGACTTTGGAAACTCTGCGCTTTTCGACTTGAGGAAGATGTTCGTTGACTTCTTGTTCGAGACGTGGACGACGGCCTCGAGTTTCCTGCAATATCGATTGCAAACCCGACTGACGATTTGCCGTTGCTACTCGGCCTGCCTCTTCCCTTCCCTTGTTTAGACTGCCGTGGGTCACACACATCTTTCCGAGACTCGCTAGCAGAGTCATCCAGAGACATGTAGGCGCTTCTTGCATGGCGAAGTCCCATCAGTAAATCGTCAAATTTGGCCAATACATGGTTCATGGTAGGCTCCAAGATATCGCTTGCTTTATCATCGTCAACCATGACTTCGGGCTCAAAATCTCTGGGCTTTAGATCCGAATAACCACCAGAAGGTGTAGCCGCACTCTCCGCTCGCGGGCTCGCTTCTGCACTGTGGGGCTGCACATCGTCGTCGTCTAGCCCAGAACGCGCTGATGAGCTACTTTCACGGCTTGTATGCTCAGTGGCGGGTGGCGACGGATTGGATTTCCCACTGTCACAGTTGGATGGGTCAGATTGGCTTCCTAACTCCCTGCTTAGCTTGCCATCTGCGCCGTTTGGCTCGTCATCGTCCCACTCCCTTGCCCAGAATCTCTCTTTCGCTTTTTTGAGTACGTAAGCTACCAAAAGCTCCTTAAGAACATTGCTTGTAGCGTCTCTCCTACCATAGTATCGCCCAGGCCGATCTCCTTCCTCTTCCCAATGTGAGATATCTGCGTCCCTAGGAACAACGTCCGGTGGCAGCGGCCAAGCTGTCCATACCTTCGGTGGAAGCCAAGCTTCTGCGCCCTCAGGAACCCCTTCATGCTGCTCTCCTCCCTGTTCTCGTATTTTCTTGGGTCTACGCTGTAGATGGAAAGCATTGTAGAGATGCACGCTGAGATCATTCGCGGTTAGCTGCTGAAGGCTAGCTGCTAGCTCCCGCTCCGCAGCGGTCCAATTCCGCCATGTTGAAGGTGGGCCGTGGTATTTGTTAGGACGAGACGGCGGAACACTAGAAATCGTGTCGTTACCGGCACCCGGCGACAATGGCATTTTGGGTATCTGGTGGGGGCTATGCCGCTCTGGAGTATACACACTTCCACTGCTGGCATCATGGTCAACCGTAACCTCTGGCACGGCATCTTCGACAAATCGCGTCTCTACCGAGCCGTCGTGCGATCGAGGTGACCCTTCCACCGAGGATGTCAGTCCGTTGTCCGGAATGATTTCATTTACTTGTTGATGCTGCGTCGAGTGGAACAGCGGAGATTCGGGATGCGAAGCGCTGCCGCTTTCTGGCGTGGACATTGAGTATTCGGAATGTGAAAAGAAAATACGAGGATCTTTCAGATAAAATCTCTGACGAAAGGGGCGGCTTCCGATGCTAAATTATCTTCTTGCACGAATCGCTGCAACAGCACCGACACACTTGCTTCTATATCAGGTGGAGGCGCAACGTCAGTAAAAAGTCATTGATACCGGTCTGTTACTAGAGTAATTGTATGTCAAGTTGGCCAACTCGATATCTTCTTTTTACGCCGGTTATTATCTACTAAATTTCGCCTCGCTCTAATGCTTCACCAGGAATTCCATACTTCGATGCTCTGAACCCAATCCTTGTCAAAACTTCGTTTACACTTTCATCTAACGCTACGAATACCTTTACAATGTTGTTAGATTAACTAATTGTGAACATCTTCATTCAGTCTCGACTTTGAAAACTCTACACTGATTGTGCTCTCTTCATACCCTTTGCCAGAAATGGACGGTATGCCTGATATTGTGTCTGGCTGAGAAATCCTTACAAGTCCGAAATCAACGTGCCGAACTGACCATATCATGAGACAAGAAAGGTGCCTCGTGAAAGTTGGGTAGAGCATCGAGCGAAATGTCAGTGGATTGAAGATTCATTGACCTATTCTTGGTGAATGAAAGATTCAGTGATTGAAAGACATGTCAATTACTGTAATCATAAATATGTTATAATCAAGGGTGGGATCATTAGTACACCTCCTTTTCCTACAATGTCTGAATTTTTCCCTGATAACATTACAGAGTTCATGTCTTCATTAACCAAGCAATTGCAAATTTTCCAAAACTCCCCATACTCAAAGGCCAACAAGCTCGCCTAGTTGGCTTTTCTCGACTTTCCTCATTCTATCGCTGGCGCAAACCTCAGCTCCTCCCATCCCGGCATCTCCAGCTTTTGGATCTCCCGTCCTTTCAAACATAAACCATCCAGATTCGGGCTGCAACGAGTCGAGCCCCGGTTCACCTTGGGGATTTTCAGGATGATGTTCAACATGGATCACCTTCCCGTAACGATCCCGAATGTGGTTGCTGCTGTTGGCGTGTGTGCTAGTGTCATCTAGTGCTTCTCCTGTACTTTTGATACGAATACCCATGGAGCCAGCTACCATGATGGTTTCGTAGAAGACGCCGTTATCGTTGACCTTCACGGGTACAGATGAGTGGCCGGATGGGACGTTTTTGATTTTTACACAATGGTAGAAGGTGTTGTCAAGGCAGCAGCCCGCGTTTCGACCGCGCGATTGAGTATTGACGGGTCCAGAAGGAGGTATTCCGTTGGGCGCATACATAGACTTGCCGTCCTGATCCCAAAAGCAGAATGCTGTAATCCAGCCTGAAAGATATGGTGGTCCACTTCCACCCGCCGACCGGTCTGCGATCTTCTGCCAAAAATCTTTCGTCTCCGACGAGTCTGGGGAGTCAAATGACCTCACAAATCGACTCAAGACTGGTTTCAGCAGGTTATAGAACTGAGTCGCCTCTGCGCCAAGATTTGGAAGTTTCTCCAGACGGTGGAGAATTTCTTGCCAGTCTGCCTGGACGCCAAGGAGAGTAACCGAAGGGATACCACACATCAATTTAAACCCGTAAGTAAAGAATTTCTGTAACGCACCCATCATGACGATGGATGCCACGACTTTGTCAGTCTCGGTTGTTGTAGAAAAGGCCGGCATGATCCAAGGGCGTAGCTCTGGGTCGACTACATTGGCGCTCATGAGTTCAGTCATGCTTCTAGCCAAAGCCCCAAAATCGACGGTATGTATGGTCCCGACAGCTTTGATCCAAAGCTCTTTCTGTCCTTGATGGGCAACGAAGAAGGAGCGCAGTTCCTCTGCATGCGCATTGATGTATAGACTAAGTTGTGTAAGAATGGCGAACCAGATGTCCTCTGGGCGCAGTGTGAGATGATGATGGTCGCAGTAAGCAGCAATTGCAGCTCCTACAAATCCGTTGTTGGACGGATGAAGAGGTAATTCCGACGTGAATTTACCGAAGGAAGTTTGAATCAATGCCTTGCATTTCCGATACTCAGTAGGACTGGATTCTTTCAGGAGAGACTCGGCGGAGTATACTGCGTCGGTAGATCTCCATGCTCTCGCAAGATGATCGGCAGGTGTGATAGTCACCGGCATCTTGCGTGACAAAAAGATTAAGGCGTTCTAACAAAACTGTAGAGAGGATGTAGACAAAACGGAAAGGATTCAACGGTGAACAAGACAATGACTGAAGATCAGGTGTGGCATTGAGATCCAGCCTGTTGCCTGTTGCCTGATGCACTGATAGAGCCAGTGGAGCCAATGACTGGAACTCTTTTAGCGAGATATCAAATCTCTACGCAAAGGGTTTTGCGGGGTACAGCATCAGAACTGACATGCATATTCGATGTATTTCATATGTAAATAGCTGAGTTTAATAAGCTGAATGGGAACTTTCCAACGATACAATATCCACGAAGAATGAAGCACTTTTACATGCGTAATGGGTTATGCTGCTCTGCGAGAAGTTTCTTTATCTTATCTTATCTCATCTAATCGGAAACTCAGCACCCGTGATTGCTCTCCAGATAGAACCCACACCAGTATGCTGGCACGCTGGGAACAGGTCTTTGACCTCACAGTCTTGGGTGAATTGGGTTGGGTTTATTGGGTGCATCCAAAACAACGGTCACACAATTGAATCACTAGCAGAGAACGCGAAGAAAATGATTGTTCTCGCGATGAGTGTTGAAGCATAGGAGCAATAGGAGAAACAGTGTAGTAGGAGCAATCTGCTCGCTGACCAAATTGGTACTAGCGCAGATATGTTCCTCGCTCCGCATAAAACATACAACGTAGTAGATGGCTTTCTATGTAGAACAAACACACCTCTAGGCAATCAACAGATTTACACTTCATCAATGAGAAGTGACCGTCTCGAATGAAATCGATCTACGTATACATTACCAATAAATTGCAGAATTTGTAACCTTTTTTCCTGGCAGCAGTCCGTTCCCGAAGGACTTTTCTTAAAAGGTGGCTGTCTGCAGTGGCAGCATTTGCTGGTAGCAATCTTCTATTCTTCACGAAATGTTCACACCAGTCGTAACCTTGGCTGTTGTATGATGCTCTCGGATGAATGCCCTTATCGTAGGAGATTTGTGTGCGGCGAGCGACGATAGGTTTTCGCCCGCGTCAATGTCCCAGAACAAAGACTGGCTATCTACAACAGTGAATGGAATCAGTAACATTCGATTGGACTGGTGAAACCCATGTATCTTCACCTTCTATACACGCTGCCCTTAACTGCAAACAATTAATTTGTGGTACATAAAGTCTCATCTCTCAGCCTTTTCGTTCGTGCATAGCGATGCGCAGGAGTCTATCTCTGATACTGTCTTTTGCCACAACTTGTCTAAAATCGCTACTGTCGAAGGGGAACTGCTTCCATCGGGCCTTATTATCGATGGCTTGAACCCGTTCATATAAAGTTAGAACCTCAATACTTGTGTACCGGCAAGTCTCTGGCTGATGGTCGAATTGCCACGATGCGCTTGAATGTTTGAATAGTCTTCAAACTCCATTCGCTGTGCTGGAGGAAAGGCGGAGGCTAGGGTTGAAGCTAGATGCTTCAGCCGTCGATGAAATGAGTCAATGGGTTCGTCGAGCCGGTCACGAAGTACCCTCTCTACGAATATGTATCATCATGATCTCAAGGCTAATCAGCCCGAGGTTTCGGAACTGAATCGTCTCAAGGTCGTATACGTCGCCGGTACCAAGGGCAAAGGCTCTACCTGTACCTTTGTCAACTCCATACTATTAGCTCATCAGGGTATTCACGGCATCCCTCATAAGATTGATCTTTATACCTCGCCTCATCTCATTGCGGTACGCGAACGGATAAGAATCAAGTCGGAACCTATAGCCGAAGGTGTTTTCGCAAAATACTTTTTCGAAGTTTGGGACGCTTTGGAGGAGTCTGCAATGAGATGGCAAAGATCTCAAAAGCAAGCCGGTATACTTCCGATTCTTGACCTTTGATGTCATTTCATGTACTCATCCGGGAAGGAGCTGATATCGCCATTTGCGAGGTCGGAATTGGAGGAGCGTGGGATTCAACATGTTGCGGTCTTGGGTGATACCATTGAGCAAATAGCATGGTATAAGTCTGGTATCTTCAAGGTAAATTGCCCAGCCTTTACTGTGGAACAGGTCCCGGCGGCTACTTAGGTGCTCCAGACCCAGGCGGACTGCAAGGGGGTTTCGCTGGAGACCGTAAAAATCGACCCTGTCTTATCCGACCTTGACATCATGCCAGATGCAGTTTTACGACAAAATGCTTCGCTTGCAATTGCTCTAGCAAGTCTCGTTCTGCAGAAGATTGGACCCAATTCTCTCATGAAGGGCACGCCTTCCTCGCTCATCAAACAAGGCCTGGGAAACACTGTCTGGCGCGGTCGATAAGTGGATTTGCCTCTTGGCAACGTAACATGGCATTTTGATGGTGCCCATACCGTTGACAGCTTCAGGGTGGCGGGCCACTGGCTGGCTGGGCTCGCCCAGGATTCCCCACGAATACTGATCTTAACCAACAGTTTCGACCCGAGGCCACCTCTGTTCTTCAAACCCTACACGGGAGTAACCATACTGACTTCGGGATTCGATTCGACCATGTTGTCTTTTAAACTGACGTCCCTCGGAAGTTGAGCGGTTACACAACGGGTAGGCCAATACCGCAAAGTGTTCTTGTGGCCTGAATTCTAAGACGACACGTTAGATCCTGTAGACCATAACAACGACTCTGCTGCTGCTGCTGGCCTTATAGTACAAAAATCCTTTGCGGACGTTTGGGCTGGCCTGGATGCGTCTTGCATAACCCATTCCCTATCAAGCGTGCATATAGCAGGAGACCTATGCGAAGAGTTGCCATGGGACTCAAGTGTTTGTAGCTGGTAGTCTCCATCTCATTGGGGGTGTATTGTCGATCTGGGAAGGTGTTGCCACGCCTGAAGGAAATTGAACCTATTATCCCTCTCTCCGCACAACTCTCCTAATCCACTAATCGCCAAAAATTCCGTCCGAATTGAGCACTGATCTCAACTTGTCAGACCCAACAACCCCATTGATCCCAGCTTCGAAACCCCAATGCATACTCTACCCCCTCAACCACCCTTCCTCAATAGAGAACAGCATGCTGCACACCAAGTCCGGATGGCGCAAAGCGTACCGGCTCGGGTGTAACAGGGTCAACGACGACGGGAGCCTTCCAAGTAACTGCTCTTTCATCTTCTACAGTAGTCAAGTCCTAATCCCCCCCCTTTCAAGTGTATGAAATCTTTGCCGTCCACAAAACCCCTCAGTTCCTGGGTATTCCCAATCAACAGAACCAAAAGTCTTTCAGTCGATCAACACTCGAGATCGTGGCTCCTCTCTCTTGCGTATATCACTCCTCGCTCAGTCAGACGTACGGTATTTACTTCCTTCCGTTCCATACCCGGTTCCGGTATAATCCCCACAAGGGAAATTTTCATGAAGCGAAAACGAGTCTCGTGGAATCAAGTGTGGGTAGGCGATGGAGTTGAATCCAATTGCTGATGACGGGTATAAGTGCAAGAGAGTGAGACCTAGGAAAGACGAGCCATGCACAATCAAAAAAACCACGCAAAACCATCTAGCCTATACGTTTCCATCTCCCCCAACGCCTTCCTATGCCTATATCCCAGTTACGGTGCACATCGCAACCTCATCACCTCCTCTCAAGCACATCCAAAAAGCCCCCCACAAGATGCAAACTCCCAGTCACCAGCACCCTAACCTCCCCCTCACCCTTTGCGATCTCCCTCACCCTCTCCACCGCCTCCTCAATAGTCCCCACAACCGCCACTTTAGCTTGAGAGTCAATTTCTCCCCAGGTGGCCGCCAACCGCTTCTGCACCTCCAGCTGCTTCACCTCTTGTGCGTTGGTATTGACGCTGACCAAATCGGGGGAGTAACCCGCATCTCGGAATGTGAGGTTGGGGCAGAATATGGCGTGGGCAAACGGGCGGTCGTCGTGCAATGCAGTGGCTAGAGTGCGGTGAAGGGCACGTGCAAGAGCGCCCGCGTCGCGGGTTTGCTGGTTGAAGATTAGAATGCATGGGGAGCCATGTCCTGGTTGAAAATGCTGATGGATTTGCGACGCAAACCATCTGCCTGCGGCTTCGATGCTTTCGAGCGTGTGACCACCGTCGATATGCCATGTGATATTGGCCTCGTGTCGAGTTTCGCATCGGCCCGGCCAGTGCACGTTTTGTAGGCCGTGAATGAATTCAGGTGGAAGAGTGAATGCAGAGTGGAATTTGTCCTTGTGGAGACCTTCCTCTTGGGGGTCAATCTTGTGGCCTTTTCCTCGATCGATTCGAATATGCTCCTTTTGGAAATTATCTTTGTAAACATGTCCTTGATCGGTTTCTATATCATTTCGTCCATGGTTTTCCCTATCGAAATTTCCTTGCCCGATGTGCAAATCATCCCCTTGGAAACTTTTCGTGTACGATTGTCCATAGTCAGCCTCTTCGAGAATGTCTGTTTCATCCTTTTCTTCCTTCATTTGCACATCTTCATCTTGAAGGGTTTCCTTCTGGACTTCTAGCTCGCGACTCCTTGTTATAGGATGACCAAGGGCCTGAAGATGAGCTGAAGCTACAGCAACAGCGAGGGCGGCATTAGAGACCTGGAAATCGGCTGCGAGACCGAGCTTGATTTTTGAGAGCTGTGGGTTCTTCTCAACCACTTTTAGAGGCGTAGCTTTTTCGGCAGCCCGGTTTTCAAGAACCCTAAGAGCCTCTACAGGCTGAGGAGACGTGAAAGCAGGGGCACCGACTTTCATTATCCCCGCCTTATGCCAAGCGATTTCCTCAATAGTATTACCGAGCATAGCGACGTGGTCGATGCCTAAGCTAGTGATGCCTGTGACTGTGGGCGCCGTAACGATATTAGTACTGTCATATTCACCACCAACACCACACTCAATTACTGCCGTGTCAACCCCTTCACTCATGTATGTATGGAATGCCATTAATGTGAGGAACCGAAAGTACACAGGCTTCGCGGTTACATCTACTGCCTCTCCCCTAGCTTTTGCAGCATCTTCCAAACGGTCCCATATGTCAAAGAAGTATTTTGCAAAGATTTCCTCGGAGAGAGGCTGATTGTTGATCTGGATACGTTCGCGAACGAAGCGGAGATGTGGGGAGGTGTACAGGCCAATTTTGTGTAGTAATGGCTTGGATTGAGAGAGCGAAGGCAAGTATTGTCCCAAGATCGAGGAGATGAACGCGCTTGTGGAACCTTTGCCCTTTGTTCCTGCGATGTGAATGATTCTCAGCCGGTTGAAGTCGGAAGGCTATGAATTCTCAGTGACTGGTCTCAAGTAGATCCACAGTAAAGGCGCACACCTCATACCCTATCTTACGGCACCACTCAATCATCTCAGGTATTGCTTGTTGGTTCATGCCTCTGCCGGACTTCCTGATGGCGTCGATAACGGCGAAGTTCGATTGCAGGGTATTGAGAGCGGCAACAGCATCTGCATAAGAGCGCCCCATCCTGTTGGTGTGTATGTTGCATCTGCGTGTAGAGAGTGCTGTTAAGATCTTTTTTGACCTCCATGATATCTGCATGAGCGAATGCTCAGATGTTTGCTTGAGCGAGTGGGGCGGGTTGTGGCTGCCAAGCGAGAGATCATGCCTCACTGCCGAGTGCCGACGGTGCACTAGATAGAATGCTTTAGGTTTCCAACAACAACAGCTCCAAGATCAGAATGACAGGATGTTGTCCACTAGATAGATTGATTCCAGACGCGGCTAACCGCAAAGACATAACAAATAGATCGAAGTAGGATCAAGAAAGATATAAAGGAGATAAACTATCTCTCATCCGATCATTCGGAAGTTTACTTCACATGTTGCTAGTGATCACATGGATGATAAAATATGGAGGAAGCTGTATCATGTATGAATGCGTGCCATACTGATGTTGTGGTACGGACTGTTCGTATGATAACCGACCCATTAATTCCTAATATTACATTGCATTCGCAATATACAACCATTTGGTCCATAATATGTAGGCCATCCAAGTACTCTATCCGAAATGCCACCGATATCCTCGAGTACGAAAAGGTTTCATATTATCTTCGCCATCAGAGCTTCACCCCAACGCCCCTTCCTACATGCCTAAGTTCATCCAGTATTGTACACTCATATGGGTAGTAAAGAATCTCGAGGCAGCCATTTCGAGTTCTTCCTAGCTGCATCGTTCCAGCCGCCTCTCACCACGATCATTTGCTTTTTTAAATACTTGTATTATATCTACCTTTCTTCTGAGCGGGCAAATCTTTCAGGGGCATAGCCACTGCAGCCATGGTCTGATTCCAATCTTCTGCCGCCTTTACGTTTCTTTGCAGACCAGAGGACTCTCCCGAGCCATAGTCACCGAAGACATCAGTAGTAAAGGCCAGAAACTTTGACACAAGCTCAACGACCTCACCAACAATACGATGCCGGACATTGCACAGCTGCTGTAGGTGGTCATGAAGGGTTGGCTCCGTGCCGGAGGTGGCGTGCCGGGAGAAGATGGCACTGTTTGCAGCTCTTCGTTTTGCCAGATATGGTGATCAGTCATCCCAAATTTTCTAGAGTTGTCCCTAAAATGGCTGCGGCAGGCGACCATTTTTTTAGTTGCGCCGGCTGGCCAGCATAAAGGACTTGGTAAAATTCTGGGTTCATTGACATGGAGCTCGTTAGGATTGATACGCACAATAGGTCGTATCGTTGGTGCATGCGGTCTACCTCCGAAGAGAGTTGCCTTCCTATTCCTTTTACCAGGTTCAAGTAGGCTTTATACCAATTCGTCCCTGCAGCAAGTTTGGGACCGGGAATTAAGCCAGCGGGTGGAAATAGAGGCGATAGCGGCCGAGTGAGATGACATAGAGAACTGTAGCTGTGAGAAAGAAAGTAAAAAGCTGCTTTTGACGCGATAGGTACATTGAAACCAGCCATCACGGACGAGAAAGCAATCTTTGCGTCGTTTCAGAAGGACAAAACGTCTGCCGATTGAGTGTAACGCCATATAGTTATGATAACGGTGATATTACCCCGAGATAATCAAACGGAAGGAAAGCACCTCCGTAAGGATCGATAATTGATGTTACGATCTAGCTCACGAAGGCTGACGCGGAATGGTTGATAGGCGGTGAGCGAGCTGACTCCGCCCACCACCCTTCGATTGAAGTCAGGCTGCGGTCCTTAAGAGCAAAGGAGAAAAAGTGCAGGAACGATGTGAAAGTCCTTAAATAGCTATTGACGACTACATCCTGAAGCAGATAAAGAACTCAATCTGCGGGAAAATTCAACTTATAAAACTGGTCAAGGAAAAGGCGGAGAACAAGGAGAGGCGATAATAGAGCGATGAAGGTATTGATTGCGCAGTGATTAAAGCCTACATATGACCGAGGTGCGGTTGCTGCAAAGGGGAACTTACCTCAGGAATTTGGAGGCTCAGCAAGATTCGAGACACAGCACTTGTCCTACGTCACATATGAACCGATTCTTAATATCTCCATTCAAGTTTAACATTAAGGAATAGCTTCAGAGATCGTTCGAGACATAGCAGATTAGCATGGCAATGAGCGCCTGGGTCGATGGCCCTTTTCCCCTCATCGAAACCCCTCTAAGAACAAGAGATGTGGTAGGACTCTCCTTCATTCATGCTCTTCACATGTCAGCTCCCCAGTAGATATCAGTGATTTCTTGTTCTTCTGCTCGGCGCGTGTGAAAACAGTGGGAGACATTTGATATAACGGACCTCACCAAAAAATCATTCAAAAGGGTTCCGGTTGTGTTATATTCTATGGAGATTTTCCGTTAGCCCCACCTAAATTTGGTTGAATCCGGGCCGTGTCGGAATTCCCCTATGCAGCTTTGACTGTAGTAGGTGGTGGTGGACTGGTGGAGGAAGATGAAAATGACCGCGACGCGTTATATGTTTATCGCTATGAAAAGACGTTTAATCGTGAGATACATGAGATTGGGTGGCAGCGTGGCAGTCACACCGAAAATGAGGTACCTCCAGTGAAGGGTCTTTGCTCTCAGCCTGTTTCAGGTAACCTTGTCGTTTGCGCCGGCAGGATACGAAAGCCTCCTACGAGCTGCATCTTACCTGAAATACACCAGCTGCACGAGGCTGTCAATATGCCTACCATTCTCTCATTTTCATCCTTGCTTTGGTCTTTGATTAATCGGGTCGATCATATGCTAGCATTGTCACCTCAGCATTCCTCATCGTTAAATTTTCCTCTTGAGGATGCCGAATCCCTCCCAAGAAGAGGCCCGCGATTTCATTGCAGAAGTAAGGGAGGACAATGGCGGCATCACGGCGGAGGACCGAGACTTTCTAGTTGCTAATCGGCCATCTGCGCTTCGAGCATTACAAAAGACACGAAGACAGCTCGCGGATTCTATCAAGATGTATTGCACCTTCCCGTGTAGAGAATCTAGCTGACCTTTGCAGTGTTGTCGATAACCTCTATTCGAAAGAAACTCGCTTTCTGTATGAACTCATCCAGAACGCCGAAGACAACTCTTACTCTACAGCGACGGCGGACGGTGAAGAGCCGTTTCTGGCCTTCAAACTCTATTCACATAGGATCATCATTGACTCGAATGAGGATGGCTTCTCGAAGAGCAACATCAGAGCCATTTGCTCCGTCGGCAACTCTACAAAGAAACATAGTGCGGGATATATCGGCGAGAAGGGCATCGGCTTCAAGTCCGTTTTCAAGATTGCACAGAAGGTGCACATCCAGTCCGGACCGTTCTCGTTTGCCTTTTCGCATACTCGAGAGGACGATGACGATGGTCTGGGCATGATCACACCGTACTATGAGGACGCTGAAGAGCTTCCCAAAGGTGTGCGCACGCGCATGATATTGACGCTCTTAGATTCAACCAAATTCGAGGAGCGGGCTTCTGAATTCCGGGATGTCCCTGACACTTTCCTAATGTTCTTGAGTCGGTTACAGCGACTATCCATAGAGCTGCACCCGCCAGACAAATCCCTTACGGCCACTCAATACTCGAAACGAGAAACCAAAGAAAATGGGCTGTACACAACATTCCTTGCAAAGACTATGCGCGAAGGCAAGGAAGAGTCGACTTCGGAAAAAAAATATTATTCCATGAAGAGCGACCTTCACGATCTCCCTTTCGACGAGGCGAGAAAAGACAAGCAAGGAAACAGCATTGACCGGGCAACAGTCGTTCTCGCTTTTCCGATGGATGAGCACGATGAGCCGGTCCTCGAGCAACAGTACACCTATGCTTTCTTGCCCTTGCGTCGAGTAGGATTCAAGTTCTTAATCCAAGCTGACTTCGTCACTCAAGCCAATCGAGAAGATGTAGTACATTCCAAGAGGAACCAAGCCGTTCTGAAAGGGGTCGCCAAAGCATTTGCGGATGCCGTGATCGTGTTCTGCAAGCGTCCATCGCTTAGGTATCAGTGGATGAGATACCTTCCTGAAGATTTCATTACAGATGATTTCTGGAGGACATTGTGGACCCTAGTTCGTGAGAAGCTCGAGCAAACTCCTCTTTTAGAGCCATGGAGCGGTAATGGTCTCTACAAGCCTTCCGACCTCGAGAAGCTGTCCGAAAGTGCCATCGCCGAAGATCAAAGTCCTTTGTTACCGGATCTAGAGGGTGCAGAAATTTACCTCTCACCGAAGTACACAGAAGCAGACTTCCAGATACTTAAACGCTTAGGGACAATAACGCTTCAATGGAGCAAATTTGTTGATCTTCTAGAAACTGATCTCCGCATCTCTGGCGGCTCGAAATGGAGATCGATGAAGAAAACTGCCGACTGGCGTACTCGGATCTGCAAGTTACTTTCGAGAGCCTTCATTGAGAACCGTCCCAATCCACAGAAGCGCTTAAGAACGCTTGCCTTGATTCCATTGCGTGACGGCAGATGGGTATCCAGCGCTTCTGGGAACGAAATATATTTCCCCAAGACTGATGGTATTTCCATTCCTGCAGATATCGGCCTCGATCTCGTCTGCCCCCTGGCTACCGAGAATATTGCTTGGGCAGATCTTCTTTCAAATTTAGGCGTGATGAGCTGCCCGCGGGATTCTGTGATCAGCTCGATTCACAAACGTTACAGTGCTACGAACCTTGACAACTTCAAAGTGTTCAATGCTGTTGCTCACATCCGATATTTATATTGGTTCCTTCCGAAAGACCATTTGAGCTTGGCTCCGCAGGTTAGACTTGCCAATCAGCACGGCTCTCTGCTCAAGAAAGACCAATACCTGTACTTCCCTGACGAAGTGGATGACTACAGTCCATCAAAACTCTTCAAGCAAGATGCCCAGCTTCCTGGCCATCCGGTACATTATCTACATGAAGACTATTTGAAGGCGGTTGATCCTGAACTTATCCACAACGGGCGGCCGTGGATGAGATGGCTTGAAGAAATAGTCAGGGTTCGCCGAATACCCGAGCTCCGTGCCAAAGGCTATGATGGACTGTCGAAAGAATTTCAGTATATCGTTAACCATCGATCGAATAAGCTGCTAGGAACTCTGAAGCGTGGATGGGCCTACTATCGCCTTCAACCCAATGATGTCGTGGAGGGAAAGCTGCGGAACAGCGCTGTGCTTCTTGAAAATGGACGCAGGACATCTCTAATATGCACGTTCCTGCCCCTACCCAAGCTTAAGCAAATCGCTGCGGAGCTCCGTATTGCCGACGCATATCCTTTCATTGCCATATCCGAGCTCCTTCGGGATGAGGAAAGATTAGATTGGATGTTTGTGAAGGACTTGCAAGTTGGAATTGAGGAGAATCTGGACTTCTACCTCTCTGCCCTGAACACGTTCAAAACAATCAACCCTGCGCTCAACACTACTTCTGCGAGAGACCAATTGGCTAGGATATACCAGAACATTCAGTCGAAATGTAGTGAAGGTCTTGATCATGTTCGGTATGCCTTTGTATGATTTGGCCTCTTTCCCGACTAACGAACATTCAGTGATATGTTCAGGCATCCTATCATTTGGATACAGCCATCAAACAGGAATCACTCTACATGGCTTTCGACTGCAGACTGTGTTTGGGACGGTCCGCAATGGCTCAAGTCAAAGCAGTGTCTGAAGCTCGAGCTCTATCTTGAGCTTGAGCTTGAGCATCTTTTCAAGGTGTCCCTAAGAATTCCCGATGCTTCTCAAATAGATGTCCTTAATGATCTGCTTATGTTAAAGAGCCATAGCGGAGACAAGAGTGCCTTGAGAAGCCAATCCACCGTCTACACTCAACCGAACATTGGAACCGCCGGCGCGCCATACCAAGTCACTTCAGTAGAGGAAGCTTCCGGCATCACTGAAAATTACCAGAGCATTACTTTCATGGAGGCATATGAAATGCAATCATTTGAGGTAAAGGGATCTTCCCCTTGACGAACAAGACTTGACTAATTTCATTTGAAAGGAGCTCCGTCTAAAACATTATGACATAGGGAGAAACTCATGGAGCACTAAGACCTCAGTCTGTAAATCAAAGGCATTCGCTGGACTCGAAATCGATAAAATCATCGAGGAAGCTGAGAAGCGATACGATTACCTGTGGCAGAAGCATTCGTTCCCGATGAATGGCGAGAACCCAGAGAGCCGGAAAGCCTTGCGGTCCACCTTCGAAGATTCTGCCTTGGTGTACATTCCAAAAGAGAATGCTTGGCGCCCTCCGTCGCAATGCGTCTGGGTAGAGTCGAGTGTTAAGATTCCGTGGAAAACTTCCGTTGCTGACGTATATCCATTGAAGAAGACATTCTTCACAACAGTTCTCAAGATCTCGGAGCCAACCGTCAAGATGTATATTGATTCACTGGAAGCTGAAGCTAAAGGAAAAGCATCAGTAGTGCAAATCAAGGAGACTATGACACTGATTTGCGGCTTGGGTATTGGAGAAACTGATCTCTCGAGCCTTGTCAAGGCTAAAGTCTTACCGGTAAAGCTTGCAAATGGGGTGGGCAGCTTCGCCTCAGCTTCTTCCAAGGATGACTTCGTAGATTTTGCGATTGTCGAAAATACCATTCACTGGGATGCCTTTAAGGGCAAAATCGTGGTTTTGAACTTATCTCTTGAAGAAATCAGGGATACCAGACCACTTCTCCTAGCCATGGGCTTGGAAGAACGATTTTCTTCGAAACTTGTGAAAGAAGTCACGGACGTAAGTGGAGGCTCCCAGGATCATGAGATGACCAGAAATCTCCGCATCAAAAGTCAGGCTATTGTCCGGTATGTCATTCGTCACAGGACCTCGATAGGAACATGAATTAGCAATGAGGCTTCAGTTGGCTGACGCTAGTACAGATGTGCTTTTCATTTTACTAGCCTGAACAAAAGACAGGACGTAGCCTCGCTATATCGAAAGTTCAAGCGTGCAATTGTCTACGTGAGTGACGGCATCAGACGCTCACTGCAGATCACGCAGGATGGACGCAGCATTGAAGGCGCATCAAGCCGAGCGAACTTCCATTTTGAGGAAGCAGAAGGTGCCCTGCGACTCTACTTACCGAAGGACGAGGTTGAACGCGATGTTTGCTTCGAATCTGACCTTCCTCGCAGATTGTGTACATTCCTGAGCATCACTGATTCAGGTGCACCAGGCGTTATTGGAGGCGTGTTTCGAAAAGACAACCCGGCTGTCATAGACAAAATCCTCGAGAACGCAGGAGTGGGCCAAGTCGATTGTGACTTTGCTGCTCTGGATGAAGAGCTTGGGGTAGCAGACGCTGAGTCGGACGTTGAGACTCTGGTCGAGGCTACCAGCAATATCAGGCTTTCCACTCCAAGTTCTGGTCCACGTCCGTACACACCCTCTGGTTGGGCGAGATGGAGAGAGAGGCAATCCGGAAGTGAAAATGCGGAGGACGTACGCGATAAGATCATACCGAACCCCTCATATCAGGAGCAGCAGAGAGAGGCTCAGGAGACAGCTTACAAGCGTATCCTCGAACATGTCGTCAACGTTGCAAGACAACGTGTACATTCTGGCGTTTTCGAGTCGACGGGGGTCTCCATTCAAGGCCCAGTGGCCACTATAGCTTTGCCTCAGGGAACTATTCGAGAAGCTTTCGCAACTCGCACGCAAGAACGGGATTTCAAGGTTGGAGCTGCTGGGGAACTTTACATGTTCGAATATTTGAAGGGACTCGGTCTGCCAAGATTCGGTTTGGAGAACTGGAAGAGCGAGATCAGAGACCGAGTCAAGATACACGCCGACTATCATGACCTAGAGAAAGACATTGATCGAAGGGCCATTGCTGATATTGAGTACCTGGATGATTCACGCAGGCTTACCCAATTCTTGACCCAGAAGGGACATCTAACACAAGGGTTGTGGGATAGCCAAAGACCCCTCTATCACATCGAGATCAAGACAACAACGAGTTCAAATTGGCAAGAGCCTTTCTTCATGAGTAAAGCCCAGGAACGACATGTAAGAACCTCTATCCTTCAGGCTTGAAATCGCTTACATGGTATTAGATTCAAGACAAGCGAATTGAAGATGGCAAAAGCCGTTCGAGCATCTATATGATCTGCCGTATCTTCAATCTGGGTAAAGGCGATGAGACAGGCATGCATATCTATCTCGACCCCGAGACGAAGAGGAGAAATCGAGAGCTGGAGATCAGCACACACACTTGGGCTGTAAAGCCCTTAACGCATCCCACTATGCCGGTCGGAAACGGCATCGCCAGGGCAGCTGCAGCTCGGACAACAAGGATAGTAGCAACAACCGCTGGGACAAGCAGCGACACTGGGACCAGCGATGATGAAAAAGAGTCTGTAGTTCCAAACTTTGCCAACTTCGGCTCCTTTGCCACCAACAGCGTCCCGAGAAGCAATAATTGGACATTCGGATCATCAACGCTTGGGTCTCAAAAGAAAACGGAGTCCCCGGGGGGCCATCCATTTGGTTCAAACTGGGCACCTTCTGGCAACAACGCATCCACCCAACCACCTTCAAGGAGTAGTTTATTCGGATCAACCAAACCCTCATCGACGGTAGGTAATTTCTCTGGTTCCAATGGCGTATCTCCCAACAGCGACACATTCAAAACCCCGTCCCTAGGCCTGTTTGGCTCAAATGCCACATCTTCCAATAGTGACGTCTCAGAAGCTACACCAAAGGGCGGCCTATTCGGCTCCAATGCCATGTCTGCCAAGGATCACACTTCGAAGGCTAGTTCTACAGGCAATTTCTTTGGTACAACCGCAAACAGCGACGCATCTAAGGGTACGCCTTTCAGCACGACTGGTTTCTCCGGGTTCGGTTCCTTCAGCAGCATCACATCCAAGGCTCCGTCCGCAAAGGGTCTCTTTGGAACGAATGATGGTAGTCTCAGTAGCAATAGCTCTCAGGCTTCGTCTGCAAAGGGCGGCCCATTCGGCCTTAATGCCATGTCTGTCAATGATCACACTTCGAAGGCTAGTTCTACAGGCAATTTCTTTGGTATAACCGCAAACAGCGACGCATCTAAGGGTACGCCTTTTAGCACGACTGGTTTCTCCGGGTTCGGTTCCTTCAGCAACACCACATTCAAGGCTTCGTCCGCAAAGGGTCTCTTTGGAACGAATGATGGTAGTCCCAGTAGCAATAGCTCTCAGGCTCCGTCTGCAAGTAGCCCCTTCGGCACGAAAGCTGTCTCTTCGAACAGTGTGACTTTGGGGCCCAATAAGGATAATCCTTTCGCGCATCGATATCCTTCGCCGTCGCCCGCGCCGACGCCGAAGTCGCGCAGTCCGCAAGCACGAGCGGCGAGGAGCAAACCTGCGACGGCGGAAACGAGAGATGATGTGAGTGACGAGACGCAGACCGGTGACTAGCAACAGCAGGCGTGACCCGTGAGAAATTCGAACTTAGTCCCGAAGAATTTGTACGGCTTCTTGAAAGATTCTCCAAGTATCTATGGATTCCAGTCTTGCCCAATATCCTTATTGTAGAAATAGCACATCAATGAAAACAAGAAAAAGAGCCATCATCTACCTATTTATCTAGGGAGCCGATACCCGTACACCCCCCTGGCTTACATGTACACCCCCCTTTGCTTACACGTACACCCCCTCGGGGAAACCTGAAATTTCCATCGCGCATCACTCAGTTACACACCAAATTTAGTAGGCAATTCAAGGGTTTACATATGATTCTGAGCAACCTCTCCACAGTAATTTTGCACTGTTTAAAAGAGCTTCAATATCGCTGTTTCAGCACCTTCTTCGCTACATATGAAACGCTGCAAACAGGCCTGCATCCGTTTGGAGGGCCGCGAGGTGGAGGGCAGCGAGGTGGACGTGCTGCCACACCCCCTTCCATCCAAACGGATGCAGGCCTGTTTGCAGCGTTTCATATGTAGCGAAGAAGGTGCTGAAAGGACACTCTATGAGCCGTGTGCCACTGTGGATACGTCTTCCAAAATCCGCTGAGTTTAGACTTGCTTTTCCCCCACGATCGCACCGTATATAGATGATCCGATCAACATCTTTCTTGGACTTCTTGGAGCGTGCAATGACGACAGCATAGCCCTCTGGCCCAGCGTGTTTATTGAGCCCTTCAATCAGGAGTTTCACATCGTCATAGACCTCCCCCGAAACGGGAGGTGGAGCCAAAGACATGGGGCCGGCGGAGGCGATGCTGACAGGTGGGGCGCCGGTGAGGGTGGTCATGACAATGGCGATGGCGATGGCGATGGCGATGAGTGTCAGACGGAAGTCTGATGTGTGGGTTTACTAGGCTAGATTAACCGAATTTAAGGCTGTGGGGAAGGTCATGGAGAGGTTACTCAGGATCATATGTAAACCCTTGAATTGCCTACTAAATTTGGTGTGTAACTGAGTGATGCGCAATGGAAATTTCAGGTTTCCCCGAGGGGGTGTACGTGTATCTAAGCAAAGGGGGGTGTACATGTAAGCCAGGGGGGTGTACGGGTATCGGCTCCCTTTATCTAAGGTAGTGCTCAGAGTTCGCGCTAGGCTTGTGTTGTGACACAAAGAGATGTTATCTTAGAAGGTGATGAAAGTGCCTCGATCAGAGTGTTGAAATGTGACGGACCAGATCTAGAAAATTCTTTGTTTCTTCATGCAGTCACGATGCTGTTTTCTGTTTTCTGTGATTTTAGATTACATTCATTACCAGTAGCTCAGGAAAGCGACCTCTAGCGTTGGTCACGCGACCCGTAGAACTAGGTACCTACTTAGTGTAGAACTACCTACCTTAGTCTCGCAAAGAACTGCGAATTATTTTAGCAAGTTGATGCCCTTCGTTATGGCCGCTGATAGATCTGTAGGACGTAACGTCCACTTATACGATGTCGAAGATCGGGAAACAGTACTTGGAGGCCTGCTTTTGACCAACGGTGTGACCAAATCCAATTTTTACTCCATGGTAGAAATTTTGCTTCTGTTTCAATCCTCCTTTTCTATTGAACACGAACCTCTGCTACATTAGAGAGAAACGAAGAACCACTGCGTTCCGGGAACTATTATGTAGTTGGTGAGCCTCTGGACCTGATCCTAATGGGGTCTGTTGGCTGATAGTCTACAGGGTCCTTCACCGTCAACAATGAGCCTTGTCTCACACGTACAATTTCGTTGGCTACAGGCACTCGTCTTCACTCATTCCGCGACGAAGTACGTAAGCGAGACGGCAGATGTGTTATCACAGGCACGATAGCACTGGGTGCTTATCGTGATTGGTGGACGGGTTTCGAAGCTGCACACATCTTTCCTCTCGCCTATGAAGATCACTGGATTCAGCACAATTTTGCTCGTTGGATTACTATTCCGACTGCTAACGGGGATACGATTAATTCAAAGCAAAACGGGCTATTGTTAAGAGCAGATATTCACGGGCTCTTTGATCATTATGGAATTTCAATCAATCCTGACGTATGATCACACACGCTCACCCTTGGGTTTTCAGCTGCTAATAATTGTAGGATAATCATAAAATCATTTGTTTTACGGATGATGCAGACGACATCGCAGGCAAATTTCTTGATGAGCAGTTTCGCAATGATCTCGGTAGACCCTCTGATGAACTTCTTCGATGGCATTTTCGACAAGCTGTTTTTGCGAATATGAGAGGTGCTGGAGAGCCAATCTTCGAAACCGACTTCCCTCCTGGCTCGGATGCTCTAGGTGAGATGCGCAGGGGCCCAAAGGCCGCGGAGCGAATGGAGTTTGAGCTGTTCAGCCGTTTCGCAGTAAGTTCTGTTATTACCTGGCACTATGGCAGTGAAGTGTCGAGTTCTAACCAATAATGTGCCCCAGTTGTATGCAGCTCCTTAGCAATAATAGGAGAGCTTCTAAGATGATCGTTGCAGAGATACAACACCGAAAAATATGTACCAAAACGCACATATTGAGTGATTTCTTTCTACCTGTAAAACTCCCCCCTTCCCCAGATTCTCGTGTATTTGCTACCCATGACGAGTGTGGACTTCGTTCGCCAGCAGTGCAGCTGTGAAAAACGAGAGAACGCCCTCGATGAGACGCTTGACAGACTTTATCATGAAGACTAACACCTGAATTTCTCCTCTCGTGTTTATTTCATCAATAGCATACTCAGTCAGTAATAATATGTAAGGCTATATTCAGGTGCGAAGAGGTAACTGGTGCCCACTCGTCCTAATGATTCAATATTCGCCCGTACTCTATCTATGTACAAATTTTAAGCTTCTTGAGTTTTGTTCCAAGCAGCGATTCATGGCTATTCGTTGCAGTGTCGTTGAAAGGAAAAACGGAGAAAAGAGAATCAAAGCCTTGAAGATAACAAAAAAGAGCCGGCAGGCAAATGAAGACTTTGAAAGAGAGGAAAACCGATCAAAAGAAAGATTAAGTGTAAATTTGAGTGAAAGGCCAGAAAGAAGAGGGATTGGCGGCCACAACTTCAGCTGTACAAGTGAAATGGAGGAGAAGGGCCTCCATAGCGCGCCGGAGCCTGCAGTAGCAAAAAGCTGTATAATTTAATATGTAGTTCTGCCTACCACATGTTAATTAATCCTCATCTACCTACTTAAATCTACCCCCAGTCTTTTGACTAGCCCCCATACATAGGTCTCCCACATAAACATATCGATATTCCAGCCAGCTCCATCGCAGTACCATGGCTTCCGTGACGAAGCCACGCGCCTCGGGGAAGCAATTCTTGTCGAGTACAGTACATACAAGATCAGATGTTGTGTGGCGAGGTTTTTGATACTCTACTAGGTCGCATGCACCTGCATATGGTGTGGTTTGATGACTCAGATGACTTGTCTAATTCAGTGAAACTCTTCTGAATTCTTTGCCGCAAAGTCTCATTGCGTGTTGCCACCGCCTGCACAATGTCACTAGCTAGAATCGTCCCTCGACGGGCCTTCAACAACCGAATCGATCTTACAAAAGCGTATACCTGGAATCGGAAAGATGTAAGTAGCTTTTCATCCAATGTTTCAATACAAGGAAAGCCTAAGAAAGCAACCAGCTATTCGGCTTCCTGGATCAAGTGGCACAGACGCCTGGGAATTTTGGAATCACGAAAGAAGTCGAGAGGGACGTGGTACGCTACGTCGACCTGATCACGAAATTCAAGTACGGCCACTCGACCCTTGTTTTTCTTCTTTGATCCTTTCCAATCCCCGATCAACCCACGACCCACCCAAGCGCTGAAAAGCTGCACGCACGTATACTAAACATCAAGCATTCCAGCTACGACAACTCATAAAAGCTTCGCATCTTCACCAAGCCCGGACCAAAAGGCAAGCCGATCCTTGATGAGAAGATATTCCTCTGGAACGGCGTCAAGACGCCGTTTTTCAGTGTCTACGACTGCCTCGGATATGTTTTCTCTACCATGGGCACGGCAGACCCGGGAGCGACGAGAGAGGACTATTTCGTTCCTCTGGTCTCCGTCTTCGGCAAAAATCTCGTCAATCTGGCGGGGAATCTGGCAATGGCACCCAACAGGGCCTTCATCGCGTTCAATGACGTTCTCTTTGAAAAGAAGCCTATCATGTTATCCTTCGATGTTCCGCAGGCGGTTGCTTCGCCCCCAACGGACTTAGATGTTGCGCTTGGGGCAAACGTCGGGGGCGCTGGGGAACTGAAGACGGTAATTCAAGAGGCGAGGTGGTTTTGGATGAAAAAAGAAGGCAAATTGGACTTGGGGCCGAGCCCTGACGTATCGGGTATAAGGAAGACTTTGGGAGCTCGAGGCCAGCTGTTCGGGCATTGTGCGGAGACAATACCGCTGATTGTACACTTGGGGTAAGTTTGCCCAGTCTCCTTCTTGGAAAGCAAGGGCATACAACCTTTCCTTGCTGGTTTCTAGAGGTATATTAACAGTCTCACAGGACTAAAGATCCGTGGGTTGCAAAGAGTGTTGGCGGAATTTGTATCAACGTAGGGTCGGTTGGACAAGCGGCAAGTTATGACTCCGAAGCGGTCCATAAGTGCCTAGTCGATCCATGCCCGAATTGTCAGGAGGTTATGAGGCAATACCAAGCTGATCCGGAAAGCTTCAAGAAAGAGATGGTGAAAATCTTGAAGGCCATTAAGCATTGAGATACAATTTCTTTCATCCAAAAGCCAGAACCCATTAGTTCGTGAAGGCGTGCCACGAACTCAAAGGCCTTCATGGAGGCTTTCAAGACGGAGCGGCCTAATAGTTATCTCTTTAGAGTTTGAACAGCCGGAATATGATGTTCCCTGTCCTCATATTGGGAGTGATGTTGACTTTGCCGTTTCTTACTCGACTTTCGTTAAAGTAAACATCGGGTTGATTTCATGGCGATGTGTATGTTCCGTAATTCAAAACTTTTTCGATCGTATAACAATATGGATCAAACGTAAGACATCTCAAAGAAGGAAAAGACTATCCTTTTCTGGAGCTACCGCTACTAGACATTTTACGTTATTTATTTGGTCAAATTAGGCTCGTTCGCCTTATCAATAAGCATCCATCTTTTATATTTCAGCTGGGCGAAAGACGATCGTTAGCATTCAGCTGGACAATGGACGGCGAAACACCCACCTACTCAAGCGGATAAATTAACACCCAACTGCTCCCTCGAGCCCTTCTCACCCTCCTCACTCTTACCACCATGCCGCCATCGGTCAATGACGTGCTGATTCTGGTCCAATGCATCCTTCGAACCTGGGTACTCCAGTAAAGTCGTCTTCAGGCCATTGTCTTTCCCCTGCGTTTCTGCCTCATCCAGTGCTCCCAATATTCCACTTATATTGTTCGGTTCATCAATACGCCAGATATCATCCGCGATTTCATTCCAAATGTAGTAGCTGCCTCTTCCACATTCGACCAAGATCTCTTCGTGGCCATCGCTATAAAGGAGTGGTGTAAAAGGCAGAGGAAGATTGAAGCGTTCCCCTGGAAAGGATTCAGGGACGTAGGCCAGGTTGTTGTCAGCTTCGGCGTGCCAGCCTGGAGGAATGTCGCTGGGGGAGAGTCGAAGAGGCGAAGGGAATGCTTCGGACTTCAAGCACAAAAATGATTAGTAGGGCATTACATGGCACCGGGTTGAATAGAAGTCAGTACGAACCATTAGGCGTATTTGGCCAGAATGCTGAGTTGAAGGTAGCAGTCTGGAAGTTCTCTTGCTACGGAGGGAGATTGGCACTGCTAGCGATGGCAGGGGATGTGTAAGCCGTTGCAGCAGGAATCTAGCAGGCAAAGAGGCTGTAAGACGTTTAAGCGCGGGCAAATAGGTAGACATGGGGCGTTTAGTGAGAATGTGCAGTGTTTGAGCACTCCCCAGAGGCGGATCGCATAGTGTCTGGTCGAGCGGACCCAGTTTGGAAATTTACGTTTGTCCCCTCGGTCAATCGGCGAGAAAGGCTTGGCGATCTATACTCAAATAGGAGTTAGTAAGATGTTGCAAGTGCCGATAAAAAGCCCTAACCCTAGTAATTCAAATTTACTATTGAAAGGGATTTATCCCCCTTATATCAGCATGCAGCATGCAGATTGCCTGATATACAGCGCTTACATCTACATTTCGAGCTCCTGTTCGGGTCTTGATGAAGCCACTATCCTCTCCACTCCTCCAGAACTTGTCTACTTCAGCACCTTCTTTCTTAAAAGGAAATAGCCATGCAATAGCCTGCATCGTAGATGTAACTGTACCATGGTGAATAATTAGTTGACAGAGACTGAAGTCTAACTTCCCAGCATTAAAACACCTGAAATATAAAGTTAACTACCAGCAAAGGATGATTCTAGTTTCTAGTTTATATAATTGAGGTACTTCAAGGTTAGAGGCAGTATGGGTTTACCCCTGAACCGTTTATCTGTGGCATTGAAACACAAGAAATTCATTCTGTAAGAAGAGCAGCAACTGGGTAGCAGCCTACCCACGCCAAAGGGGCGGCATCACCCAGAACCCCCCAGCTCGCGCGATTCTCACGCGCTTGATTGATGGGGGTGAATGCCAGGGGCAGAGTTTTGACACTTTGGCAAAGGAAGGATGGGTCAATCTGTAGAGGAAGCCTCCACTTAAGGCTGGCTCACTTTCAACTGTCAAAGGATCCTAAAAACCGACAATGGCCGCCCCAGCCGAAGGCTGTTGGACCCGTTGCAGGCTCCTACCTGCGCCCCTGCACTGCCCTATAGTGCTTCCTCTTGCTTCCTCGCTGCTCCCTTTAAAGTAGCCCTGCTCTCTTTTTCGAACAAAAACAGCAATTCTTAGTCTTAAGTTCGAAAGATGTATATATATATATATGAAGTAAATTGGGGCGTACGTATAGCGGGACTCTTTGTATAATAGCATTTGCATAATTATTTCTTTTAAGCGAGATTCTAGTTACTAAATTCTGACTGAAATTCGAAGCATTAACTGCGTGTATATCACTTGCGATGCTCGCGTCCTGAGAATTCATATTACTCTAATTCTCTTGCGCCTAGAATGACGTCTCCGACAATGGGCCCAAGAGCTTGCCCGGTTGCTTGCCTGCCTCCTTCAAAATCGAGGTGGCATTGTTGATCGCGGCAGTGCGATATTCAGCGAGGTCTGCAGTATGGATTAGCATCAAATTCGTAGCTTCTCGAGCCAATGTCTATATAGGTGTATTCACCAAATGGATATTCAGTCTGACAGGAGTAAGAGATCCACCCCATGGCCGACTGGGTTGGAAGAGTGGCATCAAACTGGAATGTAACCCAGTACCCGGCGAACTCACCTTTGCCAGACTTGTACTTCACAGGAGCAGCTTGTTCGTACAAGATCTTAACGGAGCCATCATCTGCGACCAAGTATGCGGTCAACTGCTTGCCAGGAGGCGTCTCGTTAGCGATGGGTCATCGGGCCTTGACACTGGGGACCAGGAGGTACGTGGGACACTTACGGCTTCGGTGATGGTGTAGTTGCCTACAGCAGTTGAGTAATTGAATGTTCTGGTAGAGCCAGCGGTGTTATCGGGACCCTGGGTGGCAATGGGCAAAGCTCCATGCCATGCGGTATCAAAGACTGTGGAGGCGTATGTCAGTGTTGTGGCCAAAAGGTAAAACCCTTCAAAACGTCATGGTGCCGTGTGGCACAAACTTACAGTCAATCATGAGAGCCCGAACATCGGAAGCCCCAGTTCCTAGAATCACCCACGTCTGCTGGCGTAGGTATCTGCTTCATTGATCTGGCTTGCAAAATCTGGCTCAACATTGCTGGCGCATCATCTGGAACCAGTACTGTCTCACACTCGGCCTTTTCTGCAATTGATTGATGGGCCTCGATACTGTTGCGATGGGAGCTAAGGAATCCCTACCGCCCAGTGTTAGAACTTGATGAAGAGCGAGAGAGAGAGAGAGTCTTCGTATGGCAGGCTTACGATATGTCCAGCCTTCGCAGCGCCCAGTAGCACCAGTAGATACCGAATATCCAAGGGCCCAAAATACAGAATTGTTTTCGGCTTCGACTCCTGTCTAACCTGCTCACGTAATCAAAGCGCAAATTTGTCAATGGCTTTGGCAAACGTTCCATAATCGATGTCTCTAAATCCCTCCGAGATGTCTGAGCTTTTTGGCACTGAGACAAATATCCGAGTAGGCTCATTGGCTGCAGTCTCATCCAGAACAGCGGGGAGCAGACGCTTCCCGCAATTTGGCGGCACATCAAAGTCTGGAGTGAGCTTCATGTTTGTGAGGCTCTTGGTGAAGACAATGCATCTTCGAAGCAAGACGGAGGACCTGCGCTGTTATCCGCACTTGAAAGCTCCGCTCCGCTCCATAGCGATACAAGCTCGACTGTGCATTCTGTACGTCTGGGCTAGCCAAAGCGGTAATAATACATGACACGTCATATACGCGTACAATACGAGTTGAAACAACCCCTGTCGCTGATCTGACGTAGATCGAGTGGTACTTTCGGGTTAGTTTTTAGTGTGTCAACCGAGCATAAGCGGGAACCCCGCACCTCCCATATACAAATTTGAGCCTATCCACCGCCTCATCCCCATCAGAATTACTGGATATTATCGTTATCGCTGTCGCTGCCTTCGTAAATTTTGAAGCTATTCAGATCACATGGCTCAGAGGTTTCAGTTTGTTTGTAGGTTCATCAAAATCTTTTACTCCCCCGTCTGTTCTGACACTACTGTATATAGACTGCCTCCGCAATCTCTCTATCTCTCATCGATGCTCTGAGATCAACGATATCGTCTATCTTGAGCAACGTCGAAGCGATACGATCGATGAGAAGAACGTGACTTTGATCTATGACTATGACTCTGAGGTCCTATTTTCTGAATGGATTAGACGCTGAGACAGGAACAACGCTGTCGCCCGAATGCAAGATCTATTTAATCGCGAGGCGTCTTGGAAATTGCGTTGATCAAGAAGCTTTCAATTATTATCTTCAGCTTTCTTCTTTGCATCTTTGACTATATAATGCACTGTATTCGGCTTGAGATCTAGAGATTTTCCTATAGAAAGTAAAGAATTTCCCGAGATCTCGCTCAGGATCGTTGCTGCAGATCTAATTACCGGATGAATTTGCTGATGATCTGACTTGCTGACTCGCGAGGCTTCCGTTTTAGCTGTTCCCTTTGTGAATCTCTTCTTATGAGGCATGATGGAGAGTGTGTAATGAGGTAGAATTAATAGTAGTTCTGTTGAGTAGAAATGTGGTTTGTTTATTTAAAATTAGGCCGCTTATGCTCGGTTGACACACTAAAAACTAACCCGAAAGTACAAGTACTGTAGTTCCAGGCATCCTTTCGCGGGCCGATAGCCCTGCCGTTATAAGCTCATACAAGTGTGCGCTAGCTGACACGCTTTCCAGGGTCCAGTCAGCTGTTCTACATTGTTGAATGCGCCGCAGCCATCCAAAGAGCGGTCGGTGAGTGCAATGCTGATAGATGCACGTAGTCGAAAAGGCAGCACTCGGCTGTGGGTGCAGCAGCTTCGCATCGGCGCTGGCATCTGCTTTCGTGTCTGATCATCCATCGTGTAGAGGATCCTGTGTCAGCTCTGCTCTGTAGGTGCGCCGCAGTTATCAGGAGTGCAGGGTGTCATGTGGGGCAGCCTCAGCTTCCGTGCGATGCTCCAAAGAAATGCTAGGCGCTACTGTATATGGTATCAGATCAGCTAGAGCAGCAGGTAGGGTCAAAGACTAGCGCCATTATGAAACGAATTATGATTAGGTACTCTCGGCAAACGCGGCCCACAACCAATACTCGTATGAACGGGGTTTCCGCGCACTCTAACCTAGAAAGATTAGCAACAGATAATATCGGGTTTAGCGTGCCAAAAATGGCACTAATATAAATAGTTTTAGTTAGTGTGCGCGGAAACCCAGTGTGCGCGGAAACCCAGTGTGCGCGGAAACCCCGTGCGCGCGGAAACCCCGTGCATACGAGTAGGCGACGGCCCCCGACGACCTGCTTCAAGGAAATTTTGAGTCGTCCCGACCGGGGATTCAACTCGGGGAATTTAACCCTAGCACACGGGATGTTATCGTACTGTATCCTATGGCTAATGACGCTATCAAAGAAGAAACGAAACCACTACACCATTGTACTAGCGCCGTTAGGAATCGAACCTACTAGAGTACGGAGTATGATTACTCCGTAAGTACTCTCGGCAAACGGGGTCTAGATGACGGATCCTTCAATACATGTAGGCAACACCTCGCTAAGACATTCCAGTCAGAGAAGCAGGGGATCGCGGCATCTTGTTCTTATCAACCTTCGTCAGGCCTATGCGTGTACACTGTCTCAAGTTCAAGAAGCCAACCGATCCTGCTTATTTACTGCCTTCCTGCCTCCTTCTTAGCATCCTCACCTCCAACAATACGCCACCCAACATGGCTTCTTCTGCCCCCGCCAGCGCCCAGGAGGGCCTCGCCGCCTTCGCCTCCGTCATCTCGGTCTACGAACACCGCGTCGGCCACGCCTGCCGGGCAGTCGCTTCACATCTGCCTCCACTGCTCAAGTCCTTTCCCGCCGTAGGCGGCACCGTCCTCGACAACGCCTGCGGGACCGGCGCAGCCACCGAAGAGTTCCTCAAGGTCTACCCCTCAGCCGAGGTCTCCGCCGCCGATGTCGTGCCGCCGATGGTGCAGTCCTTCAAGGCCATCATCGCCGCGGACCCCGCGCTCGCGGCCCAGGTTAAGGATCTGCGCATCGAGAACGGCGAGACCCTCACCTACGCGGACAACTCGTTCGACGCGGTCCTGACCAACTTTGGCATCTTCTTCTTTCCGGACCCCGTTGCGGGCGCGAAGCAGATCTACCGCACGCTCAAGCCGGGCGGCACCGCGGCGGTGACGCTCTGGAAAACGTTTGGCTTTAAGCCGATTCTCTGGGAGGTGCAGGAGCGCGTGAAGCCTGCGAGCCCGCTGACGGAGCTGCCGCTGATGGAGCCATGGTGCGACCCCAAAAAGTTGGAGAAGGTGCTGACGGACGGCGGATTTGGAAGCGTCGAGTTCAGCGTCGTGAAGGAGGGCATATGGGGGAAGGACAAAGCAGACTTTGTGACGGTGTTGTTGGAGAATTTTGGGGCTATGGTTGCGAGGAACTGGACGGATGAGGAGAAGGCGAAGCTGGCGCCCGTCACATCGCAGGTTGTGAATGAGATGCAGAATAATTTCTGCATCACGGATGGTGAGAAGGTGGGGTGTATGATGGAGGCTTGGGCTGCTGTTTGCACCAAGTGAACGTTTCTACAGATAGAACTCTTTAGCGCTGCGAGGTAGCAGCGACCATTGCTCTTCATCTATTTCAACATACTATACTATTTACAAACAATCATAAGTTCAATTTTGCCGTGGGCGGATTTTTTTGGGGGGGAGGGGATACGCATAGTAGAAGAAGGGCTGAGGCTGCTGAGCTGGAATCCTGAAGATGAAAGGTTGTAAATATGACCAATTTTTAAAACAAAAAAGGTTGTTTTATAAAATTTGACGGGTGTTTTTTTGAGGGAGGGGAAAAATTTTCATGCTGCGGGTGAGTGCTCAGAGATAGTAAGTGATTTAGAATTGATATATACCCAAAAAAAAAGTGAGTAAAAAGAACAGAGAAAAATGAAGTAAAAATTCTAAGATATATTAGAAGAGTGAGAGAAGAAGAAGCAGATTAGCTAGGGGTAGAAGAAAAGAATAGGAAAATAGTAGCAACAGAGAAAAATGCTGCAAAAGGAGAAGATTGGCGAATGTGAGTTATGTATGGGTCAGGAAGATGAAAATTTAAAGAAAAGGCAGGGAAAGAATTTTTCTTGTTAAAAATGGGTTTGAGTTGGGTACTTCGCTGCTGAAGGGAGGGAATAGCATTTGGGGAAGGAGATTGACTACGTGACGGTGATTAGCTATGTCGACGTTTTGAGGTAGGGAAATAAAAAAACAAAAAAAAACAAAATTCACAGCTGGGGAAAAAAGAGGGACTTTTTGAGAGATTTCGACGGTATTTTGGCAATGAAGAAACTTAAATTATACTGGACACACACGGCTGGCAACGAGATTCACCTGTACGTGATGTCGACTACGAACCTTTTGATTCTATTCTGTGTTCGAATAGAAGTCAGAAGAGTCAAGAGATCTCAATTCGACGCAGTTTGAACGATGTTAGAACGTTGCGTGATCAGGAAAGTCGTCGTGCAGAGTTTTCACCCATGCGACAACATTCTCTTCTAACAGTCACAATCGATCTACGAAGAAGATTAATGACATGTCAATGTCAGTAAGAGATGAAAAGATACTACTAGTGAAAAAAACAATTCAGATGAAGAGTCTGCGAGTTGTGACTACAAGTGATCGAAGAATTTGCGACTCGTCGACTGCGTCGATATCGAAACGTCTTCATCACATCGACAGTGTCATTGAGTAATTAATGAAAAGATATCAGATAAAATAGTCATTTCAGATGATGAGTCTGAGAGTCGTGACTACAGTGCTCGAAGAAGTAGTGACTCGTCGATCACGCTGATATATTGAAGAGACTTGAACTCATCTTCTTTACTTGACATCAGATCATACATCTATCTACGTGAAAAATCGAGAGTGCATGAGAACGATCAGAATGCATCTCTACTATCGATCAGCTAAGCATTGAACGATTGCGATTGCACGTCTATACTAACAATCTATTCAACGTCTACATGACACAAGTCAAATCAAGAGAAGAAAAGAGTTATTCAATACAATCACACTTTATCTTCTCATCATGCACATCTTTCTTTCATCACACATTTCTCTGCTCAATGAATGACAATCATTGAGCAAGAGAACACAGTTTCTGCGTTACAATCATGAGCATCACGAATGCAAAGAAACGTTTTTCGTTTTCGAATTGAAAATCAAATCAAAACATCATTGTATAAAATATCGTCAATGAAGAGCAGAACAAAGACAATGTGTCATAATTGTCAGAATCATGTTTAAATGATACAATCAATGAAGATCAGAATTGATAGTGCTTGATCTTTAGAAATAACTATAACTGAATATTAAGAATACAGAAGAAGATTGATACAAAAGTTTCTATTTATGTAATGTTCAATGACTGTGCTAGACTTGAAAGAAATGTGTTTGTGACATGAAAAGAATGTAATGTAGATGAACAAGATGTTGATGAAAGAAAAGAGTGTTGAGAAAGAAGAAGAGTGTTAAGTCATATTTGAGTCATATCTGAATCATATTTGAGTCAAATCTGACTAGCTCGTTGATTAGTTCTAATTATTACGCAGAGAACTCGCTAGCGTTCACTGCAAATTGATTAAAGCTTCAGTCTTGTTCAGTCTTGATACGCTCGTAACATTACTTCTCTCTTTGAAAATTCATGTTTGCATGAATGTAGTTCATTTGCTCACTTTTGTTGATAGTTATTTCGATATTTAGCGCGATTTGTTTGAATATAGCTTATGAAATTCATTCAAAACTTCTTCTGAGTCATTGAATTTCTCTTTATCGACATAGTATCATTCATCATCTCTATCTAGATCTGTTCATTTGACTTTGTATTGTATTCGATCTTGATAGCGTCTGAAGTTCAATATATCATTTATCTTTCAATGTTCATCATCTTTGATAATGATTGATCTGAGTGATTCTGAATGCTGTTCTGATAGAGAGTTTTCTGAATATGATTGCAGTAGTTTTGAGCTGAACATTGAATGCAGATGCTTCATGCTGACTGATAAACAAAGATGATAGAAAATACTCACTTTGACAGTGATTTGATAAAGATCTAGCTGTTTGTCTTTCAAATCTTTGCAGAGTCTCGTTGTCTTGACGTTTCTGAAAGATAGTCAAACTCAGTCATTTACTTCATATGTGATGTTTCATTTATGTTTATTGATTTGAACTTTGATGATCAGCTTCATCTTTTTCAATTGTTGATGATCAAAGTTCAGTAACTCTTTCATTCAAATGATAATATCATTGATTTTTCTAGCTTCAAGACGTTCACAAATTGTTTCATAGTCAGTCGTATCTGAATTGAAACTCATTCGAGAATGAAATTTCTTATTGAAGTAGAAAAAGATCATTGAAGAGATCGAGAAAATATTTGAATTGTCACTGAATTTCATCATAGATATTTATTTGACTCAGTCATCTTGCATGTAATTGCAATAAATTCTAAGTTCGCGTTCAACGTCTTGATTAACTCATTTCGATTGATCATTAATCTCAGAATGATAGACTGTGAATAAACTAACTGTGATTCTCAGTCACTTGCAAAGACTTTTTCACATAGTCAATATGAATTGAGAGTTTCTGTCTGAAACAATAGAACTGAGTAGATCATGCAGTCGATAGATGTTTCATAACATGATTCAAATTGTTTCTTCGACTGAAATGTCATTGTCTTCTCAATGACAGAAAACATAGTGATGTTCTTTGATGAGACGACATATAATTGTGCAAATGACGTTATAGTCTTCTGACAAAGATAGTTCAGTGATGAAGTTTATAGCTATATCTTTTCAGCGTTTCTGTGAAATTGAGAGAGAATGATGAAGTTCATTGATGCTATTTCTAGAGACTTTGCTTCGCTGATAAGTATGACAGTTTCAAATGTATCATCAAATAGTAACTCGATGATCTGATCAATAATAGAAACACTGAACTAGATCAATGATTCATTCATTGTTGAAGTGAAAGATTGAAGATTGATCATGCACTTCTTGTAGTAATTTCGTGTGCATGTTCTCAGAGATTCACAGTAGATCTTTTCTAAATAGAACATCGTCAATGATTTTGCAATTCTTCAGTTTAGTGATATGAAATTTGAGCTTGTTTTTATTCATAGCTTGTTTATATTCGCTGCAGAACTCATCTGTTTGATTGATCATTCATACTTGTTGATAGAGATTTGCTTTTGATTCAATAAATAGAACATCAATTTTATCAAAAGTCAGAATAGTCTGAAAACGATCTTCAAGACGCTGAGCTGATTCAGAGATGTTTGCTAAAAGCATTCTGATTAGAGCATTGACTTTAATGTTCATTTTGTCTGATTTAAAGATGATCTGAAAGTTGAACTTTGATAAAATGTTCAGATAGTTGACTTGTCATCGACTCAACTGTTTGTTTTTCATGAAAATTTTCAAAGTCTGATGATCAATGAACATCTGAATGAGTAGTTCAGTGCATTTCAGCTCGAGTCGTCAGTGTTCAAAACATTGAATAATGACTAGTAATTTCTTGTCATAGATGTGATAATTGATTTCAATGAGAATCATGCTTTTGCTGTAGAAGATTATCGAATGAAGAACTTTCTCATCATCATACTGAGATAGTATTTCATCTTTTACATAGTTCAAAGCATCAATCTTCGAAATAGCTTGTCGTTTGAGATCAAAGTGACGAAGTACTGAGATCGAGCTGACTTGTTTCTTTAGATTGTCAAAGACTTGAACACAGATCTCATTTCAAACAAAAGATGTGTTCTTTCTAGTCAGCTGAGTGAATGATTTGACTAGCTTCGAGAAGTTCTTAATGAAACGACGATAGAAGTTAACAAATCTCACGAAGCTCTGAATTTCTTTTAGATTGATCGAAGTGATTCAGCTGACTATGACTGTCACTTTACTAGAATTCATACGAAGATTTAGTTCTGATACGATGACTTCTAGAAAGACAGTCTCTTCTACATTGAATTCACACTTTCGAATATTCATCTGCAGTTCAGCTTTACGTAGTTGACACAATACTAGTTTGACGTGATCTCTATGTTTCTTTCTCATTTTGCTATAGATGAGAATGTCATCTAGATAGACTTGACAAAAGTCGTTCAGAAAGTTTCATAAAACATCATTCATATATCACTGAAAGAAAATCGATTCATTAGTCAGTTTAAATGATAGCATCTTGTATTTATATGCTTCTAAAGCAGTGATAAAAGTGATGTAATTCTCACTATTGAGATGCATTTAAAGTTTGTTGAACGCTGATATGATGTTCAATCTAGTCAGATGCTTGCAACTCACTATTTTATCAATGATCTCATTTATCAGCGATAGAAAGTATCTATTTTAAAAGTGATGAATCTCTTTGACAGATTCTCATTTAACTACTTCTTTACTTTCAAAAGTTTGACAAAAGACATTCAATAAACTCAACAGTAAGAAAGCATTGAATCACTAATGAGTTCAATTTTATGATCGTAGAAGCAATGAGAAAGTAGTTTATTCAATTGAGCTTGATCAAAAACATTTAGAAACTCATGATATTTCGATAACAGCTTCGCTTTAATATCTTTCAAATTCTGAGTCATTTCATTGATTAAAGAGACGTTTAAAGCGTTCAAATCGCACTGAGTATTGTACGTGATTTCTTTATTGATATTCATCATGAATAAAGCAAAGATCTCGATCTTGTCTCTCTTTGAATAATTTAACAATGTCTTGAACGAAGTTGCATTTATGCTTTGAATCAAGAATGACTCTTCTTGAACGAGTCGTTTGAACATCATAAAGATCTTAGTTTGAATGATTGAAGAAGATGAAGATGATCACGATCAACTTGAGTGCTTTGAATTGAGAAGAATCGAAAAAATCGAAATAGAAGTATTCAATTGATTTGAAAAAACAATGACGTTGTTTTGCATATTCAGTAATATTTCGTTTTTGTTCATTCAAAGCTTACTCAATATGACTTCATGATGATCAATATCAGCTATCAACATTGATACAGTCAATTTCTTATGACTTTCAATGATGAGATTGAGTAGAATTTTATGAGTGATGATCTTTTTAAATATCTTCTCGTCATAATCTTTTATTAACTTCTCTTTTGTCAATGATATAAATTGAATTTTCAGTTTCTTGCATACTTTATCGACTAAATTAGAATGTATGATCGTGTAAACGACTGAATCACTGTCTATTAAAGAACGAAGATTGAAAGATTAATTCTGAGAGATGAGATGAGCATCAATTAGAAATGACTTTTCAAAGTAATTTTCTTTCAATAGAATTTCATCTAGTTTGCACAAAGATATAATCTCTATCTCTTCAATGACTTTTGAAGAGATGACTAGTTTTTTGAATCGAAATTTGAATCAAAATCAAAGCGATCATATTTATTGTTCACTGCATTGATTTTAGTAGAATAATCGAGACATTCTTTAAAGCTATGATCTGATTTATGACATATGAAACAGCTTTCAACTAGAATATCTGCTTCTTTGACGTTAGTTAAAATCGCGTCATGCGACTTTAGCTGATCAGACTTCGCATGATCAACTAATTGAGTGACAACAATTAATCTATAAAAGATAGTTTTAGAAAAATCATTGACGCGTTTGATCTTGTTCTTGATCTTTCAAACAACTTGTTGATCATTATTCAAATGAATCAGATAGAAACGAATTTTCTTTAGAAAATTAGATTGAACTAGTTAATTTACTCAAATAAATCGAAAACGAGAGTGAATTTTATCTTTCAGATCAGCGATCAGTTGCTTCTCATAATAGTTTAGATAGAAAAATAGACGTTGAAACTGAGTATAGAATTCACTGAATTTCTTGAATTCTTGAATCAAGTTGTAGTATTTTCTACAAAAGTTGACTTTCTTATTCAAATCATTGAACAACTGAGCTAACTCTTTCAAAAGATCGTTGATGATTTTATAAAGATTGACACAGTCATGTTCACGTCTAGTCTGAGTGATCTCAGCTGTGTCATCGAATAATTTAGAATGTACATAGCTCAATTTAAATCATTCATTGAAAAAGAGATTGACGTTGATCTCTAGTTTATTCTGAATTTTTTTGTATCAGTTCTTTCAAATAGAGTTCTTTTCATCAGTAAATAGCGAAGAATCAGATATTTTTTGAGATCTAGAATGCTCAGAGTAGATGAAATCAGAAGAAGTGTTTTCTTTAGCTTGAAGTCTAATCTTCAACTCTTTGATTTCGTCTTTTTGTTGTTTATTTAACTCGTAGAGTTAATCTGTTTCTTCATCAAGAGCTAGACTTCGAGTCTTTCAGATTTCGTAGAACACGAAAAGTATTATCGTTTCAATGAATGATTCGTAATCTTCATGAATGAATGATGCAGCACTTGATGATTTCGTTCGTGATTTTGATGAATCAGCATCAGAGATTTGAGAGAAATGATTTTGAAATTCTTTGAAATGCTCTTCAGTAGATGAATGACTAGACATGATGAGATTTATTTGAAAGAAGATTGAACGAATGACGATGTTCGATGATTTGAAAAAGAAAAACGTATAGAATGATGTTTAATCTTCAACAAAGAAGATGAGATTTGTTTATTGATTGATTTGATTGATTCTCTAACAAACAATGAAGATTCTTTATTATTGAATCTATCGATTGATTTGATTCTTGAGCAATTCACGAAGATTCTTTATCATGATTCTTGTAATTGAGTGAACTTTGCATACTTAATGAGTGATAAGTAGTCTAGCAATTCAAACAGTCTTATCGTTGATTTTATTCAACTCTCTAATGTTGTTCTATCTTTCAATTATCGTCGATCATCAGATAAATAAATTTCTTTAAACTCATTCTGTTTAGACGAGTATGTTGAATGAGTAATGAGATCAGTATCATGTGATTAATGAATTCTTAATATAATGTCAAAATCATGTCTAAATGATACAATCAATGAAGATCAGAATTGATAGTGCTTGATCTTTAGAAATAGCTATAACTGAATATTAAGAATACAGAAGAAGATTGATACAAAAGCTTCTATTTATGTAATGTTCAGTGACTGCGCTAAACTCGAAAGAAATGTGTTTGTTACATGAAAAGAATGTAATGTAGATGAACAAGATGTTGATGAAAGAAAAGAGTGTTGAGAAAGAAGAAGAGTGTTGAGTCATATCTGAGTCATATCTGAGTCATATTTGAGTCAAACCTGACTAGCTCGTTGATTAGTTCTAATCATTACGCAGAGAACTCGCTAGCGTTCACTGCGAATTGATTAGAGCTTCAGCCTTGTTCAGCCTTGGTACGCTCGTAACAATAATCAAACAGCACAGACACTCTCATCAAGAGTTTACTCAAGCGTCACGCGCTGAATAGAAGCTATAGGTTCATTACTGATAATATAGTGTCAATCTTACTGTTTCGACGACGTGAAGTCGTCGTGTAATCGGCGAGCGATTTTCTTCCCCAGAGGGTTTTGTCCGTTCGATACACATAGCATAGAGTCCCTCATGGGTCGGGCCTAAATCAATGTCACAAGGGTGTATGAATTACAATTACAATTACTGAACACACACATATTTATATATAAGGTAGGCGTGCCATTTTTCAAAATCGCTAATAAAATCGTCGAGAATCGGGATCCTGACCTGTACTACAGTTTTGTGTGGGGAAGTTAATGGGGGTGTAAAAGACGTGGTATGTAACCGAAGGTCTTCTTCATTTCAATAATTAATGTGGCTCTTTTCTCTGTGTGAGACAGGTAGGATAAAGGACTCGGGGGGGGAGGGGAAAGGAGTTAGTGGAGAAGTAAATGGGGGTGTAAACGGGGAAGCCAATGAAGATGTAAACAAAGAGATAAATAAGAACGTAAACAGAAACGCGTGTAAATACAAGCCACGTGTAAAGCTTATAGAATAACAAGCTGTAAACTGTATATAAATGTTACTTTGTACAGAGTAAGTAAGAACAATAGTAAGTCCTGCGATGCTCTAATTAATCTTCTGCTTAAATTACCTACCTACTGGACCCTCTGTCTATGAGTGAGCAACACGATCCGGGGGCAAGTCGTTGCAACGTTAGCTTGTACGAGTATCATGGTTGATGTTCATAGACGAGGAATCAGTGCTGTACTGCCCTTATTTGATGTTCGAGCTCTTTTTTGATAAGAGCCCACGTCTCGTATAGCCCATTCCGGAAAATTGGAGTAAACCGGGGGCGTAGTAATTTCTTTGTGAAGACAAATGTACGAAGAGAAACCAGACATCACTCTACTCGTTCAAACAGACATACGGCTTGCCATCTCCTCCAGCCTCTGCTCCAATCGATCAACTCTCGATTGAAGCTCCGCTATTTCGGCATCCTTTGTGCACTCATCTGTAGTACCTTCTGAACAGTCGTCCGTTGACGGAAACATTTCCTCTAATCTTGCCTCTAGCTCCCACAGTAGTTCTTGGATAACATCTTCCCAAAGGTCATACATGTGAGCTCTCCAACACTCCGTGTGAGCGTCTGAATTCACCTCCGCACTTCTCCTGTCCCACCTTTTCAGTACAGAGATCATCTCCTCCTCGAAGGTTGCGAATTTGAAAGTTCCGCTCGAAGTCGGCCGTTTAGAGAGACAGTTGCATCCACGATGTCGTACAGGACGGTGTGAATGACAAGCACAGTATTGAGGTCCATCTAGCCGACATATACGAAGTGCTTGATGCCATAGGGCTAAATTTAAATCTGAGATGATGAATCGAAGAGGGTGATATGATTCAATTGAAACCTCTGGTGGTAATTCCCCGCGCGAATTGACACCTTGCGGATCTGCCCCTTCCTGGATCAAGAGTGCAAGAATTTCCCCACCTTCAAGTATGGTCCGTGGGCAATTCAGGGTTCCTTGGGCTCCTATGGAATTGGCTATGAAATGATGGAGAACTGAAAACTGATATGAATCTACAGCCTTGGCATCGGCACCAAGCTTCAAAAGCTCTTTGTACGTTTCGAGGGTTTGACCATGAGCCTGCATCAATAGTGTACGCCCTCTGTTATCCATTTGGGCGATGTCGAAAGACGGATCATCTTTAATTAGGAATCGGAATAAAGACTCTATAATGGTTCAGCTATTAGAGCTTGAATGCAGTCTTGGCACATGGCTCAAAGGGATTTGATACCAGTCTCCCGAGTCCTATTCGTCGCACAGTCACCAATATGTAATGCCCATGTTGCAGTAGGCTTCCCAGTACCGTCGACTAAAGTGGAATCTGCCTCATGCGTGAGGAATAACCTTACAAAATCGCGATTACCAGACGATATTGATCCCTCGATCGCGTCTTCGAGCGGGTAACTGAAATTGACCTCAGTAATTGAGACCGATGATCAAAAGCGACTTGTACTGACAATTTCATATCAAAGGTTGGCGTATTGATGCCGATACCAGCACCTTGCTGTAACAGTAATTCACAGATATCGAGACGTCTCCAATTGGCCGCGATCTACACGGGTGAAGTAAGCTTTTTAGGGACTTGAGGACTTAGATCAAAAAATGGTTTATTTCTCGTTTAAATAGGAAACGGGAAAGCCTACCGAGAGCAGAGGAATTCCATAAATGTTTGTGTCAGTAGGGTGTGCGATTTTCGACTGAAGCAATTTCTTCAAAGAATTGATATCTCCAGTCATAATAGTCTTCCAAGTCTGAGCATGTGCTGGAGAGTTGTGGTCAACTATACGTGGAAGGGCAAGACTGAATTCGACATGCGGCTGACCGTAACCTATTCGGGCGAGCACAATACCACAGCCGGTCCAAGATCTCAACCAGGGTGCTGAAAAGAAATCAAGCTCGTACTTTGTTCTTTCCAGCATGAATTCTGAATCCGAGTTCAAGAGGAGGACTTTAATGTTGTATTGTCGAATCACTAGTGTTCCGAATAGCGTATTCACATTTTTGATCGATATTCGTGTCATTATCTTTCGCTCAGTCGTAGGATTAGCTAATCTAGACTGCTCATCTTCGTTCATTCCCTTCACTGTCTTCGCTTTCATTGTGACCCCCTGGCGCTCCGTGCATTGAAGCAACCTGGAACTAGAACTCGCATTTTCGGGAGAATGATGCAATTCTACTATGTCAAAGACCCTATCATGACATGCCAAAGCATCGACGTTAGAAGACATTTTTTCATGCACTAAGTCAGCAAGATTGTGGATCGAGGCACGAGTTCGATTTTGTTCTTCCCGAATAGAGCTTAAGGCTTGGTGAAAATCCTCTTTGATCGAGTCTTGAAGCCGAAGGACAGAGGCATCAAGGTGTGTCTGAGAGGCGCTCGTCGATTCAGTACTTGACGTGCCGAATAAGCTTATGAGGTCCTCCATGCGAGATCCCAAACGGTCAAGACCTGCATATGAAGTTTCCGAGCTCATGAGACCCAAATCTGCAAGTTTGCTAAAGCGCAAGACTGTTAGTACCATTATAGCTCTTAACAATGTCAGATTCATCGTAAACATGAAACACTTACAGGTATATGACACTTAGCTTTGTGAGTAAGCTCTGTTTGTGTCGATCAATAGCCACCATCGATGCCGCTACTTCTTCCTTCCTATAAACCCATTTAATACGACCTTTGATACTCCTTTTTGTCGGGAGTGGTTGAATAGATTCCGAAACTCGGCAAATATCTTCTTTCAACCCTGACAATGTTACGTGAACCACAGAAATATGTATTAGCGTATGCAGAAAGCTCTGCATTTCTTGACATTCGTTTTTGCGTTTACCCCACATCCCTTTTGTATGGGGAATTCGAAAATTCAATCCCATCGTCTCTCAATTGCTCAAAATTGAAGCTATTCAGACCTCTTTGTTTGTTAACGTTCTTAACGCATTTTCAGCTATGATCGACCCACTATCTGCAGCGATTCGCTTCAGAATCGTACGACTTCTACTACTTCATTGACAATTTCTCGTCATCGTCGAAGAGGTTCACTGCTGTTCTAGAACGATGTATAACATTCAAGAGAATATCTTCATGTATTCATCATCGTTTAAATCTCAGTTTTGACTCAAAGAGACTTCTCGCAAGATGTTTAAGACAGCTGAAAATAATCTCATAGTTTATCTTGAAGAACAGTCGTAAGCAATGCAGAAAGAGATGATCTGATACATATGAAAGAAGTGAAGCATTAACGTGCATCAATTCACGATATTAAGAATTCTGAAGAGAAGACGCTGAAGTAATAAGAAAGAACAGCATGTAGAAGTCAGACAAAACGATGAACTTCGTTTGAATTGAGTAGCAGACATGCTTCGTTTGATGATCAAACAGCTTGTGTTCGTGAATGAGTCTTTATTCAACGAGATCACAGACTGATGTCATCAAGTCTATGCTCTCATTGATCAATCAGCTCGCTATCAAGTCTTCAGAATGAAAGAACATTGCTGAAGTGTTCTTTCAATTTATATGAAAGATGAATATTTATTCTGCATCGATATTTGCAAGAATTGATTCAACAATGAGACTTTCTTTCGATGACTAGCAGATGAACTGCTATCTTTATGCATAAACTGATCGCGTCGAATCAAATACTTGAGTTCAAGTCGAGTACTCGACTCGTCAAGACTCGATTCAAGTCAGAATTCTTGACTTGAGTATTTGAGTTGAGTCAGAAGATTTGACTTGAGTATTCAAGTCAAGTCAAAAGATTGAGATCAAGTATCAACTTGAAATTCTCAACTCGACTCGTCAAGACATGAAGTGAAGTACTACTAATATTTATCTGAGTGTTTGATAATGCAACAGAGTAATACAAATAACGAGAAAAGAAATAAATTCATTTGTTTCACGTAAGTCTTTCAAATATAATGATGTAATAAATTCAAAAATAGTAAATCTTGACATTTGATGTCATTTTCGATTTCTTGATGAGTCAAGTCAAAAATTCAAATCGAGTATTGACTTAAGATCAATATCAGATTGAGTCAAAATGTTAAAATTGAGTATTTAAGTTGAATCAGAAGATTGATATCAAGTACTTGAGTCGAGTCAAAAGATTGATATTGAAACTCGACTTGATGATTAATCTATTTATGCAGTTTCTTTTCAACTTCAAAAAGTGTGATCATCATGAATAATGCAAATGTTTATTGCAATAGTTGAATTGAAGAGCTCATCATTTCACATGAATGTCAGATAAGTTATTTATCTCGTTGAGTTGATGATCTATCATTGATAATGTCAGATGTAATATTTGTTTTTCTACTTGTCAAATTAAAATCTTATAGAACTCATCTTCAACGTATTAAAAATCTGAGTTCGTAGACATTTTGACAAGACATGATCTCATTTTAAAAACATCTTTGATGATTTTTGTTATGATGTCAGATCATCAACTCAATTTAGAACATAAATCATTGATATTTTAAATAATCTTGATTCATTAAATTAGTTCAATGAATCAAGTCATCAATCTAATCATCATCATCTTAACTTAGTTTCAGCAATTCTGTTTTGATCATTTCAGTCATGTGCATGAACTTTTGCAATCTTAAGTCAATAAAACTACTGTCTAGTCTTAATTCTGCTCAATTCATGTATATAAAAGTCAAGCTCTTGTTTTTTTCTTTTGCTTTTTATCTTTCATTTTATACATTATTTGATGTATTATCTTGTATCTAGATTCTATCAAAGTAATAATAATAATATCAGTCTTTTATATTGATAGTATTTCTAGTTTAGCTCAGTCTTTAACATTATGAAAAATTTACACTTTCTGCAACATTTTCATACATTGAAATCTCATCTAGTTATTCTTTCACTCAAATAAAGTCATCTCACAATCTTTTGATCAACGATGAGCGTGTTATCAAATAGTTTACTCAAAGTATGATTGAAAATTCAGTTGAGATCTTTCATGTAATGCAAAAGCTTCAAAATCAAGTTTAACAACATGATGTTATCACTTCATTCTTGTTCATTATTTTCAATTCTTTAATTTATATAAAGTTGAATTCTCAGTTTCTTGCAATGATAGCTCAGATCATTGCACAAATCTTGAATAATCAATCTTTTCTTGTCATTCACTTCTCTGCAAATTCTGTTGCTGTCTTCATTGCTTCTAAATTTAAGAAGCTTCTTGACATATCTGAATATGAGAAGAACAAAGATTGATTAAATACATGAGAGCAGAGTCTGATACAGCGCATGAACATGAACAATGATCATTATTTCTTTCATCGAGTCAAGATCATTTATGCTGAGTCACGACTCATCATAAATAAGAAGACTCACAATCTAATGAATCAATATTGAATCAATGATCTTTGTATTATTTTCATCTTTGCAGATTGATGACATAAGTTACATCATTGCTGCAACAATTCTTTCAAGACAGAAAATGTTCATTTATATCTTTATGAAATTCTGAAGTAAAACATGAATAACTTTGTTGATTATTACAATTTCTTCTATCAAAAGAAAGAACATTCTTTGATGAAAGATTTCTCATTGATTGATTGTCTGAAGCGCAATGTCAATTATTTCACTTAAGTCATTGTCTTCTTCTAACGAAATTTTGATAAAATTTGATCATTCATCTTTTATCAATAAGTTCAAGCATTCTCTGACATTAATGAAGAGTTTCAACAGCTTAAGCATCATCAATCTTGCTTCATCTTCATCATCATTTTGTTCATCAAAGTCAAAAGCATCTTTGCATTGACTAGTAATTCTTTAAGTTCAAAGATCATCATTTCTGTGACTGTTGTTTTGACAATATCTTCATTTTTCTTTCTCTCATTTCTCAATGAATCAATGAATCTAAACTTTGTCATTATCATTGTTCAAGATAAGATTCTGATCATTTTTGAAATCAAGAAAATTTGCAATAAGTGAAAGCTTTGCTACTATTGCAAGTTGTAACATTCAAGCAAAATTACTAAAGAATGCTCAAATAAGAAGTTCTTCACTCTGCATATCATGAATGTATATGACAGTGATGTTGTCAATATAAATGAAGAAATCTCGCTGTTCATGAAAAAGGTTTAGTTTCTGAGCTAAATTACGTTCAAAGATCTGTATACATATTATTTTGTCTATTAATCTCAATCTTTTCACTCTCACTTTAATCATATAAAAAGTTTTCTGCTAAATCTGTTTTGAAACTTTTTGAATTTGATTCAACATTTAAAAATAATCACATGATAGTATTCTATATTTTATGTCAAGCTCAATTTAAAGTTTTCACTCTTGCTTTAATTGATAGTGAAGTTTTTGCTTATGTTTTTATGAATAAATTCTTCATGCAACAACATTATCTTTTCTTGCATCAATTAATTCATTTTTGCAGACTTCAAGAATTTAATGATCAAATCACTTTAATTAATGACATTACTTATGTTATTGAAATCACAATAATTTTCAATGAATACATTGAAAGACTATTCTTTTATGTCATTGAATTAAGTCAGTATTTCATCATCATGAGTTTATCATGACTTCATCATCACATCATTGATGTCAATTTTGAGCACAATATTCTTATCTTGTCTTTCTTTTTTTGTCTTAATCATTATTATTCATTTCTCATCAAGATTTATGATCTTAATCAACAAGAAGAAAATTTCTCATTCAAAGTTAACAAAGTAGCTTTCTCTCAATCTCATCTTCAATTCACTCACAAGAAGCAACTCAGTTCATGAATCATTTATAAGAAGTAATTCAATCTACAAATCATTCACAAGAAGTAATTCAGTTTACAAATTGTTCATAAGAAGTAATTCAGCATTCAATTCACTTGCAAGAAGTAATTTAGTTTCTCATTCACTTAAAAGAAGCAATTCAGTTTTCAGTTTACTTGCAAAAAGCAATTTAATCTTTCATTCACTTGAAAGAAGTAACTCAGATTTCAGTTCACTCACAAGAAGTAATTCAGTTCTCAATTCACTTGCAAAAAGTAACTCAGTTTCTCATTTACTCACAAAAAGCAATATAATTCTTCGTTTGCTCACAAGAAGTCAATTAATACTTAGCTTGTTCATAAAAAACAAACTTCGTTCAATCTTGTCTTTCATTTGAAACAAGAAGCTTTTAGTTGTATTCTTTAAATCATTCAAAAAGAATACTTATTAAAAATCAAGTGTCAAAATTCTTTTTTCTTTAAAACTTCTGTTGTCTTTCAAGCAGATCAATTCAATCAATCTTTTATATAACTTGACATAGTCAAGTTGAAAGTTCAAAGCTTTGATCATGTTGCTTGTATCAAAAACATTGAAGTGTTTAACATCACTTTAAAGAAAATTGATGTTTTCTTGAATCTTGAATCAATCTCATCTTCTAGTTTAAACTCTGATGAGTCAAAATTGCATCATGCAACTTTGATTATTCATTCAAAGAACAGTTTAACTCTTGCTCAGTTCTCATCTTGTTCTCAAGACAGTATATATGATAAGAATTATCATCTGAATCATCATCAAATAAAAAAGAAATTTCATTTGACTGCATTCACGACATAAAAAGATCTTGAAGTTCATCAACAAAGTAAGAACGTCAATTCAATCACAATTTTATCATTCAAATATTTCAAGTTTTTAAACATCTTCTTCAAGAAGAACGTCAATATTTTGTCTTTGCATTAAGCTCATGATCATGTCATACATTTTAAAGAAGATGCTCAATTCTTAGTTTTTGCTTTATACAACATGAGTCGTGACAAAATTCTAGAACTTCATCATTATCTGAATAAAAATCTGAGCAAAGATTTCATTCAAGTTAGTTACTTTCAGATGATTGTCTTTGTTCTCTTCATCAAGAAATTCGAAGAAGAACTTTGCTTCTGTGTGAATTATTGAGATCTGAACGTTATTACAGTCAAGAATTGATATTCTCTGTCTTTGATCTTAGAAACGCTGAATTATCTGAATTGAGCTAAAATCTTTATCAAGCTGAATATCATTTTTGCGTTCAATTGACTTCAAATCAAAGAAAAGATGAAGTTCTCATCATTTTTTGCATTTGATTTGAATTATTCAAGTATTTAGTCATGCTCTTTAATTTATATAATGAGTCTATCTTGTTTCAGAAGTATATCAACAATACTCTTCGTGAATATTTAAATAAGTTCTGTACAGCTTATCTGAATGACATCTTGATTTATTTTAACAATGAACTCAAGCATGAGATTCATGTCAAGCTCATTTTGCGAAAGCTGCAAGAAGCAAATCTTCAAATGAATATAATTAAATGCAAGTTTCATGTCACTCAAATCTTGTATTTAGAATTGATAATCATCATTGAAGAGATTAAGATGAACTCTTTTAAGATAAACATCATTGTCAACTGATTCATCTTGATCAACATTAAAGACATTCAAAGTTTTCTAGATTTCGCGAACTTCTATAGAAGATTCATCTATGATTATAGTAGAATAACTATCTCGCTCACTCATTTCATCAGAAAAGATGTATTCTTTATCTGATTTCAGAAATGTCAGATTGCATTCAACATTCTTAAGAAAGTCTTCACTTTCAAGATTATTCTTTGTCATTATAATTCAGATCACAAGATTGTGATAGAAATTAATGCTTTGAACTATGTATTCAAAGACATTTTCTTTCAATATTATGAGAACGAGATTCTTCATTCAATCGTTTACTTTTTGAAGAAGCATAACTCAGTCAAGTGTAACTACAAGATTTACAATAAAAAACTTATGATCATTGTTCATGCTTTCAAGAAATGATGATCAGAGCTTGAAGACTTTATCTATTCTGTCAAGATGATCACAAATCACAAAAATCTTGAGTATTTTATGTCAATTAAGTAGTTGAATCATCATCAAGCTTGTTGAAGTGAGTTTCTGTCTAGATTCAACTATCACATCGCTTATCATTTCAACAAGATCGATAATAAGTTGAATGCTCTGACACGTCGCTCAAAAGATCTTTTTAAAGAGAAGAATACATTTAATTTTTGACATCAATATCAATATTAAACAATTCTGAAAACTCATGTTTTAGATCTTAATATTGTTGAGAATCTCACTCTTAACATCTTCAATATCAAAGTCATGAAGCTTCAATTACAAATCATTGCTTTAAATTCAGTTCAGTTACATTTGTTTTCAATTATCTCAACACTTTTGTAATTTCTAACTCTTATAAATTTAGAATTTGAAGAATTTGACGTTGAAGATGTTAAGTCTCAGCTAGATCAAGACATTCTGAATCTTGATGAAAATTCTGCTGATATTTTCACTCAAACATTGTGAAAGCAAATTGAAATCAATGATAAATTTGCAGCTCAGATAATTGAAGTGCTTTGCAATGAAGCATGACATCACAACAAGATTTCTCTAGTCAAGTGTAAAGAACATGAGAATCATCTGTATTTTCAAGAAAGAAAGTACATGCTCAATTCAGATAAACTACGTCTTTGTATCATTCAGCTCACTCATGATAATGTTGTTGATGATCATTCAGAAAGAGCAAAAAGCTATGAACTGATCAGTTCAGTTTACTGATAATCAAACATTTATAAGTATGTTCAACGCTTCATACAAAACTGTCATGTATGCACACATTTTAAGCTCTTTAGACAATGAACTCAAGAATGATTGCATCTTCTTTCAGTTTTCAAACGTTGTTGACGTGATATATTCATGAACTATGTAGATTCTTTATCGCTCAATATTTTCATGAGTATCACATATAAATATGTTCTAATCTTCATTGATCATCTTATCAAAATGAAACATTTAGTTCTCATCACTTCTATGAAAGTTGAAGAAGTTATTAACTGCTTCTATGCTCATGTTTGAAAACATCATGATTTACTTAAGTTCTTCATGTTTAATTGAGATACACAATTCATTTTCAATGTCTGAAAGCATATATGTAAAATGCTGAAGATAGATGTTAAGTTATCAACAACGTATCATTCTAAAATCAATGATCAAATCAAGAAAATTAATGTTATCATGAAACATTATCTTCAAGTCTTCGTCAACTACATGCAAGATGATTGAGCTAAGTAACTTTTTAAAGTCAAATTCGTTGTCAATAATGCATCATCATCAATCACTTTAGCATCATTCTTCTTGATCAATTTAAGTCAGAACTTACATTTACACTTTAAGTCTTTTGAGTCTCTGCTCAAGAATCTTATGTTTTAAGCTTGAAACAAGTTAATCAATGTTGAAGAGTTTATCAACAAGATGAAGAAATTTGTTACGAGCGTACCAAGGCTGAACAAGGCTGAAGCCCTAATCAATTCGCAGTGAACGCTAGCGAGTTCCCTGCGTAATGATTAGAGCTAACCAGCGAGCTAGTCAGGTTTGGCCCAGATATGACTCAGATATGACCCAACATTCTTTTTCTTTCCCAACATTCTTTTCTTTCACCAACATCTTGTTCACCTACATCACATTCTTCTCGTGTCACAAACACATTCCTTTCGGGCCTAGCGCAGCCTCTGAACATTACATAAATAGAAGCTTTTGTATCAACCTTCTTCTGTATTCTTAATATTCAGTTATAGCTACCTCTAAAGATCAAGCACTATCAACTCTGATCTTCACTGATTGTATCATCTAGGCACGATTCTGACAACTTTCAAGATTCAGATAGAATGCAAAGTCTTCTTCTTTCGTCTTGATGCTTGCAACTGACATTCTTCACAGAATTTTACATACGTGCATGTATTCTTTCATATCTTCTTTCATCAATATCTGTCGATCATCTTTTCATATGTTCTCTCTCTTTCATGATAATCACTTTCATCATGCAGTTTCTGCAAAATATTACTGCGTTCTTCTTGAAGATTCATCATTCTTCGCACAGAAGCAGTCTTGTTGAATCTTTTAAACAAATATTTATCTTGAATCATGAATTTCAACGCTTCATGTTTGAATTTTCAAAATTCTTTTGTTGATATTTTGAACGAGCGCGATAAGAAAATTAGATAATGAGCTATTTTCTTGAAGTGTTCTAAATACAAATCTTTCAATATTGACATGTCTTCTTCAACAACTATAGTGACTGAGCAAAGATAAATGAAATTTAACTGAGCATTCATTGCTGCATTGATCATGTGATACTGATTGAACTTTTTCTTGATCAGAAATCAGAGATTTCGATACAAGTCATGACAAGATTTCAGTATGTCATGCTTTATTTGATTCTTGAGCATGTCTATGATGATCTGATGAAGTGTCTTAGAGACTGAAAAATTGAGTGTCTGTCATGCATCATGTGATATCGTTCGAATTTGCTGCGAAGATGAGACTATGTCTTTTATCTTTCTCATTTTTGAAAAGTCTCAGATCATTGTCGCTTCTCTGTTAAACAACATCTTCAGTAGTAAATTCTTCTCTTGCAAAGTTAAAGCATCGTTGCATATCATTCTCTTCGCTCGCTTCGAAGTCAGTCTGAATTCTCGAGCAATTTTGAAGAATTTGAGAAACAGTCAATGATCATACTTCTCTGACTTCATTTCTGTCATATTCAATTTGATCTGAGTCAGTAAGATTTGTTTTCAGTTTATCAAATCTTCTGATATTGAGTCGTTTGACTCTGATGAATTCACAGATTGAATCTTCTGAGCTTTTCTCTTGTATGCTGTCGCTACTTTGACATGATCTATCTTCTTATGCTGACGAATTAAACTCAGATCAAATCTTCATGTCATTCGCATCGCAAGTCTGTTCGAACAACATCATAACATCTGTGCATGTTACATGCTATCATTTGAGCAAAATTGTTGAACGAAGCTTCGATCTTTCTTTTTCTTTTCTTCTTCGATCTTAATGAACGTCTCAAAGCTTTTCAAGCGCGCTAAATCAACAATCTTCGAGCTTACACTTCTCATCGCAGATACGCTTTCGACAGAGCATTCGTCTACTCATTTAAAAAAAATTTCACTTTTTCGAGAAATATTTTCAACACATCTCGATTGACAGAATTATGCGTTAAAATCAATTTAAAGAACATCATTCTTTCATCATCGTCAATGACTGTCATCTCACAAGTTTCTTTCGAAGTATTGTTGATGCATAGACGCGTCTTTCGCTCATATGATCTGCTCAGTATCAGAGTGTACTCGTTGCTTTCAATCACAAATATTGAAATCATTGATTTTGCTTCATCAATATCGATCTTCACGTTGTCGCAGCATTCAATGATGTTAATCTTTGCTTCGCTGACTTCTATCATATCTAGATGAATGTCTCGTTGCATAAACAACTGAGCTTTTGCGACAAGAGTTTTAGACATAACGTTGATTTCAGCATCATTATCAAGCAGTGTCTTAACATAAATCTCATCACTCATCAGCACTTGTGTTCTTGAACACGTCACTGCATACAGAATCGCGTTCAACTTTTCAAGTGAAGAATCTTCAAATTTTACTGCTGTTACTTGCACGTTGTCAGTTTTTTTCATTTTCTTTTTCTTATATTGTTTTACTTAAGTGTAGAGAGCTCGAAGAAGAATAGATGAATGTGTAAGCATCTGTTCAATGCTTACGTCTTGCATCTTCTGATTCGCTATAATATGCATCACGTCTTCTGTATCTATGCATTTTTCTACTATGTTTTGCGTTCTTTTATCTCGATTGTCTGACTCTATCTTGCTGTCATCTGAATTCTTTTTCGTCGATTTCTTCGTTGTTTTTATCATTTTCTCGAAAACAGCTGTATTCTGCATGATCACATTCTCACTTGTTCGCTTCTTCAAGAACAATCTCAAAATCAACAAATATTCTTCAGAGCATAAATTCTTCATGCTTGACAGACGTTTTTCTTTTCTTACTTTTTCTCTTCAAGTTCAATTTGAACTCGTTCTCTGTTGTGTCGCTGTCTTTGTCACATTCTCATCTGACTTATAATCATGTCGAGCTGTGACAATCATTACTTCTTCGTCTCATTTCTGTTTCTCGTCTGTGTTCTCTGCTTTCTTCATAGTCATTGCTCTTACACTTGTCAGTCTGATGACATCGACATGTTCTGCTCTCATTTGCTGACTCTGTTTCTTCAAAGCATTGTCAATCAGCTTTTTCTGAGAACGACTCAATGTGAAAGATGTCAATCTGTCACTTCTTTCAACGAGTTTCATTCAGAGTCTGTTTGTTTCATTCACATGTATCTTTTCTTCTATCTTATAAATATTCAGTTGATGACATCTGATCTTCTGACATTCTATTTCTTCACAGAAGAAGCATTCTTTCATTCTAGACATTGAAGACGCTCGTTCACTTTTCGAAAGTGAAAATAATGATGACATCGACATTGCTGAATGAGCAGACGTGATGAGTTCATGTGAAATATAAACGTTGAGCATCAAGACAGATGCTGTCATGTTTTGCATGAAAGATTCAATCTTCTTCATTGCTTTTGGCAAAGAAAGCATCATCGTCTCAAACTTATTTATCATCTCATTCATTATTGTATTGCTGAGCTGTGCTACTATCGAAGAATCGAAGAACTTGTCTGACATCGTCGATTGCTTGATCTGATATTCATTCATAAGCTTGCTGAGATCATCGAAATTCTTGATCATGATCAAGAATTTCAACAGTGCTTTGACAGAGTCGCAGTAGATCACTATTGCGTCATTAACTTTCTTGAAGTTCATGAAACTGAAATCTTCAGAATCGAGTGCACACTTTCATATGATCTTTTCGCTTAGTATAGATGAAAGATTCTTGACAAATCAGCAGCATCTGATATACTCATTCATTTGCTCGCGTTTTATCAATGAATGTGATATGCTTTTGTATTGTCAACTGTACAGCTTCAGATCATTCTTCATGATACAAGACTTATTCTTAAAGATTTTCAGAAGAATTCGAGAATTCAGCTGTTGATTAGTGTCATTTTTCTCATACTTCTTCTTCATCGTCTTCTTCAGTTCTTGTCAGTTGAAGTCGATATATTCGATCATAGTTTTGATGTTATCATCAATGATCTTGTTGCAGTATCTTGACAGCTTGCAAAATCGATCGATCTGATTCAGCTCATAATCATCACAGAAGTCTTCATATCTTTCTAGAAAATCAGTCATGTTCTTCTCTTCAAAATACGAGACTCTCGAAGTTTCAAGTGATGACATGAGTGTCAGATATTTCAGAGATGACATTGTGATCATGTCTATTTCTGAGCTGACTTCAAAGCTGATGAGCGTAGTACTCATGTTTACAACAAATGTTTTCAATGAGCTTGTCATTTTATCGCTGTGAGTTGATATTGAGAGCTGTGAGAATGAAATACAGAATAGCAAAGATAATAGAGCAGTCAAAAAGATCTCGTTATTTTGTTTTTGCTTCTTGACTCGTCGAAGTTCTTTTTTCTTTCTTTTGCAGTTGTTACAACTGATCAAGATGCTTTTCTTTTTTCTTCTTTTATTTGATGAACAACGCTCGATCTTATGCTTCTGCTGAAACATGATTCACTGCTGAAACTGATGTCATTTCTCATACTTCTGTCTACATTGCTTCGAATTCGTTCTTTGATTCTTGCTTTCGCTGTCTGTTTCTTGCGAGTCTTGAAATCAGATGAACTCTTCTTCTGATCAGAGCGTCTCTTCTGAGTGTCAGTCATTCGCGAAAGTCAGTTTCTCTCTTCTTCGCTGTTGCATCTTCGCTCAAAGAGAAACAGTTTTCATCAGCTGAAGATACGCGTCTCTTCTAGTTTCAACTGTGAAAACTCTGTGACTTGAATAGCTTTCGTCAATATTTCTAAGCGAAATGAAGTCGCTATATCAATTTCTCGTATTTTCGAGTCAAATTGATTTTCACTTCAAATCTTTCATAAACTCTCTGATCATTGTAGAGATATCGTGTCGCTCTCTGCTGTTCAGTCAACTATTCTATTCAAGATATCATAAAAATGATATTCTTACGCTTGAGCTTCAATGTCAAGAAATAGAATACAGATGCAATATAAAAAGTCGTATCAAAGCAACAGAGAAAGCAAACAACGAACATGTGCAATGATCGTGCTAGTAGAAAGATACTGTATAACGTGTATTCTCTTTCTATTTACAAGTCGCAATGACATTTATATGTACACTCGAGAAACGTCTTTCGACTCTTTTATCATTGACTCAGATCTCGACCTTCTCTCTCTTACTAACTATCTCGTGAGAATGATGCAAGCAGTCTCACGACAACATATGATGCAAAGTTTCAATGACATCACTTTTAGCTTGAATGCTCACTAGACTCAATTAGAATGAAATCAAGACAAAGACTAGAAAGAATAAATGAAGACTAGAATTGTAACATTACTTTTCTTTCTTGACTATTCATGTTCACATGAATGTTATTTCTTAGTGCGCTTTTCCTGAATATTTGATATGAAAGTCATTGATCATCTCTTGAGCGTTCATAAATTCGTCGTCGTCAGCGTTATATCAGTTGAGATCGTTGTCATAGCTCTTTCATTTGACTCGATATTGAAGTCGTCTTCGATATCGTTGAAAGTTCAATATATCGTCGATTTCTCATTTATCTTCATCGTTTATCACTATTGATCTCAAGAATTCATTCTTCTGATCAGACAGAGAGTCATTGACGACGAAATGAAGAAGCTCTGAATGAAATACATTATGTATATGCATAGTTTCAAATAGTTTCAATTTATAGAATAAGTCAATGAAATTGATGATCTGAAAAGAATCAAACATCTTGTCATTCAATGTTTTGAAGAGTCTCGCTGTAACGATGTTTCATTCGTTCAGAAATATTCTTGATTCAATCTTGTAATTGATCTTCTTTCTATGCTTGTTAGCTTGATTCATCATTTGTTCTCATGTTTTGATCAGAGTTTCATGAGCGAAGATCAATGTCTTGTTCATTTGTTCAGATATATTCTTGACTTGATCGATCTGCAAGCGTTCGCGAGTGCTTTCATACTCGATGATGTCAGGGTTGAAGCTCATATGGGAATGAAAGTTCTTGTTCATGAAGAAGAAGATCAAGAAGATGACTGAGAACAAGACGTTATTGTCGACAAACTCAATCATGAGTAGTCATTTAAATCAGTCGTTCTGCATATACGAACAGAAGAATCAAAGATATCGCTTGATGTTCTGATTGACTCATTCGCTTTGATCGTCGATCTGAAAATGATAGATGATGAACAATCAAAGAAAAATGCTCAGTCGTTTGCAAAGAAACTTTCATAGTATAGAGATGAATTGCGAATCTCGATCAGATACTATGAAGCTTGATAAATCATGAGTTCAATATACTCATTGAATCAGCATTTCAGCTGTCTTTTCGACAGTGATATCTTTATCATCAATGATGCAAGAAATATAATGTCTTTCTTTTGACAATCTGCAAATGATCGTCAGAATAGCGTTGTACTCGCTTGAATTAGATAGATCAATAATGAAGTTCATTGCTATATCTTGTCATCGCTGTTCAGATATCGATAGAGATTGAAGTAAGTCGTTTGATTTATTTCTAGATGTCTTTAAACGTTGACAGATATAGCAGTTTCAAATATATCAATCTATCATTTTTCGCATGAATGATCAATAGTAGTTTCGCTTTATGACTTTCACAGTTCTAAGAATATCAGAATGATCAACTGATGATTGATCGTGCATCTCACGAATCAGATTCATTTGTAGAAGCTCATTGAACGAGATTCATAGCTGACTATCATGATACAAAATTTCATTCTGAGTTCGACAATTCTTCAATTTGATATCTTCATATTATGTCTCATCTTCTGCTATTGCTTCGCGAAGTAGCGTACAATTCTCGTCGATTTCATTAGTCTCAAGAATCTGTTTATAGATTGATTCACTGATGTTCTTCTTTAAGTCAGCAATTTTCATTTGATTCGAAGTCAGAATAGTGATTCATTGATAGCGAACGCGCTCATCTTCTGAATCTCTGAGCACGACGTCAGCTTGATGAGTTAATGCATCGATCTTAATGTTTTGTTTGTCAGATCAATACATGATCTTGAAGTTGAAGTCGACGAGCTTTTGTACTCAGCGCATCTGTTGTCTGCTAAGCTCTTTATCTTTCATCAATGATGTGAGTGCTTGATGATCGATGAACATCTTGATAGAAATGTTGATTAGCTTCAGTTCAGATCGTCAATGCTCAAATGCTTGAATGATGATCAGCAGCTCTTTATCATATATCTCGTAGTTGCATTCAGCAGAGAACATGTTCTTGCTATAGAAAGCAATCGAATGTAAAATTTCTTCGTCGTCATATTGAGATAGAACTTCGTCGTTTACGTAGTTGAATGAGTCAGTTTTCAGAATGATCTCACGAGTCTGATCAAAGTGACGAAGTATAGAAGTCTCAATCATACGTCTCTTCATATAATCGAATGTCGTCTGACAGATCTCATTTCATTCAAATATGATCTTCTTTTGAGTAAGTTGAATCATAAGATGAACAATCTTTGAAAAGTTCTTGATAAAGCGTCGATAGAAGTTGCAGAAGTCAATGAAGAACTGTATCTGAGTGAGATTATTGAGTGTAGATCAATCAACGATTGCTTGCATCTTTCGCGAGTTCATCTTCAATTCTTCGATGAATATCAATAGTTCTAGAAAGATGATTTTCTGCACATGAAACTTGCACTTGTTTATGTCTATCTGTAAATCGATCTCTCGTAGTCTGTTCAAGATCAATCATACATGTTGCTTGTGTTTCTTCAAGATCTTACTGTAAATGATAATGTCATCTAGATAGATCTGACAAAACTGATGTAGATATTTGAACAACACGTTGTTCATATAGTGTTGATAGAAAGCTGATTCATTTGTTAATTTGAAGAGCATTACATAATATTTGTATGAGTCGAAGAAGATAATAAAGATAGTCAAATCTTCGCTATCTGAGTGCATACGTAGTTTATTGAACGCGACAATGATATTCAATCGAGTCAGATACTTGCTTTCTTGTATACGAGCGAGTGTCTCGTCTATCAATGACAAAGAATAATGATTTCGTTTGATCAAAGCATTGAGCTTTCTGTAATCGATGCAGAAACGCAGACTTTCGTCTTTCTTTTCAATGAACAAGATGAGCGAGATGTATGATGCGAAGCTGAAGAAAATGAATTCTTTGTTTAAATGATCGATCAGATACTTCTTTATCTTCTGAAGTTTGTGATCGAACATCTGATAAAGTCTGCTTCGAAGAAATGTTTCTTCGTCGATCAACTCAATTTTGTGATTATAGAAATGATGAGATAATAGCTGATTGATCATAGCTCGATCGAACATGTCTAGATAGTCATGATACTCGAAGAGAAGCTTGACTTTGATCTTTTCGAGAGTCTTGACGTGTGAAAGCTCATGCAGATTCACTTCTTCGAGCTTATTTTCAACTGTAGTTATGAGTCGATCAATTTTCAAGATGATAACAGCAAAAGTCTTCACGTCTGATGATTGACTAACATTCTATAAGTCGCAGTCTTTATCATTGCAATGTTCATTGAATCTGACGTCGATTTAGAGATTTTGACGCTAGTTAAAGTCGCGTCACGCGATTTTAACTGTTCGATTGAACTCTTTTTTTGATTGAAAGAGAGTGATTTCTGACTGAATTGAGATGTAATGAAAGTGAAAGATCTCTTTAGTATATGAGTAGAAGTTAAGCTCTTCTGTTTTGTGATTGATTTATTGCTTGAGAATAAAGCAATCGACTTCTGACTAGTAGGGTTGAAATTCGAAAATGAAAGAGAATTGATTTGCATATCAATTACTAAATCAATTTTGTTCATTCATGTTTTTTCAAGAATCATTTGATGTTGATTTAATCAAGTGATTAACATAGAAGCAGTGTCAATCGTATGATCTTGAATCGTCAGGTTCAAATAGATGACATGAGTAATGAGTTTTTTTGCATAATGATCGTCGAATTCTCGTATTGACTTCGCTTTGATCAAGATCAGAGACTTAATTTGCAACTAATCACAAACAATCTGCGCGATCACTTCATCAATGAATGAATAGTCAGCAGCTTTGATGTCAATCAATAACTTCAATGAGTAACTAATTTCATTGCTAGAAAGTACACATTCAATAGTCAAAGATTCAGAAGCAAAAGAATCATCTGACATGCTTGTCGTTAAAGAAATTAACACATCTTTCATCGCGTCTTTGATGAAAGTCTCTAGTTTTTTGCCTCGCTATTCTCGAAAGACATTTTCTCATTCTCTTTATTCTTTGAAATGATGATCTCATGTAGATGAAGAATGAATGCATGAGATGCAGAAGTGTCAATCTTGTTCAGCTGAGAACAATTCTTGAATAAATGATCGAGAGTTTTACAGATGTAGCAGATAATTGATGATCTCACTGACTCAGAGATAGAAGAGATAATCGACTTAACATAATCGATTATCGAAATTGTTACTGACAGAGAAGTAACGCGTTTATCAGATACAACAGTGACTTTGACGATGACAGTGCAACGTTCGCTGCAAAGCTGATAATTGACTCGTTGTTTACTATTCACATCTTGAAGAAAGATTCTTAAGCGAGTGAGCGAAGTAAAATTCTTTGAACAGACTGATAGAGCATTCTGCAAGCGATTATTAATTTTATTCTGAAGATCATTCAACAGAATGCAATCATTGTATTTGAGATAGCTGAATAGCTTCATAAAGTCGAAGTAGAAGACATTGAAAGACTTGTCTGCTTGTCTCAGAGTGTTGTACTCGTGACGACACTTTCGATTCTTATTCAGTTCATCGTATATTTCTTTCAGATGCTCAAATAGCTCGTCGATCGAGATGTATGAATGCAAAGCATCATGTCAATATCGAGCGAAGATGTGCTCAGCAGCATCATCTTCTAGTCTAGATATTACATAGACAATACAGATATTCTCATTATCGAAGTGATCAACATTTGTCTGAAGCTTGTTGTCTATCTTGACTCTTCAGCTGTCTCATGTTGATTCATCTTCATCAATGAATATAAATGAGTTCGAAAGCTTGAAGAACTTGTGATGATCGTTGTTAAATAGAGTGAACGACTCTCGTCAAGTATAGTTCTCGATAGAAGCTTGAGACTTCATAGACTGTCGAGATCAAGACTGATCAGCTGAACGCTGTTTCTTTTTGAGACTCAATGCTTTCTCTCGTAGTTCGATGATAGTCTCTTCTTGAGTGTCTATTGTTGTTTAATTGATCTCTAGCTCATCAAGTCTCTTGATGTGATCGACTTGTAAATCGATTCATTGCTCGTTTAGTTTCAAAGTCATGTCTCGTTGATCTCTTAGCTCGATCAGCATCTTGATGATCTCGTCTGACTGATCAATAGCTCATTGACGAAGTTGTTGATTCGTATTGATGTTTCATGAAATAGCGACATTCTGAGATTTCGCTGAAGCATTGAAAGAAATAAGAAAAACTCATTTACTAGCAATGCTTCTAAGCAGATGAGCTGTTCGTGACTCGACTGATTCAGAGTCGCGTGTCATTGTGAGAGAGATAAAGATAAATAAATAGATTTGATTGAGTGATTGATTTGATAAATTTGAGTGTGTGTTTTGATAAAAGTAATTCAAAGAATCTCTTGCGAATTTTCTGAATAGAAGTAGATTATTTCGTATCATCTACACGTCGATAGCAGAGTAGTTGAATGAGCATTTATTTACTGTTAGAAACCAGCATAGAGCGAGTCATATGAATGTCATTTAACTAATAGATAAATGCTAAGAAAGAAAAGTATCTACAGAAAAGAACTCGATTCTTATATGTGCATTTCTCAGTTCTGTGCTAGACTCGATTGAGTTGACATCTTACACATATGATGCAGAGTTTCAATGACATCATCTTTAGCTCAAATGCTCACTAGACTCGATTAGAATGAAATCAAGACGAAGACTAGAAAGAATAAATGAAGACTAGAATCGTAACATGATTCATTGAACTAGTTCAATGAATTGAAATTATTTAAGATATTGATGATTTATGTTTTAAATCGAGTTGATGATCTGACATCATGACAGATGAGTACTTGATGTCATTACAATGATGTGCAAGTGCAACAGAGATTGAATGTTGATCAAGCACATTTTATTAACACGTCTCAGATGAAAAGTAGAATGAAAAGCAATGCAATGAGAAGAGAACATCACGAACTTAAGAAAGCTCTTAGAAATCATGAGCGCAGTGATGATGATCATTTGAATGATACTCTCAATGAGCATACTGAATCAATTTCAAGCTGTGACATCATTGAAGAATCAGATAAAAGAGAAAGAAAATAAAGAAGAAACAGACTCATAAAGTTCTTGCATTGAAAACAGTTATAGTATAAAGCGCAGAAAGAAGCGATTTTTGAAGCGAAAAGAGTGCTGCACTAACGCAGCGCTCGCTACAGTATATAGAATTTCGCATAGATTCATAATGAATGTTGAATTGAGTAAGAATTAAAAAAAAAAATTTGCTGCTTTCAAATGACTCTTGATTTATTAGCTTTGATGATGATCATTTAATTAGTGATAATTCAGTTCTTAACATCATCATTTTTAATCTTAATAATCTCATTTAAGATCTTTTTGAAGTTTCAAATCTGAAACTTCAAAGTCAGCATCTGAGCAATGTGACTAGATCACTCAAGTCTTTAATTTACATGAAGACAGATTGATATAAACAGCATAAAATTATCAACTCGATCTTCAAAGTTCATAACTTCAAGCTCAGAAATAAACAACTTCTTTAAATTCTTTCTAGTCTGATGATTCAAACAATGATGATGTATAGTCTTTTGTTCATCATGCTCATTTATTTCTGTCTATCATAAAGTCTTTTCATGAGCTTTATTGTCTCTCAATCTTTGAGCAGCATCAGCTCAATTCTATTATTCTTTTTAAAACTTTGCATGCGCAGCAACTTCTGCAGCTGAAAAAGATCTTGATCTTTCAGCTTTATCTTTAGAAATGTTGAGTTCATTTTCTCAATATTCAGAACGTAACGATGATTCAAGTGAATCAGATCGTGAACGTCTTAGTGAAGAAGATTCAGATCATCAAGAAAGTGAAGACAACTGAGATTCAGAAGACGAGAATTGCTCAGAAGATGAAGATTGTCAAGAAGTTGAAGACAATCTGAATTCATCTACATTTGATGAAATGAGAGCTTGTCTACGACGACGATCGGGAAAGACAGCTCGATCAGTGATCTTCAACTGTTCAGCTCGAGTCGTCGATTTTCTACGTCTTTCGAATGCATTAGAGGGAATGAGAGAATCATTCAGAGATAGATTTTGACTTCGGCGTTGAGGCATTTCGAATAAAAACGATTACAAGAACGTCAGAAACATCAACAAACAAAGAGATCTGAATAGCTTCAATTTTGGGCAATTGGGAAACGGTGGGGTTGAATTTTCGAATTCCCCATACAAAAGGGATGTGGGGTAAACGCAAAAACGAATGCCAAGGAATGCAGAGCTTTCTGCATACGCTAATACCTCGTCGACAGCCTTGCGATCATGCAGCGGTTGCAGCACGCAGCTGATGAGATCAAGTAATTGCGCGAGGTCCAACAGCTCCGAACTCAGCCGTGATACTTCGGCTGGAGCATTTCGAAAACATGCTATGTCCTTTCTCAAATTGTTGCAAAGTTTGCAGGTCTCATGGGCTAGGGAGATGAGGGAAGCGGTACTGGCAAGTAGACCAACGATTTCTGCCATTCGGAGGAAAGATATGGGCGGGAGTAATCCTTGAAAACCTTCAAAAAGACACGTCTAGAAGGTAATATTGAATGGCAGCACTGAATCCCGACTAAACAGTTCGTACATGAAACTGAAGAAGTCGAAAATCAAAACAGAAAGAAGTCCGGCTGAAGGTAGATGTGGGGTTACAGTAGGCAGCAAGCGGCTGAAGAGGCAACTCTTGTGCGACTGGCTGCATAGCGAGATTTGCCTTCCACTCTCCAAAATATAACACGGGCACATATATCATCGACATTATTCCGCGCGTATCAGAACTCACCCTCCGTGAAACTCGAAATTTTCTACTCGACGATAAGTGCAGACGTGATGAAGCCCAATAAAAGCGGTCTGAAAAGGTGACTCTATCATAATGGCATACAAGAACGATTGCCAAATTCACTCTAGGCCAAGTCAGATACTTGTTTATTAATATAAATTGTTTAAACGTAAGTACGTTAAGTTATTTTAAAAGTGTCTTTTACCCTTCTCAAATTCAATCGATTTCAGCTCAACGAAGACGAAACCCCAATTTCCCACTACGTCACAGTTCTACCAAAAAAACTTCTTAATCCCTTCGTCTTGAAAAAACATCAAAAACACACACCCATCATTTCACACCGCAAAGACACCATAAACTCAACTCAACGATTGCACTTTCAGATTTCTAGAATCCCCTTCTCTTGCAGAAAGTATCTAGAGGAATTCATGATCTGAATCATGCATGCATGAGCAGGCTGTTCATGGACTCTGTGCGTATCATGTTGAAGCAAATTCACAAGGACGAGGAGGAGGAAGTTAGTTAGAATATATAATCTAGCAAGGGATTTGCGAGTGTGTTCACATTTTGCGTTCCAACTGAGGGAAAAGAGCAGGAGCGAAAGAGTGAGAGGGCAAGAGCAGAAGACAACATGGTGGGTGGTCGGTGGAGTCATAACCGGCTCCTCTCTAATCAGCATCCAAAACAGGCTGACTGGACGCTCTCGTTTAAACTTACAAGAACGCAATTACAGCTGAAGAGAAGGAATTGGCTGAGGGGGAGCACGGGGGAGCATGAGGGAGCAGGGGAGAGCAGTGAGGGAGCACACTGACGAAACGGGCGTTAGCGCGCAAGCAGAGCAGCGACGCCTGAGTCAGCAGCTGGTCACGTGTTGGCCTCAGTTCGGGGAAACTATATATAACTACACAAGCTTCTTAAAACGACGACAACGCGAGCTCGATCTAAGTAGCCAGAAGGGAAGGGTCAAGAGAACGATGCAAGGTTATGAAAGTGACATCCATGGCCTGGCCGAAGTCTGGAGTCATTTCCATTGGTGTCTTTCTAAATAAGCAGCCGGGATGATAATCCATTACTTCGAAGCTCTCTATCTTGCTGAATAGTCATGAGACATGTCGAGATAGGGAAAGCACCCTCCGTCTACCATACCAATTCAAACATCCGGCCTTAACATGCAGCAATTTCGTACTTCCCTCTCCAGGAGCGCCTTCTTCATTCCATTCGACTACCTTCCCCCCCCTCCAAATCTATAATACCTACAGCACAACAGTATCGAAGACTTCGCAGTCCGTGTACGGATGCTTCGGCTGTAAACACGAAAAATGATGATCATAGGCACGGGGAGGTTGATGAGAGGTTCTGACGTGAAGTGGTGATTTTGGACCTGGCTGGGTAGCATGGTAAGGACCGCAGGTTTTTCTGGATGATGGTGTATGGGGTGGTGGGTTTGGGAGAAGTAGGAACGGTATAGAGATGATGCTGTTAGTGCGGATAGCTTGAGTTTGTTGAGAAGTACTGTGCTCCTTTTTTGTACGAGTGTAAGACATAAGAGGGACAATGGCATTTCCAGTTGTTCATCGGTCTAAACCCCAACTATAGATATGCTTCGGAAAAACAAAGAATATGTACTTCCCTCCAGCCTTATCTTACACGGACTCCCCTTCACGGATCCCAATTATCTATCTTCATGGTACCCCTATCATTAAACTCCTTGTGCATCTTGACTAAACACATCTCCTTGTCAGTCAATCACTCGCTTTAACGGAGACCTCGTTTCTTACAGGCTTGCCATAGCATATGAGGCTCGTGGCCCCATCCTTTACGGAGACATTCGTATTCAGCTCTCTCAAAGTAATCTAGCAAGATGGGCTTGTAGTCTGGATGCGCGCATTTGTTGATGATAACTCGTGCACGTTCTCGCGGTGAGAGGCCGCGGACGTCGGCGAGGCCCCTGGAATCATGTCAATAAAGCACAAAGTAGGATTGGTAGTATTGGCATACTGTTCCGTAACGATAACATCTAGATCATGCTCGGTCTGATCGACGTGGGTACACATCGGTACAATGCAAGAGACTCCGGTGGGATCGGTCTTTGAGGGCCTGGTTGAGGGTGTGTGCATGATACTTATTTTGGCACTTCGCAGAAAGTCGGCGGAACCACCGAGACCGTTAAGCATTCTTGACCCCATGACACAGGTACTGTTCGCATGTGCCTGCTTGATAGTTGGTATAGGCTAGGGAATAGGGATTAAAGTATCCGTAACTGGCTCCACTCACATATATGTCAACTTCGACCGGCGTATTCATACCTATCACACCCAGGCGGCGGATGATCTCCGGCGAGTTCGAGACCTGTTGTGACCGGAGTAGTAGCTTGCCCGCATAATTTTCCCAACCGTCATAAAAGCGCTTGAACCCATCAGGAGAGAACCTTATGGATGTTGCAGTTGCAAATTCAAGATGGCCGCTATCGAACAAGTCCAGGAACGAGTCTTGAAGCACTTCGGTCCAGACCTTGAGGTTGGTGAAATTGTTACCATGCGACAGACCTCCTATGACAGCATTTGCAATGTTTCCTATACCAGATTGCAGAGGTAGAAGATTTGTAGGTAGCCGGCCTTGCTGGACTTCGTGCTTTAAGAACTCGATAAGGTGATTTGCAATGCCCCTTTAATGCTTATTAGCAACGAGATAAATCTTTATCATCTTAAGCCTCCATTGGCACTATGTACGAGTGGAAGATCTTAAAGAACCTTGAATATAGATGTCAATGTTGACGAGACAAAAGTAGCAAAAGAGTCATTATAAATAGAGAGCAAGTATTGCTGCTATCACATCATATGGCGCATGCTCAAGTATTTCAACGGAAGAAAAACTATGGGAAGCAATTAAACGAACTCAAGGTTGGGCATACTATTGAGGCACGCAGGGCATGTATAGAATATATTTGGAAACTCAGAAGGAATGCTGACCTCGAAGTATCGTCCTCTGGCGCATTTGCCAGCGTTTGATCCGGGTAGTCACTCTCCACGATGGCGACGACTTTTTCAGGATCAATTGGGATATGAGGCGTGCCAATCCTATCTTCTGGGGCCATTATCAGGAAAGGCTTTCGCCGCGGAGGCATATCAGTCATTGTAATATCGTGAAGACCTTCAAAGGATGCTTTGCGAGGTAACAATTAGTATTGGCACTTCCCACAAAGAAGCAATGAATGTACGCATTGCAGTGTTAACTTCTATGATGATCTACTCGGTAGTTGTTATTTTTTGCTACTTCAGCATCTCGTATTCGAATACACACCTTGTCGGCCATTTGAATCAGCTCCGGAGAGGCTCCAACGGATGCACCTGGTATGATTCCACCCTCTTCAGTGATTGCCGAAGCTTCAACAATCACAACATCTAATTTCTTGTTGGGCTTGTGCATGGTGTAGTAACCCTTAACTGTTCAGTCAAAAGGAGCAAGAGCCCTGGTAAAACCTACATAGACCAAATCTACTGGGAACATGCTAAGGTGCTTGTCGAAGAACTTGATTCTACCCTCATTGATACCCTTGGCTATTTCTTTACCAACTTGATGAGGGCTACGCCGCTCTATCATATCAAGTCTTGCCCATCTGTTCTCGGTCTCCGCTCCTGAGGACGCGCCCACAAAGAGGGAGTATTTCAATCTCCCTTGCAGATTGTTCTTCTCAACATGATCCGCCAATGCAGTGGGAACTTTTCTGTAAGAGCTGTATGAGCCATTCGATAGGCTTCAGGCCTGAAGACACCTACTTTGGATAGCCAACTCCAGTGAAACCGGACCATCCGACATAGGCCCCGTTCGGGAATAGCTCGATGAGATCAGACGTCTTTGCTAATTTGTTCAGCATCGAAGGCCGCCGGACGCGACTTTTGAGTAACGCGGAAGCTGAAGCAGCCATAGCAGAGAGACCAAATAGTAGAGGAGAAAAGGGAAGAAGAGTAATGGAGGCCAATGACTATTCTACTCGTACCTACACGCAGATATTGTTGAAGCTGGTTGTACGAGATCCTTCGTAATAGCTCAGTGGGGTGGGCGGAATGTGCGGAATGTGCTGAACAAGACTGCGGGCGATATCTAGATCATCCTTGTCTGCTTTGATAAGTGATAACCCATGTTGGACCAAAGCTCACTTAACATACTGTAATAGTTCTGAGAAATTGACGATGGGTCAAGGGCACTCGGAGGAGCAAGGCTCTCGAAGTGTGTCTACTGGTCCGTCTTCTGCTGCCGCATAAGGATGAAGGCTTACTGTCAAAGAACGATTAAGCCATGAGCTTGCACTGCGGTTTGCGAAGAAGTGCTTTTCGCCGCTTGAGCTTACCCACTTTAAGGACGTCTTTCGAACCTTGGCAGACGAGCGAGATGGTGTTAACTATTGGAAAGAAGAAACATTATGCCGCTTCCTGGTCATACCAGACGCTCTCGGCCCCGGCCCCGTAATATATCAGATGGCCACGTATCTTGGTGCTTTCCCTTTTCCGAGCCTTGCACCTAGCATCTTGACGATCGAGGCAATGCTCAAGGTCGTGGTCATCATGACTGAACGATATGGAAGAATCTTGAAGCGAGGCAAAGCAGATCGCAACAAACTGCTGTTTAGGAGTCTAGCTGTGTTTGATCGGAGGATGAGCTCCGTACACGAAAAACCCTCGCCGGAAGGTCTGCGTGATTTGCGAGAAAATAGCGCTGGTGTGGAAGAATGGTCGACAACAGGATCTCGGTCTCACCCAGCAGGTTTCTCTATCGATGAGCCTGCTAATGAAGAGGAGGACGAAGACGACGACGAACTGGCACTAGCTGCGCTTGACTCTTTGGATGCTATCGAGGTCTTTAAGTATGATCAACGAGCAGATACAAAGATTCATCACGCACAAATACCCGCCGATAACTTTAAGAAATTAATAATGCTGCTGCTTCTCATTGCACCTCTTGAAGCTCAGGAGAATCTATCAAGCCACGCTCTCCAGCTGACCGAAGCAAGACTAGACGCTCTTCGCAGAGTTGCTGATTGCATATTATGGTCTTTCATTCCAGAACAGAATGGAGGCATCTTCTATCATATTTTTAACTCAACTGTCCCAGCTTCTCTACCTTACATGTTTGATGGTCTAAATCCGCTATTTGAACATTTCCTATTCAGTAAGAACATTGATCTCTCACGGCGTAAACAACCACCGTACCCAGTTCCATTATCATCTCCAACGATAGCTCAAGCTCCAGATACCCAATTCGAACCCCTGCTACCCAGAGAAGGTGAAATTCTCAGTCTAAACATTTTGAGCCAGTTGTCGTTCTTCCTCAAAGGTGGTTCGATGTTTCATCGACTACGACCCTTATATGCGGGTGGGGACGCCGGCTTCAGCATTGGCTCAATCGAGCAGAAGGTGCTCAATTGGCGCGCGCCTAGTATATTACTTGTGGCTGGAACCAGATTACCATCGATGCCACAGGGAAGTCAAGAACGAGCCTTCGCAGAAACGTTACCTCCCAAAAGGTTTCCAGATGGTGCCTCGGGAAATAGCACATCTGGGAGAGTCGTGTTTGGAGCTTACATCGACGTACCCTGGAAGCACACCCACAAAGAAGCAATAGGCGGTACTGGGATGTTGCTATTCCAGCTCGAGCCGATTCATCGGGTCTTCCGTGCGAGTATTATCAGTAAAGACTACGTTACGTTCACCAAATTAGGCATCAGCTTTGGAAGCCCGCCGGCTCCTTCGAAACCTATCTCTGGTTTATCTTCGCATGTTGCACTTGGCCCCGTTTCGTTGATGCTGAACGAATCATTGGAATACGGAGTCTTCACTCATGATAGTACTGGAGGTGGCTCTTTTCATCCGAGTAAGAGCTGGAAGCACGATTGGCAGGACAGGTTTGAGATAGAGAGTCTGGAAGTTTGGGGCTGCGGAGGGGAAGAGGAGGCCCAGAGACAAAAGGCTGCCTGGGCGTTTGAGGAGCGGGAGGCAGAGGCTAGAAAACACATAAATCTAGGTAAGGACGTCGAAGCTGATAGGGCTTTATTGGAAATGGCAGGCTTGGTAGGCAACCATAATGGCAGTGGAGGCAGTATGGCTTGAATGATGCTTCAGTCGGCCATAAGATTTCTAGTGCGGATGATGGTATGGAAATGTAGTGATGATCAATGGACGCATTGGCATGTCAGAAAACCATGAGTTTGTTCCTCTCCTACCATTCCAAATTCCCCTAAGGTAGGTACCTTACTCTCTAAATAATATCCTTTTGAATGACGGAAAATTCCGCCATTCGGATTTTCTTCGACCGACAATCCGAGTGACTTCGACCTTCGGACATCCACTACTCTACTGAACCTTCAGTAAATCTTTGGCCGTCAACTCATCTACCCACTTCTTGCCATTTATAACACAGTGCAGCAGGCCTCAAATCCTCGTCCATCGCGTTTCTTGACAGGGTAGCGTGTCGTCTCCGCGAATTACGATCATAGCTCTCTAAGCTTGCTGTCTCCAACAACCCCAGCCATGCTTCAAACACGACCGGCCTCCAGAGCAATGTCGCTTTTCCTTTCCCTACGACGTACCGCTCTGGCTCAAAGCGTCTCAAGAGTGCCAATCCAATTCAACTTCCATCGTCACCCTTCCGCAAGCTTGCTAAGAGCATTTTCATGGCATGGCCTAAGAAGGACAATAGGCAACCTCTGCAAGAGACCCATGTTGGATATACTACGGGGCAGGAATATCGAGCAGTCGAGAAGCATGAAGGTTAGGAGTAGCGTGAAGAAGCTTTGCGACGGGTGTAAGGTACGTAAATATCTCAGCTCTTCGATTGCCCTCCTCGAAGCAAATCCGATTGCTTCTACCGACATTGCAGAGACTGTGGGGTTGAATTCTACGGTTATCTAGCTAACTTTTGGTCTATTGCATAGAGCGTCCGAAGAAAAGGTTATGTCTACATTATCTGCTCGAAGAATCCCAAACACAAGCAGCGACAGGGTTGAGGGAAGCATTGCTTTTCAACCCGAGAAAGGGATTGCGATTGAGGCGTGTTCAGTGCATAAACGCCCTACGTATCCTGGTAATTGGAGGTGCATTGCATGGCGTTGGGGTTATCTGAGGGCCTTCCACGACCAATCCATTCCCGAAGCCGCTACGAATATCTTTAGTTGAGAAACCCTGGACTATCTCAGTGAAGGCTAGTAGAGTGACCATTGTTGGTGAAATCTGGCCTTGACTGTAAGGGCACTCCCAAGAAGCTACCGGGTGTGTTCGCTTGCGCCTTCGGTTGGTCAATGGCATGTCTATCAGAACTGGACTGGGGGGCGTGCCTTCGATATATTCAGCATAGGGACTTTGTACAAATCGTTTCATCGACCTAACCCGAACTTCTTCATGATGAGTAGCACACGTTATTGAACGCCAGCGTTATGCACCATATACTCCATCCCAGACTGTATATATGGTTGTCGTACAGCGCACATCTCTTACGAGCAACACATAGTTTTTACCTCTTCGGGCTTGCCGGGTGGCTCTTTGCAGCTCCGACCGCATCCTCTCCACTATCCTGTACCTCCTTCCCCGTACCGCTCAGCTCATTCTTTACTGCTGCAACGATCCCCCAGTCCTTGTCGCTCCCACTGGCTGTCTGCTTTTCGCTGACCTCTCCTTCTCCATCCTGTTCTGGCTTCCTATCCCCCAACGTAAGCTCCTTCACTGCTTCGACAATCCCACCAAGTTTCCCATTACCCGCCTTTTTCTCCTTCTCCGTCTCTGCTGCCTTCGCTTCAGCTGCCGTAACCTTCCCCATCCTTACCTTCCACTCCTTGTCGTCCTTATCTCGAGCCTCCAACTCCCGTATCCACGCCTCATTTTTCTCCTTTGCCTTCCTCTCTGCTATCACCCCTTCGAACTCTTTTCGCTTCTTTCGATCCTTATCGTAGTACATTGATCCGGCCACTAACGCAAGTAGTGTGAATGCCTGAGCATAGATACGGTTACGGAACATTCGGTTAGCAGTGACGGAGTCTCCATGGTGGATGGATCGCCCAGCTTGATAGAGCGCATAGCAGGTCAAAGCGCATCCTGTGTACTAGTATATTAGAAGAGGAAGCCTTTAAAAATTTGGAGCATTGCGAACCGAAAGGGATTAAGGGCTCTTCTTTCAGCCGGCGGGAGAATTTCTGCCACCGATTCTCTTCGTAGAATTCCCTCGAGATAAAATTAGTACAGCTCGTCTTGAGTGGTGAAGGGAGGAGGGTTTTACGTATTGCCATCAAACGATGAGGGTAAAGGTGCCCCAGACATTGTAGAGAGTTCAATGCTGGGAGGCAAGCGGATTTCGCATAGGCATCAACGAGTAGTTTCAATTGAGCCACAGAAGTTCCAGTCAATAGCCAGGATAAGGTTGCTTGTACACCGGCTCTTCGGAGACTTGCTGGACTGGATAGGTGCTTTCAAAATGACGCTTTCGGCATGCCCGTCACGTCAGCCCTACAGACGGGATCTCGTCCCTCAGCCCTATCGGCACAAAGTTTATCTGAGTTTCTTCAAGTCTATTCCGCAAGGAGCGCCATGGCCTCCATAACCATGGCCAACGGTACCTCCGCACTGGGCTCGTCGCAATCCAATGGAATGCCGTTGACGGAGTACACCGCCAATCCTTCGCCCACTGCAACAGAGAAGCTAAAAGCTTCATCCTCCGTGCCTGCAGCCTTCCTACTTCCGGACGGCTATCCAGATGTCCGTATCCTGGGATTTTATGTGGGATTGAGCTCCAGGCTGCTAACAAGATGTAGTATATGCGCCTTATCCTCACTTCTCGAGTCTACGACGTCGTCAAAGAGACCCCATTGACCCACGCAGTGAATCTCAGCAACCGATTAGAATGTAAGGTTCTTCTAAAGAGAGAAGATCTTCAGCCAGTCTTCAGCTTCAAGCTGAGAGGAGCATACAATAAGATGGCACATCTAGATCCAACTGAACGGTGGAAAGGGGTGGTCGCCTGCTCTGCTGGTGAATAAGGCAGCTAGTCTTTGGTCCGCTGAAGGCTGAGAGCATACAGGAAACCACGCTCAAGGGGTTGCATATTCTGCGCGACAATTGAAGATACCTGCGACAATCGTCATGCCTGCAGGAACGCCGTCGATCAAGCACCTGAATGTATCACGCCTGGGAGGATCCGTTGTACTATACGGTGAAGACTTTGACTCCGCCAAGAGTGAAGCACACCGGCTGGAGAAGCTTTATGGCCTTACGAATATCCCTCCTTTCGATGACCCATATGTGATAGCTGGGCAAGGTACGATTGGGATGGAACTACTACGGCAAACAAATTTGCAAGATCTTGAAGCTGTATTCAGCTGCGTCGGTGGAGGAGGTCTTATTGCAGGGCTGGGCGTCTATATCAAACGTATAGCTCCGCATGTCAAGATCATTGGCGTAGAGACTTACGACGCAAACGCAATGGTGCAATCGCTGAAGAAACATGAGCGGGTTGTACTGAACGAGGTCGGATTGTTTGCGGATGGTGCTGCGGTAAAAACCGTGGGCGAAGAGACGTTCCGCTTATGCTCTGAGGTTGTCGATGAAATTATCGAAGTGACGACTGATGAAACCTGTGCGGCCATCAAAGATGTATTCGAGGATACCAGGTCTATTGTTGAACCTGCTGGAGCTCTAGCGTTGGCTGGTCTCAAGAAATACGTAGCAAAGAACCCGTCACCTAACCCGAAAAGAGGATTGGTCGCGATAGCTTCAGGCGCCAATATGAATTTCGACCGCTTGCGATTCGTGGCAGATCGTGCTGCGTTAGGTGAGAAAAAAGAAGCTCTGCTGAGTGTTAACGTTTCGGAGAGACCAGGTTCTTTCGCAGATCTCATCAAGGCTGTTCTTCCCCACGCGGTAACCGAGTTTAGCTATCGATATGCAAAGGAACAATCAGCGAACGTCTTGATGGGAATCTCGGTTAACGCATCGTTCCGTACGTCAGAGTTGTCCGACCTCATCAATCGACTGAGTAACGACGGTATGGTCGCCGTCGATCTAAGTGGTGACGAGCTTGCAAAATCACATATCAAATATTTAGTTGGTGGTCGCAGTGGTGTTCAGGACGAGCGACTTTACTCATTTGAGTTCCCAGAGCGACCTGGAGCACTAGTAAAATTTCTCACGACACTGCGCCCTGATAGGAACATCTCGCTGTTCCATTACCGGAATCATGGTGGTGACGTTGGGAAGGTATTAGCTGGCATCCAATGCCCTTTGGCAGAGAAACAGGAACTTGAGGGGTTCCTCTTCAAATTGGAGTATCCTTTCTCGGACTGCTCGGAGTCGCCAACGTACAAGACATTTCTCCGGGAGTGAAATCTGTTTCATTGGTAGAAGCACGAGCGATTTCTTGAGAATGCGTTCAACTTGGTTGACTTACTCGATTGCTTGTAGGTTGTAAAGTAAGTAGCCCTTTATTCTTGTGGACCTTGAACTGGGTCTAGGAGCAGGATAATACTCTGTTGGTGACGCCTTTGTCATTTCCCAAGCTAATGTGCTCTAGTTAGAACTTCTGAGAATCGACTGCATTCCTGGGGCGCGTTGGTCAGCCCAATGAACATTTTCGTTCTCGGATCCAGCTACAAGGATTGACGATTTCATACTTGCACGACGTGGATAATTGCATTCGGGATAGACCCGTAACGCTTGCCATTGGTGCCGCGAGCATCGCTCTGGTTCCTCCAGAATGGCCATCGGGTTCTTCTTATACCTTTTGTCTAAGTAACAACACAATGTGTAGACCAAGAATTGTTTGCGTCTCTCAATGGCCAGACGTGACTGCGTTGGGCATCTCGGCAGTCTTCGATGAGTTCGTTGCAAACGGCGTGGGTTGTTCACTTTAACAACTATATGCACTCTTTATCTCCATTCACCAGACGAACATTGTGTTGGTAGTACTTTTATTTGATCTGCTCAGCGCGTGAATATGCCCTTCACCCCTCAGCACCTGGTCTGCTTCTACAGCTCGAAAATACGGTAGTTCTGTGCATGCCAGCAAAGTCCTGTCCGCAGCTCCATGCATTGGCAACATAAGGATTCCCTGGCGCTTTTGGGACTGGCGGCATTCTTCGTACTAGCGCACATTCTGTTCGACGTGCTTCGATATTGGCCAATCTCGTGTACCTCCGTTAATCCTATATATAATTATGCGTCCCTTCATCCAGCCGTTTCCACATCTGTGGAAGGTTTCTTCTCTCTCAATAAGTGGACTCAGTCATTTATTATCTTATTTCTATTCCGGTACACCCGTTTGGTAGTAAATACTATCTCCTTTCTGACGTATAAGGCGACTCCTATACCAACACGTCCAAGGACTCCAACTCAACTGCCGAAAGATGTTACGGTGATAATCCCGACTGTTGAACCTTCCGGAGATGATTTCGAGAAGTGCATTAACTCCATCATGAAAAACAATCCCGCCAGGATCATGATAGTCACAGCCGGAATAGGAAAAGATGTGGAGGCAAGGAATGTCTGCAGATCCTATAACAATTCCTCCGCGTTCGGACTATTCCATTGCAAGGTTCCCAACAAAAGAACGCAAGTGTGCGAAGCGATGAAAAAGGTAGGACCCTCCAAGGTTGGGAGGCTATCTATGCTCGGCGTTTGGATCTTTTAAGTAGAAAGATGGTGCAATGACCATATGCGATATGTCTGAATTTGTATAATCTGGTTGTGTGTATCCATAGTTGTGATATGGGATTGATAACATGTTCTCTGCTAGGTCGAAACCTCCATCACGGTTCTCTGCGACGATCACGTTATTTGGCCCGAGTACTTTCTCCCTAATCTTCTTGTCCCTTTTGACAACCCTCGTGTCGGAGCTGTTGGAACCTGCAAAAGTGGTGTACGGAAGTCGCCCTTTTTTTCTTGGGCTGACTTTTGGAATTTCATTGGGACAATTTATCTCGAACGCCATAACTTCGAAACTGCTGCGACCAATAATATTGATGGTGGTGTTTTCTGTCTATCAGGTCGTACATTAGCGCACCGGACTCAGATTCTACAGAACTCCAGTTTCATTGATGGATTCCTCAACGAATATATCTTTTGGGGTCTATTCGGCCCACTGCACGCTGACGAGTAAGTCATGTCCCTTCTGACATCTTTGCAGATGTAATGAGCATCGCGTCTACGGGGCTAACCATGTGTAGCGACAACTTCATTACCCGCTGGATGGTCAATCATGGCTGGAAAATAAAGATACAATACTCTGATGACGCCAGGATTCTAACAACACTAGGGACATATCCTAAATTTCTTTCGCAGTGCTTGCGCTGGTCCAGAACAACGTGGCGCAGCAATGCCGCAAGCCTGTTTTCGGAAGGCACAGTCTGGCGAACTCAGCCGTGGTGTGTCTACGCAGTTTACCTGACTTCGTTTGTTAATTTCGCCCTCTTCTACGATGCCGCCCTCTTCTACACAATGTGGCTTGCCAGGGAGCAATCGGTGCTTCAACACGTTGGTCCGAAAACCGCAATGTTTTGGCTTGGATCTTGGATTTTATGTTCGAAATTAGTCAAGCCTTTCCCACACTTTTGGCGCAATCCTGGTGATCTTGTCTACCTCCCTGGATACATTCTTTTTGGATACTACCATTCTTTCATCAAGTTGTACGCGCTGCTAACCTTTTGGGTTACAACATGGGGAACAAGGGCCGGCGTCGATGGCGAATCGGAAAACTTGTACATCAATGTATGCCCTCCTGCCAACGGCTAGACATCCAATGGATTTTCTGAGTGGGATATGTGCAGCGGAGCCCTTACGCTGACTGGCGTCCTTGAACTTATTATTGAAGGAGTTGGTGGATAGGTTAGAATGGTTGGCTATGCGGCTCTAGATAGGTTATCATGAATTTGATCTTCCTCTTTCTTCGTGTGTCTGGCTTCACGCAAGGGCTAAACAAGCTTGCTGGCTCGAGGTCAATCTAACATATAATAGAATAGAATTATAGAATCTTCAATCCGATCGATCGAAAAAAGTACTGACCACATGACTTCCGGTAATCGAACATCAAAATTTTAGGTCCGTACACGTCTGCACGCGTCTATTCAGTTCTTCTATCTTTACTTGTTCTTTGCTTATATGATTTTACCGAATGAAGCACTGGATGAAGCATATATATGAAGCACTGAGTGGAACATGAATGGAGCATATCTCGAGCACTGGATGAAGCACTGGATGGAACATATATGGAGCATATATGGAGCATATATGGAGCACTGGATGGAACACTGGATGAAAGACTGGCTAAAGCATATATGAAGCACCGGATGAAGCACTGGACAGAAGATTTACAGTGTGGGGTGATCATGATTTGGGTTAGATATTTTGGGAATTTTCACTCAATGAGGTGGTCTTGCCCTTGTAGAGTGGTAAGTGTGTAATGTAGTTCGTAGCCAAGTTACTCAGAGTGGAGTGGCGTCGTCCACATGTGGGTAACTACCTGGTGGGTGCTTAGGACTTACTCTGTCTCTACAGCCTTTTGTAGCAGAGCTTTATGCCCCTGGTCCAATCATCATCTCCTCTCAGGCACGTCAGGGTATTTATTAGGATCTAATCTTATCTTAGCGTACCCGTTTCACTGTATGCACGACATGCTGTAAAATAACAAAACATCGTCATTAACACATGCGCTTTGTTAAGTACCTTACTTTAGCAACAATTACAATCGCTTCTTTCTTTCTTCATCCTCACATCTTCGTGTTCCCCATCCCACACTTTTGTCATCGAGAGCTGTGCCTCTTCATCTCAAACTGCCATGGCTGAGTATACTGGGGATGCATGTGATTTTTGGCCTAGCGACGATCATGAGAGTGAAGAGGAAATCCCGGAGTATAAGATGCCGGAGGGCGTCTTCTCACTGTTGGATACCGATTTATACAAGCTCACAATGCAATGCGCTATCCTTCAATATCTTCCTGACGTTGGTGAGTACGGGCGACTGTTGTTTTGAGATTCCTTGCTAACATTCAGCAGAGGTTACATACGCTTTTACGAACAGAACTCCCCATATGAAACTCACACGTGAAGCATATCAATGGTTGGAGGCGCAAATAACTAGTATGGTTGCACTGGCACCATATTGCCTGGGCTTTGCTAATCGTCAACGCTAGAATTGGGAGAAATGTCGTTGACCAACCGGGAATTCAAGTACCTAAAGTTTACATGCACTTATTTCAGCGAAAGATATCTGGACTTCCTCAAGTCTTTCCACCTACAGCCTTCGAAGCACGTTCGAAGCTCTTGGATAGCCATCAACGATACGGGTAGCGCCAACGATGTGGGTGAACTAGACTTGCATGTGGAAGGTCTGTGGCTGGATACAGTTCTCTACGAAATCCCGTTGCTCGCTCTGATAAGTGAAGCCTACTTCAAATTCTGCGACAAAGACTGGAGGCATAAAGACCAGCATGCCCTTGCTCACTGCAAGGGTAGGGATCTCATTGATGCCGGTTGCATGTTTTCAGAATTTGGCACGAGGCGGAGAAGAGATTACCGCACCCAGGAGATGGTGATACAGGGCTTGAAAGCAGCGTCGCGTAGGATTAATTTCCCAAAGTCGGAGAATAAGGGGAGGGTAAGTACAAGCAACGTCCACTTTGCTATGAAATACGCATTACCACCAGTTGGTACCGTGGCCCATGAGTGGTTCATGGGAATAGCATCTATCACCGAATACGAGACTGCAAACGAAGCCGCAATGCGGTACTGGCTTAGCTGCTATGGAGAAGGGGTCCTCGGCATAACGTTGACGGACACATTCGGCACGCCCGCATTCCTCGAAGCCTTCAAGCAGAAGATGCCCAGCGCTGAGAGGGCGAAGACGGACGCTGTAACGACCCGTATTCCAGCGGCGACAAGTATGCCTGGCTTAGATTCGAAGACAATTGCCGGCGATGGCAAGAAGAGAAAGAAAGAGCGAACGTATGCGCAAATTTTCCAAGGCGTTCGCCAAGATTCTGGAAGCCCTTTGGAGTTTGTGAAGCTTATGCGGGACTTCTATGACGGCCAAGGCATCAAAGACAAGAAGACTATCGTATTCTCGGATTCGCTTAATGTTAAGCTTTGCCTGGAATACAAGAAAGTTGCAGAAGAAGCTGGCTTCCAGGCGGCCTTTGGTATTGGCACTTTTTTTACGAGTTAGTCCAACATGAGTCATTTCATTTCCTTCGGTACCACTAACACAAGTAGACGACTTTACTCTAGTATCCGACACTTCAAGATTTCGCCGCGACCGCAAAAGATCTTTGCCAATGAATATAGTGATTAAGCTATCTTCAGCAGGTGGGAAACCCGCGATTAAGCTTAGTGACAACAAGGGAAAGAATACGGGAGACACGGAGGTAGTGAATCAAGTTAAGAAGAGGTTAGGCTACCAGGAGAAGGAGTGGGAGAATGGGGACGAGACAACACGATGGGGATCCGGAAAACGGGTGGCGACACACGCTGCCGTCGAAGCACGAAAAAAGTGAATCACCGGCTATGACTGGACGACATGAACTTGATAACATAGCAGAAGGCGTTGGAAAGGGGTTTGCGGCATGGGAGACGCTTGCAGTTTGGATACGTGTACGACTGTATGATAAGCCTCTCAAGGGGGTACGATTTACATAGGGATGTTTCATCTCTAGATCATAGAATTAGAAGCCGTAGCTACTTGAATAGGTGGTAGTTCCGAGCGAAGACTGACCAAAGCATGTAATAGACTGTACTCAAAGCCCGACTCCAACGAGTCGGACTGATAAGTAAGAGGAGCGGGCCACCAGGGCTGCGCCAAACTGATGACGCGCGATTGCGAGAGAAAAGGATTCCAGCTCTAGGTACTCGTCTAACAATAGCGAGGCGCAGCAGGCAGACGCAACGCAGCTTTTGCCATTCTCGAATGCAACTTAGCTGCTTCAATGAGCCTTTATAACACCCGCTGATTTGACTTGTCTTTGCAAGGTTCGCAAGACGAGAAATCGAACGAGTGTACTCCGTAACAATTTTCCTTTTGAGTATCCGAATTGCAGGATCCCTTGATCGTCGCTCAAAAGCAGTGTAGCCGTTTCAGGACCAAGCGTGAAGGCGGCGCTACGCGGAACCTCAAAATCTTACTCTCGCATAGCTACTAACTGTACCTGTACCTATTCTTCAAGGTCAGCAGCTTATCAGGCATCAGCATTCTACTTCTTTTCTGCCGCCGCATCACCCTCTCTTGCTCACCATCAAGGCGTTTTTCACTTCGATTTTCGCTTTCTTCCCCTCCCTGAAAGACGAGACCATCGCTAGATCAGGGGCTTCAGGACTTGAGGACCGCAATGGCTGTAAGCACCACACCCTTGAACGAGAAGTCCTAAGGCATTCTCACTCGAAGACAACGGCCACCCTGATACAGCATGAGATACTACGTGATGGGCACAATCGCTAATTTTGCCTTTCGCATCTCCAGCAATACGGGGCCAACAACCAAGGCAGCTACGGCCAGGCCAATCCTTATGCACAAGGAGGAGCAAATCGATACAACCAAGATGCTGGTAACCCATACGCCCAGCAAGCAGGAACCCCATACAACCAGCCGGCTGCACCACAGCCTGCTTACGGAGGGCGACAGCAACAAGGTGGCTATGGCAACGGAAACGCCTATGGCCAAACTACTGGTCAGACTACAGGATATGGTAAGCTCAACCGTGCTAGACTATAGGGACGTTGATTGACGTCGAGCAGTAGGGGGAAATGATGTGGAGATGCAACCTGTAAACGGACAAGCTGGTGCATATGGTCAGGCAGGAGGACGGGATCCAAACGCAATACTCAACGAATGTCGAGACATTGATCGTGGTATTGATGCTATCGAACGGAACCTCGAGCGCCTTCGATTTCTACAGCAGCGTGCACTCGACGATCCTGACGCGAGTCAGAACACTCAAACAAACCGCGAATTGGATGCTCTTGGCTCAGAGACCATGACACTTTACCGAAACTTTGGTGCACGTATCAAAAACATCAAGTCTCAGAGAGAATCTGGAGATGCAAGGAACGCCCCGCAAGTTGGCAAGGTGGACCGTAAACTGAAAGCTGCCATCAACGAGTATCAGCAACTTGAGAGCAGCTTCCGGCAAAAGCTATCCGCACAAATGGAGAGGCAATATCGAATTGTCAGACCTGATGCGAGCGAACAAGAGGTTCGGGAGGCTATCGAAGATACGTCGAACAACCAAGTCTTCACTCAAGCTGTAAGTGCGTCCAACCCTACTCTAGCCTTGATACTAAACCCCTCTAGCTTTTGCAAGGCAATCGACGAGGTGAATCCCAGTCCGCACTGCGCGCTGTACAAGGCAGACATGAGGCCATCCAGAAGATCGAGCAACAGATGATTGAGCTTGGCCAGCTGTTCCAGGATGTCGATGCTGCCATCATTCAACAGGAACCTGCTATTGTGGACATTGAGCAAAAAGCAGAGGGTACCCATGAAAATATTGGCCAAGCAAACACTCAGTTGGACGGCGCAATATCAAAAGCCCGGAGCAGGAACCGAAAGAAGTGGATTTGCCTAATCCTTTTCTGTAAGCTCAACCCTTCCTGCGTATTTCTCTTGTGATATTCCTTGCTGACATCCATTGCTAGTGATCCTCATCATAATCATCGTTGTCGTGGTCGTGATTGTGGTCAAGGTAGTGATTCCCAAGAAACCTTAGCAGCCTTTGTACTGATTTGCCCCACGGACTCGATAACTACGGCATATCTGCCTATTTATCCATACCTCTTGCTGTTGATTTTCTAGCGCACTTGCCGTCGAGCCTCAGTATTGACAACTGAGGAAATCCCTCGGTCATTGAAGGCTTGTATGGTCAAAACTTTGATAATAAAGAATGCTCTCACTTTTCATTGGATCGAATACTCTTTCGCTCTGTACTGTTCCATTGGTACTGTTCCATTGTGGCGATGGGCAAAAGTGGTACTATTCCTGTTGGGGAATTTGTAGCTGCAAAACCTTTGTAATGTTATTCGGTGAGCAGGAATTGTGTGCGATAGATACCCATTCGTCTTGAACTTCTCCTGCTTCATCTGACAGTGTATTGAATTCGTAGAGCTCTAAGTAACTGATCCCTACCCCCTCGATGATGCTGAGCCTCACGAGAACCCTACCACCTACCAACCAGAAGACTCCCATTCATTGGACGCCCTATGACCTGTAGCTCCCGCTTCCCGCTGTCAATGAATGTGCCGATAAGGAGCTCTGATATCCACCGTCTCCGTGGAATTGGGAACAAGTGACATCGTCAACAAACCTGTGGCTCTCTTTAGCAGATTACACTGGTCAAGATGTTAAGATGGTAAGCCTTATGAAAGACACTGCAATTGCCATTTCAAACCCTATCACTAACCTTACCCCGTACAGGTATCAGGCGAAACTCGCCCGGCGGCCCCTGCTCACCCAGAGTATCACGACTGCAGTCAGTCCATGCGTCTCTAAAGACAGCGTCAACATCTCAAACATGCCCTAATACATCTCTCCCTCAGATCCTCTTTGCGACCGGAGATGTCATGGCGCAGCAAGCTGTTGAGCGCGTGGGCCTGGAAAAGCACAATTACGCACGGACAGGGCGCATGGCTTTGTACGGAGGTGGTAAGTCGCAGGATCAGCTCCGACGCACCGTCTCTAGACGATAATGTACAGCTAACCTGTCAATGCCATCACAGCCGTCTTCGGGCCTGCCGCGACAACCTGGTTCAAATTCCTACAACAAAAAATCAACCTCAAAAATCCCAATCTCACCATCGCCGCCCGTGTTCTAACCGATCAATGCGTCTTTGCCTCAACAAATCTCTTCGTATTCCTAAGTAGCATGGCCATCATGGAAGGAACAAGTCCCAAGGACAAATTAGAAAGCACATATACACAAGCGCTGCAGAAAAATTGGATGGTTTGGCCGTGGGTGCAGGCGATTAATTTCAAGTTGATTCCGCTAGAGCATAGGGTGCTGGTTGTCAATGTGGTCTCGTTGGGTAGGTCTTGTTCCTACTCGTGTGAGTTTAAAGTCAGGAGGTTTGTTTGCTGACTTTACTAGGATGGAATTGCTACTTGAGCTACCTCAATAGCCAGAGCAAGTGACATCTGCATTGCGATGATACCCATGGGTTCATCTATCGTGCATTTACAGGGTGTCATAGGAGTTTCGCGGCAAGTTTGAGAGTCAGAATGCTTCACTGCATTGGTCATGAATGCACATAGAGCTTTGGTACGGTAGAAAGGCAGCCGCTTTGGTGTCTCTTTAGCTTTACCAAAGAAGCATTGCTCGTGCTCGACACAAATAGATAGAATGACAGCCTTAGGGTACAGATTACACCAAATGTCACAAGAGCTTTCAATTCTGCCTTTGTAAATCTTGAGCGTTTTGCACCTTCTGTTTCCCAAGGTCATCGTAGTCAATCGCGGGCCACCCAGTTTGCGATTGCTTCAAATTTTTGCCCGAAATAGTGTAAACACAAGGCCATACTCTTCACATTCTGCCCGGAATTCAGAACTGCCTGGCGCAGTAACTTGCTTCTTCATTCACCTCATATGACCATATTGTAACTCTCCATCATAGCCATCCTCCAGCTTCTCTAGCAAAATTTCCCAAATCCAAGTCCGCACCGGAAACACTCTAAGCGTCAAACTTCCTCACCTAGCCGTTCACTCTTTCCTTTTAAATCTGGTCTCAGCCCACCATGGCGACTCTTGAGACCCCAGCCACCGCAACAAACGGATCTGCAAATCCCAGTTCACCAGTCCCTCTTGACACCATTCCCATTTCTCCAGCAAAAGATACCGACGAAACGAATAACGAAGCTATGAATGCAGATGAGGGAGCCTCACAACCAAAAGATGGTGACGATAGAGTCACGGTATTTCACGATGCAGAGAATTTCAACGTCAAGCATCCCCTGATGCATGAGTGGACGCTGTGGTTCACCAAGCCGCCCAGTGGGAAGGTGCGCTTTAGAAGCCATTGACAAAACACTTGATGCTGATGCAGCACAGGGAGACAACAATTGGAACGACCTCCTTAAAGAAGTCGTCACTTTCGACTCCGTAGAGGAATTCTGGGGCGTCTACGTATGCTCATCCTCACCTTTCCCCACACATTCACTTCCCCACGACCCACTAACCCATCCCTCAACAATCTAGAACAACATCACCCCCACCTCCGAACTCGCCCTCAAATCCGACTACCACCTTTTCAAGAAAGGCATCCGCCCCGAATGGGAAGACCCCCAAAACAAGCACGGCGGCAAATGGTCCTACCAGTTCAAAGACAAGCGCGCCGCCCCCATCGACGAACTCTGGCTTAATATCATGCTCAGCGCCATCGGCGAGACGCTCGAAAATGACAACGACGGCGAAGTCATGGGTGTCGTTGTCAATGTCCGCAAAGGCTTCTATCGAATCGGGCTGTGGACCAAGACGGTGGGGAAGAGCGTGCCAGGCGGCGGGGATGGGGATGTGGCCGGGGGGAAGGGGCGGACTGCAGAGAAGAGCAAGGAGGTGTTGTTGGGTTTGGGGAGGAAGTTTAAGGATGTGTTGAGGCTGAAGGAGAGCGAGGTGGTGGAGTTTTCGGGGCATACTGAGAGCGCGCATAGCGGGAGTACGAGGGCGAAGGCAAAGTTTACGGTCTGAGTGGGGAGGAAGGGACGTGGAGGTGGAAAAGGGGGAGATTTCTGCTCATGGTGCTTACGGCGTGTGGCTATGGGCACCAGGCTGGCTCGGCTTGGTATGAGCGAGTTGACAGTTGATGGATACCAGAAATGTGAGCATAGATATCCAGTAGGTATCTTATGCCAATCTCACATCAAAGCCCCTCTTCCGCTCTTCGAGCACACTGGTCGATGATCTCCACGAGCATGTTCCGCTGCAAGGGATGCAAGCCGCTGGAACAAAGGTATTGCGTGCAGTCTTTGCCAGTCATAGCGATCGATCCCCTCTTTTTCTTTCAATGAAAGCCACCACCTCTCTTTTTTCCATCTTTCCCCCCATCTCTCTCTCCAATTTCGCCAACTAACCTCCTTTGCCTTTTTAATGTTTAATATTTAAATTTTTCCCATTCAGCTCCCCCGTACCGATCGATACTCACCGTGGATAAGAATCGCGTTTCTGGTTCTTGAGGCAGGTGTTGATGCAGAGGTGTTGGCTGAGCTTGGGGGTAGAGGTACGAGTACTAGTAGGATTGTCCCCAAGGGGGGGGTTGAGATGGGTGTGTGGTATTGGGGATTGGGGATTGGGGATTGGGAATTGGGATTGGATGGGGCGAGGGGGTAGGGAAAGGGGGTTAGGGGAAGGCGGTGGGAGGTGGGATGTGGGATGGGCGGGAAGGGGTGGGAAGGGACCGGGGGGGAAGGTATGGGGCGGGGAGGATATAAATACTCTGTCGTGTTTGGTAGATATGTGGTGGGATTGCTTAGGATGATGGGAGGTGGCTTGCGTCTTGCATTATTGCTCTAGTACACTCACAACCTCTTGCATCCACCCAGCCCAAGATTATTCTCCCCGCAACTATCCCTCAGAAACCTCATCACTGCGTCCAGAGCTTCGCGGGAATTAGGTTCATCTACCATCACCAAAAATCTCCTTCACCAAAGTCTTTTTATTAACTACGCACAAACACCATCATTAGCACTCACTCACATGCCCCCCCAGCTCACATTGAAGAATTAAAATACAAAGAAACAGAAAACTCACTCTTCCCCATAGCATTCCTGCTGATCCCCTCCACAACCCTCATCTCCTGCGGGATCTTGTAATTCACCAACTGCTCCTTCAACGCCCTCCGCATATCCATCAGGCCCCATTGTTTGCCGCCTCGGCCGGTATTTGTGTAAGCGGGATCGAGCACGACGATCGCGGCAACTTTTTGGCCCCATTGGTCCGAGGGGATGCCTAGGACGGCGGCTTCGGAGATTTGGGGGCTGTGGGGTGGAAATGGGGGTTAATTGGGGAGCTGGGTCTGGGAGGGAGGAGGGGCTTAGTGAGAGGGAGGGGAGAAGGAGAAAGGGGACAATGAGAGAGGAGCGATTTACAGAGATAGAAGCTCCCGTTCAATCTCCAGCGCGCTGACTTTCTCCCCACCGCTCTTGATGATATCGACGTTCTTGCGGCCGCGGATGAAATACATTGGCCCCCGCGCCCATTCCTGATCACTCTGTCCGGCGCCGTCGATATGCTTCCTTGTCGCCACATCTCCGGTCTTGAACCAGCGTCCTTTCCCGTCTTCTCCCTCGACGAATTCTTCGGAAGTGGCTTTTGGGTTGCGCCAGTATTCCTTGAAGACCGTGGGCCCCCGGATTTGGATCTCGCCTTCCCGCACTCGGCCGTCCTCGTCAAGTTCCCCGCCGGGTTCGATAATGGCATTCGTTTCGGTGTCGACGAGCCGGGCTTCTAAAAAGGGTAATGGCCAGCCTACACTTCCGTCGACGCGATCTCGGAAGTCGAGGCTACAGCTTAGGCCCATACCAATTTCAGTCATGCCATAACGCTCTAGGAGGATGTTGCCGCCGCTAAGGTCGGCCCAGGCGGTCTTTGTGGGTGTAGGAAGTGCTGCTGAGCCGGAAATATTTAGGCGGAGATGTTTCGGGAGTATGGCCTCTTTAGAGGCTTCGGAGACTGATGACGGGAGTTTAGCGTGCGTGGAAAGGAGGCGATTGTAGATTGTGGGTACTGCGGTAAGGAATGTGATTGGTTCTTTTGAGTTATCTTGCTGTTGGTCCTTGGGCAGAAAAGGGGCGGCGAGACGTCCCCATAATGCATCAGCGTTGAAGGGGAACATGAATTCGATTGTCGAACCGGCGAAGAGAGGCGTCATGAGAGCATTTATCGTTCCATGGATATGGTGTAACGGAAGAACGTGAAGGAGGTGATCTGTGGGGTTGTAGTTCCACGCTTTCAATAGTGATTGAGATTGAGCTGTCATGACCGATTCGGGTAGTACAACGCCTTTCTTCACGGATTTCTTTTCAGTAGAGATCTGGTTCAGTGCTTGATCACGACTCACCGGACGACTCGTCGTTCCTGATGTATACAGCATCATGCCTCCTCTACTTTCTTCATCTCCCTCAAGCTTAATGTTCTCCTTGGATCCGCTTCCCTCAAGCCTCTTTTTCACAGTACTCAAGATTGGGGACTTCTCCAAACGTTCCTTGACCACTTCTGCAGCCTTCTCTTGAAATTTGGCCGAGGACAAGAGCATCAGAGCTTGGCTGTTGTCCAATATATACCTGAGCTCGCTCGCGGGAAATCCAGACGATAAAGGTACGGCAATACTATTACTGCCAAGGATGGAAAGCAGGGTTACTATATGCAATCAGTACAACCTCTCGAGGAACCCGAACACCGCCTGCTTCGCACCCACATAGTCATATCCATTTTCCACCAGGAAAGCCACTCTTTCGCCCTCCAATCTCTGCTCCCCGGCGGTGTGGCGTAGACTGTTCCTCGCATCAGCGATATCTCGAAGGAGCTCTCCATAAGTGAACCGCCGGCCGGACTTGCTATGGATAACGGCGGTGCTTTGAGGATTATGATTAGCAATTGCTTCGAAGACCGGTAGTTTTGGTAGGGTTGAAGCCATTCGAAGAGACTGCGGAGCTATGAAACTTCTTTGAAGCAATTGAGCAAATAGTGATTGAGAGGTGATTGAGCGCCGAGTTGTTCGCATATACATTGCAGAGAGAAGAGGGCACTTCTCCCCGAAAAGAGTTACCATTGGACGAGTGGAGGAGGATCTCGGGAAAAGCATGCGGGTATCGGTGACGTCGGGCCGGCAGTTCGCCGACGGTCCAGCCAGCACAGCGCGCTACATATTTACTTACTACTGCAGAACATATGTACCGCCATAGTACAGTGACCTCTGCATCACGCTATCATTGTAGCATCTTAGGAGTCAGGCTTGGCTTTGAATGCGAAACAAACAGCCTCAGCTGTAGCTTTCAGGCGACCTATCTACTGTCAATGCTACGGCGCAGCATCTTACGTGCTGCAAGGCAAATGTCCACAATATCCACAACCCCAATCGAAGATGCCATGCGCATCAAGGTACGAACCAAGACTTCCTCCCCTTCACCACCTGTACTCAACAAACCCTAGATCGGAGCAGTCCTGCTCCCTTCAACCTTAGAAATCCACAACGACTCGAGCCTCCACGCCCACCACAAAGCCATGGCCGGCAGCGTCTCGAAGGAAACGCACTTCCGCCTCGTCATCACCTCCGAGGCTTTCAGGTCCAAGATGCAACCGGCGAGACATCGGATGGTGTATGCGTTGCTAAAAGAGGAGCTGGAGACGGCGGGAGGGATTCATGCGTTGCAGCTGAAGACAAGGACACCGGAGGAAGAGGAGAGGCAGGTTGCGAGGGAGAGGGAGGAGAGGGGGACGATGATTGCGGAGACTGATAAGAGATGAGGGGATCGAGGGTAGAAAATGGTTTTACTTGGGTGGTAAGGATATTTCCGCTCAGCTCGTGGTCTGCTCCGTTTTTGTGGAAGGTTCGCGCGACCAAATGCAAATTACAGATACGGTGAGTCGAGTCGTTGACAGGGTCTATCTAGGGACCAATATTGACTAATTATAGGCCAGGTTCTTCGAATCCGCAGACATGTTGTTGACTATCTGTTATTTCCAAAAAAATTAAAGGAATAATAGGGATGCATAAGGTAACATTGGACACCACATATTCTTATGTTCATCAATATGCCGTGCATACTATGTGTCCAGTCCGATTATTAGTTCCCCTAATATCTACCTCCACCGTCTTACAAGTCTCGTAAATTACCCTGATGTGTCAAATGGCTTCAACTCCTTCGGAAGCCCTTTTCAGAGCATAATCTAAAAAAATAGTTGTAATCCACCCGTCACTCCGTATCGCATATATACAGTCCACATCATTTTTTCCTATCATATGACCACTGCCTATGTGCAATTCGTCTGGCCGTGATATGGCGATTGATATGTCCTAGGTTCTCCCTGCAATGATCAAACCCACTTGCCCAAGAGAGCCATCAATCCTATAACTAGTTAGCATCTCTAGGCTTATGCCCAAGGCTTCCAGGACTTACCGGCTCCTAGACACATCATTCCAAATGCACTTAGTACCACTCTTAGTCTTGCTCTCCGCATCACACTGCTAAACATGAATTCATGGGCCATCAATTCCACCAATCCCGTATATATCAAGATGCCGGCGCTGATGGAGTCGAAAACCCCATTTACGATCAATGCAGTCTGCGATCCTGGTACATAGGTGTTCCGAATTCCAAGTCCTACGGCAAGAGCAATCGGTGTTGAGAAGCCATATACCAAGGCAAAGATATACGGTGTCCATCTTTTTGATTTTGGCCAAGGAGTCACCGCCAGCCTCGAGCCCAGACCGAGACCCTCGAATGTCTGATGGAACACAAGCACCACATACAAGGTATTAAATTCTGCGCCTGCTACCGCAAGCGTCAATCCTACGAACACAGAGTGGAAAACTACCCCAAATTCGAGAATGAATATTGCAGTCATCTGTGCTGCAAAGTCTTCAACAGGTTTTCCTCTGTCTTCCTCGACATCAGGATCGACATGATCTCTAGAGTGACTTAGGTGATCGTCGCCTGGCGCATGTCCGTGGCTCGAGTTAGACTGTGCCCGTTCTCCAATGGGGTTGAGCTCGTCATGGTTGTCGTCATCGTGGGTATGGCCGAACGTGGAGAAGCGCATGGCCATGAGCTCGGTGAAGAAGAGAAGGAATACCGTTATCAGAGCTATGCCTTCAACCCAATCGTATTGTGTAATAGGACCAGTCAAGCAGGGGTTCATAAGGGCGTGGCTGGCTGGTGCGAGGAGCTGGGAATAAATTAGCTGGGATTCTGCCACTTGCTGGAGGCCTGGAGACGGGGATGGAGTCGTTGTGCATCGTGTGACTGTGCAGCTCTAGGCCTAGCCTCTCAGCAGCCTGCCTCATACTTACGTGTATAAATGCGGTGGCAATGATAACCCCGGAGCCAAAGTACTTGGCTATGAAAAAGGCCCATTCTGGCACGCCAACGCCCTTGTGACGATTTGCAAAGACTGGAAAGACCGCGCCTATGCTTAATTGTCAGGTCCGTGTTCTCAAGAGATACGGTTTTCTTACCAAATGAGGAGCCAACCAAGATGACGAAGATGGCAGAGACACGCAGGCCAATGCGTCCATCATAGCCGTTTCCAGTATCACATGATATAGTGGTCAACTGCGCCGCGGTAGTTGTAGTTGTCGATGCGGCTTGTCGGATTACGAGCTGTGCAACATCCTCAAGGTTTACCATCTTATTACCGTAGCCTTCAGGAACTGTATGGGACTGTCGGAGGAACCGGGGATAAAATACTTTTGGGGTCCAACGGTGAGGAGTCCAAGGTCCAAGTTGAACAAAGCCGACCACCTCTGCCGGCGAAAAAGCGACAAAGAAACAAAAGGAAACCAGGTTGCTCCTCTCTCTCTCTCAACTACTCCCCTCCACTGCTCGCCGCGATACTCGTAGTCGTGTTTGCGTAGGAAAGGTCATGGATTGACAGGGGAGCGATTGACAACACGGTAAGAAACTGCAACATAGTAGACTGAACAACGACAATGGCAAGAGACCAATTGGGGTACCGAGAATGACACAAATATCAATGATAATAGGAGGGGAAATAAAGCCCTTCCATTCTGTTCTGGCTCGCTTGACGGGAGACTAGCCTGAAACAGGCTAGAGTTGGAAGCCCCCACATTCCATTTCACTCTGACGTATCTTACCTTAGTCAGCATCTGCAGGATATGGTAGAGCACCCCTGAGCATCATGTCCCTGTGTTTCAGTCATGTCTCATATCCGTACATGCAATAGCCTTCGTCTCTTGTCACTACAATACGCTGCATACGGAAGTATTCAAGCATCCAACTGGCTCGACGACTACTCCTGTCTGAGCCTGTATCGCTTCTGCTATCACGTACGTCTCCTTACCTAGTACTTTAGCTGATGATCAGCACCCCATTGGTCGTTACCTGAGTTCTATGGATAGCAGCCTCATCGATTATTCCATGACTCTGGGGCCTTTATCCATCGACATAGCCTTGTATTCATGGAAAAACTTACATTGACGTAATTCTTACCTAGGTAGATTTTCGTTGTATAAGTGCTTACTAATGTAGTCCTTCTATCGTTTCTCTTCTTCGATCTCGATGAGACCGTCGAAGAAGCGAAGCAAGCGTCAGCTACGTGGGTAGAGTGATGAAGCGACTGCCGAGTATATGTTATATGATCTTGTGATTTATGAATGATAGCTTCATCAATGGATACCTTAAAGACCTCAATTGATGGGGATTTAATCGTCGGGTGGGGTTCTCCGTCAAACGGGCTTCCGATCCATCGATGAGGCTTCTATCCATGGAATAGGTGATCTCATCCATGAAGAAAAGATACCAATGGTTCGGTTGCAACAGATATCATCCTAAGGTAACGGAATAAGCCCTCTAGCTGACGCGTGTGTAAGGGTTTCCTATCAGCGTCTCTAGCTTTCATCTGACTACAGTATCCTCGTATAATCCTTACGTCGTATGCTAGGGGAATCATATTCAGGCTTTCTCCTTTCTCCATACCTGTATCAATAATGTTTGCTCTCTTTGCCGTTGATTGCACCCACATCCTCATGGTCGTAAATCCTGTCACGTCTTTGCGCAAGAGTCTTTGGGGTAATATGTTGATTCGAATTTTGTGGGCTGCTTGCTGAAGCTCAAACAAAAATGGAAAACGTTCAATAGTAGCTAAAAGCATTACTGACCCAGCGAGCGCGAAGGTTGAAGCAGTTTGATCACATGATATCAATACATTCGGTACAATGTCCGAGATTAAACAGCAGGGGCTGAGTGCGAAGGAATTACCTTCGTATCTTATTGCATTCCATTTCCATCAATTGCGTGAGCGACACCAACTCGCTATCATTTGACGGCCTACTGGGTGTTGACGGCCAAAGAGAACGGATGGGCACAGAAGTCTGGAAGATTGGCTTTGTCCTGGTACGTTGGTGACGAGGGGGTCGCCATTTCCGATGGAAACTGCTTTGCACTACGTCTTTTTAATTAGGTATCGTTGATTGCGAAACCTGTGCCGTTTTTTAGAATTTGCCGAGAGCCCCACCAAATTTAGTGGCGAATCTCCTAAAAGTGCAAAATAAGAAACAGATTTGTAAAATCAACCTCACTGCCCTTTCGATGCTTCATATGTAGTATATTCAATGCTTCGTATGTGACGTATTCAGTGCTCCATATGTGATATATTCAGTGCTTCATATGTAGTATATTCAGTGCTTCATATGTGGTCTACCCAGTGCTTCATATGTGACGTATTCAGTGCTCCATATGTGATCTATCCAGTGCTCCATATGTAGTATATTCAGTGCTCCATATGTGACGTATTCAGTGCTCCATATGTGGCCTATTCAGTGCTTCATATGTGATCTATTCAGTGCTCCATATGTGACGTACCCAGTGCTTCATATGCAATATATTCAGTGCTTCATATGTGATCTACCCAGTGCTTCATATGTAGTATATTCAGTGCTTCATATGTGACCTACTCAGTGCTTCATATGTGACCTACTCAGTGCTTCATATGTGACGTATCCAGTGCTCCATATGTGATATATTCAGTGCTTCATATGTGACCTATCCAGTGCTTCATATGTGACATATTCAGTGCTCCATATGTGGCCTACTCAGTGCTCCATATGTGACGTATTCAGTGCTTCATATGTGGCCTATCCAGTGCTTCATATGTGGTCTATCGGAAGTCAATGAGAAAGTCAATGAGGAAGCCAATGGGGAAGCCAATGGGGAAGCCAATGGGGAAGCCAATGGGATGTAGGGGACCCGTTATCGTTATTTCAAGCTCTTCTCCATAACAATAGTTGATGTAGTCCTTTCTTCTATGCGAAACAGATAAGACGAAGGACTCGATGAAGCTTTGCGATGAGGAAGCAAACGGAGGTGTAAATAGGGAAAGCAATGAAGAAGCTAATGAGGTGCGTTTGATAGGGAGTTTGATAGGGAGTTTGGTAGGGAGTTTGGTAGGGAGTTTGGTAGGAAGTTTGGTGGGGAGTTTGGTAGGGAGTTTGGTAGGGAGTTCGATAGGGCGTTTGGTAGGGAGTTTGGTACGAAGTTTGGTAGGAAGTTTGGTGGGGAGTTTGGTAGGGAGTTTGATAGAGAGTTTGATAGGGAGTTTGGTAGAGCGTTTGGTAGGGAATTCGGTAGGGCGTTTGGTAGGGAGTTTGATAGGGAGTTTGGTAGGAAGTTTGATATCGAGTCATGAAGAGTGCTTTCTATTGAACTAATTAGCATGTGCTATGAAGCATGTACGAAGCATACAGAGTGTATGAATAAACAGGTAAATCGGTGAACAGAGATGAACAAAGATTCAAAACACGCGTTGAATTAGAATCGAGAAATTCATGAATGGGACGATTATGAGCACAGCGAGTACAGATGCGTTGAGACATGAAAAAAGAGATAAAGATTGATATATACGCGTACAATGAAGGTAACGACAGGTGCAGGTAGGTAATGGGAGTATACAGGTATGTACGGATAAACAGGTAAGAAAATTTCAATCGTCGATCAGGTGATTTCCGGTCACCTGATGTACGTACAACGACTTCAATGAACTGTAAAAATCAGGATGGTAGTTTAAGCGAAAGAAAAAGAAATGATGGTAGTTTAAACGGGAAAAAACGACTTGCACGGGTCAACGCAGCGAAAAAACATAGTGCGGGGTTGAAAAAGTTCTGATGTTGGGTCACGTGGTGGAACCCTTGGCAACCAACGATCAGAATACACTCTTGCTTCAGTACTATATAGATTTGCTTTCTGTGGCGGTGAGGTTTTGTTACCTGCATACCGCTATGTGCCAAAACCGGGAGTGCCTCGGATTGAGCACAGCATTTTATTGCACTATAGCATTCACCATCCAAACCCCGAGTATGGACGGACTGCTGAAAGGGTTGACCAATCCGTCTAGCTACTAACATGAATCGTTTGATTACCTCTGTTCTTGTTGCTATTCAACAAGCAGCCGGAGATGAAAAGGATGGAAGCTGAGGTAATGAATGATATGAGAGATGAAGGGCAATACGGTATCGTAAGGTCAGGCAAGGGGAAAGGTAAGGTAAGTAAAGTACAAAGTACAAAGGAAGGTAAGGTAAGCGTTGGTAAAGTAAGGTAAGGCTGCGGTCTGCATGGGGGCGGTAAAATGCGGTCTAAGTGGTCTAAGCCCTACCTTAGGCCTTACAGGGCGACGGTTATGTACCTCGTACCGAAAGCACACCGTTACTCCGGGGAAGTCTCCCTCCTTCCAACAGCATGCTACGACTAAGCACTAACCTCTGTTCTTCGACGCTGAAAGAGCCCAGATACGTGTTAGCCAAGGTATACCGGTCTTGGTGACCCTCCAGCTTCACCGAGATGTTGATTATCATCCCCGATTGCGTGTTGACCTCTTTTCAATTTCAAGCCCCAACCGATGTTGGAAATCGGCAGACGATCCCCCAGTATAGCAACGAAAGCTGCCGTGTGACAGGGTCCTCCTGCATTTGGAGCAATGAAACACCAGCGCAGCCAATGGTTGCCTCGAAATCCTCATGCAGAGCCTTCACTATGCATTAGAATCATTAGAATCTCACAGCCTCGATCGAGGTTGCATTGCTCTCATTCGGCTCTGATTGGCAGAGGCCGTCTGTTGAACATCTGGTATTCGTAATCCAGTACAGCCTTGGGGTAAAGGAGCCTTGTGAGTTCGTCCCAGAGATGATGGACCCCCCCCGTCCCTGCGACACCGTTCTCAGGCACAGACTTTAGGCAACCTGCAGCCTGCAGGCCACAAGTCCCGAGGGTCAATCTCTTGAACCATCGAAATTTTCATCTCATGTGCGTGTCGGTGCCGAGCTCCTGTTGTACGTACACCATAGCCCAGGATTTGTCACTTTACCACTTTGAAGCGCTGTACTAATAGATTACTTGGCATTTGAAAGCTGACGCTGGTCACATACAATAATCAGCTGATGGGCAGTTACATGACAGGCAACTACTCCCCGTTATCATCAAGAACCTCTGCCAGGATTTTCTTGCTTCGCTTGCCCAGGCGGTGGGCTCTTGACGGAACCCAAGCAGCCAAGAGCCATGGATAGTTCTTTCAACCACTACGCCCCTACCGACGGTCAGGAGCAAACTGTGGTGGGCACCCTTTCGTGTTTGCAACTTGATAACCCCCTAATGGTCTTCAGCAGCGTGGGGTGCCCGTGTTTACCACTAATCGTGTTGATCACAACGATCCGAGCCAAGAGGTACATGATTTTCGATGGGCGCCTTTCCACGCTTCATCCGACCAACTTGCAGACTTCAATTCTTCTGTTTATAACTCACCTTCATCCTTTCAATTACAGCTCTCTCCTCATCCGAAGTCTTACTCATGGAACGGGTCGACAGATGTTGGTGGAACCTGGGAACTGGAAGGTTCGGGTCCAGCTGGTCACTTCGGCTCCTGGGGAGACTCTGAAAGGCCTGGTATTCAAGTACCCATCGATGAAGCTCAGCAATTCAGCAACCAAAGACAAACGCGGGTGTCCGATCCTCACTCATTTCTCGCCACCACGGGATCAGCTTGTGCTCGGACCAGATCCAGTAATGCTTCTGAAACCGGATCGCAAATTCATGCTCCAGTATCCGTGTCGACAAGACGGTCGCTGAATCCTGAATTCACTGAGAGCTCTGTGCGGCGACTAGGGGACAATCTCCAAGGAAGTTCAAGGTCGGCTGTTCTGGTACCAACTGAAGTGCGACTGCTGCAGTCATCGGCCAGCCAGAGGCCTGTGATACACGACCAGATACTCGGTACCTATCCTGACGAAATAGCCTCGCCAACGCAAAGCATCGCGAGCGACCCTAGAGGGGACAAAACCCTCTCCATCCCAGGCGGCAAACGGAAGAAGACTAGGAGAAAAGCCCACAACGCCATCGAGAGAAGATATCGTAGCAGGTTGAATCAGAAGATAGCAGAGCTCCGGGACAGTATTCCATGTCTTCGAGCAAAGGTTGAGTCGGAAGCTGCTCGTCGAGGTCGATCTGACCATCTTACGGAAAGCTCGAGTGCCGCACTGAAGGTGAATAAGGCGGACGTATTAGAAAAAGCAACGGAATATGTCAAACAGCTGGAAAACGCCAACAGAAGACTTGAGGCACAGCTACAACAGACCTTTGCCCTGTCGAGAGGGAGATCACTGAGAGGCTCGCCGCCCAGCGACTATTCACTTGCTGGACCCCGTAAAGGGCTACGGCCTCCATTGAAGGGCGAGCGTCATTCCGAAAATTCGAATTCGCAGAGTCCCAACTACGAGCTACTGGAACACGGGTTGTCGAAGCCTGAGGCTGTGCGCACCCAACCCGTCATTGAGACACCAGAACAACAAATTTCTTCAGGAGCCATCGTTTATGATACATTCCGTCATCTTTCCTAGACTGTTCGAGTTCTTTCTGTCAAGTTAGTGCTGGTCGCTCGCTTCGATTCGGTTTTTGTATCAGATTACAAGCTTTATTGTATCATTTGTACACTTTGTATAGGAATATGGAGGCCAGGTATGGATCCAAATTTATAATGCTGTTTGAATAGATTTTTTTGATGTCATGAGGACGCGGCTCTTTTTCAACAATGGAACTTCCGGGAGATTGGGTTTCTGAGCAATCTTCCGGAACACTGGTCTTTTCGTACTCCGTCCAAAGATAAGAATCCTTAAAAAAAGTACACTAACAGTCTGATGAGTTCAAGAGGTCAAAACATCAACGGAGCAATATGTAAGATTACTCGAATTTGGCATTAGAACCTCAGGCAGTCGCTCAACCCTGGAACGATGTCATCACCTCACCGCAATGTTTGTTTCCACATCAGTCGCGACGGTAGTGCAAATCAACGGTTCAAACATCAAAAGCATACAGAAGAGACTAGAGAGCCATGTGTAAGTCAATCCTTATACATGGGTAAATACATTACATTGTCACGTATAGGGATGGCCGGGTGGAGTTTTAATTTCTGAGAAGTTGTGGCATTATCGCAAGCAGCGCGTGGTGACAATTGGAGCCCAGAGTGGGACATATCCTGAAGAAAACCTTTCTGCAGCCCGAGTAACATCGTCTCCAATCCGCCGTTTTGTCAATCTCTCTCAAATTGGTCTGAATCTCAACGTAAAACGTCCAAACCCTAGCCGATAGGCGAAGGGAGGAGATACAACCATGACGTTCATCAGGATTAGGATGAAGCCATCACTGTTCTGAAGGGAAGACTGAGTGATAAGATACCTCGGATGACAATCAAGGTTCTTCGGGTACTTGAGGGGGAGGCAAATTTCTTAGAGGGGCAACAAAATCCGACGCAACCATGTGAAAAGTCCAGATGGTTGGATCGAAATCGTGACGAGGTTACAAACACAGTTTCATGTTCTACCAAAACTCCATGTCAGATATGACGATACTAAGCTGAAGTCGCCAACGCCGTTTCCGTTCCTTATAGAGTAGGTGGGCAGGGTCCAGAAGTGGAGACGAAGACCGGGCCATATATTATGGTAGGATGACCGTATGCCAGGCATCCGGTTATCAGCTTGTACGAGAGGAGAGACTACGCCTGTGAAGTCCAAACAGGAGGGTCTTTAATGCGGCTGAGGACCAGCGTCAGGTTGAGAAAGCTTTCGTCACAGCAATTGGCAGTTAGCTGTACGAAGGAATGGTAGGGGCGTGCCGGATTCAATCCTTTGAGCCATGTGTCCGTCGCTCGATGATTCTTTTTCATGTCTCACAAGCGCTGCGGGTCTGTCGGATGTCTGGTGTGACCGTCGGATTTGCAGGATTGACTGATACAGTGGTATTAGATCGTGGATGAAATCTTCCTGTAAAATTAGAGAGATGGCTATGGTTATGGCTCCGACCGATCTGGAGGAAGGCGTTGTGTTTTTGTGCTTTGGATAGAAGAAGATATATATAGGTATTTATATTGAGGGCTTGAGCCCTGAACAAGGGCAAAGACAGGTTCAGTTGATTGGTCAAAAGGTCGGTTTGATTTGGCGGGGAGCATGCGGAGTCCGGGTTTCAGCGTGACGCACGAACATGTTTAGCTGCCTCACATGATCAGTACATACTTCCCACGCTTAATCAACTACAAAGACAAGATCCATGATATCACAGCTGAAGATCAAACCCAAGAGAGTACCTTGGTTGGGAGGTCCAAGGTGGAGAAGAGTCTCTATATAGAGTTGGCTCTCTGATCTGGTTGCATTGTCCAAGACATGAGAATCTCAAGATGCATTTTAAGAGAATGATGAAGCGGCATGTTACTAATTAAGCGGTCCGGTAGTGTTGGTTTAGATAGGGACACAAAGTGGCAGGTGGATGTACCTCTACGGAAGTACTCCGTCCTTGTCGATCTTTCTCGGTAAGGTATTCCGTACCTACTGTAGCCTGTAGGCTGTAGGTACGGAGTAGGACAAGTAACGTGATCAGATGACGCTCGGACCTTCCTTCGAGCATCTCCCCCCACATGGGAATCTGAATGGGGGATTGTAGATTGTCGTTATATCATTGATGAGACTGCTCAAATTGGCCAAGACAGTGAGGGTGAATTCGAGAGTAGAGCGCAGCTTCTTATCAAAATGATGCTGGCCGATGTCAGTGGCCGGTCGGAAGTACAAGAGCATCGGCGGGGCTGGATCGGAGTCTAACGGCAAGAAGCTTAGGCAGTCGCTCGCCGCATAAGAAAGTGATGACGGAACTTATTGGCTCGAAATATCCCTGACTTCCCTGATTCGACTCCAACCCAACCCCGCATGTTGTGTGTGTGAGAATGAATTGATTCGACGCTAAGACGCAAGCCAAGCAACGGCGCTAACAGGCAACAGCTTCTTGCCTCTCTTCTCCTCTTTCTCCTACAAAACCCCCGACGCCTCTTCTGCTTCATCCTCCCTCTTTTCTCTTGCATTCTTCATTACAACATCCCATTCATCTTCAACGCATCAATCCTTCTTCGGTAACACAGCAGAACACCGCAGTGATGATGAAGAGCTCGAGCAGTGTTGCTCCAATCCCGACCGTCGTACCCACGAGTGCTCCCACTCTGGAAGCTGCCGGCGATGTTGGCAATCGTACATTATGGTGAGTAAAACTGTAGCAAGCTATGGTGTTCCGTACTGAGGTACTTCAGGGTTGTCTTCGTGATCATGATGATCTCCTCCCTTGCTTTCTATATCATGGCCTTCCGTGTCCCAGTCGTAAGTTGGGAAAAACCTCGTCAGCACCCTGGCACGATTCCCGAACTGACTCGGTCTAGCAAAAACGCTTGTTCCACATCCTGACTGCCTTCATCACCACCTTCGCCATGATCTCTTACTTCTCCATGGCTGTCGGTGATGGTATCGCCATCAACGAGACCAAGATCAAGCATACCCAGAAGCACTTCCCTGACACTTACGATGTCGTTCAGCGTGAAGTCTACTGGGCTCGATACGTCGACTGGAGTGTTACCACCCCACTCTTGCTTTTGGATCTTTGCTTCCTTTGTGGCTTGAGCGGTGCCAACATTCTCGTTGCCGTTGTCGCTGATGTGATCATGATCCTCACCGGTCTCTTTGCTGCCTTTACTTCCGAGGGAGGACCCAAGTGGGGTTACTACGCCATGGCTTGCATTGCCTACCTCGTTGTCGTCTACCAGCTTGCTGTCAATGGCCGTCACGTCGTTATGGCCAAGGATAACAAAACCAAGACCTTCTTCACTGCCATTGCTGGATTCACCTTTGTCCTCTGGACCATCTACCCTGTGTACGTACTCGTCAATGACTTATTGTGAAGCTCGCTAACCGATAACAGCATCTGGGGTATCGCTGACGGATCCCGAAACATTGGCGTTGATGCGGAGATTGTATCCTACGCTATCCTTGACGTTCTTGCAAAGCCAGTCTTTGGCTTCTGGCTTTTGTTTACCCACGACACCATGGCAAAGTAAGTAATTCTTCAATTCCTTACTACCACCCATCTAATATTGCACTAGTTCCGCCTCCATCGAAGGCTTCTGGGCCCACGGACTCGGCAAGGAGGGTACTCTCCGCATCGGCGACGATGACGAGGGTGCGTAGACGACATTTCGTCATGACAATTACCGGGCTGGATCCTTTGCAATCAGCCCGGTTCAATGCACACGATCGTCAAAACTGGAACCAACGACTTTTTCAGGGCCATCGGCCCCATCGGCAAAATTTGTAAAGAGGCGGACATGCAAGATGTGGATAATGGATGTACGGGCGGTTTAAAATTTCGCAAGGCTTTTCGATGTCTTTTTCCTGTCTCTCAAGCCCTCAGCCCGGCTCTGGCACTTGCGAATATGTAAAATAGCAGCATCAACAATGAACTATGTCCTCTACTCAATATCGTGAGTTTTAGTGTACCGATGCCTTTCTAACTCATTCGTGGCACTGGGAGATTGTAGCAAACACAGTTGGTCGATATATGTTTTTAGGTTATCTGTTCGAGCTCGAAAATTCCACGTCTACGCCTCGAGTTTTCTACCGACCTTGATCTTCACCACCAGTCAGTCATCCATCGATGATCCGCAACCATCCCAACCATCTCAATCAACGCGCTCGTTCGCTCGGTTCGGCATCTGAACCACTCTCAAATCTCAAAGTATTCGCATTCTCATCACGCCGGTTCGCCTATTCCCTCCACCGAAGGTTTAGCAGGAAGGACACGGAAACATCGTCCACGGCTCTAAGATTATCCACCATCTTTCTCAAGCATGCACAATATCATTCCCTCCGCCGCCACCGAATCTGTTTCCCTTTGCCAGTCTTCGCCACTCGCCCTTGCCTATCCTATGTCAACCCATCCAATCCATCCCATCCCACCCACACCTTCTCCTCTTCTTTGTCCATTCTCATCCCGTTTTGATCCCTTCCAACCACACCCATTCCTTCATCTGCATCACTTTTTAACTTTTCAACTCGTGCCGATGAAGTGTAGAGACGAATGATGGATGGTGAAGGTAGTGGTGGAGTGCTCAGATTGCCAATTAGTCAGGTTCTGGCGCCGTCTACGCTGCTAGTATTAACAGTCCCAATGTCCTTACTCCCTCATTTCGCGTTCTCCAACTACTTGCATCTCCCCCCCCCGTTCTCCCCCCCCGTTCTCTCCCCCCCGTTCTCTCCCCGAACCCATCCCATCCCATTTCATCACCATCTCGTCCCGTCCCGTCCATGCCTATCCCTTTCCCGACCATCACTTCCCTTTCTCCTATCCGTTCGCTCGTAATCTTCACTTTGTATCTTCGTTCTCGCTCTAGAAAATCATGGTTCTCTCTTGTTCATACGTTTGAATATAGAAAAGCATTGAAAAGGGGAAGACGGCATGGGGAGAGTGAGAGAGAAGAGGGTTGGTAGAAGGTAAGGAAATCGATTGAGGGAGAGAGGTGAGGGGGAGGGAGTTGAAGAAGTGGGGGAAGAAATGAAGGAAAGGGGAAGGGTTGGGGAAGAGGGGATGCGAGATGGCTGAGGGGGGGATATGTGATGTTTTCAGATCTTTGACTTGCTCTGATGATAAGAAGAAGACCACACTATTTGTTACATCTTGAGCTCATACATCTTCGCTTTCATTTCTTCCCCCTTTCGTTTCCGTCTTTTCCTCGTTACATTCCTCTTCCCCTCGAACCCGCCTTCATCATCGTCACGTTGTCAACTTTCACTTTACTCCATCTGTTTCGAACCTGCTTCTCCCCTCGAATTTACATTTTCCCTTCCCTTCCTATCCCCTCCAATTACCCTTTTCAACCCCCACCCCACAAATCAACCACCCTCCCCCACCTTCCACCCAACCTACCTCGAAAACCCTACTCATCCCAGCGCCCAACCCCCCGCCCCCAAAGCATCCCGGCGCCCAACTCCCCCCATAGCATCCCCCACTTCAATCCCACCCCATCACTGCTAAAACACGCATTCTCCCACCCTTGGACGCAAAGAGAAAAAAAGCAAAGCGCGACGGGATGCCGAAGCATGAGGCTTGAGGAGGGGGATGGGATGGTGCGGGTGCTGAGATGGTGGCTGAGTGTGATGACGAGAATGGGGGGTGTGAGACTGGGAGGGGGAGGAGGAGGAGGAGGAGAGAAGGGGGGAGGAATAACGAACTGCGTCGGCGTAGGTTCCGATCATTAGAAGGGGAGAAGAGACGGGTGTTAACGCGGAGAGGCTACATAAGTGGATTAAAGACGAATAATGGTGGGTTCGAAGCACCACCCGCGAATTTTCCCAGCTACCTTTGAAAAAACAAAGAAAAAGGGACCCATCTTCCTTAAACGACTCCCCGCACCCGTCTCACTCCTCACCCCCTCCTCCCCTTCTCCTCCCTTCTCCTCCTCTTCCTCTACCTCCCATCCTCCTTCCTCGTCTCTTCCCCCCCTCCCACTCTTCTCCTTCCCTTCGATTCGATTCGAGACATCGACGCTCAAAGCGAGTACACACCCATCACCCCCGTAAATGCGTTTCCACCGAGGATGGGAGGGGTCGGTTAGAGGGGAGAGTGTGAGTGTCATGGGATATGGGGGATGGGGGATATGGGGATGGGATGGGATGGGGATGAGATGGGATGGGATGGGATGGGGTGGGATGGGGTGGAATGGGGTGGAATGGGATGGGACAAGAATGATGACGACGGGGAGGTGAGAGGTGGGAGGTGGGGGGTGGAAGGTGGGAGGTGGAATGGACGGTAAGACAGTAGGTAGCTAGATAGAGACGAGGGGGGCGAGGGGGGAATCCTTTTGGCGGTGGGGTGGGGTGGGATGGAATGGAATGGAAAGGAATGGAAAGGAATGGGATGGAATGGAATAAATAGCGACGGAACGGTCCACGGGTAGATTAATATTAAGGATACGAGTATATCTTCGCTACTCCCACCTACTAGAGAATGATAAACCTCAGCTGGATCATCCATTCACCCCCCTTCCCCCTCCCCCCTCCCCCCTTCCCCCTTCCTTCACCCCCCTTCCCCCTTCCCCATTCACACCCCCACACCAGCTCACCACCACCGCAGCCAATCCAACACCCACAGCCACCCGCAACCTCCAACAAGGTAAAATGCCCCAACGCCCGGGACGGAGCACGAACCATCTCTCCTTCTTCTCTTCTTTGAGCCCAGATGGCTCTGGTGCACTGGTGGTAGTGGTATGGGCAGAGGCTAGCATTCCGATGGTCGTCGGCTGGGGGCGTACCGGTACGTACCGTACCGTAGGACTGGGTTCTACAGTAGAAGTCTTGGAGCGTCCTGCTTTTTCGGGGGGGGGGAAGAACGCTGGTTGTGGGGGATGTAATGGTTGGGCTTTGAGTGTTGTGTTTGTGGGGTATTTGGCAGATTGGCTCTTATGCGGCTGGCCGCTCATATAGGGTGGAGAAGGTAGTGTCCCAGCTGAGGATTGGTTCTGTCTGTATATTTGACTTTAAGAACTTCTGGACGTGCTCGCGAGGGCTAGTAAAACCATTCCAAATGCGACGGCAATCGAAATCTGGAAAATATGTCTCGTATAGGAGCGTTTCTTCCCACCTTGTCTGAGTCGGAAACGCCAATCGTTATGCTCGGTGTAGAATTGAAAGGGGGAGGCGTGCGTGACGGGAATGTCACTGAACGTTTTCGCAGCTTTCCCACCTCGACGTATGACTCTGGCTGTGTGTATGGATGTAGGCATGAGATGTACAGCCCGCTTCGTCTCCTTCATCAGGGGCTCAAAGAGCACAACCAACATGTTCTATAAAGCACTGGAAACGTTCAATTCCAGGACCATACAGAGCCCCTGTCCAGTGAAACAATCCCGACGTAAGCTGCTGGCGGCTGAGCGGCTCCTGCTGTTGTATATTTTCTTAGGTCATATCAACCTCTCTGATAGCGAAGTAAAGTCAAGGCGTTATACACACGGCTTGGAGAGATCGGTTGCCACAACCGAAGAAAGGATAGAGTCATCGTGGCCGGTGTTGAGGAGCCAGCAGAGAGATGCTTGTATGCTGGTATGCTGGGATGGCTCGGATGGATACGACCATCACACTTTCGAAACATGACCGAATGAAGTACTGGACAAAGGATTTCGATACAGACGAACAACCCGCGAGTAGGGTGGAGGCTCTTCCCTTGGCCGGTAATATTGGTATAATAGTTGCAATAGGTCGCAGTGAGGCTTCATGGTGGAAATTAAACGGTCGTACTTTGTTGAAATATTGCTTCCTTGTCTACTTTTAAAGATGGTGAGTATAATATCTGCTGTAGCAGTGATTATTTCCCGCCAAACGTCAGGAACGCCCTCGTGCACCGTGCTTTTGAGCTGTCATACAGCCATTCTAGGACCGTCTCATCTTGGAAAACTGGCAAACCGATTTAAGGCATTTGCTCAACTTCCAAGCTTCTTGTGGGTAACAAGAACCGCAGGACTTGGCAGCCGGTATAGTATACTCCTGGAGCACAGAGTCGAGGCCATTGAAGGGCTAGAAGTTGAAGGCCACCGTATACGTATACTTCCAGGTTCAATATCTGACCTTCAACTGTGTAGCTCACGTCTCTTGAATCCCCACTCTCCCACAACCCCATCCCCCCCCCAGAATCCCTATTACGCCTCAGTATCACCCTCTTCCTCACCTCACATCCACCGCCCTCTCCACCCTCTCCAGCTCCGCCTTCCCCGTACTAACCAAATACCTCACATGCCCCAAATCGCTTACCCCTCGATTTCGTTCAAACTCCCTCCTCGCAAAATCCCGCATCTCCTTGCGGGTCGAGAGGCTGGAGATCTTATTGGTGGAGCGTAGGATGCGACGCCAGAGGGAGAGAACACGTTGACGTTGGAGGAAGTGGGTGAGGGTTAGGGGAGTTGAGGGGGGGAGGATGCGGGTGGGGCGGCGGGGGGTGGTATAGGTGCGTATGTGGAGGCGAGGGAGGGGGGGCATCTAGGATATGACGAGGACATGGGGACTTTGCTCGACAGACAAGATTGTTATTGATTGTGGACTTGGTGGAAGGAATTTCAGACGTTAGAGATGTAGGATGAAGTCATTAAGACGGCGGAACAGTCCCGAGGGCGGAAAAGCGCTCCCGCCAGAATAGGGCGAATGGAAAGCAACCATTGCGCTTCAACCTCTAGCTTCCAGTTCTTGAAGCCCACACGGCTCTAATCCAGTACTCCACACGCATCTACCCTATCTCCCTGTCCCTCTCCCCCCACCCACCAGCATGCCCCCCATCCGCCGCTACCTCCGCATAAGCCAATACTCCGTCCTCGAATGCCGCATCTACACCGACAACCCCGCCGACGCCCAGCGCTGGCTGCTAAACGAGCGCTCGCCCGTCCTTCCCCGCGTCATCGACGCCGTGCGCCCGCTTGTGCTGCCGAAGTTGAAAGAGGAAAATGCGAGGGCCAAGGCGGCGAAGGGGGGGAAGAAGAAGAAGGTGGTGAAGAATCAGGTGGAGAGGGGTATGTATGTGTGGTGATGTTGGGATTGGGGCTTCTGCTATTGGTTGGCTGACACGGGGGTTTGGGGCGTGGGATAGATGATTTCGTGGTGTCGATTTATCTGACGGAGACAAGTGTGCGTCATTCGATTTTGAGGAAGGAGCGGAGGGCGAAGAGTGAGAAGGCTAGGCTGGGGACAACGACTGGGAGGTTGACAGGAACTGGAACGAGGGAGGAGCCGGTTGAGGTCGGTGGGGGGGATGAGCCTGCGTTGGTTCGCGAAGAGTCTCACGAGGGGAAAGGCGTGCGCTTGGAAGACATCCCTCGAGCTGAGGACGCTGTCATGGATGGTAGCACGCGGAAGGACAGGGGCGAGAGTGAGGAAGGCTTGTTCCTCTCCGAGGGCTCTGAGGATGAGGCTTTCCAGTCCCAGCAGAGGCCTTCCAGGAAAGGCAGGGAGAAGCTTGGCTTGGAGCAACAAGGAGACGCAGACGACAAGAAAAAAATGGCTCTCAACACGGCGTACGATGGTTTCAGTATCTACGGTCGAATTCTATGTCTAGTGGTGACGAGAAAGGGAACCGCCAAGGGAAAGGAGTTGGCAGGAGGCGCTGGCCAAGCAATGATGGAGGACTGGATTGCATCTACGCAAATGGCAGAGGGTCAGATGATGGACGAGTGAATGAATGGGCGACTGATAAAAAGCTAGTGCCAAGGTATAACGCTACGGCTATGGGGGCGAATTTTAGATGAAGTCCAGCTGTTGATACCGTTTTGTGGCAGCTGAAGTCGAAATCACATCCGAGGGTGTGTGACGGTATGGTAAGTTCCATGTCCGAGGCGCTCACCTTGATGGTATTTGAATATTAACCTATAATTTGGCAGGTCTATACCAGGACCATGCAGACCTCAAAGCGACGATATAGACGCCAGTGTAGTAACCGTGCGCGCTTGGCGTAAATGCGAGCAGAAACCAAGAAAAGTCGTGGGGGCTAATCTATCGAAAGATTTGGTGGACCGATGTGGTTAACGTAGCACCAGTCGAGAGGTTGGGGGCTATTCTTTGAATCGAAATCGAGTATTCAATTCTTTGCCCTACCGTATGCCAGTTCCGTAGAAGTTGATACAGGTAGCATGAATACGGTGCCAGATCCTTGGGGCCATCCTATTCCATCCCCTGGTACTCTTCGCTTCGTGCCGCTGCTGAACCTCAGCCTTCGATACGACCCAAAGGCGCAATTGACTTGGCAGTCTCCATTACTGCATCGGGAGGCACGGTCGTACACTAGACGCACAAAGCCCTCTTCACGTGGGAGCTGTCAGAGCGGATGCACCAATCTCATGCACACTTTTCCGCGTTGCACACCACCTCATCCACCAACATGTAGCTGAAAGCTTTAAAAACTCCTAGAGTAGCTTGGTTTTTTTTATGTGGATCACACCTCTTCCCACGACTCAGCAAAGTAAGACCGAGCGGTGGAATTCCGTCTCTTCCTCAGCTGTTACCATATATATCGCTCGGTACGGTCGAAAAAACGGCCAAGAATCCTCCCGTTGGCATGAGACACCTTTTGCATTTCTAAGCTTCCCAGCGTGAATCAATGGTTACCTATCCAATGCTGTCGCTCGTCGTGTCCCTCTTCCGGCTCCGGCGTCGGCTTTTAGCTGCCGGCTGCTGGCTCGGCCGGACTCTTCGAAGCCCCGACAGCTGCTGGACGTCAGCGCTGACCGAACGAGGTCGGTTTGTATCTGACCATCTCGTTGACGGAGGATCTATTTTGGGGATAGCAAGGTTCGAAATATTGTGTATCAGCAGTCCAGTTGCTTTCCTGGCCCAAGCAACGCCAAAGCACTCCCACTAACCCACATCATATTGCGTGCCCAATGGGGATCACTGTGGATGTTTCCACATCATTATTGAGCCCATCTGTCAGAAGAGTTGTACGCGTGTGGCACAGTATCCACACCCAAACCGACGACCAGGTTGATTGGAAGGATCTTGCAGCACGGAAGGAGAGCGGTCTGCCCGTACGATACCTGAAGTATCTCAGGGTCCGTCGAAAGAGTACTTGACATGCATGGTTAACGCGATGTTGGCACTCGGGGAATCTGCACTCCTTTCCTGCTCAAGTGTTAGCAATCGACGAGATCCAGATCCAATCGTTCCATTATCCAGCGTCGAGGCGCTTTAGTTTTCTTATTGTTTGGGGGTGGAAATCCAACCGACGTTCCAACAATGAGGCCCAAAGGACTCTCTGTTCAAGCCACAGGCCCACTTGTTTCTTCGGGAGATCTGGAAATGTTAACGCCATCGACCCACGCCGCTTAGAATTTCCCTGACAGGGGCCACCGACCCAGCGCCATGGTTCTGGAGGCCTTCCCACGTGAGCGCATGGGCCCTTTGCTGGGACGAGCTGAGCGTACGGTAGAGTATTGCTAGTACACAGTATGCAGTTGGTCGGGACTCGTATCTCTGTTTCACTCGGACACTCGGGATAGCTGCTGGAGGGGATAATGAAACAGCTTGTCGTGCATGCAGCATGCGAGCGACGTCTGTCCTGTAAGAGATGAAGAGGACACGAGAGCGTTTCGGGCGCCCCCCGTGCAAGCAAACAATAATTAATCAAACCAGCTACCCAGTCTTGATGCGAATTGGACATGATGGCATATTCATAGAGCTATTATAATTGGGGCCCCCAGATTGTGTCCGTGACTCCTTGTTAGCTGCAGCAAATGCAATTGCCATGTGGCCATCCCCTGTAGATCGGTGGCCGTGCGATGCGTGTACTAAGGTAACATAACAGATGTTCGTATTGTGCGAGGATCTATCTTAATGGGTTGTTGGTACGGAGTACTCCGTACGGAGTATTATTACCCTATTCTGTCATGGTCTAAGGTCAGGTACTTTAGCCATTGACCAGTCAGGCAAGCAGGCCGGCTGTGGCGCTTTGCTGACTATCGGTACGAGTAGTACCTTAGTCTCCGTACCACAGTACGGTGACAGTACCTACATGAGGAAACTATGATTGCACAAGTCGATTGTTTGTTTTGTATTAATTTGGTGGCAAATGAAAGCCTGCCAATCATTGTTGAGGTATGACGACGCAAGAGTTTCGTATTCCCCCTGAGATTGTGGTTTGGCGTTTGTGAGACGATGATTTGCATCAGGATTTGCGTTCAGGGGAAGTTTTAGAAACGATCAAAGCAAAGCTCAAACAAGCGAGCAATCTGTTTGAGTTTTCGGACATGCGGCTCCTGGCAGACCATGATAGCATATATTCACAACCCATCGTCTTCAGTTTAGAGATATCCATTCCTGCCCGATATCATTGGCCTTCCCGGAATTGCTGTTCCTCGGGAGGGTGTGAGCGATTGTCTAGATTTCCAGTACTGTGTGAGTCCTACTGTATGTAAGATGCATTAATAGAGTAGGTAAGGTTGCATGGGCTCTTTCCGTCCAAGTGCCGCGGATTAGATATTGACTTGGTTGTTTGCGTAACCATCCACAGCAATGGGTGGCAATATGGTTTCTAATTCGATAGAAGGTTGGAACAGTAAGATGACATTGTTCGAGGTGTGCCCGGGATAGTTGGGTAAGGGATAACGGTTTGCAGCGGAGTGTTCCCGCATGATTGGAGAGTAGAACACTATAGCGATAAAGCAAGGTACCTAGATTAGGAGTTGTTTTTAGTTTGTGAGTATATTTTACTGAGAGCATAAGAGAGAGAGAGAGAGAGAGAGAGAGAGGGTGTGTGTGTGTGTGACCACAAGTCTAACGAGTAAGTAAGTGTTCGAGGCACTGACGACGACGGCGGACAGGGATCAGGTCTCTATGGCTTTTGGTTACGAGCGTGGGGATCCTAATTCCAGAAGAAAACCTCATTATTATTATTATACCGTCATACCGTACCTTGCCCCTGCCCCTGCCCCTGAAATAAAAGTAGGTACCGTACTACGTACTGTGTACTGTACTACCTAACGACGTACATCATCAGCCTTGTGCTCTTGGCTCTTGCATGCTACATACCTTACCTACTTTAGGTAGGTACTCAGTACGTACCTTACCCCTCGTACCTTACGGTACCTTACCTTACCCGAGCTATTCTCCTTATGATTCACCGCGTCACTGCTTGGCCCCTCCACTTTCGTTTTGGAGAAAGCAGCCGTAACGTCGTTTCCCTGCAATTACCCTTGTCGATCTAAACTGCTCAGTCATGCTTCATTTGGGTTTTCCGCGCCCTGAATAACCTCATCAGCTGAGCTAGTCAAATTACCTTAGTTATTATTATTACTGTACCCAACGGTACGAAGGAAGGGTAAAGGTAAGGTAATCATGGATCTTTTTCCATCCTTCAAAACGTTCAACGGCCTGCTACCACGGTTCATAAATACCTCAGCTGCCTCCCTCCTAACCCTTCATTCCTCGGAAACAACCTGTTGGCTACCTCGACTACCATTGTTACCTCCCCCAACCGCTACTCAAATCTCGTGCACCTGCACGGATAATCTAATACACCTCACGTCATCACCCGTCCACTATCGCAGACTCAGTTCAACAGTCGTCCTTGAACCTCCGAATCTTCCTCGAGCAGACTCTGCCGCGCCCCACTCAACATACTCATTCTCCCCTTCCTCAAAACCTCCGATATCCACAGAATGCCTTCTCAATACCACGGCCCATCAAAACCACAATACCCTCCCTGTCCAGGACCACCCCCAAACCGCCCTCTGCCCCAAATTCCAAAGTAATGAGGCCGGTCCTCCACTTAGCGGTTCTTCCTGGATCATCTATATCGTTGGGGACATATTTCGTTATGTCTCGACTGCAAGGCAAAACCATGAATACAAAACATTGGCTTCGCGTACTCTGAGTACGGAAAATACTACGCATGGGACGGACTTCTGCTGGGATTTCCATTCTCGTTAGCTGCAGGACAGCGACGATCTATCTACACCGGAGGGCTTCGACCACGTTTTCCAACCTGGTGCTGCCCTACCTTACGCATCACCTGCATATCAGCACGGCACGGCCTACCAATACTCTATGCAGGCGAATCAACACTGGGATTCGCCCACCCACCCGGATGCAGCCTTATCTACTCGACCGCTATTCCGGTTCCCATCAACGTCGCTTAACCACGGTCGATTCTGTCCGGTGATGCGCTGCCATTCGGGTCACCATGTTCTATGTCGTTTCTTGGTCGCTTTTATGCCCAGCTACACCATATACCCTTGTACGGTACACATTTTCTGGATTGGCACGACCTGAGCTATTGGGGATACAATACGGAGCAATTAGTGGAGTTGGGAAATATGGATCATGATGTCAGATAATGTATAATAAGAATTAGAACAATCTTAACAGATATATTCGAATATGATCCGTGTAAAGAAAGCTATATTAAAATATCTTCGATGGCTTCTTACAGCACTACTGCTGCCTTACTTACCAATTTGTGGATGGATGGATGGATAATATCTTACCCATTCGCATCCGTACCGAAGACCACGGTTCCGAGTCTGTCCTCCATTATTGGCGTTGTGTGCGGTTGTGCCGGTGGAACAAATTGCCGAACCCTAATCTCCAAATCCCCAAATCTCCAATGCCTTGGCACGCCTTGACACTCGCCTGTCACATCCGCATGATCGGCACCTCGGCTTCCTGTTTGGTCACGTCACTTGATTCTTCTTCCAACAACGCCAACCGCTTCGCCAGTCCACGTCTAAATGTTGCAAGCTTTGCTATGCAACATGATTGGAGTTCTGTCTCATTAGCACCTCGGCTTTATCATTATCATTATGGCCCTCGAGCTTCATATCTGGGGTCCAGCTTTCTCTCTGCCGTCCATTGACCCCCACTGTCTTGCCGCCATAGCCTACCTGACTCAGGTCGTTCCTCGCGACCAATGGGCTCTCGTCGCGAGCTGTGACGCGACCTTGAGTCCAACAAGTTCGTGAGGCTCCTTTCCCGTTTTGTAATATACTCCAGCCGATGTATCCAGTCGCATCAAGTATCACAGCGGTCACGATAGCTAACACGAGCTTGGTGTTTCAGAGGAGCTGCCAGCCCTTCGAGATGGCTCGACATGGATCGGCGGCTTCCTCAACATTATTGATCATCTGAGGAAGAGCTCGGACAAGGGGCGGGATCTGGACCATAACTTGGACCGACGAGGCAGAGCGAACGTCACAGCGTATGTTCAGGTGTCGTTAGGAAACAGCGGTGAGAGAGGGTACAGCTAATGCTTGAAACAGCTTCTCAGCTTTTGTTGAGGCCCATGGGCAACCCTTGGTGGATCTGAGTCTCTACGTTTCGAGTGAAAACTATAATTCTGCAACACGCCCTGCCTATTCGCGTATCCTGCAGTGGCCGAGACCGTGGCTGATAACTCCCCATCGCCGCAAGCTTGCCAAAGTCAGAACCGCGCATTTCAATCTGTCGTCACTGGATATTGATAACGCGAGTGTTGAAGCGAAGAACGAAACAGCAACGAAACCAGGGTCCGACCTTATCCCCCCGTCTCTACGAACCACACGTCAAACAGTGACGTCCTTGGTCAGGCAGCCACAACATGCCTCTCGTTTCCGGCTTGATGCACTAACGGAAGCTTTCTTCGGACCTCTACAGCAGCTTCTGGGTCAAAAGCGGTTCCTCCTTTCCGACGATAACCCGTCAAGTCTGGACTGCCTGGCCTTGGCATATCTAGCTCTCGCTCTGTTGCCTGAAGTCCCGCAGCCATGGCTGGCAAAGTCTATGAGAGCTAGATATCCAGAGTTGTGTAGATATGTTAAAAAATTAGTTTACGGGTTCTTTGGTGGACCCATCGAAGTTGAGGATGCATTGCTAAGCTCGCAGCCTGGTGGCTATACCACGGCGGCAGACTCTCTAGAGGAAAGCCGACAAGGGAAGGAGACTTCGTTATCGTGGAGCAAGCCAGAGGAAAAGGCAATGGCTTCAACGGGCTCAAGCATGGTAAAGATCGCCTTTGAAGCCATGCCTATCATGGGGCAGCTTCATAAGTCAAATCTGCTTCTTGAGTCAAATATTGCCGAGACCGTTGTCGGAGCCGATGGACAATCTGCACAAGCAGTCGCAGCATCGCCTTCAAATCCCATACTTCCGGCGATCCTCGCCATTGGCACTATCGTGACTGGCGTAGCTGGCTATCTCGTTTATTCTAGGTTGTTGAACCTGCCAATCGGTATTTCCCCGTCAGTAGAAAACAAAAGACTCTCGGACATGGGAGAGGCAGGCGCAATGTTAGCAATGGCGGACTTTGGTGGCCATAGTTCGAAGCTTGATGCTGAGGACGCACGAGTGGGCAGAGTCCCGGTCTAGAAGTTGATGCTGCTATTGACGAGAGGGGTGCATTGTGAAAGATTGCTGGAAATGTTCGAGATATGGGAAATCCGACTTCATCGCTAAACGGTTGGCTCCGCTAACATCTATGTATGATATGCCTTTTGAGTTATCATTGATATGTTGGAAACGAGGTACGTATGCACATACGTATGTTCGCTCCGGCCGAAGCGGCTTGGCGCTAGGGGTATTTATCCGTCCTCCCACTTCTTCCTTCATCTATATGCTCTACCATATATGCTATACCTACTAGATAGCCAATATACCTACATGCACATATTCGCTCTGACCCTCATATACCAATAGGTTATGAGCCCGGGTTAGCTCTATTTCCGCTACCATAAACATACCTAAGGGCAGAACTCGAAGCATCGAACTCGCTGTCACCAATTCCACACCCCCATACCTCAACCACAATGAAAGGTTCGAAGAACTATCGTGTCTCGAAGCTAAAGGGGAGCGAGAACTATGAGTCATGAAAGAAGAACATAATCAGTGCCTTGAAAGTCAAAGGCCTCTGAATGATCACCTCAGAGTGGCTAGAGAAATCGAAAGCTTCGAAATTCAATGCATCGACAGCAGCTACATTCTCTTCAACATCAGCTGCATTCATCTCAACAGCGACTGCATCTGTCGCTTCGACAGCAGCTGCATTCATCGTCTTGACAGCAGTCAGAAAAGAGTATGTCATCGCTGCTCACTATTGAGCGAATAAAAATGACAGAATCTGCGATATGATCATCTATAACTGCAAAAAAGAATCTCGAGTACATATATTCAAGATAAACGACGTCATTAAGATGTGATTCATTCTAGAGACTCAATATGAGCAGTCGAACTTGACTACTTTATATCTGATCATCAAAGAACTTAATCGTTCAAAACAATTAAATTTCAAATTCATTCAGAACTATGTCGACTCACTCAAGTGAATCATCATCAAATGTTCAAACGTCGAAAAAACAATAGAATCATGATTGCTGAGCAATCTCTTTCTTCTAGATCTTAACGAAAGTCTAGAATCATACATTTTCGACTTGATACAAAGCATCAAGATCAACAAATTCAAGTTACTAATCGACAAGATGACTATCACTCTAGTTGATCATGATAAATGAGCGAACGAAGAGAAGAATCTCAGTTTCAAGAGCATGATGACTCAGTTTAATGACAAGAAGCGAAAATTCAAAAACAACAGTGAATTTCAAAGAGAATCGAAAAAATGCGCTCATTGCGAGCAAGAAAATCACAGCGAACAAAGCTGCTGACTTCTACATTTGAAGTTTCATTCAGATAAATGAAAGTCTCTTCAGAAAAGAAAGAATCTGATCAAAGAAGATGATTTTGAAAAAAGCTTTGAAGTCAGAATAGTCAGAACAATGAAGATCTTCATCGTCTGTTGAGCTGACAGTCACACAGATGTCTAATGAATAAACATCGAAGCTGAGAATCATGTCTGCTATGACATAGACTTGTTTGATAAACAGTCATATTGAAAGATCATCAATAACAGCATTGTTACTGCAAATAATAAAGCAGTACTCATCATCAAGAAAGATTTAATTATGATTGACATTTTGCTGAACAATCAATCAATCAGATGAAAGTCAAAGAATATACATGTAGTATAAAGAATGATGAATTTCGTTTCATGAACTTTAAAGATGACGTCGCTCTCATTGACTTGAGAAACAATGAAAGAGCATATTTCATGAATACATCAATTAATCTTTCAAATTCTCGAGTCAATCTGACAAGCAGTTCAAAATCAGTCAAGACATCATGATGTTAATGATATAAACAATTAGCTCATCTGAATATGACAGACATCAAGCATCTAGTCAACATGAACATCGACATCGATGTGAATTCTGCAAATAGTTTAGAAGATGAAGAATTTTCAGAATCAATATGTGAAACTTGTGTCATAAACAAGCAAAATTGAGTTTCAAGTTGAAAATCTCACATCAGAATCATCAAAGTAGATGAGCTAGTACATACAAATCTCGTTGATGATGATAAAATATCTCAGATCAATGAAGAATTCAAATATGTAATTGCTCAAAAAGCATAAGATCAAATGAAAGTCAATAACATCATATAACTTGAGTTAAAATAAAGTTACAGAGCGATGTTTTTACACTCTTTTTGAACGAACTCGCGCTATACTGACTAGCGTCAAATTGTCAATACAATTATGAGATGAAGCAATAATGACTGTCATTTATCTGAAGAACAAAAGTTCTATCACTGCGTTGAACAAAATAACTCTTTATGAAATATGACATGATAAAAAGTTTAATCTTAGCTATTTACATACGTTTGAATGCATAATCTATCATTATGTGAAGAAAGTTCATTGAAAGCTCAATGACAAAAGCTTAAAATGTCAGTTCTTGAGCTATAAGAAAGTCAATCAGTTTCGCTTGTGAAATGAGAATGTCAAAGACTGAGTTAAACTAAAGATACTATCAATATAAAAGACTGATATTATTATTACTTTGATAGAATTTAAATACAAGACAATACATTAAATAATGTACAAGATGAAAGACAAAGAGCGAAAGAAAAGAATGAAAGCTCAACTTCTATATACATGAATTGAGCAGAATCAAGACTAAACAGTAGTTTTATGACTTAAGATTGCAAAGATTCATGCACATGATTAAGATGATTGAAACAGAATTGCTAAAACTAGATTAAAATGACGTTAACTAAATTAATGACTTGATTCATTGAACTGCAAAACAGATTCAATGAATCAAGATTATTTAAAACATCAATGATTTATGTTTTAAATTGAATTGATGATCTGACATCATGACAGTAACTTCTCTCTTCAAGATTGAGCTTCTGCAAAATGATGAGAAGAAATAAGATGAAATGAGAAAGAATTGAAGATAAAGACTGAAATGAGACAAGAATTGATGTAAATGCATTTTAATATGATGAAGCACAGATGAAACTAGAATAAATCTGAGTCACATCTGAGTCAAATTTGAGCAAGATGTCTGAATCAGATTTAAACAAGATTTGAGTTAGATCTGAACAAAAGAAAGATGAAATGCAGTTTAATGTGATGATGCACAGATGAGACTAGAATACATCTGAATTACATTTGAGTCAAATTTAAACAAGATGTTTAAAACAAATCTAGACAAGATCTGAGTCAAATCTGAGTTGAATTGAGATGATGAAGATTGAACTTAAAGTTCTTGACATTGACATTGAAACATCACACATGACAGTACATGTGATTCTTCAACAACAGAATTGATGAGATGATATTCATTGAGTGTTTACTCACAATTATTCAGAAGATGAAAAGACTTTCAAGTAAAGAAATAATCTTCTCAATCAACATAATACTTGAGCAGAAATGAGTTATAGCATCTATCATGCTTGAAGTTTAGTATGCTGTTTACATATCAGAATCTTTCGTCATTCTTGACAATAATAAATTCTCAAGATTTCTGATGTTGATTCAAAAGAAAGTCACTTGCAATATGATTCAGAAGAGTGACATGAAAGATTAAATAAATCTTCATGAATGCTGAAAGATTTAACTCAATGATCAGAGAATTGTTCTTAAAGACACGCTTGATCTTGAAGAGATCAACATTATGATCATCTAACTTAATAACAAGATAAGCAATGCTGAGATTGCAAGCATTCAGTCAAACTTCATCTTTGACGAAGTATTTAGAACAAAAACGACGAAAAAGATTGACATTGAATTCATAAATGATTTGAGCTATAAGCATCTCATCACGTAAATGCTCAGTTAATTTCTTCATTTTCTTGATGAACTTTTTGACATTGATTAACTTGTTTCAAGCTTGAAATGTAAGATTCTTGAACAAAGATTCAGAAAACTTGAAGTCTAGACATGAGTTTTGACTCAAATTGATCAAGAAGAATGATGCTAAAGTGATTAATAATGATGTATTATTGATGATGAATTCGACTTCAGAAAGTCACTTAGCTCAGTCATTCTGCATGTAGTTGACGAAGACTCAAAGATAATGCTTCATGATAGCATTGACTTTCTCGATTTGATCATCGATTTCAGAGTGATACGTTGTTGATAATTTAATGTTTATCTTCAGCATTTTACACATATGCTTTCAGACATCAAAGATGAATTGTGTGTCTCGATCAGACATGAAGAACTCAAGTAAATCATGATGTTTTCAAACATGAGCATAGAAGCAGTTGATAACTTCTTCAACTTTCATAAAAGTGATGAGAACTAAATTTCTCATTTTGATAAAACAATCAATGAAGACTAAAACATATCTATATGTGATATTCATGAAGATACTGAGCGATAAAGAATCTACATAGTTCATAAAGACATCACATCAACGATGTTCAAAGATTGAAAGAGAACACAATCATTCTTGAGTTCGTTGTTTAAAGAGCTTGAAACATGTACATATGTGACAGTTTTGTATGAAACGTTGAACATACTTATAAATGTTTAATCATCAATAAACTCAACTGATCAGTTCATAACTTTTTGCTCTTTTTGAATGATCATCAACGACACTATCATGAGCGAGCTGAATGATACGAAGACGTAGTTTATCTGAGTTGAGCATGTACTTTCTTTCTTGAAAGTACAGATGATTTTCATGTTTTTCACACTCAATTAAAGAGATTTTGTTGTGATATCGTGCTTCATTGCAAAGTGCTTCAATTATCTGAGCTGCAAATTTATCATTGATTTCAACTTACTTTCACAATGTCTGAGTGAAAGTATCAGCAAAATCTTCATCAAGATTCAGAATGTCTTGATCTAGCTGAGACTTGATGTTTTCAACGTCGAATTCTTCAATTTCTAGATTCATGAAAGTTAAAATTTGCAAGAATGCTGAGATAATTGAGAATAAATGTAACTGAACTGAATTTAAAGCAATGATTTGTGATTAAAGCTTCATGACTTTGATGTTGAAAATGTCAAGAGCGAGATTCTTAACAATATTGAAATCTAAAACATAAGTTTTCAGAATTGTCTGATGTTGATATTAATATTGAGAATTAAATGTATCTTTCTCTTTAAAAAAATCTTCTGAGCGACATGTCAGAGCATTCAACTTATCATTGATCTTGTCGAAATGATAAGCGATGTGATAGTTGAATCTAGACAGAAACTCACTTCAACGAGCTTGATGATGACTTAACTGCTTAATTGACATGAAATACTCAAGGTTTTTATGATTCGTGATCATCTCAACAAAATAAATATAGTCTTCAAGCTCTGATCATCATTTCTCAAAAGTGCAAACAATGATCATAAGTTTTTTATCGTAGATCTCGTAGTTACACTCAACTGAGTTATGCTTCTTCGAAAAGTAAGCGACTGAATGAAGAATCTCATTTTCATCATATTGAGAAAGAATGTCTTTAAACACATAGTTCAAAGCATTGATTTTTATCACAATCTTGTGATCTGAATTATAGTGATGAAGAATAATCTTGAAAGTGAAGATTTTCTTAAGAATGTTGAATGCAATCTGACATTTCTGAAATCAGACAAAGAGTACATCTTTTCTGATGAGACGAGTGAGCGAGATAGTTATTCTACTATAATCATAAATGAATCTTCTATAAAATTTCGCGAAATCTAGAAAACTTTGAACGTCTTTAACGTTGATCAAGATGAATCAATTAACAATGATGTCTATCTTAAAAGAATTCATCTTAATCTCTTCAATGATGATTATTAATTTTAGATATGAAACTTAAGTGACGTGAAACTTGCATTTGATTATATTCATCTGAAGATTTGCTTCTTGCAGCTTTCGCAGAATGAGCTTGACATGAATTTCATGCTTGAGTTCATTGTCGAAATAAATCAAGATGTCATTCAGATAAGCTGTACAAAACTTATTTAAATGTTCATGAAGAGTATTGTTGATGTACTTCTGAAACGAGACAGATTCATTACATAAATCAAAAAGCATGATTAAATACTTGAATAATTCAAACTGAGTGCAAAAGATGATGAAAACTTCATCTTCTTCTTTGATTTGAAGTTGATTGAATGCAGAAATGATATTCAGCTTGATAAAGATTTTAGCTCAACTTAAATGATTCAGCGTTTCTGAGATCAGAGACAGAGAATATTAATTCTTGACTGTGATAGCGTTCAGATCTCGATAGTTCACGCAGAAGTGAAGTTTTTCTTTGAGTTTCTTGACAAATAGAACAGAGATGATCGTTTGAGAGCGACTGACTTAAATGAAATCTTTGCTCAGATTCTCATTTAAATAACGACGAAGTTTTAGAATTTCATCATGACTCATGTCGTACAAAGTGAAGACTGAGAGTTGAGCATCTTCTTTAAAATGTATGACATGATCATGAACTTAATGCAAAGACAAGATATTGACGTTCTTCTTAAAGAAAACATTTAGAAACTTGAAATATTTGAACGATAGAATTGTGACTGAATCAACGTTCTTACTTTGTTAATAGACTTCAAGATCTTCTTGTGTCATGAATGCAGTTAAATGAAATTTCTTTTTCATTTAATGAAGATTCAAACAATGATTCTTATCATACATACTGTCTTGAGAATGAGATGAAAACTGAGCAAGAGTTGAACTGTTCTTTGAATGAATAGTTAAAGTCGTATGACGCAATTTTGACTCATCAGAGTTTAGACTTGAAGACGAGATTGACTCAAGATTCAAGAAAACATCAATTTTCTTTAGAATGATGCTAAACACTTCAATGTCTTTGACATGAACAGCATGATCAAAGCTTCAAGCTTTTAACTTGACTATGTCAAGTTGTATAAAAGATTGATTGAATTGATCTGCTTGAAAAACAACAGAAGTTTTAAAGAGAAAAGAATTTTGACACTTGATTTTTGATGAGTATTCTTTTTGAATGACTTGAAGAATACAACTAGAAGCTTTTTGTTTCAGATGAGAAACAAGACTGAACGAGATTTATTTCTTGTGAATGAGCTGAATATTAGTTGACTTTTCATGAGCGAACGAAAGATTATATTGCTTCTTGTGAGCAAACAAGAAACTGAGTTACTTTTTGCAAGTGAATTGAGAACTGAATTGCTTCTTGTGAGCGAACTGAAAACTGAGTTACTTCTTTCAAGTGAATGAGAAACTAGATTGCTTCTTGCAAGCAAACTGAGTGCTGAATTGCTTCTTGTGAGCAATCTGTAGACTGAATTGCTTCTTGTGAGTGATTCATGAACTGAGTTACTTCTTGTGAGTGAATTAAGAGCGAGACTGAGAGAAAGCTACTTTGTTAACTTTAAATGAGAAATTTTCTTCTTGTTGATTAAAATCATAAATCTTGATGAGAAATGAGCAATAATAATTAAGACAAAAGAAGAAAGATAAAATGAGAATATTGTGCTCAAAATTGACATCAATGACGTGATGATGAAGTCATGATAAACTCATGATGATGAGATATTGACTTAATTCAATGACATAAAAGAATAGTCTTTTGATGTGTTCATCAAGAATCATTGTGATTTCAACAACATGAATAATGTCATTGATTAAAGCAACTTGATCATCAAATTCTCAAAGTCTGCGAAAGTGAATTAATTGATGCAAGAGAAGATGATGTTGTTGCGCGAAGAATTTATTCATAAAGACATAAGCAAAGACTTCACTATCAATCAGAGCGAGAGCGAGAACTTTAAATTGAGCTTGACATAAAATATAGAATACTATCATGTGATTATCTTTGAATGTCGAATTGAATTCAAAGAGTTTCAAGACAGATTTAGCGAAAAACTTTCTATATGATTGAAGTGAGAGTGAAAAGATTGAAACTAATAGACAAGATGATATATATACAGATCTTTGAGCGTGACTTAGTTCAGAGATTAAACCTTTTTCGCGAACAGCAAGACTTCTTCATCTATATTGATAATGTCACTGTCGTAAATGTTCATGATATGCAGAGTGAAGAACTTCTTATTTAAGCATTCTTTAACAATTTTGCTTGAATGTTGCAATTTGCAATAGTAACACAGCTTTCACTTGTTGCAGATTTTCTTGATTTCAAAAATAATCAAAGTCTTGTCTTGAACAAGAGTAATGATGAAGTTTAAATTCATTGACTCATCGAAAAATGAAAGAGAAAGAGATGAAGATACTGTTGAAACAACAGTCACAAAGATGATGATCTTTGAACTCAAAGAGTTACTAATCAACGCAAAGATGCTCTTGACTTTGATGAATGAAACAATGATAAAGATGAAGCAAGATTGATGATGTTTAAGCTGCTGAAGCTCTTCGTTGATGTCAAAGAATGCTTGAACTCATTGATGAAAAATGAATGATCGAGTTTCATCAAGATTTCATCAGAAAAAGACAATGACTTGAATGAAATAATTGACATTACGCTTCAAACAGTCAATCAATGAGAAATCTTTCATCAAAGAACATTCTTTCTTTTGATAAAAGAGATTGTAGTAATTGACAAAGCTATTCATGTCTTGCTTCAGAATTTCACGAAGATATAAATGAGCATCTTCTGTCTTGAAAAAATTGTTGCAGCAATGATGCAACTTGTGTCATCAATCTGCAAAGATGAAAATGATACAAAGATCATTAACTCGATATTGACTCATTAGATTGTGAGTCTTCTTATCTATGATGAATTATGACTCGACATAAACGATCTTGACTCGATGAAAGAAATAATGATCATTGTTCATGTTCATGCGCTGTATCAGACTCTGCTCTCATGCATTTAATCAATCTTTGTTCTTCTCATATTCAGATATGTCAAGAAGCTTCTTGAATCTAGAAGCAATGAAGACAGCGACAGAATTTGCAGAGAGATAAATGATGAAGAAAGATTGATTGTTCAAGATTTGTGTGATGATCTGAGTTATCATCATAAGAGATTGAGAATTCAATTTTATATAAATTGAAGAACTGAAAATGATGAATGAAAATAAAGTAATAACATCATGTTGTCGAACTTGATTTTGAAGCTCTTGCATTGCACGAAAGATTTCAACTGAATTTTCGATCATACTTTGAGTGAACTGTTTGACAGCACACTCATCGTCGATTAAGAGATTGTGAGACAACTTTATTTGAACAAAAGAATAATTAGATGAGATTTCAACATATGAAAACATTGCAGAAAGCGTAAATCTTTCGTAATGTCAGAAACTGAGCTAGATTAAAAATACTATCAATATAGAAGACTGATATTATTATTACTTTGATAGAATTTAAATACAAGACAATACATCAAATAATGTACAAGACGAAAGACAAAGAGTGAAAGAAAAGAATGAGAGCTCAACTTCTATATACATGAATCGAGTAAAATCAAGATCAAACAATAGTTCTATAATTTAAAATTGCAAAGATTCGCGCATACAACTGAGATGATCAAAACAGAATTGCTGAAACTAGATTAAAATGACGTTGACTAGATTGATGACTTGATTCATTGAACTGCAAAACAGATTCAATGAATTGAGATTATTTAAGACATTGATGATTTATGTTCTAAATTGTTACGAGTCTAGTGTCAGGACCGTGCCTAGATGATACAACCAATGGAGGTCAGGGTTGATAGTGCTTGATCTTTAGAGGTAGCTATAACTGAATATTAAGAATACAGAAGAAGGTTGGTACAAAAGCTTCTATTTA
>JAABUO010000168.1_pt1 | contig 173983 bp, 149 predicted proteins | sample 5559291 | NCBI WGS metagenome assembly JAABUO01 (sample SAMN10711878, study PRJNA513372) | rock metagenome | isolation source: Antarctica rocks | place: Antarctica: Victoria Land, Finger Mt sud
CGGCCTTCGTGCGTCCCTTTGGCTCGAAAGCACACGAAAGTCTCGAAGATTCGAGACAAATCGCCGTGCGAGAGCCTCCAAACCAAGGCGGCGTGCGCCAGTTCCGCAGATTTTCACAGGCCTGCTAAGGGATCGTGCCGGCAAGATCGATGCTAAACACGCGAAGAGGATGAGCGCAGACTTCACGTTATGATCTCCGGGAACATCAGTGACGGTGACCACACTGCCGTCTGCATGCCCGGGTAGAGACCTGCCAACGACAGGTGGGTGCGGCCCGGGCGCCGGGGAGTCGGACATTGCCTCCTCACAACCGTCGTATCCGGAGCTGATGCTCCCTTGGTATCTACGTTGGTCCTACACCTAAGCAAGTACGCGCACGAGCGCAGTCACCGTCTGAACCGTATTATCCCATCCCGGTCAAGACTTGACACGCGGGCCGAAAACGGTCGTGCATGCTGCGAATCGCGGGGAAGCGCGCGCTTTGTGCGAAACATCGGCGCGTGCAGCTCGCACTTTCCGAACTTGCGCTCCCTCTGGTCCACACGTTTACGATTTCACGCGGTTCAGAGGCAGAGGCGCGCTCGCTCGTCGGCCGTTTGCACTGGAACGGACGCGAAGGGCTCGGGGAATGCGCGCCGTCGTCGCGCTACGCCGAAAGCGTCGAAAGCGTGCGGGCATATCTCGACACGCATCCGCTTCGCGGCGAAGATCCGTACGCTCTGGAAGCACTGCTGGCCGATGTACCGCCGGGGCCGCGTTGCCTGCTCGACGTCGCACTCCACGACGTGATCGGTAAGGACCTCGACCGTCCACTGTGGCGATTGCTCGGACTCGATCCGGCGCGCACGCCGACGACTTCCTTTACGATCGGCATCGATGCGCCCGAAGTCATGCTCGCAAAACTTGATGAGATTCGCGACCATCCCGTGATCAAAGTGAAGTTGGGGTTTCCCGGTGACATCGAGGTGCTGGAGGCGATCCGGGCGCGTTACACCGGCACCTTGCGCGTCGATGCAAACGAAGGCTGGACGCCCGAAGAAACGGTCGAAAAGCTCGCCCAACTCGCCAAGGCCGAGGTCGAGTTTTGCGAACAGCCGATCCCCGCCGGAACGCCGCAGCGGCTACGCTGGATCCGCGAGCGTTCGCGCGTGCCGCTCGTCACCGATGAAGACTCACGCGACGCTAGCGACCTTTTCCCGCTCGCGGGATGCGTCGACGGGATCAACATCAAGCTAGTGAAGTGCGGCGGCATACGCGCCGCACTTGCGATGATCCATACGGCGCGTGCGCTCGGACTGCGCATCATGCTCGGCTGTATGGTCGAGAGCGCGATCCTTACGACGGCCGCAGCTCACCTTTCCCCGCTGGTCGACTGGGCCGATCTCGACGGACCGTTCCTGACCGCGCGCGACCCCTTCGAAGGGGTGTCGTACGACTGCGGCAAGCTCGTCCTGCCGGACGGGCCGGGTCTTGGGGTCGTCGAGCGCGCAACCGCCGCGGCATGAGGGCGACGCCGGCGCCGGGCCCGCGAACTTTGCGTCGCTACGCAATTCTTGCGCCCGGGCGCTTCGCCTCACGTAGCGCGAAGACTGCCCACGGCGTCATTGCCTACGCGCGCGATCGAACCGTCGCGGTGATCGACCCGACGCGCGCGGGCGAGTGCGTCTGCGACGCCGTACCTTACTTGCGCAGCGATGCGCCGATCGTCGCCGATCTCGGCGAAGCGCTACGTTACGATCCGACCGCCCTTCTCATCGGTGTCGCGCCCGCCGGAGGCGCGCTGCCTAGTTCGTGGCGCGCATCGATCCTGCAAGCGCTCGACGCGGGCCTCGAAGTCGTCAGCGGTTTGCATGAGGTTCTCGCCGACGATAGGGAGTTCGCGGCGGCCGCGCGCTCCGCCGGCGGCTCGATCTGGGACGTCCGCGTCCCGCCGTCGCCCCGCTTGTTCACTGGTAAAGCAAACGACTGCAAGGCCTGCGTGGCGCTGTTCGTGGGCAGCGATTGCGCCGTCGGAAAAATGACGGCCGCCCTCGAGTTGACCGCTGCGGCCTGCGCCTGCGGGGCCCGTGCCGAATTCGTCGCGACGGGGCAAACCGGAATCATGATCGCGGGCCGCGGCATCGCGATCGACCGTGTCATCGCCGATTTTGCGAGCGGCGCGGTCGAACAACTCGTCCTCGAAAGCGCGGCCGACGCCGAAATACTCTTCGTCGAAGGTCAGGGCGGCATCAATCATCCGGCGTACGCGGCAGTCACGCTTGCGCTTCTGTACGGCTGTGCACCCGATGCCCTGATCCTCGTGCACCTTGCGACACGCGAGCGCATCGAGGATTTCCGTACGCCGCTGCTCTCGTTGCCGCGCTTGATCGAGGTGTACGAAGGACTCTGCGCGACCGTTAAACCGGCCAGGGTTTGCGGCATCGCACTCAACACGCATGGCCTCGATGATGCTCGCGCCCACGCCGCCATCGACGACGCGCGCACGCAGACCGGCTTGCCGTGCGACGACGTCGTGCGTTTCGGCCCCGACGCCTTTTATGATGCGATCGCGCCGGCGCTGATGCAGAAGACGCTCGCGCGCGCATGATACGTTTCGGCCTTTTGCGCCGCGCCGCAATGCTTACCGTCGCAGCAGCGCTGCTGACGGCGTGCACGCGTGTCGGTAGCAACGGCGTAGGCACAGGCACGCGCCATCCGTGGACCGTTCCGGGCCACGTGCGCCTCGGCAGCCCCGACGAACCCGACAACCTCAACCCGATGTTCGCGCACACGTCGGCGACCGATGACGTCGATGCGTTCATTTTCGCGCCTGTTTTCCGCTACGATCCCAAGGGCAATCTCGTCCCCGAACTGGCAACCGAAATACCGACCTACGCGAACGGCGGTATTTCGCGTGATTCCAAGACGATCGTTCTCCATTTCCGTCATGGCGTCCGGTGGTCCGATGGCGTGCCGCTGACGGCGCGCGATCTGCGCTTCACCTGGCGCGCCGTCATGGATAAGCGCAACAACACGAAGGCGACCTTCGGTTGGGACGACATCACCGCGATCGACGTGCCGCGCGACGACACGGCGGTCATCCACCTCGCCCGGCCCGATGCCGACGTTCTGGGCAGCTTCGGCGGCGGCGGCGGCGGGGCATACCCGCCACTGCCCGAGCACCTGCTCGGCAAACTCCCCGATCTCAACCACGCGGCGTTCAACGCGCATCCGATCTCGAGCGGGCCATGGCTGCTCACCGCATGGAATCACGGCGCATCACTCATCTTCGCGCCGAATCTGCGCTATTGGCGCGGGCCGCCCAAGCTGCGCGGGCTCGAATACGACATCGTGCCCAATCCCGACACGCTCGTTACCGAGCTGCGCACGCACGAGCTGGACCTCGTCGACAGCATTCCCGAAGAACAGGTCGCACAGCTTCAAGGCGCCCGCGGCCTCCACGTGACGAAAAACCTCAGCGCGAACTGGCGACGGCTTCTCATGAATTGCGCGAAACCGACGCTCTCCGACGTCCGGGTGCGCCGCGCGATCGCCGAAGCGGTCGACTGGGAACGCATCGACCGCACCGTCTATCATGGCCTCAACGTTCGCGCACACAGTGACATCGTGCCGGACTCGTGGGCGGCGCCCCACGTACCGCTGTATCCATACGATCCCGCCGCGGCCCGCGCCCTGCTCGACGCAGCCGGTTGGCATGCACACGGAAACGGGATTCGGCATAGGCGCGGCCTCCCGCTCGAGCTGACGATCTCGGCCACGAACAAGCCCGGCAACGCCGATGCCGAAGTCCAAATGCAGCAAGACCTGCACTCGATCGGCATCGGGCTGTCGATCAAAAACTATCCGGCAAGCCTCATGTTCGCTCAAGATGGTCCGCTGTACACCGGGCGCTTCGATATCGAGTGGTCCATCGACACCAACGGACCCGATCCCGACAATGAGGGGAATTGGAGCGCCGACTTCATACCGCCGCACGGGGCCAATACGAGTTTTCTGCGCGACCCCGTCATCACGCGGACATCCGATGCCGCAATTCGCACGTTCGATCGCGCGAAACGTAAGGCACTGTATCAAATCGAAGAAACGCGGATCCACGAACTCGTGCCCGCCGTCTTTCTGTATTGGGAGACCGCCGTAGCCGCCTACAACGACGATCTGCACGGTTACCGGCCGGCCGAATACATCACCAACAACTGGAACTCGTGGGAATGGTCCATTTGATAGCGCCTCCGCTTCGCTACGGCGCGAAGGAAGGTTGGAAGCCCGTTTCGCCGGAGCAAGCTCCGGCGAGTCGGTGCTAACGTTGGTCCGGCCAGAGGCCGGTCAAGAAGTCCTTGTTCCGATCGGGCCGACCCGGGAAGCCATCGTCTCGTGGAATACGCGCGAACTCGAGGGTGACGTCGAACTGCGGGTCAATGCCGGCGACGGGCGTACGTCGGCGTGGCTGCCGTACGTGCACTTTAAGGCGCAAGCGCGCGGTTCGCTCGAGGGCAAGGACACCTTCGTGCGCATCGACACCGACGTTGTTCGGAGCGACGTCGATTTAGTGACGATCGGGGTGCGTTCGGGCGGACCCCTCGACGCGCTCTTCGTCAGCACACCGGACTACGGTGCGCCTTCGCCGATCGTGGCGCTACCCGCGGTGGCGCTGGAAGTGCCGCCGTACTCGCAGTACGACCCGAAGCATCCGGGCGAACGGGGATGGTGCGCGCCGACGGCGCTCACCATGCTGCTCGCGTATCGTGACTATCCTCTCGACGTGCCGGTCGTTGCGCGCGAGGTTTTCGATGGTCGCTACGGCGGGACCGGGAATTGGACGTTCAACGTCGCCTTCGCCGCCACGCTCGGTTTTCGAGCGGCGGTCGTGCACCTGCGCGATCTCGCGCACGCGCACGCGTTTCTAGCCGACGACATCCCGCTTGCGCTCTCGCTCGCATGGCGCGGCGGACTCCCGGGTGCACCCGTAGCGCACAGCGAGGGTCATCTCGTCGTGCTGCGCGGCATCGATGAGAACGGCGACGCCCTCGTGAACGACCCGGCCGCCCCCGGCGTGGTCACGACCTATCCACGCGCGGCCTTCGAGAGGGCGTGGATATCGCACGGCGGCATCGCGTTGGCGGTCGTTCCCGCGCCGCTCGAGGGCTCGTTGATACGACTTGCCAACGCGTGACGCGCCGCTCCACGCAACCGGTACAGCGCCTAACCGACGATGCCGCCGCACGCGCGGGCGAACCGGCCGATGCACCCTTGCACATTATCCTCGTCGAGCCCCAGATTGCGCCCAACACGGGGAACGTTGCGCGCTTGTGCGCGGCAACCGGCTGCCGGCTACACCTCGTCGAACCGCTCGGCTTCTCGATCGACGATCGCCGGCTCAAGCGTGCGGGACTCGACTACTGGGACGCACTCGACGTCGTGCTGCATCGCTCGCTCGATGCTTTTTCGCAGGTGTGGAGCACGCCGCTGTGGCTCTTCTCGACGCGCGCGACGGGCTCGTACCTCGAAGCATCGTACGCGCGCGGCGACGGGCTCGTCTTCGGCAAAGAAACCGCGGGCTTACCGCAGCAGTTGCTCGACGCGACGCCGAATCGAACGCTCCGCATTCCGATGCGCGCCGGTGCCGTGCGCAGCCTCAATCTCTCCACCTGCGTCGGAATCGCAACGTATGCCGCCCTCGCAAGACTCGGTTTCCCCGGACTCGCTTGAGCGCGCCTTCGCAGCGCGCGCTGCAAAGGTCGTCGCCTGCGAACGTTGTCCCGAGTTGCGAGCGTACTGTGCGCGCGTCGCGCAGGAGAAGAAGCGCGAACATCGCGACGCCGACTATTGGGGTCGCCCCGTACCGGCCTTCGGGGACCCGCGCGCGCGCGTGCTGCTGGTCGGGCTTGCCCCAGGAGCGCACGGCTCCAATCGAACCGGACGTCCCTTCACCGGAGACGCTTCGGGCGAATGGCTGTACCGCGCGCTCTACCGCGCCGGTTTCGCAAACCAGCCGACTGCCCGCGACCGCTTCGACGGCCTGACGCTCCAGGACACGCTGATCACGGCAGCGCTACGCTGCGCGCCGCCCAAAAACAAGCCGACACCCGGGCAACTGGTTCGCTGTTTTCCGTACCTGGTAGAGGAAGTCACGTCGCTCGATGCACTGCGCGTCGTCGTCGGATTAGGAGCGATCGGATGGCGCGCGGCGGCGGCGGCGCTGCGTGCCGCCGGATACATCTTCGAAGTGCGTCCGAACTTCGCGCACGGAGCTGAAGCAGTCGCGCGTGCGCGGCGGCCTTGCGCAATCACGCTGCTTGCGTCCTATCATCCCAGCCGGCAAAACACCAACACCGGCGTTCTGAGCGAAACGATGCTCGATGCGATTTTCACCCGGGCGGCCGAGCTGTCCCGGGAATCGCCTGCCTGAAGGGTAGCCAAGCTCGGTTTCAACGGCGGCTACGGCACGATAAGCAGTCACCAAACAATCGGCATACACCGTCGCCATCCGGCGCTAGAGGAGTCTAACAGTCTACATGTTTTTCCATAATAAGAAGTTACAGTATACCGTGCATATCGACGCGCCGAATCCCGCATTCGCGAAGATGTGTCTCGAACAGTTCGGCGGCCCACAAGGTGAACTCGCGGCAGCGATGCGCTATTTCACGCAAGCTTGGGCAGAAAGCGATGTGCCGCGACGCGACATGCTGCTCGACATCGCAACCGAAGAGCTTTCGCATCTCGAAATGATGTCGCAAGTCATCGGCGGCCTGCTCAAGGGCTCGAAGGGCGCCATGATCGACGAACTCGAGGGCGGCTACCTCGGCGACTTCCTCGAGGGCAAAGGCGGCGAGTATGAGAAGGCCGCTTGGAATTCCGGCACACTGCTCCTGGCCGGCGGCGGCGGTGCGCGCTTGACCGACTCGATGGGAGCTCCCTGGACGTCTGCGTACATCGACACGATCGGGCACCCACTGTGCGACCTCCGTTCGGACATCGCTGCCGAGGCGCGTGCGAAAGCCCTCTACGACCGCCTGCTCAAACTCTGTCCCGATGCCGGCGCCAAAGATGCGCTGACGTTCTTGATGACGCGCGAGGTCGCGCACCAGAAGATGTTCGAGTCGGCCCTGGCGGCCATTCCGAACAACTTCCCGTCGAGCAATTATCCGGCCGACGAGCGCTTCACGCACGCGTACTTCAATGAATCGGTCGATGGACCGGCCTCAGACAAAGGCTTCGACATGGTCAATGCGCAGGGACTTTGGGAATTTCAAAAGTCCGAGGCCAAAGCCGGCGGCAACGAACCCGATCTACCGGATGCAAAGCCTTCGGTTGCAAGTTCGATGATCCAGCAGCGGATCGACGAGGCGTTACGCCAGACCAGTCGCGTCTCGCAAGGCGAGATCGACGGCAAAAAGCCCGCGACCGCGGCCAAGAGCAAGTAACAACAGCGGCTACACTGCCGGCGCAAGGTCGGTCGCGCGTTGCGCGGCCGCCCTTGCGTTCTATGTTCCCGCTCCGCCGGCGCCCACATGGTACACGTACTTGACAATGAAGCGCTGCAAGGTCGTGTACGAAGCGGGGCTGCCGTACTCCACGTAGAGCTGATTTTGATTACGGAAGCGCTGGTGGTATGAGACCGCGAGATCTTCGCCCGGTAAGGCGAAGCCGCCGGTCCCGCTGATCTCGCGTAAGCTCAGCGCGAATTGACCGTCACTGCCGAGCGCGTGCGTCAGCGTCAGGCGGCGCAGCCATTGCGAATCGCTCGATCCTGCAAATGCGTGCTCGAGCGTGCCGCCGTATTCGACCGTCACGCTGTAGCCGCCGTGAAGGGTTCGCGTGGTCGAGAGGTCCAGCTGCTGCGTGTAGGCCGAGGAAAAGCCGTTGACGGCGGTCTCGCACGGTAACGGTTGACTCGGGACGTTCGAGCACGCGACGGCGAACGGGCCGAACGAGTAATTGAAGTCGGTCGGCGAAGGAGTTCCGTCGCGGTAACCGATGCCGATGTTGCGCGCATTGAACGCGACGTATTGCGTTCCGGTGTACTGCGGAAACGCTTGCCCGTAGGTTCGCAACTCGCTCACGCTGTTGCCCAGCTGAAAGGACAGAAGATTCTTGAGCGTGAGAGAATTAAAACTGAAAGCATCGGCTTCATGTGCGGCGCCGCTGCGATCGATCAGCCGATCCGCGGCGAGGCCGATGGAGTACGACTTGATGAGTCCGCGTTCCGTACCGACGCCGTTGTAGAATGTAAAGAGGCTCGGACCGCGCACATCGTTGATGCTCGTATATCCGTCGGCGGGCGCAAACTCCGGTCCCGTATCTTCGTAGAAGCCGCCCGTCCTGAACCGCCCGTGGCTCGTGACTTCACCGGCATACAAAGAACGCCCGTAGCGCGGGTCGCTCACGAGTGAGCCGGTCTCCTGCTCGTAGCTCACGATCGGTTGGAAGCCCGAACGCAAGTTCTGATAGAAGCCTCCGATGCCGAGCGTATTGTCCCTGATGCCCGGATGATGGGCAGCGACTCCTTGCGCAAAGACGCCTAGCGATCCATCGGGGTTCTGCAAACCGTATCCGAAGGCTTGATCGTTATAACCGTCGCCCTTCGCGTCGAGCACGCCGATCAAATTGTTGCCGGCCGTGCCTTCGACTTTGAAGCCGTCATCGAGAATACCGAGCGCCGGCGAGTAGAACATCGTGTTCGGCGGTCCGGTCAGGCCGATCCCGGGCAACGCGGAGATGAACGACGCACCTTGCGCATAAAACGGCCGGTACTCTTGATAGTGGCGCGCGAACTCCTGCGGAGCGATCGTCGTCTGATCGGTTTCGACGTTCGAAAAGTCAGGGCCAAGCGCGCCGACGAACGCGAGCGTTCGCGTGAAGGGGACGGTCGCATCGAGCCCGGCGAATCGTGCGGTCTGTGTCGTGAAGTTGACGGGCGTCGTCTCGAAGACTCTTCGATCCGCTCCGCCGCTGCCGAGCGCATAGAGGTCGGCGTACGGGGGGGGCGCCTTCGCGACGCCGAGTAATCGGATGTCGTCGAGGATCGGCCAGCGCGTCGCGTCACAATAGATCGTCGCTCCCTGATTGTTGTTGCCGCAATACGAGTTCGAGGCCGCGTCGTACGCCCAGGTCAAGAGATCGCCCGTCGCTGCGATGCGACGGGTGAAGTTGAATCGCCAACTCTGCACCTTTCCGCTAGCGACGCGCATGTCCGCAAGCGGAATGGTCATCATGACGCTGTACCCGTGCGCCGTCGTCTTGGGCACGGTGCTCCAGGGGGGCTGGTAGCGCGCCGACTCCGAGGAGTACTCGTAGCGAACACCACGCGGCGTCGCCGTGAACGCGTAGGTGCGCGAATTGTTGCCGCTCGTGTCGATGGCGATCGTTACTTCGTCGTCGAGCCCATAGCCGACATCGTTGACGTTCTGCGTTGCGGTGAGCGGTACGCCGGCCTGATCGCAAATGAACAGCGCGTACAGGTTCTTGTCATCGTAGAGCAGCAGCGCGGTCGTCGCGAGCCGAGCCGGTGCGTAGGTCGTGAAGTCGACGAAATTTGCCGCGCGCACGGCGTTCTGCCAGACCGCCGGCGCAAATGCCGCGTCTTGCGGTGGCGGCGTTGCCGTTTTAACCGCGTGGACGCGTTCGCCCGGCATGACGGACGCGAACGTGCCCACAGGAAGCGCAAAGAGCATAGCCGCGTAAAGCGCCGCGAGCGAGGTGCGTTTCACGTTCGCTCTACGGGGCTCACGGTATCATTGTTTCGCGCTTCCTCCTACGCTGCACCGGCCGGATCAAGGTCACGGGGAAGCGGATCGAGGCTCCCTGCCGGGCCCGCGGCGTAGCCCGAGCTCATGCAGAACCGCGGCGGGAACCGCCGACGGCGCATCCATCATCACATCACGGGCCGCTTGATTCTTGGGGAAGGCGATGACGTCGCGGATCGACGTCTCGCCGCACGCGAGCATTGCGAGCCGATCGATGCCCCATGCCATGCCGCCGTGCGGCGGCGCGCCGAACCGCAGCGCCTCCATGAAGAAGCCGAAGCGCGCGTCGATCTGCGCCTCGGTGTGTCCGAGAATCTCGAAAATCTTTTTCTGCAGCGCAACGTCGTGGATACGAATCGAACCGCTGCCCAATTCAAAACCGTTGAGCACGAGATCGTAGTGCTGTGCGCGCACCGCGAGCGGATCGCTATCGATCAGCGCTTCTTGGCCCGGCGCCGGGGCGGTAAACGGGTGGTGCGTAAAGACGATTGCGCCGGAATCGGGATCGCGTTCGAAGAGCGGGAAGCCGACGACCCAGCAGAACGCGAAGGCCGCGGGATCGCGCAATCCGAGGCGCTCACCGACGTGCAAACGCAACCGGCCCGCAATGTCGCCTGTGAGCGCGCGCGGACCGGCCACGAGCAGCAATGCATCGCCGTCCTGCGCTTCCGTGAGTTCGCGCAGCGCACCGACCGTCGTATCGTCGAGCAATTTCGCAATCGACGACTTCCAGGCCGACGCCTTGAACGACACCCACACGAGGCCGCCCGCGCCGAAACTCTTGGCGACTTCCGTAAGGGCATCGAAGTCACGGCGCGACAATGCCGCGCCGCCGGGATACCGCACCGCCACGATCCGGCTACGTTCGCTGCGCGTATGTTCGGCCAGAAACGCAATCGACGTTCCCGAAAACGCCGCGGCCACGTCGACGAGCGGCAGCGCGAAGCGCAGGTCGGGCTTGTCGCTGCCGTAGTCGCGCAGCGCCTCGGCGTGCGTCAAACGCGGCAGTGGGCGACCCAGTTCGACACCGAGCGCCCGGCGCCACACGGAGGCGATGCAGTCTTCCATCAGCGCGGTTACGTCGTCTTCGCTCGCGAACGACAGCTCGACGTCGAGCTGGGTGAACTCGGGTTGACGGTCGGCGCGCGAATCTTCGTCTCGAAAGCAGCGCGCGATCTGCATGTAGCGGCCGATGCCGCCGATCATCAAAATCTGTTTGAGCATCTGCGGCGACTGGGGCAGCGCGTAAAAGTCGCCGGGATGGAGGCGGCTTGGAACCAAGTATTCGCGCGCGCCTTCGGGCGTCGATTTTATCAAGCACGGCGTTTCGATCTCGAGGAAGTCGCGCTCGTCGAAGAAGTCGCGCATCGCCTTGATGAGTTTGTGGCGGATCGTAAGGTTGCGTTGCAGACGGGGGCGGCGTAGATCGAGATAGCGATACTGCAGACGCAACGCTTCGTCGACGTCGGCGTCCACGTTGACCGGAAACGGCGGCGTTTCGGAACGGGCGAGCACGACGGAATCCTCGGCCGCGAGTTCGACTTCACCCGTTGCGAGCCTCGGATTCTCGGTCCCCGGCGGCCGTACGCGAACGGTTCCCGTCACCGCGATTACGTCTTCACTGCGCAGCGACTGCGCGATATCGAACGCATGCGCGAGCGCAGGATCGAAAACGATCTGCGTGATGCCGTCACGGTCACGGATGTCGATGAAAGCGAGGCCGCCGTGATCGCGCCGGCGGTGTACCCAGCCGCGCAACGCAACCTCGGAACCGACGTGATCCGTACGGAGGGCACCGCACGAGAGGCGAACGGGCTCAGCCACGTTCGCCTCCGAGCGCTGCGCTGACGCCGTTCAAGTAGTAGTACTGCAAGACCAGTTCGCGCACGAACCCGCGCTTACGCGCAGCGACGACTTCGAGCCTGCGGACAAGCGCCGGGGCGCGTCGCAACAGCGCGTGTATTCCGAGCGACAGCGGCGTCATCCCCAGGCGCGCGCGCACGCCGAAGCGCGGATGCTTGCGATAGAAGCGCACGGTGGAGCCGCCCGCGAGCGACATTTTGGATTTCTGTTCATCGTAGGGAACGGGGTGCCAGTGGTAGTTGACGGCACGCGATTCATAGACCAGCGCGACGGCGGCGTGCTGTAAGCGGTAACCTAGTTCGAGGTCTTCGTGTCCGTAACCGGTGAAAGTTTCATCGAAGCATCCGACCCGCTCCAAGTCGCGCTTACGCACCGAAGCGTTGCCGGTCAAAAAATAAAGCCATGACAGTCGCTTGCGTGAGGGCGGATGTAGCGGACGGCGTTCGCTTGGACGGTCGCGCAAACGCTCGTAGTCCGCGTACGATGCGACCTGCAGCTCCATGCCGACGACCGCGATGTTCGCACGTTCGCGGTGACGTTGAAGGTGCCGTGACAGCAGGTCGGCCTCGGCGATGATATCGGCGTCCGTGAACAGGACGATGGCGCCGCGGGCGGCGGCGATGCCGGCGTTGCGCGCCGCCGCGCGGCCGCCGTACGCGCCCGGCAGGTGGTGCACGCGCGCACCGGCTCGCGCCACTGCTGCAAGATAGTTGGCCGTCCCATCATTGGAATTCGAATCGGCCACACATATTTCGTACCGCTCGGCGGCCACGTCTTGGCGCAGCAGCGACGGAATCACCTCGCGCAAGGTGTCGAGGCGGTTGTACGTCGGGATGACGACGGTCAGCTCGGGGTCGCTCAACGCTGATCCTTTATCGCCGGCCCCACGGGATGTGCCGACTCGTCCAAGAGCTCACCGATCGCCGCCACGATCGACGCGCGCGAGACCGCTAGCTCCGCCGGCGCATCGCTAGCCGGTTTTCGCAGACACACCGACGGCACGCGATAGGGCGACCACTCTTGCGAGCTGAGGTGAAAGTAACGGTGTTCGAAGAGAACGACCGTCGGCCTGCGCACGGCGCTTGCCACGTGCGTGGCGCCGGTGTCGACCGTCAACACGAGTCGGCTCTTTTCGAAGACGGCAGCCCAACGTGCAAATGCGAGACCGCCCGCCAGCGCGTCGGCGAGACCTCGTTCTTGGAGTTCTAAAGCGTGTGCGTGCGCATCGTCGCCGTACGTTACGACGATCGGGCAGCCGAAGCTGCGCAGTTGCCCCAAGAGTTGCCGCACGCTTGCGAACGTACTTCCGTCGCGAAACCAGCGCGCCGCCAGATGCACGGCGATACCGTTCGCCGGTACCCCGGCGACGGCGGCACGATCTTCGTCGCCGATCGGAAGCACGAGTTCACGCGAGAACTGCGTTCCGCCGGCGAGGCGCACCAGGTCGACGACCTGATCGACTTCATGCCGCACGGGCCGCGAGGGATCGCGTTCCGAGAGTTCGGGATCGGCCTCCGATACGCCGAGCTTGGAGAGGTACAAACGCGCGCTCATGCGGGCGAGGCGGCGGCGCACGTACGTGTAGCCGACGCGCACGGGCGCTCGCGTCGCGCCGACGAGCATGAAGTCGGCGGCCCGCGGAGCAAGCGCAATTGCCACGTCGCAACGGCCGCGGAAGCGGCGTCCGACCTGCGCGGGAGGCTCGTCCGCGGCGACGACGGCATCGACGTCGCGGTTGCGCCGCACGACGACCGCGTTGTAGCGGCTGCACACGATGGTCACCCGAGCGCTCGGCCACGAGCGGCGAACCGACGCGATTGCGGGGGTCGAGAGGACCAAGTCTCCGACCCGATCCAGACGCGTCAGCACGATGTTCACCGGCGCCGAGCCGCCTCGAGTTCGCGAAAATAGGCCACACGTTCGAGCGCTCGCGCGGCGCGCAACTGTGCGCCGTCGAGCGTGCGATCGGGCTCCGCCGCTCCCACCCGCTGCTCCAAGCGTTCGGTCGCACCCAGTGCGCGCAGCGCGCCATGAAGTGCGCGCTGCAGGGGCTCCTCGCCCGTCGCCAAGCGCACGCGCCACGTCGGATGCATCCGGCGCAGTTGCACGGCCGTTCGCGCCTGTGCGCGTGCCCGGCGCAACATACCGGCGACGTCGCCGCTGCGCGGGCGGGGTTTATAATGAAAGGCAACGGCGTAGCGGTTGAAGACCGCACGCACGCCCGCGGCGCGCAAGCGCAAGCCGAGCTCGATGTCTTCCCAGCCGTATTCGCGGAACGCTTCGGTGAAGTTTCCGACGCGCTCCAACGTCGCAAGCGGCACCGACACGTTAGACGTCCAGAAAAAGTTTCCCGAGTAGTTGGCGAGGGTCCACGTCGGCGTCGGCAAGCGCTCGAAAGTTTGCGTGTTGATGACGGCGCCGCGCACGATGGCATTCGGTGTGCGCCGGTGCGAGCTCAGGTGCGCCGCCACGAAAGTCGGGGTCGGCAAGACGTCGTCGTCGATGAAGATGATCCGCTCGCCGCGAGCCCGCGCGATGCCGGCGTTACGCGCGCGCGCGAGGCCGGCGTTGGATTGCGTAACTACGGTGAAAGTGCAACCCGCTTGCTGCCGAGCGCTTTCAATTACACGCGGCGTTTCGTCCGATGAACCATCATCGACGAGCACGACCTCATATGCGTCGCGCGAGATCGTCTGTTCGAAACATGCGTCAAGAACGCGGCCGAGCAACTGCGCCCGGTTGTAGGTGCAGAGTTGGATCGTCGCGCGCGGCGGCATCAGTCGGCCGGTGCTTGCACGCCGCTGATCGACGCCGCCGTTACGGGCGGGCGGATCCGGTGTGCACGCTCGCGCGCGAGCAAATCGGCCAGTGCTGCCGAAATCTGCGATACGTCGAGCGCTTCGACGCAGGCGAAGTTCGGACAGGTCTCCTTGCGGTGCGAAGGTGGACACGGATACGTCCCGCTCACCACCGCCGTGCGCGCGCCAAGCGGTGCCCAACGCAGCGGCTCGTCGGACCGCAACGCGAAGAGCCCGAGCGTCGGCGCGCCGACGGCAGCGGCGACGTGCATCGGACCCGAGTCCATTGCGACCACCGCGTGAGCGCCGGCCGCGAGCGCGGCGAACTCGCGCAGCGTGGTGCGCCCCGCTAGCGACACGGCACCACCCAATTCCGCGACGCGCTCCGCGATTGCGCGGTCCGTTGCGCCGCCCGTCACAACGACCGCCCCAGCGGACGAGCGTCTGAGTTCGCGCGCGAGCCTTCCGAGCGTCTGCACGGGCCAACGTTTGCGTGCGGCCGAGATGCCGCGCGTCGGGTGCAGCACCACGTAGGGCCGCGCGATGCCGGCCGCCACGAGCGTCCGCTCAAGCGAAGCGCGCGCAGCGTCGTCGACCGTGAAGACGGGCGTCGCATCGGCGACGTCGCAACCCAGCGCGCGCGCGAAGTCAAGCAGAATCTGCGTCCAATGCGTCGTGCGATCGCCGCCTTCGCTGCGCACGACGATCCGCCGCGTGAAGAGACGCGAGTAAAGACGCCCTGCTTGACCGACGCGCACCGGAATACGTGCGAGAAACGGCAGGGCGGCGCTACGCGGGGAGGCCCACGTCACCACCGCCGCGTCGAAGCGACGCGCCGCTGCACGCGCAACATCGTACAAGACCGAACCCGACATCGTCCACACCTCCGCGAGGTCGGGATCGTGCGCGAGCACGTCGGCATGCGCGGGCGCCGTTAAGGCGACGACCTCACCGTATCGTGCGCGCAGCGCGCGCATGACGGGCGTCGCGAGGAGGACATCGCCGATGCCGCCGCCCGTGCATACAACCAGTGCACTCATTCGACCGCCGCACGCGGGCGCGGCAGCAGCGAACGCACGTCGGCCGCGAGCCGGTCCGCGAGCGCATCGGGGTCGCGCGTCGGATCGAGAACGCGCGCGCGAAAGGACGCGGCCCAGGGCCGCCACCGGCCGATGTCGCGCGCCGTGGCGCGATGCGGCACGAAGCAATCGACGCACGGGACGCCGGTGAAGCCCGCCACGTGGGCCGCGCCGCTATCGGGCGTGACGATGGCACGCGCGCCTGCGATGCGGGCCTTCCAGGCAGGCGGGTCGAGGTTCGACTCGCCTACCACACCGGCGGCGCCGGCGACATACTCCACGAGCGCGGGATCATCGCCGAGTGCCAGAACGCGCAGCTCGTGATGCGCGAGCTCGCGCGCGAGCGCTGCATACGTCGCGGCACCGAGCCCGAACGGCGCATGTTTGCGCGAGACCTGCAGCACGACGTAGCCGTGCGGCTGGGCCGGTGCGTCGAGGATAACCCGGCGTAACCGCGCGACGTCACGCGTCGGCTCCCTTTCCGAGTGCAAACCGGAACCCAAAGCGAAGAGAATCGACGCTTCGTGTCCGCGGGCACGCTCCGCCGACGCCTCGCGCAGCAGCGCCCGCGTCAATAAGGTACGCACCTGCACGCTTTTGAGCGGTTTCTCCCAACCGTTGGTGAAGCCGACGCGGGTCGCGATCGCGGCATCGCGCGCAAACGTATAGGCATCGATTTCTTCCGACGCGATCAGCGCGATGTCGTACCCCACCGCTCGAACCTCGGCGAGCGCCGTACGGCGAGTGCAGGGCGTCGAGCCGTGCGCCGGCCACGGAATGCGTTCGAGCACGTGCACGTGCGTCAACGTATGGCGCGCAAAAATGCGTGCATTACCCGTGCCGAGCACCGCGCCGAGCGTATGCCCGGCCTCGCGCAGCGCTGCGACGAGCGGTGCGCACGCGAGCGCATCTCCGATGCCGTCATTACGCACGAGCAAAATCTTCATGCCGCCGTGTTACGCAAGGCACGGCGTAACGTGCTCGTATACGAGCCGTCGAGGTACTGCGCGCGCGCCAGCGCCCGGAGGGCTTTGGGCAAACGCTGACTCAGCGCCGCGGCCCGATACGCCGCAAGCGACCACGCCGGCGCAAGGATCGTCGAGCGCAGCATGTTCGGACCGTATGCGCCCGTTGCGAGCTTCGTTCGAAAGTTACGCTCCTTGCGCAAGAGACGGGCCGCCATGCAGGCCCGTTCGACCGTTTTTGCGTGGACGACCTCGAGCGTCTCGCTGTGCGGCGGTTTGACGTGCCGCAGATAGGCCGCCCATGCGAAGACGCGACGCACGCCGGCGCGCCGCAAACGCAACCCGAGTTCGGTATCTTCCCAACCGTAGAGATCGAAGGATTCATCGAAACCACCGACGGCCACGAGCGCGGAACGCGGCACCGACACGTTGCACGTGCAAAAGAATGCGCCGGAGTAGTTGAGCCACGTCGGGACCGGCCGGGCGGCGTAGCTCGGAACGTTGACGATCGGGCCCGACACCGCAGCAGGAAACGCTTCGCGGTGCGCCGCGTGGTGCGCAGCGAGGAACCCTTGCGGCAGCCACACGTCGTCGTCGACGAAAACGATTAGCGCCCCGCTTGCCGCCGCAACGCCGGCATTGCGTGCAGCGGCGCGATTGGGTTTCGCTACGCGCAAGATGCGTAGCGGATACGCCGCGGACGCGGCGCGTTCGGGAAGCAGCGCGGGCGTCGCGTCGCTTGAACCGTTGTCGACTACCAGCACTTCGAACTCAGGAGCACCGCACTGCGCTTGGAGCGAATCGAGCGCGCGCGCAACGAACGGCGCGCGGTCCCTGGTCGCGATGATGACGCTTAGCTTCATGCGTGCGCCTCGAGCAACGAGCGCGCCATGCGCTCGGCTGCGCCCGCGTGGCCTGCATACAGCGCTCTCAGCGTTTGCGACGCTTCGGCTCGCGCAGCGGCATCGTCGGCATAGGCGAGTACGCGCCGGGCAACGTCGCCCGGCATCAAGGTACCGCGCAACTCGGGCATGACCGACCGGCCGAGGTCGATGTTGGGTTGAGCAGTCAGCTCGAAACGCCGGTCGACCCCGATGACGAGCGCGCGCTTGAGCGCGGTTCCGACGACCGGCAGGCGGTTCAAGTACTGCAGCGGCCCGTTGACGACTACGACCTCGGGGGCGTTGAGTGGTACGCAGACGACGGCCGGCACGCCGAGCGCCGCAAGTTCGATGCACTTCGTGCCCGGTAAGGTCACGGCCAGTCGCGCGTGTGGCGCATGCCGCATCGCATCACGGACGACCGTAAAAGGGTCGCCGCCCGCGTCGGCTTCGATAGCGAGGCCTCCCGGTCGCACGATGACTCTACCGCGCGCGCCCCACGCATTGGCATGGCCGCCGGCATTGAGGGCGCGCGCGAGTTCGGCTTGCGTCGTAAAGGGCGAGATCGCAAAAGCAACCGGTATCTCGGGCCGCAGCGCCCGCATGCGTAGCGCCATCTGCAAGAAAAACGGAACCATGTTCGCGACTTCAAGTTTACGCGTACCCGGCATGACCAGGATGCCGTTGGGCGCAATTGTTTCCCCGTGACCGCTCGTCACGAAGTTACCGGACGCTTCTGCGAGTGCGCCGTCGATCGCGAGATTTCCCACGATGTTGACGCGTTTGGCCGGCACGCCCGCGGACATGAGTTGATCCGCGTTCTGGGTATCGAGCGCGTAGGCGCAGTCAAGGTGCGGCACGTAACGCCGCCGCGCGAACTTATACGTTCGCAAGCGCGCGCTTAAACGCGTGCGCAGACGCGCGGCATGCATGAGATCACCGCCGAGATACTGGACGATGTCGGCGCTTTCGGGCCCGTCGGCCGTGCGCCGCCCGAGCGCAAAAGCGAGGTACGCGCGGGGCGGCACGATACGCACGTTCGGAAAGAGCCGCGCCGCGACTTCGGGCTCTCGTCCCGTCGCGTAGTCGTCGGGTACGAAAAAGAGGCTCACGTCGGTTTGAGGTGCGACCCGTAAGAGTTCCGCCACCAGAGGCCGCACCCAACCTGAGAATTCGCCCGGTCCGTTAGTGGCAATCGCGATGCGCAACGCTCACGAACCGTAGCGACGACGGATTTCCGCGATGATGTCGGTGGTGCTTTTTCCGCGCTGGTGCGGCGCGAGGGCGATGACGCCGCCGTGCCGTTGCACGACGATCCGTTCGGGTAGATCTTCAACGCGGTATTGGTCGCTCTTGACGTGTACGTCGGGTTCGATCCGGTCGAGCAACACCTCGGGCGTGCTTTCGGCGAAGCCGACGACCGCATCGACGCTGCGCAAGCCGGCGACGACCGCGGCACGATCGTCGAACGGGACGAGCGGGCGATCCGAGCCTTTGAGCGCCCGCACGGAGGAGTCGGTGTTAAGCCCGAGCAGCAACGCGTCGCCCTGCGCGCGCGCCCAAGCGAGATAAGCGACGTGCCCGGCATGCACGAGATCGAACACGCCGTTGGTAAACACGATGCGCTTGCCGTTCGCGCGCAGATCTTTGCGCCAGCGCACGGCGCCCTCTATGTCGAACAGCGGCGCGACATACGCTTGCGCCTCACGCATCGGGTGCGACCAAGTCGAGAATTTCTTGCGGCGACGCGGTCGCCGTACCGAGCTTTTCCACGACGGCACCCGCTGCAAAATTTGCGAGTTGCACGGCAAGCGCACCATCGGCACCGGCCGCAAGCGCCGCCGTGAGCACCGCGATCACCGTATCACCTGCGCCGCTCACATCGAAGACCGTGCGCGCGACGGACGCAATGTGCAGGCGCTCGCCGCGCGCGCCGAAAAACGCCATGCCGCGTTCGCCCCGGGTGACGACGACGTAACGGCAATCTAGGCGTTCGAGTAGCGCAGCGCCGGCGAGGTCCAAGCTTGCATCATCATGGATCGCAATGCCGGTCGCCTCTGAAGCTTCGCCGGCGTTGGGTGCAACGCACGTCACGCCCGCAAACAGTTCGATGTTCTTCGGCTTTGGATCGGCGGTCACGACGGGCGCGCCCCCGGCCGCTTCGACGAGATCGCGCGAGAAGAGTCCTTTGGCATAGTCCGACAGGATAACCGCGTCGACGTCCCCGGCGAGTTTGGCGACGAGCGCACACATCCGGGCGCGATCGCTCGGCCCGAGCGCTTGGATCGATTCCCAGTCGGCCCGCACGACCTGTTGATTGTGAGCGACGATGCGCGTCTTGCGCGTCGTCGGCCGGTCGTCGAGCGCGATCACGGCGCTGCGCTCGACGCCTTGCGCATCGAAGAGCCCGAGCACGCGACGGCCTTCGGCGTCGTCGCCGACCGCGCCGGCGAACGACACGCGCGCACCGATTGCGCACAGATTGCTGGCAACGTTTCCCGCGCCGCCCAGGGTGAACGAGTGATCTTGCACCGCAACGACCGGCACCGGCGCTTCGGGCGAGATGCGGGACACCGCGCCCCACACCCACTCATCGAGCATGACGTCCCCGACGACGAGCACGCTCTTGCCGCGCATGCGCGCGAACAGTTCGCGCGCACCGCCTAGCGCGAGCGCATCACGCATAAAACTCGCTTACGGTTCGATCCAAAACATCTCCTCACCGAGCGACACGAGCGCTCCGTTTTCCGGCAAGATTCGACGCACGACGCCGGCGTAGTCGCTCGTGATCTCGTTCATCAGCTTCATCGCTTCCAAGATGCAGAGCGGGTCTCCGACTTCGACGGGGCTACCGACTTCGACGAACGGCTCGACGCCGGGTGACGACGCGCGGTAGAACACGCCGATAACCGGCGCCGTCACCTTCTTGGTGTCGGTCGACGGAAGAGGCGCCGCGGGAAAGGTCGGTGCGGCGTCGGGAGCGAGAGACGCGCTCGGTGCGGCAGGCGAGCCGCCCGGCGGAGCGGCAGCCGACGGCTCCGAGCGCGCGATCAATTCGTACGTCGCGTCGCCGCGCCGCACCGTCAACGCGTCGAGGTCATTGTCGCGCAAGATCGCAAGCATCGCGGTCAACGCCTCGTGCTCGTCGTTCATGCCGCCTCGCGCGGAGCGCTCGGAAGCGTGGTATACCAAATGAGGACGGCGTCGGCGGTAGAATCGGGGTCGTCATCGCACGGGAGGGTCCGTTGCACGCGCGCCTGCAGGTCACGCACGATCACTTCGCTGCGCGCGATTTCATCGTCGCCGAGGATGAGCGCCGCGCGGGCGTGCGCGCGTTCCGCTCGCCGCAAGTGCACGGCAATCTTCGCATCACCGTAATGAACGAGGATCGGCGTCGCGCCGCTCTTGCGCCGCAAGGCGGCAATCAGCGGCACGGTACGCCGCCGTGCCGCTTCGCCGAGCGCTACGACGGCGATGCCTTCGGACGCAGCGCCTTCATGCGCGGCGCGCTTGGCCTGCAGCATCAAAAAGCGTTCGAGGCCGAGGGCAAACCCGATGCCCGGCGTCGGCGGACCGCCGAGCGCTCCGACGAGTCCGTCATAGCGGCCGCCGCCGCACACCGTCGACTGCGCGCCGAGCTCATCGGAGATGAATTCAAAAACCGTACGCGTGTAATAGTCCAAGCCGCGCACGATGCCGGGATCGATCGTGAACGCGATTCCGCTCGCTTCCAAGAGCGCGCGAACCATCGCGAAGTGCGCCGCGCAGGGTTCGCATAGGACGTCGAGCATCGTCGGAGCGTCTCCGACCAGCTCCCGATCCTGCGCTTCTTTACTATCGAGGATGCGCAACGGGTTGCGCTCGAGGCGCTCTTGCGACGCGGCGGAGAGCGCGTCGCGGTGCGGGGCAAAGTACTCGTACAGTGCCTTGCGGTAGCGAGGCCGGCAAACTTCGTCGCCGATTGAATTGAGCGCCAGTCTCACGGGCACGTCGTTCTCCCGCATGACATCGTGGGCGAGCGCGATCACCTCCACGTCGGCTTCGGGACCCGCATAACCGAAGCATTCGACGCCGAATTGATGGGATTGCCGATAGCGTCCGGCTTGCGGACGTTCGTAGCGATAGATCGAACCGATGTAGTACAGCCGTTGCGGCCCCTCGGTTAGCAGATTATGTTCGAGCAGAGCCCGTACGACGGGCGCGGTCCATTCGGGACGCAAGGTCAGATTTCGGCCGCCTTTATCCACGAAGTCGTACATCTCTTTGGAGACGATGTCGCTCGTCTCGCCGACGCCGCGCACGAAGAGTTCGGTCGCTTCAAACGTCGGCGTGCGAATTTCGCCGTAGCCGTAGCGCCGCGCGATCGCGCGAGCGCAAGCCTCGAGCGCTTGCCAACGCTCGCCCTCGGGGGGATAGACGTCTGCCGTTCCTCGCGGGGCGGCAATCTTCTTCATGTCGTCCTTACTTCGCGCGCAAACGCTCCGGATGCCTCGGCCGGCGCGGCCGGGCCATGTCCTGCCTTCGGTTGCGGTCGCGCTCGGCTGCGCGGCGCTCGGCCCGGCACCCTACACGCAGCGCTCGCCGCGGCAGCGGGTAGTCTCTTCGAAGCGGCCCCCTTTGTCCTTGCGGGCGAACTCGTACCGCGCCACCTACGTTTCCTCGCGCAGCTCGCGGGCTGCGGTTGTGCGGGGAGCGTTCCCGGCGCCCTTTCGCTCGCCGCGACGGCGCTGTGCTGGATCGCCTTCGGACCGGCGATTGCGCTCGCGCGGTTCGGCGTAGGGCTCGCTCTAGTGAGCTTCGCGTCGCGCTGTCACGGCGATCCGGGCGCCTCGGACGCCGCGCCACACGATGCGTTCGATGAACTGATGGTACTCGCGCCGTGCGCCGCGGTATCGGCGTTGGCTGCGAGCGCGCTCGTGCCGCTCGCGCCGCATCTGATGGCGGCTCCGTTCGGACCGATCGTCGCCTTTGGCCTTGGGCTCGCCCTCGGCAGCGTAGCGCCAGGCGCGACGGCAGCGGTCGCTATCGCCGCCGCGCTCGGTCCGCACCTGGCGCCGGCGACCGCGGGGCTGCTCGTCACCGGAGGACTCGTCCGAAGCACGCGCCGAGCGAGATTCCTTGTACGCGGCCCGGCCGCAACGCCCGCGGCGGCCATCGTCAGCCGGCTGGCGCTCGCCGTCGCGTTGGCGCTGCTGGTGCAACGGGGTGCATCGGGTTTCGTAAACCCGCGGCTGTTGCCGCTCGTCGCTCTCGGGGCGAGGTTCGCGCTGCTCGGAGCATGCCGCGCATGTTTCCCGCGGCGTACGCTCGAGCGCAACGCCGAGCGCATGCGCGACGTCATCGAATGCCGCGAGGTCGTGCGGCCGTGGCCCGACGGCCGCATCCTGGTTCCGACGCTCCTATTCGTCGCGCTTGCAACCGGATCGCCCGTGCCGCACGAAATCGCAAGCGCAACGCAATTGGCCGACGCATATCCGGGCGAGCGATTGTCTTTTATCGGAACGGTTGCGCGTAGCGGTAGCACGAGCGTGCTGCAGCGCTACGAGATCACGTGTTGTCGCGCGGACGCCACGCCGATCGTGGTCCGCTTGGCGTCGCGCTTACCGCTACCCGATGGCGCGTGGGTCGCGGCAAGGGGCATGCTGGCGTCAAACGGGCGCGGGTTAGTGTTGCGCCTGAACCATTGGCGGGCCGCCACGCCGCCGGCTGACCCATTCGTTTATCGCTGATGCAAGCAGTGACAACAGGCGAAGAGTAGGGTTTACCCCCATGCGCACCCTGCGGAAAGCCTGCGACCTGCCCCGCCCGGTCCCTACGGCGGGGCACCGCCACGTCTCCCGGCCGCGAACGTTACGTTATGGTGTCGCCTGAGCCGACGCGCGCTTCGAGAAGCTCGACCGGGATGCCGTTTGGATCTTCGATGAACGCAATCGTCCGCGCACCGCCGGGCGATTTCTTCGGTCGCTGCAGAACTCTCACACCCTGCGATTCGAGCCGGTCCACGACCGACGGTACATCGCCGTCGACTTCGAAGGCGAGGTGTTCGTAACGATTACCTAGCTCGTACGGCGGATGATCTTCGAGATCGTAGACGAGTTCGACGTATGCGTTCCAGTCCGACCCGACGAACGCCATGTCGGCGTTGCCGGGATAGTGGAGCGGGCCGTCGAGCAAGCGAAGTCCCAATTTCTTCGTGTAGAAGTCGATCGAGGCGGCCATGTCGTTGACGAAGATCGAGGTGTGTAGATAGCGCGGCATGCGCTCGGTTTCGTCGCCGACATGAAAATCGCCTGAAAGTTCGCCTGCGAGCAATTCCTTGGAGACAACGGGAGGCTGCCGCACGTTTCCCAGGCACGGCACAGGAGGCCGCCCCCATGACTTCCGTCTCGCAGCGCGTCGTTCGCGTCATGATTCCGACCGGCTTTCTGCTCGCCGGTATTTTCGGCACGCTACCGCTCGGCGCCCAAGCCGACGACGCGGGCCCGGGAGTCGCCCGCATCAGCCTCATTAAGGGCGGGGTCGACATCAAGCGCGCCGATTCGGGCGACACGCTGGCGGCAGCCGTCAACGCGCCCCTAAGTGTGGGAGACTACCTCTCGACGCACAACGATGCGCGTTCCGAATTGCAGCTCGGCGACCGGACGTCGCTGCGCGCCGGGACCAACACGCAACTTCGCTTCAGCAACCTCGACGCAGTCTCGAACGTGCTGCAGCTCGCGGCGGGGACGGTCGAGCTACGGCTTTTCGACGGCAACGCCGCGCACCCCGAGGTCGACACGCCCGGCGTCGCCGTGCGACCCGATGAGAAAGGCCGCTACCGTGTCAGCGTTGACGCTGACGGCAACACGCTCGTGACGGTTCGTTCCGGTGCAGCCGACGTCGTCGCGCAGAACGCGACTCAGACACTGCACCCTGGTTCGAGCCTGGAAATCTCGGGCGACGGCGCAAACTCGCGAGTACAGACTGTGGCCGAAATCGGGCGCGACAGTTTCGACGCGTGGAACGATGACCGCGACCGTTACGAAGGGATTGGCGCAAGCTACGCTTACGTTGATCCCGCAATCGTCGGCGCCGACGATCTCGGGCGCTACGGCTCGTGGGTCGACGAGCCCAACTACGGGGAAGTTTGGCACCCCACGTACGCCGCCGGCTGGGCGCCCTATCACGATGGTCAATGGGTGTGGGAGCCGTACTACGGTTGGACGTGGGTCGGCGCCGAGCCGTGGGGTTGGGCTCCCTATCACTACGGGCGCTGGTTCTACGCGGCCGATCAGGGCTGGTGCTGGTACCCGCAGCCCGTCGCCTACGCAGCGCCGGTCTATCGGCCGGCACTGGTCGCCTTTTTCTCCTTCGGCGGCCTCAGTTTCGGTTTTGGAAATATCGGCTGGGTGCCGCTCGCGCCGTATGAAGCACTCAATCCCTGGTGGGGCAACGGCTACGGGTTCGGCTCTCCCGTTTTCAACCACGTCACCAACATCACGACCGTCAACAACATCACGAACAACAACATCACGAACGTTACGAACGTCACGAATATCAATAAGTACCGTAACATTTCCGCGCCGGGCGGCGCCGTTGCCGTCAACACCGCTAACTTCAAAGGGGGGCGCTTCGCCCACCTCATCACCGTTACGCCGAAGCAAGCCGGCACGGCCAAGCTGGTCAAAGGGGTCCTGCCGATCGTGCCGAGCGTGGAGAACCTCGCTTATACTTCCCGTCCGGGCGCACCGGTAAAGAGCGATTCGATCGCGAGCCAGTTCAAACGCTTTCCGCCGACCGCAGCGAAGTTCGCCATTCCATCGTTTGCCCAACAGCAGGCAGCGGTAGCGTCGTTCACGCAACGTACTTCGCCGGGGCAGCGCTCGTACCAAGCTCATCCCGAACGTGGCGCCCCATCTGGACGCATTGCGCCGCGCGACGCGTCGCTACACGCTCCGTCGCCGAACGGTGCCGCGCGAGCGCAAGCCGAGCCGCCTTCACCTTGGGATCGCTTTGCACCGAAGGTAATGCAGCTCGAGCGTCGCGATCCGATGCCGCGCGCTGCAACGACCGTGACGCACGACCCGCTGGAGACGCATCCGCAACGCAGTGCCTGGGACCGCTTCGACCGGCTGACGCCCTCGGGCAACGCGGCCGGCGCAGTCCAGGATGCGCCAGCGACTCGGACGCGTTCGACATCATCAAGGAACCCGTTCGCGCGCTTCGATACCCGCTCGCTTAGAACGGCCGCCGGTAGTTCGGACCATCATACGCCGATGCCGTCGTCGTACGTCGCACGGCCGTCGTCGTCGTACGGCGCGCATCCTTCGTCGTACGGCGCGCATCCTTCGTCGTACGGCGCGCCCCCTTCATCGTACGGCGAGCACCCTGGGTCCGAGCCGCACGCACAATCGGGCCGCGAACGCACAAACGGCTCGCCCGCGCCCTCGCACGCCATCCACGACACGAGGTACGGCGGCACGTCGCCGCGGCTCGAAAATGAGTACGAGCGGCGGCCGGTTACCGGATCTCGGCCGACGTCGCCCGCAGCGACGCCGCGGCAACCGAACCTGCCGCGGTAAGGCAAACCCGAAAGCGCATGAGGGAGGGCATAACGGGGTAGGTCCGAAGGTCGCGCGCCATGCCGTCTGCCGCGCGACTCTTTCGAGCGACGCTTCCACTTGTTGCTTCCGTCGCTTGTATCGTCTGTGCCATGCCCGCCGGTGCGGTCACTCTAGCGCCGACTCGCACGGCCGCCTACGCGCAAGCGATGCGCGCGATCAACCCGCACTTACAACGAGGGCAGAGCCGCGCATATGCCGCGGCTCTGCTCGCATCAGCGGCACGTGTGCATGTCGATCCCGCTCTCGTTATGGCCATCGTGACGGTCGAATCCGGTTGGCACGCGCGCGCGATCTCGGTGCACGGCGCCGAAGGGCTTGGCCAACTCAAACCCGAGACGGCCCGCGGGATGGGCGTCGATCCGTGGAAGCCGCGCAGCAATCTGCGCGGTGTCGCGACGTATCTGCACCGGCTCCTAGCATTTTTCCGATCGTCGCGTCACGCCATGACGCGCGCGATCGCGGGCTACAATGCGGGCCCGTACGCCGTGCGTGACGCGAACGGGATCCCGAATAACGGTCAAACCCCGCGCTACGTCGTCAAAGTCATGACGGCCTGGCACCGCTTCCATTCGCGCTTGGGCGCAACGCCGACAATCGCTGCAGTCGAGAGAGAATTTGCCACGACCAGCGTCATCGACCGGAGCGAAGCGGCGTACTGGGGCGTGCACTAGTCAAACGCGGGCGCATACGGCGTAAACGCGAAAGCGAATCAGGCGTCACCGCTACGACGCATCGGCGCTTGCCGTGGCATAACTGACCCGTAAGCCGATCGTCACGCTATGACGGTCTGGCTATAGTCCTGGGCATGATCGGGCCAAATAGTCATATCGGCGCGCTGCTCGCTGGGCGGCGGGAGCGGCTGAAGTGAACCCAGGGCGAACTCGCGCGGCGGATGGGAAAGACGCAAACGTACGTTGCCCGCGTCGAAGGCGCGAAGCGCGACCCGCGATGGGCGACCGTGCTCGAGTTTGCACGAGCGCTCGAGATGGAACCGGCGTTGCTCCCGCGAGAAAGTATTCCGGCCGTTTCCGTAGTCCTGAATTTAACCTCGGCCGATGACGTGCCACCGGCGCCGGGGGTACTTGGTTAATGCCGATTACGTCTGCCTCAAGTACGCTCAGCGTCCGCATCGATGGCTGCGGCAATCGGAAACATTTCTCCCGAACCGCATCAGGAAATTCCGTAGGCCCATCGAGTGAGGTATTCATCTGCCGCCTTGTTCATCACGTCAGGTGGTACGGAATCGGCGCGTGAAAGTGCAAATTCCTCGCGGGCTCACTCGGTCCACGAGCGTTATGCACGACTGCATCGTTGGCGACGCATACGCCGCCGACCGTCCGCTAGAGATAAGTGGGCCCGATGCATAACGATTTGCACGCCCCGCCACCGTTGGACTACCGCTTCGGGTTAAGAAGTCCCCAATGCCTGATATTCCTAGGGCTCAGGAATGAGACTAGGATTTGTCCGGCATCGTTCGCGGCCAGAAGCGTCATTCTTGAATTGGTGCCGTAGCCGATGTTTTGAAGACCGTGCGTTGGATCCCACGTGTAGTTGTGGTTATTCCCACCGGCATCGGTATAATTACCGAGCACATAGCCGCTGTTACTGAATGAACTTATAGAAAAGAAGCAGCCGAAGCATGGTGTTACCATTTGTCCGGCGACAACCAGAGAAGAATCTGCGCCTGAGCCGGTGCTGACGTTGAACGTAGTGGCGCATCCATAGTTGGAGATGAGTACTGGTCCATAGTAACCGTACGAATGCACGCCGCTGCACCCCGGAGCGGTCGCTTTACCGTAAAGGTTTACAGTGCGCCATTTATACTGGAGGTCGATCAAAACAACGCCGTTATCATTGAGTACGCAACCGGCGACAGGGCAGGGACTCCCAACGGGCTCCAAGCCCGTTGCACAAGACAAGCTGCTCTTTGTACACGTCGGTTGCAGCGGCGAAAATTTTTGGCCTTGTAACCCAAAGATCGGCTGGCTTTGGTAAAAGCCGCCTATCGGAGCGTAGTATGAGAAGCCCACTGCGTGGTTTTCGTCGTCCGGTGCGATCAGCCGCGATGGCACATTCGATGTAAATGCATTCAGAGAGCCTGTCCCGGAGCTAGAGAGCGTCGCGACGAATGCAACGCCCTCGTTCTCGGTCGGTGTGGTAGCCTGCCCGACAACTTGCAGCTTGTCGAGCGACGTGTTGAGAGCGCTTATCCCTGAAGGTACGCAACTGGTTACGGGGGAGGACGCCGAGAGGTCTACAAAGCGATTGTTAGCGTAAAGCATGCAGTCCACGCTAGCTCCGTGTCGTGGCGTTGCTTCCCCAATTATCTCGTCACTGTCGTTGAATGCGATGGGCGCGCTATCCCTGTAGTAGGTCGTCAGGGAAGGATATCCCAAGTCTTGTAATGTGTAAGCTCTCGTGCCGGCGCCATATGTTCTAAGGAGCCGCCGATCATTCCGTACCGCGGCGTGCCCCGCATTGATTGTACGCGCGCAAGCAACAACACCGCCACACGGTGCCGCGGCTGTCCCCTTGACGGTCGGCGCCGAGAAGTGCGGCGGCTACAAGGATGCTGAAATATTGACGGGCGCCTCCCTGAACTATCATGCTTATCCTCCTGCAATACGCGAGAAACGACGAATGGAAATTGGGATGGCGTACCTAACGAGCGTTACGATGCGGACACACCTCGCTCGCCGCGACTTGCCAAACACTCGGGCGCTTAAATAGTCTAGAGCATACAGGACGGATACGGAATAGACCCCGAGTCGCGCCACTTAGAATCTACCGTGAACGATATCGTCACGCGAGAAATCATATACCGGTCAGCGAACGGGGCGCGATGGGCCTCCTGCGATCCGCGAGAATGCGGCTAAGATGGCGCGACGCTATCACCGAGCCGATCGGGCGGGGCGGCTCGACAGCTTGTCACGGGTGACGGGGAAGCACCGTAAGTTCGCGATCACGTCGTTAGGCCGTCGGCCCTAGCCGCCGGCAAAGCGGCGAGGTTATCCCTCGCGCTATGGACGCGAAGTCGTTGAGGTGCTCGTAGAGTTTTGGCGAGCGTGAGCTACCCGTGCGGGAGATGCGTCCGCTGTGGTCGGCGCGAGCGCGCACATTGCTCTGGCTCGACGCGGCGACCCGAATCGCTGCTGCTTGCGATGAGTGCGCGCGCGATGGGACCGGCTTCTACGGGCACATCGCGCGAATGTGCGACGACGCATCTACGGTCGCGCCAAGTCCGGAACGCTGCTCAAGCATCACGTCCCCCTCCGTTCCGAGCGTTGGTACAGCAGTGAAGTGGCTTTGGGTGAGGTCGACACGGTTGCTCGTTGAAAGCGGCAAGGGAATTTTGAAACCGCAGCGAGGGAGCTTTGACCCTCTGATATGTAGTCGATGCCGGATGATACCAGGACTTGGGCCGATATACCCATGGCAATCAGCCTAGGTGACACCGGTAAAGCTCCTGGGCATGGAGCCCGTCGCTTAGATAGGCGCCTCACCGCGGCGGCGGTAGCTGACGGGACGGATCTAGGGGCGTTGCAGCATGCAGAGCCCGCGTCTGTAAGGAAGGTGGCTCGCTACCGCTAGGATTGACGGTAACGTTGAACCGCATTCTCGGTATCGACGTCGGTAAAGCGGACGTCCGTTGCGCGCTGCTCGTTGAGGGACGTTCCGGTGCGAACAGCTCTTCTAACTCGGTGATTCGCTTTGAGCGACTTGTCGCACGCGATCTCAATCCAAATCTAATGTAAAAAATAGCGGTGCGTTGAGAACACAAGCGCAATGCCCAGCCGGTCGGCGGCGGTAATTACTTCGGCGTCGCGAATCGAGCCTTCCGGCGCGACGACCGCGCTGCAGCCGGCGTCCGCCGCGGCTTCGAGGCCGTCGGCGAACGGAAAGAAGCCGTCGCTCGCGCAAGCCGCTCCGTGCGCAAACTCTCCTGCGCGAGCGCCCGCGATGCGTACGGCGCTCACGCGGTTGGTTTGGCCCGCGCAGATGCCGCGCGTAATGCCGTCGCGCACGATGACGACGCCGTTGGACTTGACGTGCCGCACGATGTCCCACGCGAAGCGGAGATCCTCTCGCTCGCGCCCATCGGGTTGGCGCTGCGAGACGATGCGCCACCGTTCGGGCGCGGCATCGGGGTCGTCGTCTTCGGCAAGCACGCCACCCAGCGCGCTGCGTACGCGCAGTTCGGCCGCGAGACGCGCGGGCAGCCGCGCATCGTAGCGCATGATCCGTAAGTTCTTCTTCCGGCGTAGCCGGGCAAGCGCGTCGTCGTCAAATGCGGGCGCGGCCACGATCTCGAGAAAGTACGGAGACAGGGCTTCGGCGGTGGCATCGTCGACGGGACCGTCGAGCGCGACGATGCCGCCGAACGCCGAGACGGGGTCGGCTTCGAGTGCCGCGCACACCGCATCGGCGGCGGCCGGACGCTCGGCGACGCCGCACGGGACCGTATGTTTGACGACGACCGCACGCACGCGCGCCGCTTCCGGCGCCTCAGCCTCGGCGCCGAACGCCAGCGTCGCCGGGACTTCGCGCACGAGCAGTCGCAGGGTCGCGTCGAGATCGAGCAGATTGTTGTACGAAAGCGCCTTACCGCCGAGTTGTTCGGGCAACGTCTCCGTGCGCGCGAGATAGAAGGCCGCGCGCGACTGTGGGTTTTCGCCGTAACGCAGCGGCGTCGCGAGCGGAATCGTCAAGGCAAGTGAGCCGGGAAGTTCGCGTGCGAGCAGTCCCGCTTCGAGATAGCGCGCGATCGAAGAATCGTACTCTGCTGTGCGCTCGAACGCGCGCGTCGCCAAGCGCCGGCGCAGCGCAAGATCCGGTCCGTCGCCTGCTCGCAACACGGCGTACTGTTCCGGATCGACCAAGACGGTAACGTGCTCGAAGTTTTTCGCGGCCGCCCGGATCAGCGCGACGCCGCCGATATCGATCTGTTCGATCGCCTCTTCGAGCAGCGCACCCGGACGCGCGACCGTCGCTTCGAACGGATACAGATTAACCACGACCACGCCGATCGCCGGCACGCCGTTGGCCGCAGCCTCCGCGGCATGCGCGGGATCGCCTCGGTCGGCGAGAATTGCCCCGAAGATGCGCGGGTGCAAGGTCTTCACGCGACCGCCGAAGAGCGACGGGAAACCGGTGAGGTCGCCGACATCGCGGACCTCGATGCCCCCTTCGATCAGGTGCGCGCGCGTGCCGGAGGTCGCAACGATCTCCATGCCGCGCCGGAGGAGCGTACGCGCGAGCTCCACGCTGCCCGTGCGGTCGTGTAGCGAAAAGAGCGCGAGCGGCGCCGTCGCGCGCGCCCCTTTAACCGACAAGCGCCGGTTCGAGGAAACGCTCGGCCTCGGGTGCTGCGGGCACGAGGTCGGTGCCGATCACGCTCGAGACGCCCGGTTCGCGCATCGTGACACCGTACATGCGCTGCGCCAGCTCCATCGTTTTCTTGTTGTGCGTGACGAGCAAGAGCTGCGCATCGGAGCCGAGATCGCGGACCAACTGTGAGAAACGTTCGACGTTTGCTTCATCGAGGGCGGCATCCACCTCGTCGAGCAGATAAAACGGCGACGGTTTGACCGCAATGAGGGCGAAGATCAACGCCGACGCGGCCATGGCGCGTTCGCCGCCGGAGAGCGCGGCAAGCGCCATCATCTTCTTCCCCGGCGGCTGCACGCTGATTTCGATGCCGGTCTCGGAGAGATGCTCGGGATCGGTCTGCCACATCTTCGCCCGGCCGCCGGGAAAGAGCCGTTCGTAGACGTTTTCGAAGGCGTCTTTCACGGCCGCGAAGGTTTGGTTGAACGCGACCTGCGATGATGCTTCAATCTCTCGAATCGACGCAAGCAGGGTCTCTCGTGCGCGCGCGAGATCGTCGAGCTGCGCGCGCAGGAAGCGCTCACGTTCGGCGAGTTCTTCGATGTCGGCGTCGGCATTGAGGTTCACGTTCTGCAGCCGCGCGAGCTCGTCGCGCAGACGCGCGAGTTCACTCGTTATATCGCCTTCCTCGCGTGCGTATCGCTCGGAAACGTCGCTGCACTCCTGGGCCGTCGCTGGATTCTGCGCGAACGCGGCGGCGAGCATGCCGAGTTCCGCATCGATCTCAGCCACACGCAGCCGCCCGGTTTGTGCGGCTGCCGCGGCGTCACGCTCGGCGACCTGAGCAAGCCGCACACTGGACTCGAGTTCCAGACTGCGTCCGTGTAACGATTCGCGTTGTTCGCCGGCCGCGGCAACGCGGCCATCGGCATCGCCTACGCGTAGGCGTGTACCCTCGAGTGTTTCGCCTGCGGCCGCGAGTCGCGCTGCAAGTGACGTCAGTTCCGTAGCGACGGCGGCGCGAGCCTCGGCTGCGCGGCTTTCGCTTACATCGAGTAGTCCGCGGCGTGCCTGGGCTCCGTCGATTTGCGCGCGCAGGCCGGCCGCGGCTTCGCGTGCGCTCGCGATCTCGGCCCCGACCGCCCGTTCGCCCGCCTGCGCGCGCGCAATCGATTCACGCGCGACTTCGAGTTCGGCTTCCAAACGTTCTCGCGTGTCGACCGTTTCCCGCAGCTCCTGGGGCGGTCGTTCGAGCACCGCTAGCTGCTCACGGGCCAAAGTCGCCGCAGCCTCACGTTGCGCCGAGCGCTCGAGTAAGAGCGATGAATCGCGCTCGAATCTTGCTCGGTCCGCGCCGAGCGTTTCGACCCGCGCATGCGCATCGCGCAGCGCGAGCGCCACTTCAGCATCAAGGCGGTGCGCTTCATCGCGCGCCGCCGTCGCCTCAGCGCTCTGCTCGCTCGCATGCGTAACCGCCGCCTGCGCGCTTTCGAAGTCGGAGCGCAAACGCGGTAGTGCCTGGGACAAGGTGCGAGCTTGTGCCCGGCGAGAGAGGATCGACCGCTCGCGCTTGTAGCGGCCTCCCGTCATCGCGCCGCCGCCGCGAATCTCGTCGCCGTCGAGCGTTACGATTGCATCCCGGAAGCCTTGGCCGCGCACGAGTCCGACGCCGACGTCGAGCGACTCGACGACGAGTATTCGCCCGATCAAGAACGCGACGATCCCCGCGAAGCGCGGTTCAGCGGGCTCGACGAGGCTGTGGGCATAACCGATCACGCCCGCCGCGCGAGGCGCCTCTCGCGGATCGCGCCCGGTTCGCGTCCCGAGGGTGTCGAGCGGGAGAAAGGTCGCGCGCCCCGCTTCACGCGTGCGCAGAAATGCGATCGCGCGTTCCGCGTCTTCGGCCGTCTCGGTGACGATATTGGACAGCGCGGCGCCAAACGCAATATCGAGCGCGCGCGCATACGTTTCGTCGACCCGCACGAGATTGGAGACCACGCCGATGAGGCCGCCGAATTCGCCGCGTCCGGCCGCCTCGAGCACGGCGCGCGTTCCCGGCACGTGGCCTTCGAGATTCGCTTCCAACTCTTCAATCGTGTGCAAGCGGGCTTCGGCGCTCGCGAGTTCGCTTGTCGCGCTGCGGTAAACGCTCTGCGCCTCCGCGAGCATGTCCGCGCACGCGGCGACACGCTCGTCGGAGGCGACGCTCGCAGCGCGGGTTTGCGCCGCGCGCGCCTGCAACAATTCGAGTTCGGCCACCGCGGCGGCGAGTTGACTCGCCCGCTCGGCGACGCGCTCGCTGCAGCCTTCCGCCTCGAGCCGAAGGCTTTCGATCTCTCGTTCGAGCCGTTCGTATTCGGTGTGGGTCGCCGCGATTCTCGCGCGCCGTTCCGCCTGGGTCGCGGCTTGCGCAGCAGCGGCCGCCTCGACTTCTCGCAACGCGACGAAGGTTGCGTCGAGCGTCGCACGCGCTTCGCCAAGCGTCGCTTGCGCTTGCTGCTCGCGTTCGCGCGCGCGCTCGAGTTCGAGCATGCGCGGACCGAGTTCCGCCTCCAGACCTTCGAGCGACGCTTCGAGTTCGGCACGCTCGCGTTCGGCATCCGCGCGATCGCCCACGAACTGCGATGACTGCCGCTCGAGCGCATCGCGCCGGGCATCCATCCCCGCATGCTCCGCTTCCGCTTCGGCAAGTAGGCTGCGCGCGTGCGTTGCCTCGCGGCGTAAGGTTTCGAGCGCGCGTTCCCGCGCGTAGAGATCACTGCGCAACGTTGCGAGGTCCGCTTCGGCAGCCGCGGCTTGCGCCGCGGCGCCGGCTTGCGCGACATCGAGGCCTTCGAGTTGCGCCCCGAGCGCTTCCCGTTCGGCGCGACGCGATGCGCTTGCACGCAAGTACGATAATATCTCGAGATCGCGTGTACGCAGGGCAACTTTTCGATAGCGGCGCGCGCGGCGCGCCTGCGTCTCGAGTTCGGGAATGCGCGCGCCGATCTCGGCGAGCAGATCGTTGACGCGGATGCCGTTGGTTTCAGTTTGATCGAGACGGCGCAGCGACTCTGCTTTGCGCGCCAGAAACTTGTTGATGCCGGCCGTTTCTTCGAAGAGACTGCGCCGTTCGGAGGGCTTCGCCGCAAGGATCGCATCGATTTGACCCTGCGAGACGATCGCATACGATCCGGGACCGAGCCCCGTACCCATCAACAGCTCGATAACGTCGCGTAAACGCACGCTTTGGCGGTTGATGAAGAACTCGCTCTCGCCGGCACGATACGCGCGGCGGGTGATCTGCACTTCACTTGCGTCAATCGGCAGCGCGCCGTCGTCGTTGGTAAAGGTCAACGCGACCTCGGTCATGCCGAGCGGCTTGCGTCGTTCGTTGCCGGCGAAGATCACGTCTTCGGTCTTGGTCGAGCGCAGCGACTTGGCGCTTTGTTCGCCGAGCACCCAGCGGATGGCATCGACCAAGTTCGATTTTCCCGAACCGTTCGGACCGACGAGCGCGGTAATGCCGGGCTCGAAGCTGAGTGCCGTATGTTCCGCGAAGGTCTTGAAGCCGAAGAGCCGCAGCGACGAGAGTCTCACGGACGTCTTTCTTTCGACGCTCGACGCCGCAAGGACTTCGCCGGTTCCACCGCCTGCGACAGCGACCGCGACGGCAGTTCGCCGTAACGTTTTCCCAGACGCTCGAGCGCCACCACGGCGGCGGCCCGCTCGGCCGCCTTCTTCGAGGGGCCGCTGCCGCACGCCGGAAGGTCGCCGTCAACCGTCACCTCGGCGAAGAAGGTGCGCTCGTGCGCGGGGCCCTCGGAGCGATCGACGTAGACCGGCAGCGCGCCCGAACGCTTTTGCATCCATTCCTGCAAGATCGTCTTCGGATCGTCGAGCACGGCGCCCGGTCGCTCGTGTTCGGCAACATGCTGCCCGAGCACGAAACGCGCCGCCGCCTCGATCCCGGCATGCGACCCGACGGCCGCGACGAAGGCTTCGAATGCATCTGCCAGCGCCGAACGACGTCGTGGCGCCGGGAGCTTCGCGAGCCCCGCACCGAGCACGAGCAAACCCTCGAAGCCTAGCCGCTCGGCGCTCTGGGCAAGCGCGGCATCGGACACGAGCGCCGCTTTGCGCAGGGCGAGCTCCCCTTGATCGGCGCCGGGATAGCGTTCGTAGAGCGAGCGAGCCACGATGAACCCCAACGTCGCATCTCCGAGGAACTCGAGCCGCTCGTTCGAGCGTTCGGCCAACCCCTCGCGCGCGGCGCTTTCGTGCACGAACGCCCCTGCGAAGGCGCCAAGGTCGCCCGGCGTCGCGGCCAGGCCGGCGCGCCGCAGCAATTCACGCAGCTTCTTGCGACGTACCTCACCCGCCACAGTCAGAATGCTTCAGGTCTTATATTTTCCGAAGACGGCAACGCTGTTATGGCCGCCGAATCCGAACGAACTCGAAAGCGCCACGTCGACCTCGGCCCGGCGGGCGATGTTGGGCACGTAGTCGAGCGTGCACTCGGGATCGGGGTTTTCGTAGTTGATCGTCGGCGCGATGATCCCGTTTTGAATCGTCAGAATCGTCGCGACGCCTTCGAGCGCACCTGCAGCGCCGAGCGCATGTCCGTGCATGCTTTTCGTGGAGCTAACGGCGAAGGCATGACCGTCTGCGCCGACCACGCGTCCGAGTGCTTGCGATTCCGCAGGATCGCCGATCGGCGTCGAGGTCGCATGCGCATTGATGTAATCAACCGAAGCAGCCGTGACGCCCGAGCGCTCGAACGCGCGGCGCAGCGCGAGTTCAACACCGCTGCCGGCGGGATCGACCGCAACGAGATCGTAAGCGTCGGCGGACTGCCCGTAGCCCAAAAGCTCGGCGTAAATGTGCGCTCCGCGCGACTTCGCGAGCTCCAGCTCCTCGAGCACGAAGATCGCGCTGCCCTCGGCCAGCACGAAACCGTCGCGCTCTTTGTCGAAGGGGCGGCTCGCTTTCGTCGGCTCGTCGTTGCGAGTCGAAAGCGCCTTCATCGAATCGAAGCCGCCCATCGCAACGTCGGTGATCGTCGCTTCGGCGCCGCCGGTGATCATGGCACGCGCTTTGCCATCCACAATCAAATCGTAGGCAACGGCAAAGGCGTCGTTTGAACTCGCGCAAGCGCTGGAGACCGCGTACATCGGACCGCGAAAACCGTAGCGCATCGAAATCTGCGCGGGAGCCGCATTGCTCATCAACATCGGGATGAAGAACGGCGTAATTCGCCCCGCGGTCCCGCTCGCACGTGCCTTGGTCACGGTGTCTTGGATCGTGATGATGCCGCCGATACCGCTGGCGACGATCACGCCCGTTTGCTCGCGCAGCTCCTTGTCGTCGGGAAACTTCGCGTCTTCGATCGCTTCACGCGCTGCGACGAAGGCGAACTGCGCGTAGCGGTCCATGCGGCGCGCGTCGCGCCGCCCGATAAGCGCGTCGGCATCGAAATCCTTGACTTCCGCAGCGATCTGCGCTCTAAGTCCGGCGGCGGCGGCATCGAACGCCGTCACCTTGGCAACCCCGCTTTCGCCCGCGATCAAGGCACGCCAGAAGGCGTCCCGTGTGTTTCCGAGCGGCGTGACCGCACCCATTCCCGTGATGACGACGCGGCGCCGCTGGGCCCTCATGTCCGAAATGGTCTATCGCTTTCAAGATAAGAAAGGGCATTCGTATGACGCTTTCGGGCAAAATGCCTCTGTTGGAAACGCCGGCACACGATCGGTACTCAAAGCCGGCGCGACGGTTCCATCGGCGCAATCACGTACGAAGGGTGGTGGCGCGGCCCGGCCCGACGAACCTCTACCGGCGTGAACGGTGACCACGAGCTTACCACCTTGCGCGAACTCCTGCGCGACGCGCTCGAGATCGCGCGCAGCGCCGGCGCGGCGAGCACCGACGCCGAGATGACGGCCCTCTGGAAACGGTCACGCGAGGGCCTCATGATGATGCTCGGCGACTTGGACGACTTCGCGACCCGGCGGGGAAACGGACCTGCGTCGTGACCGCGTCGTTTGCGCGAAAGGAGCCGTTTGCGCACCGCTGCCCGGGCTGGTATACTACGGCCGCCATGTTCACGTTCGACTTACAACTCTTCGCTTCGAAGAAGGGCGCCGGCTCCACCCGCAACGGGCGCGATTCCAACGCGCAGCGCTTGGGCGTCAAGCGGTTCGGGGGCGAGCTCGTGCTGGCGGGAAATATCATCGTCCGTCAGCGCGGCACCAAATTCTATCCGGGACTCGGTGTCGGAATGGGCAAGGACAACACGCTCTTCGCGCTCATCCCCGGAAAGGTCGCGTTTTCCGAGCGGCGCAACCGCAAGCACGTCAACGTGCTCGCCGAGGCCTCGTAACTGCCCGCACGCGAGGCACGGCAACGCAAAGGGCCTACGGGCTCTTTTGTTTTTTTTCCCGACCCGCAGCCCCTGGCCAGTTCCAAACGGTCCGCCGCCTCCAAAACAGTCTTCCAACCGACTTTAGCGCCGTAGCACAGCGGCGGCGCTTTAGTGCAATTCATCGATGAGGCAACGATCGCGGTGGTAGGCGGGCGCGGCGGGGACGGCGTGGTCGCCTGGCGACGCGAAAAGTACGTGCCCAAGGGCGGACCGGCCGGCGGCGACGGCGGCCGCGGCGGCGACGTATTGCTTGAGGCAACCTCCGACCTCTCGACGCTGATCGACTTTCGCTTCAAGAAGACCTTCGCGGCCGAGGACGGCAAAGCGGGCTCGACGTCCAACAAGTCCGGGCGCAGCGCGACGGACCTCGTCGTCGCCGTCCCCGTCGGCACGCTCGCCTTTCGCATCGAAGATGATGCCCAGCGGCTGCTCGCCGACCTCTCGACGCCGGGCGAACGGGTTCGGGTCGCCAAAGGCGGCCGCGGCGGACTTGGCAACCAGCACTTTGCGACCGCATCGCGCCAAGCGCCGCGTTTCTCCGAGCGCGGGGAACCGGCGGAGTCGGCTACGCTGCGGCTCGAGTTGAAGCTGCTGGCCGACTGCGGGATCGTCGGGCTGCCCAATGCCGGAAAGTCGACGTTGCTCTCGGTCGCGTCGGCCGCACGTCCGAAGATCGCCGACTATCCGTTCACGACCCTCGAACCGCAGCTCGGCGTCGTTCGTTTGGGGCCCGAAGAATCGTTCGTCCTCGTCGACGTGCCGGGCCTCATCGAGGGCGCACATGCAGGCGCGGGACTCGGCGACCGCTTTCTGAGGCACGTCGAACGAACACGCGTGCTGATTCATCTGATGGACGGCGCGCGACCGGCTGCCGCGATTCTGGACGACAAAGCGACGATTGAGCGGGAATTGCAGACGTGGAATCCATCGTTGCTCGAGCGACCGATCGTTCCCGTCCTCTCCAAACTCGATCTGCCCGAAGCGCGCGAGCGCTTTGCGGAACTGCGCGAGAGCATTGCGGGTCTGCGGGGCATTTCAGCGGCTACGGGCGAGGGCGTGCGGGAACTGTTGTACGCCGCATTTCGTACGATCGCGGCGGCTCCGGCGCCTGACCGGCGAGCGCCCGATGCGCCGCGCTTCGTCCTTACGCCGGCAGAGCCGTTTCGGATCGAACGGGCCTTCGACGGGGCGTTCGTCGTGACGGGCGAGCGAGTCGAACGCCTGGCGGCGATGACCGATTTCGAGAGCGACGAAGGACTCGGCCGTTTCGAAGCGATCCTCGCAAAGATGGGCGTCGATGCGAAGCTACGGGAGAGCGGGGCGCGCGACGGCGACACCGTGCGCATCGCGGGTTACGAGTTCGATTACTCGTGACGGCGACCGCTCGGTTCTACCTGGGCTTCGGCATCACGCTTGCCGTCATCATAGCGCTCACCTTCTTCATCGGATTTCGGGTCGGCGTCGCGCACGCGACGCATCGCACGGCCACCGCCGTAACCCACGCCGCCCCGTGAAGCTTGGACTCTTCGGTGGGACCTTCGATCCGATCCACAACGCGCATTTGTTCGTCGCCGAGGCGTCCCGCGTCGCGCTCGAACTCGACCGCGTGCTCTTTCTCCCGACGCGCGGAGCTTACCGCGATGCGCCCGTTGCTTCGGCTCAGGAGCGGGCCGCGATGGTGCAGCTCGCGATCGCTTCCAACGTGCACTTTGCGGTCGACGAAGCCGACCTCGGCCCCGAAGCGACGGGCTACACCGCCGATCTCTTGCCGCGCCTGCGACAACGTTATCCGCTCGACCGGTTCAGCTTCATCGTCGGCGGCGATTCTCTCATCGAGTGGCCATGGCAGCGCTTGGATGCGGTGCTCGAACAGCTCGATGAGTTTGCCATCGCGCCGCGGGCCGAGCGCGCTCCCGAGCGCATGGCGGCTTTCCTTACGGCGCTGCCGGACGGACAGCGCGCGAAGTTTCGGCTCTTGGACCTGCCCGCGCTCAGCGGTTCCGCGAGCTTGGTGCGGGCGCAGCTCGGGCAGGGCGGCAGCATCCGTTATCTCGTTCCCGAAGCCGTGTATCGCTACATTCGGGACAACGGCCTCTACGCGGTTCCGACGGGCACTTGCAATGCGTCCTGACGCCGTGCGTCGCGCTGCGCGCAACTGTCGGAGCCTCGCCCCCAGGCTTGCCGCGGCGCTCGCGCTCGCCGGTTGTGCCGGCGGTGCCGGCGGCGACGGGAACGGAGCGGTCTACGATGCGTGGCGGACGGGCCGTTCTCACTTCGAGGTCACGGCGAGCGGCAGCGTCAGCCGCATCCTCGGGACGCGCCTGGGCCGGAGTGGCCTGCATGAAGGTTTTCTGCTCCACCTCTCGGGAGCGCAAGGCCACGGTCTGACGATACGAGTCGAAGACAACGTCGATCTGACGGGTCCCATTCCGCTCGAGCCCGGCGAAGCTGCCGCGGTGCGCGGCGAATACATCTACGATCGGCGCGGTGGCCTGATCCACTACACGCATCGTGACCCGCGCGGCCGGCACGATGCCGGTTACGTGAACGTCGCGGGACGCATCTATCAGTGAGCCGGCGGACGGTTACGATGCGGCCGCACTGTACAAGGCGATGCCACGTTCCCTATACTAAAATTAACCGATATCTGCATGCGTGAACTCGTCTCGATCGTACTGGCTAGCGCGTCGCCCCGGCGTCACGAATTGCTGATGTCTCTCGGCCTCGACGTGGTCGTCGTACCGAGCGGGATCGTCGAAGGAGACCGGCCCGGCGTGCCTGCGCGAAGGCTTGCGGAGCTGTACGCAGCGGCCAAAGCTGACGCCGTTTTCGCAAGCGAGCCCAAGGCGACGGTCGTGGCCGCCGATACGGTCGTCGATTTGGACGGCACGGCCCTCGGAAAGCCCGAGGATGCACGGGAAGCTCGCCGGATGCTGCGCGCGCTCGCGGGCCGCGAGCACGTCGTGCACACGGCGTATTCGATTCGCGCGCCGGAGGGCGCGCTCGACGGCGCCGCAAGCACCCGGGTGCGTTTTGCCGCTTTCGATGATGCGGTGATCGAAGCGTATCTGGCAAGCGGGGAGCCGTTCGACAAAGCCGGCGCCTACGGCGTTCAAGGGCGTGGTGCGGCGCTGGTCGAGCGGATCGATGGCGATTTTTACACCGTCATGGGCTTTCCGCTCGGAGATTTCATTCGCCGTATGGCCGATCTCACGCTGCGGCTGCCGCCGCAGCGTCCGCTAGCGGTTTCGGCATGACCTCACTAGCGGCAAGTCTGCGGTCGACGATCAGCCCGGACATCGGGCTTGATCTCGGCACGGCCAACACGGTCGTCTACGAACGTGGTGCGGGCGTCCTCGTCAGTGAACCATCCGTCGTTGCCTACGATACGCGCAGCAACGAGATCATCGCCATCGGCCACGCCGCCAAACAAATGGAAGGCCGTACGCCGCCCTACGTGCGCGTCGTTCGTCCACTGCGGCGCGGCACGATCTCCGATTTTCGCGCCGCGCAGACGCTCGTGGCGCGCCTGGTGGATCGCACGCTCTCGACGCGGCCGCGCCTCGCGCCCAGGCTCGTCGCCTCGATCCCGGGCTGCGCGACGGACATCGAGTGCAAAGCGGTCGAACAGGCGGTACGGGCGGCGGGCGCGCGCTATACGACATACGTGCCGCAGGCCGTGGCCGCGGCCGTCGGTGCCGGCTTAGACGTGACGAGCCGCTGCGCGCAGATGGTCGTCGACATCGGCGGCGGGACGACCGAAATCGCGATTCTGGGCACGGCCGGGGTCATTGCGCTCGCCTCGATGCCCTTCGGCGGCGAACATCTCGACAATGCAATCGTGCAGCGGCTTCGCCTGGAGCACTTCGCAATCGGACCCCTGACCGCCGAACGGCTGAAGTGCGAACTCGGTTATGTGGGCCGCGCGCCGGGCCGAGATCCCGTGCGCGTCGACGGTAACGACCTGCGCGAAGCTGCGCCGCGGCGGCGGGCAGTGCCGGAAACCTTGATCGGCGAAGTGATTGCGGAGGGAGTCGACAGAATCGTGCGCGCCGTGGTGGCCGTCCTGCAAAGCGTTGAGCCCGACGTCGCCGCCGATCTGATCGAAAGCGGCATCACGCTGACCGGCGGAGGCGCGCTGATCACCGGACTCGGGAGTGCGATCGGCGCGCGGTCCAACGTACCCGCGACGGTCGCAAACGATCCGCTGACGTGCGTTGCTCGCGGAGCCGGTGAGATATTGGGATCGCCGACATTGCACGAACAGCTTCGGCCGCACGCCGACCGGTTTACGAGGTGGTATCAATCTTTACGTATCGGGATGAGAGAAAGCTTTTCGCCGTAATCGGTGCCGTCATCGTTGCCGCCGCGATCGCTTTCGTTCAGATCGATGCCCAGAAAACCGGTAGACCGAGCCCGATTGCGGTGGTCGTTTCGTCGCTTGCCGTCGCGGTGCAAACGGCCGTCGCGACGGTCACGCACGGCGTTCGTGATTCGGGCCAAGCGCTCGTCGACGTGCCGAACTTGGCCACACGGAATCGTTCGCTTGCGGCCCAAAGCCGCCGCCTGCGCGATGAGAACGAGCGGCTGCGCGAGGCACTCGCTGCCGCGCCCGCGGCCCAAGAAATCGCTCGCGCGGCAGCGCAGGAACCGAGCGGCATCGTCGCCGGCGCGATCGGATACGATCCAGAATCCGTCGCGCGCACCATCGTGCTCGATCGGGGGGCGAGCGCCGGCGTAAAACTCGACGACGGCGTGGTCGACGAGGATGGCGTCGTCGGACGTATCGTCAACGTCGAGCCCCTGGAGAGTTCGGTTCTGCTCTTGACCGATGGTGCGAGTAAGGTTCCCGCCGTAGTGCAGCGCGGACGCTGGTGGGGCATTGCCACCGGCACAAACTCGCGTATTGCGCTCGAGTACGTCTCGCAAGACGCGAAACTTCGGATCGGTGATACCGTCGTGACCGGCGAGGGCCGCTCGTTTGCAGCCGGCCGCCCCATCGGCCGCATCATCCGCATCGAACACCCCGCGGGCGCGCTGTACCAGACGGCCATCCTCGAGCCCGCAGTCGCGTTCGGGCGACTCACGCGCGTCCTCGTCATCGCTCCGTGATGGGCCGCTCGCAGGAAGACGTGGCACGCACGCGTGCCTACTGGCTTGCCAACAAACCCGGTGAGCCGGGCGCGCCCGCCTACATCCTCGAGCCGCCCGGCGGCTGGATCGTCGCCGGAGCTTTGGCTCTTGCGCTCACATTGCAAACGGCCCTCGCGCCGTTCCTTTCCGTGCGCGGAGGCACCGTCTCGCTCGTCCTGCTCGTGGTTGCATGGTACGCCGTGCGCACGGGGACATTACGGGGGCTCGCCTTCGGGCTCGTCGCCGGAGCCTGCGAAGATGGGCTCGCCGGAACGACGGGCGTTGCGTGGACGTTTGCGACGGCCGTCGCCGGCGCGCTCGCCGGAAGATTAGCGCGAACCTGGCTCTCGGACGCCAAGCTCGTGCTCGTGCCCGGCACAGCCGCCCTGACGCTCGCGCGATTCGCGCTGTTCGCCCTGATTCTGCAAGCCGAGGGCCGGCCGCTCGCGCTTCCGCTCGTCCATTTTCACGCCGTTTTGTGGCAGGCGCTGCTCGATGCGGCGGTCGCGTTCGTTGCGCTGTGGCTACGGCCGGAATTGGTAACACGTGCGAACCGCCGCTGAAGCGCCGCGGCCGCTCGGCGTTGGGCCGACGAAGGTCGTCGCCTTCGCCGGCGCCGTGATCCTCGCGCTCACGGCGCTGATCGGCCGCCTCACGCAGGTTCAGCTCGTCGAGGGCGCGCGCTATGCCGCAGCGGCGCGCGCCAACCAGATACGGCGCATTCCCGTTGCCGCTCCGCGAGGCCGCATCTTCGATCGCCACGGCATCGTGCTCGTGCGCAGCCGGCCCTCGTTCGTGTGCACCATGATTCCGTCGGACGTGCGCGACCCCGAAGCCACGATGAACGAACTCGGGCGCGTGCTCGGCATTCCCGCCGCCGTGCTGTGGGGCCGGCTGCTGCACCATCGCGGCATCAACTACAAGAATTTCGACGAAGTCGCGACCTACGAACCGTACGGTCCGATCGTGCTCGCGCACGATTTGACGACCACACAAATGGCACGCCTCGCGGAAGCGCAAGATCAGCTTTCAGGCCTCGATCTCGAAGCGCAGCCTGTGCGCGACTACCCGTATCACAAAGTCGGCTCGCATTTTTTCGGATACGTCGGCGCGATCACCGAAGACGAGTACGCGACGTTGCGCAGCAAGGGTTACTCGCAGAACGACGTCATCGGTAAAGACGGCCTCGAGCAACGCTACGATTCGTATTTACGCGGCACTCCCGGCGGCGAGCAGATCGAAGTCAACGCGCAAGGGCAACTCGTGCGGCGCTTAGGGCCGGTCGCGCCGATCCCCGGCGACAGCCTCGTTCTGTCGGTCGATTGGCGCATGCAGCGCTTGGCGGAGACGGCGCTACGCGATCAGTTGCTCGTAACGGGAAAGCTGCGCGGCAGGCGGATGGCAGGCGCCGTCGTCGTTCTCGATCCGAGCGACGGCGGCATCCTTGCGATGGCGTCGTACCCGAACTTCGATCCCAACGACTTTACGAACGGCATCAAGGAATCGACCTACGCGCGTTATCTCGACGATCCGCTGCACCCGTTGTACGATCGCGCGATCGCGGCTGCCACGCCGACGGGCTCCACGTTCAAGATGGTCACGGGAAGCGGCGCCATCACCTCGCATGTGATCGGAAAAGATCAAGTCCTGTATGATTCGGGTGCGTGGAACTGTCACGGCGTCACCTTCGTCGACATTGCTGCCGGAGGGCTAGGGACGACCGACTTCATCCACGCGCTGGCCGCTTCGTCGGACGGCTATTTTTACCAACTCGGGTACCGGCTCGGTCACGCGCGCCTGCGCTATTGGGCGCAGCAATACGGCCTCGGGAAGGATCTCGGCATCGACATCCCCGGCGAATATCCGGGGAACTGGCCGACCAATGCGTGGTCGATGAAAACCTACAATCTGCCGCTCGAGCCGAGCGACGTATGCCAACTCGCGATCGGGCAAGGAGCGATGCAGGCAACGCCGCTGCAGATGGCCGACGTGGCGGCGACCGTCGTCAACGGCGGGACGCTCTTTCGCCCGCACTTCGTCGAGGAGATTCGCGGCCCGGACGGCCGCATCGTCAAGCGCTTCGCGCACGAGATCGTGCGCCAGGTGCCCGTCAGCGCCGAGGCCCTGCGCGAAGTGCGCGCCGGGATGAGCCAGGTGACGCAGCCGTGGGGCACGGCCTACGGCGAAGACGTGCCGGGCGTGCCGTACGGCGGAAAGACCGGCACGGCTGAAACCGACGGCGGCAACGGGCCGAACACGACGTGGTTCGTCGCCTACGCTCCCGCGCAGCACCCGAAACTGGCTCTCGCCGTCTTCATGGAACGTTCCGGCGGCTACGGCGCGAACACCGCCGCGCCGGTGGCGCGTCAGATCATCGCAGGGTATTTTCACGTGAAGTTGCCCCAGTAAGGCAGCCGTCGCGTTACCGGCCGATGCGCGACGATACCCGGCTGCGGATACGCAACAGCGGCGTTGCCGGGGCACGACGGACACAAGCCGAACAAAGCGGGGTGAGTGTGCCCTATCGCGTCGCAACATCCGAGGAGCGCCGCTTTTATCGCGACGTCCTTTATCCGCTGCAAGATCGCATTCTGGCGATCGCCGGCGAGTACGGCGACGAGCTGGTTCTCACCGGCGGAACTGCACTTGCGCGTTGTTACTTCGGGCACCGCTACTCCGACGACATCGATTTATTCAGCGCCTCTTCGCATGCGGGCGAGCTGGGTCGTGACCTCATGAATGCGCTGGAACGCGGAGGTTTGAGGGTTGAGACCATCACCGCGAACCCGGGGTTTCTCCGGGCGTACGTCTGCGATGCGAGCGTCCGCATTCCGGTCGACGTCGCTCCAGATCAGCCGCGTATCGAAGCTGCGCTCGTTTCGGCTCTGGGCGTTCATGTACACGCTTTGCGGGACATCGCTGCAAATAAGATCGGCGCCTTCGAGAATCGTTCAGAGGCGAAGGATGCGGTCGATCTCTTCTACCTCGCGCGTCGATTCTCGTGGACGCAGATGTTCGACGACGCGGAACGCAAGCGCATACCCATAGCTTACGAGGATTTACAGCACTTTCTCGAACAGCCGCTGAGCGGTCGGGCGCTCCTGGCTAAGCCGATCGACGACGGCCAATTCGGAAGCTTTGTGGACAACCTCCGCCACGAGATTACGGAAGAGATCAAAAAAAAAGTCGTTGAATATCGCAGACTCCTCCCCACTCTGGTCGCAGATTTACTGTGGGACACGCCGCCCGAATCCCGCACGATCAATGAAGCGACGAGGCCGGTCCTGGCGAGACGCGCGGCGCAACTGCCTCTTCCCGCCCGAACCGCATTGCTGAGAGCCCTCGCGGCTCAACCCCTTCCGAGCGGCGCCTCGCTGCCGATGTCGAGCACACTTTAGTCGCGTGGGGTTTGGTACACAGGCGTGCTCCGCTGCGGGGGCGACTCAGAAGCGAAGCCGGCGCGTACGCCGAACCTCCAGCGCATGATCGCCTATGAGATTCGGCCCTCCGCCGCGGCGCGCCGCTTGTCGGGAGAGGGAGCGTTCGAGATGCTGGCGCGAGCCCGCGAGCTCGAAGCGCAAGGGCACGACGTTATTCACCTCGAGATCGGGGAACCGGACTTCGAGACCCCGACCCACATCAAGCGTGCCGGCATCGGCGGGATCGAGCGCAATCAAACGCATTACGCCCCGTCGCCCGGCATCCCGGAGTTGCGCGACACTATTGCCGACTACGCTGCGCGCTTTCGCAGCATGGCACCGTTTGCGCGCGAGAACGTCGTCGTCAGCCCGGGGCTCAAGCCGCTGATTTGGAATGTGATGTGCGCGCTGCTCGATCCCGGCGACGACGTGATCTTTGCCGATCCCGCCTATCCCGCATACGACTCCTGTGCGCGCTATCTACAAGCCAATGCCGTGCCGGTGCCGCTGGTGGAAGCAGCCGGTTTCCGGCTCGACCTCGAGATGCTAGCCGCCAAAATGAGTTCGCGTACGAAACTGTTGATTCTCAACTCCCCGCACAATCCGACGGGCGGCGTTCTGACGCGCGGCGACCTCGAGACGATCGCGGAACTCGCGCTCCGTCACGACGTCACCGTCGTCTCGGACGAAATCTACAGCCGTAACCTCTACCGCGGAGACTTTACTTCCATCGCGGCGCTCGACGGCATGCGCGAGCGCACGATCATCCTCGACGGCTTCTCAAAAGCGTACGCGATGACGGGATGGCGCTTGGGCTACGGGGTGATGCCGGCCTCGATCGCGGCCATCGTAGCGCTGGTCGGGCAGAACAACTACTCGTGCGTGGCGCCGTTCGTGCAGGCAGCCGGCATCGAAGCACTGCGCGGCCCCGATGACGACGTGCGAGCGATGGTGGAGGAGTTTCGTGTGCGCCGCGACGCGCTGGTCGCGGGCCTAAACGGCCTTCCGGGGATTACGTGCAAACTTCCCGACGGCGCTTTCTACGCGTTTCCCAACGTCGGCGCGATAACGCATGACGATAAAGGTCTTGCGGGATTTATTCTCGATGAGGCGCACGTTGCCGCTCTCGGCGGCTCTTCATTCGGTGCAGCGGGACGCGGCTACATGCGCTTCTCCTACGCGAACTCGCTCGATGCGATCGCCCTTGCCATCGAACGCGTGCGCGACGCCCTGCGGCGATTCGAGCGCCCGGGATGAGCCAAGAAAGAGAACCGAACGCCGGCAGCAGCGACGCAGATGCCCTTACCCGCGCTTTCGTTCGTAACATCGTGCTGCCGTGGTGGTCGGCCGCGGGACTGCTCGACTGGTACTGGCATCGCCGCACGAACATCGAGCGTACCGCCGGCGCACACGAATCGATGACGCATCTACTGATGGCGGCGGAAGGCGGCGTTGCGGCGCTCGGACCGCTGATCTTCGAGACCACCTCCACCCTGATCGCGATCGTCGCGGGAGCTGCCGTCGCGCACGAAGCAACGGTCCTTTGGGACGTCGCCTACGCGAAATCGCGACGGAAGATCGCGCAATACGAACAACACACGCATAGCTTCATGGAAGTGCTGCCCTTTGTGACGGCCGCTTTTCTCGCGTTCATGTATCCGCGGCAAGCTGCTGCGCTCGTCGGACTCGGTGGTGAGACGCCGCGCCGGGGTCTACGCCTCAAACGCGATCCAAGGCCGCTACAAAGCATCGTGGTCGTCGCAGGTTGCGGTCTTTTGGGCATCGCGCCGCATGTTGAAGAATTCGTCCGTTGCCTTCGTTTCGACCCCACGCTTGCGCCGCAAGCAGGGCATGCCGAGCGGCGCCGCGGTGAGGCTGACGGCTAGTTGCCGGATCCTAGCCCATAGTGCCGATGCAACGGCCACCCTGCGTCATCGATCGCGCGCAAGCCGGGGACGTCGGTCGCGTCGTGCCGCTTTTTCTTGCCTACCTGCGTTTCTACGATGTTCCGGCGAGTGCAGCGCGGGCGACGGCGTTTCTCACCGAACGTTTGCTGCGCAGTGAGTCCGTCGCGTTCATCGCTCACGATGCCGGTCTCGACCTCGGCTTTGCGCAGCTCTATCCCGCATTTGCATCGCTCGACCAAAAGCCGCTGTGGATACTCGAAGATCTCTTCGTCGCTTCGGAAATGCGTCATCGCGGTATCGGAGCGGCCCTGCTCCTGCGTGCCGAGGAGCATGCGAGGGCTACCGGCGCAGTCCGGCTGAGGCTGGAGACGGCGCACGACAACCGGCCTGCGCAGCGCCTGTACGAAGCGACGGGCTGGAAACGCGACGAGCGGTTTCGCGTTTACACCCGCGAGCTGTAAAGCTTATCATCCACGGCGACGGCCGCGCAGATCTGGAAGCTATTTTCAGACGTCGCGAGTTGGAAGAAGTGGAACGGCGGAATCGAGAGTATCGAGATTTACGGCCCCTTCGCAAAAGGGTACCATCTTCTCGATGCAGCCTCCGCGGGCGGATGCGTTCACGAGCGCGTTGACCGACGTTAGGGAAAACGAAGCTTTTTCGGATGAGACGATCATAGACCAAACGCGTGTAATCGTTTATAGCACCGAAGTGGCGGGTCCGTCCGCTGCGGAATTTGGTGAAATGGTTAGCGGAGATTTTCAGACCGTGCTGACGGCATTGAAACATCTCGCGGAACGCTCATAACGAAGCGTACCCCCTTCGCGTTCGGCCTTAGCGCAAGCCTAGCGGATTCGGTTTCACCGAATCCGTCGCGTTTGCGGCTTTGCCGCAAGCCGCCCGTCGCGCGACGTTAAAGGTGCATCGCAAGCTTGACGTCGGCTAGCGTTTCGCCGGCGATTTCGCGAGCGCGTTCGGCGCCGTCGGCCAGGATACGGTCGACGTCGGTCGCGTCGATCCGCGCGCGCCGCTCGCGTACCGGTCGCAAGAACGCGTTGAGGCGCTCGGCGAGTTGGCCTTTGCAATCGACGCAGCCGAGCGCGCCGCTACGGCAACCCTCGGCGACCACCGGGACCAAGTCCGGATCGGCGATGTGGTGCAACGCGTAGACGGGACATATCTCGGGACGACCGGGATCGTGGCGACGGATCTTGAGCGGATCGGTCACCATCGACCGAACCTTTTTGGTGGTCGCCGCGTCGTCGTCGGCAAGATCGATCGTGTTGCCGTACGACTTCGACATCTTGCGGCCGTCGAGGCCTGGCACGTCGGGAAAATTCGATAGAGTCGCTTGCGGTTCGGTCAGCACGTGGCCGTACATGTTGTTGAAGCGCCGCACGACTTCGCGCCCGAGCTCCAGGTGCGCGAGCTGATCCTTTCCGACCGGCACGGTGTCGCCGCGCATTACCGCGATGTCGACCAACTGCAGGAGCGGATAGCCGAGGAAGCCGTAGGTCGCAACCTCGCCACCAAGCGCATTGATTTGGTCCTTAAACGTTGGGACGCGCTGCAGCCAGGTGACGGGCACGAGCATGGAAAGCAACAAGTGCAACTCGGGAATCTGCGGGACGTGCGACTGCACGTACAACGTCGAACGTTCGGGATCGATCCCGGCGGCAAGCCAGTCGAGCACGATTTCGCGGACGTAGCCGCCGAGATCGGCGGTGCGTTCGTAGGATGTGGTGAGCGCGTGCAGATCGGCAATCTCGTAGAACGTCTCGTTGTCGCGCGCGAAGGCGATCCACTGCGAGAGCGCACCGACGAGATGGCCGAGATGCAGACGGCCGGTCGGCCGCATACCCGACATGATGCGGCGATCGCGCGGCGGAACGTTCTGTTCGGGAAGCACCACGCGCGTTTAGTCGCGCGCTCGTGTCACCCTCCCGCAAAATCCGACAGGTTCGGACATTTAGTATGCAAGGTGCATGCCCGCGCGTCGGCGTGCATGCGCGATCTTCTCTCGGACGAAGGCGCGCGCGGCGGATACCGCATCGCGCAACGGCACTCCGCGTGCAAGCGACGCCGCCAGAGCTGCCGCGAGCAAACAACCGGTACCGCGTAACGTACCCGCGATGCGCGAGCCATCGTCGAAGTGCAGCAATCCGTGCGCGTCGGCGAGTACGTCGATCGGATCGCCCGCGCGATGGCCGCCCTTGATCAGCACCGCTCGGCAGCCGAGCGCGCGGAGCGCACGGGCCGCTTGTTCCATGTCGCCAAGAGACTCCACGGGTCGCTCGCACAGAGCTGCCGCTTCGCTCATGTTCGGCGTGAGGACGTCGACGACGGGAAGCAGCCGCTCGCGGATGGTGCGCACGAGCTGGCCGTCGACGAACGTGCCGCCGGCGCTCGGCGCGAAGACCGGGTCGTAAACGACCGGTGCCCCGGCGGCTGTGAGGCGCGCGGCGACCACCTCGATGGTCGCAGCGTCCAGGAGCGCGCCGACGCGAAAGGCCGCGATATCCGCCGCTCGCAAGGCGTCGAACTGAGCGGCGATGAGTTCGGGCGCCACGGCGGCGGCAGCGTGTAGGCCGTCCCGGTCCTGGGCCGTCACGCCGGCCACGATCCAGACGTTCGGCGTCTCGAGTTCACCGCAGGCCCGCAGATCGAGCCCGAGACCCGCGGCATTCCACGGATCCGTGCAGCCGATCGAACAGACCAGGCTCATCGCGTGCAATCGGCCCAGCGTCGCACGAGCTCGCGGGCGGCTAGGCTCGCATCGTTTGCGAGAGCGAGCGCGGAGATGACGGCCGCCATGGAGGCGCCGGTCGCAGCGACCGCGGCGAGGTTTGCGGGTCCAATGCCGCCGATCGCGACGACCGGAAGTCGAGTGGAGCGCACGACGGCACATAAGCCTGCCGGGCCGATCGGGGCACCGGCATCGCTCTTGGAGGCCGTCGCGGCAAAAGGTCCCGTTCCGACGTAGTCCGCGCCCAGGCTCTGCGCCGCGCGCGCCTCCTCGGGCGTGCCGCACGAAATCCCGAACAGTCTCGTCCCTAAACGGGCACGCACTCCTTCCCGGTCATGAGTCGCTAAGTCTTCTTGGCCAGCATGCCAACCATCTGCTCGTAAGGCCGCATCGAAATCGTCGTTTACGATCACGTGCGCTCCTCGGGCATGCGCGGCGCGACACAGCGCCTCAAGCGTCAGCGCATCGACGCCCGCCTTGGCTCGGTACTGCAAAACGCGGACGCCGCCGCGCAGCAGCGCATTCGCGAAAGCGAGGGGTTCCGATACTGCGCCCGCGTCGACGATACCGTAAATTCCGCGCAATGCTGCCGCTGTTCGGCCGCGGCCCATCGTTCGATCCATGCAGGCGCCGGCCTAGGCGCCGCGGGCGATGTCGCCGGGTGGCTCGCGGAAGCGGTGCGATGAGACGAGATCGGCCACGCTTGGAGCGGGAGCCAAAGCGTAGGGCGGCAGCGTGACCTCGAAGGGCTCCCCGGGCCCGTCGGCAAGCAGCGGCCCGAAGTCGAAGGCCAGTGCCGAGGTGACCAGTCGCGGCGGCGTGCCGAAGGTCATGACGCCCGTGTACTGCGAGTTCGGCGCGAGCCTCAAACCGGTGAAGAGCGCCGGGTCGGTGAGGCTTGGAAGCCGCGTCGCAAGCGGCGTGTAGGCCCGACCCCCTTGATCCCGCACGACACTCCGACCGTACGGCAAGAGCGTGACCGTCTGCGGTCCCGTATTGGCGAACGTCACGATCGCCTCCAGGCGCCCGGTGAAAAAAGAAAGCTTCCGGACCGATATATGCACGCCGCCCGACTGACCCACTAAACCCTTGACGGCCATGGCGCGCCAGGGGTGATAGGGATCTTTGATGCGCGCCGGCGCGGCGGTGGTCAGCCCGTACGGCACGGTCATGTCGGCACGAGCAATCCCTTGATGTGCGTAATCGTAGAATGAAACGCGTTCTCGTACGAAAACCATCGTTCCAAGCGGAGACTCACGACTGCCCACGATCCGGAAGTGCTCGATTTCCACCCGGTCCGCCCGGAAAACCGACGCAAAGTTCGAGGGCGAGCCGAAGTACCGACGCTCGGGCGCTTCGAGGAGCGCGAAAGCAGCGGCATATCGATGGGCGCGAAGGGCCTCGACATACTGGCCCGCAAGCGACTTCTGCGCCGGTGTAAGCGCCCCCGACGCTTCCATCGTGCTTCCCAGACCGTACGCCGCAAGCAGTGCCCCGGCGGCAAAAAACCGGGCGGGTTTCACGAAAGCGTGCCGTCGACGATCACGTCGATGATGCGGGTCAGGTCGGCCGAGTCGGCATAGCGGATCTCGAGACGCCCGCCGCGGCCGCCCGGCACGATGGCGACCGGCGCGCCGAGCGCAAACCGCAAGCGGCTCTCGACCGCTTCCAAGTCGGGCGACTTCACGCGCAGGCGCTCGGGCGCCCGTGCTTTGCGCCGTTGGGCCAAGCGTTCGACGTCGCGCACCGTCAGACCGTCGCGCTCGATCCGTTCGGCGATATGCTGCCGCTGGCTCTCCTCGATGCCCAGGAGCGCACGCGCGTGGCCGACGGTGAGAACGCCGGCGCGCAACTTCGCTTTGAGCGAATCGGCGAGGGTTAAGAGGCGCAGGGCATTGGCGACCGTCGGGCGGCTCTTGCCGATGCGTTCGGCGACGTGCTCCTGGGTGAAGCGGTACTCGTCGATCAGGTGTTGGAAGCCCATCGCTTCTTCCAACGGGTCGAGGTTCTGGCGTTGAAGATTCTCGACGATTGCGACCTCGAGGCTGGCCCGGTCGTCAGCCTCGCGGACGATCGCCGGTATTGTCTCGAGCCTTGCGGCGGCGGCGGCCCGCCAGCGCCGCTCGCCGGCGATCAGTTCAAACTCACCACCGCCCGCTGCCCCGGCGAGCGGCCGCACGATGATCGGCACGAGGACGCCGAGTTCTCGAATCGATGCCTCGAGCTCCACGAGCGCCGCCGGATCGAAGTTACGCCGGGGCTGCTGAGGATTGGGCCGAATCGCATCGACGCGCACCTCGCCTAAACCGGGCCGCGCTGGCGCCGGCGCGCCAAGCAAGGCATCGAGACCCCGGCCCAGGCCGCGCTTGGCAGCGCTCACGTTGCGGAAAGCTCGCGGGCGAGAGCGAGATACGCCTGTGCGCCGCGGCTCTTGACGTCGAAGAGCGCCACGGGCTTGCCGTACGACGGCGCCTCGGAGAGGCGAATGTTGCGTGGAATTTGGGTCCGAAATACTTGGCTCGGAAAGTGGGCCGTCACTTCGTCGAGAACTTCGACCGCGAGTCGCGTGCGCCCGTCGAACATCGTTACCAAGACGCCCGTGATGCGCAGGTTCGGATTGAGCGCTTCGCGGACGCGCTCGACGACGCTGGTCAGTTGCGAGAGCCCCTCGAGCGCGTAATATTCCGCCTGGACCGGGATGAGTACTTCGTCGGCGGCGGTCAGGGCGTTGAGCGTCAGGAGGCCGAGCGACGGCGGACAGTCGATGAGAATGTAGTCATAGGAGTCGCGCGCGGCCGATAGCGTGCGCTTGAGGCGGGTTTCCCGCGCGAGCGCCGAGACGAGCTCTATCTCGGCGCCGGCCAGACCGACGGTAGCGGGAACAATCGCGAGTTGCGGGATTGCCGTCCGGACGAGCACGTCGGCCAGGGCGGCATCCTCCAGCAAGAGGGCATAGACATCGCGCTCGACGGTCCGTTTGTCGATTCCGAACCCGCTAGTCGTGTTGCCTTGCGGATCGATATCGATCAAGAGAACTCGGCGGCCCAGCATGGCGAGCGAGGCCGCTAGATTGACCGCAGTCGTCGTCTTCCCGACGCCTCCCTTCTGATTGACGATCGCGATCGTCCGGCATTCGCGTGCCCCCTCCACTACGGACCTGCGTTCCGCGTGATGCCCACAGTGGCCCGGGCCTCCGTATCAGCCGTCTCACCGATGCTGTTCCACGCTTCCGCGTGCCGATCGCGGGGGAGACCATATCGGTCTTTCATCGCTTCGTAGCGCGCGAACGAAGGGGGGTCGATTCGATGCCAATCCGTCGTATCGAGCAGCGGCACGAGCCGGTTGCGCAAGGCATCGCCGCGCACCATCAGCTGGTAGAACCGGCGAGGACCGTATTCATACGGTCCATACAAGCGGGCGCCCGGTAGGCGCTCCAGCGCCCATTCGAGCAGCGGCAAGTGCCTGACGTGTAATTTGAGCGTAATCTGAGGCTGCCTGCGGTCGCCGCCGTAATGTCCCTGGGCAATGAAAAGCCCGAGCAACACCCCGAGGTCGAAATCCGCCGGCACCGCCTCATGATTTGTGTTTCACCGTGACGTTCCTTGTGAAACTGATCCCGAAGGTCCGTTCTACACAGACTGCACCTTGACTAGCGTAGCTCCTGCCGCAGTTGGAGATCACACCATACTGACTCCCGGGGGCATCGGACAGGCCGCCAAAGAGTTCCCCTACCGGCAGCGACTCCGGCAGCCGAGAAGCTCCTACGTTTCGGTCAGCGCCGCCTGCGTCAGCGCCAGCAAGACAGCGCGCTGGTTGGAACTGGGATCGTCGGTGACGCGGTCGAGTAACCCGGCTAAGATTCGGCCTACGATCGGCCCGCCCCGTGACCCTCGCGGTAAGCGGCCGAGGGCGATCGCCAACTCGATCACGTCGGCGCCGCTGACGGCAAGATCCCGCAGGCTCAGCGGCGGAGCGGCCGCCAAAGCCGTGCGAACGCGTGCTTCAAAGCGCTCGTTGTCGTCGGAGCGCTTCGGCAACCCGCTGCCCGCGATGTCGGCATGCCTGAGCCCGAACTGGCGCGTGATATTGGCTGGACCGACGCGGCGGATGAACTTGCGAACCGCCGCATCTCCGAGTTCGGGCCCTGAGGCATACATGTGATTGCGCACCAAGCGAGCCACGGTCTCGGTCTCGGCGCCCCCGAAACGCAAACGTTGCATCGCTGCAGCCGTCATTTCCTCGCCTACATACTCGTGCCGGTAGAAGTGCGGCCCGTCTTTCGTACGCGGCTTGCCGACATCGTGAAAGAGCGACGCCAAGCGCAAGACGTGATCGCTCGGCGGCGTCGCGTCGAGAGTCGCCAAGTTATGCTGGTAGACGTCGTAGGCGTGGTACTCGTTTTGGAGGACACCGATGCCCTCGATCAATTCCGGCAGGATGTGCGGTAACACGCCGCTTTCCCGCAGCAGTTCGAACCCGAGGGACGGCGAGTCGGCCGTCAAGAGCTTCAGTATCTCGTCGCGAAGGCGTTCCGGCGAAAGCGTCCGAGCGAGCACGGCGGCCGCTTGCATCGCTGCGAACGTTCGATCGGCGAGACGAAAGCGAAAGCGTGCTGCAAACTGCGCCGCTCGCAACATGCGCAGTGGATCTTCGGCGAAGGCTTCCTCGCGCAGAACACCGATCCGGCGCGCGCGGATGTCCGCGACTCCCCCGTACGGATCGACGAGCTGCCCCGAGCAGACCGCCCGAGCCAGCATATTCATCCGGAAGTCGCGACGTGCCAAGTCCTCTTGCAGCGAAACGTCGGGGCCGGCCTCAACCGCGAAATCGCGGTGCCCGGTGCCCGTGGAGCGCTCACGCCGCGGAACGGCGACGTCGGCGACGATCTCGCCAAGCTGAACCTTCACGACGGGAAAGGAGGCTCCGACGACACTCGCGGAGCCCGCATTACCCAGGCGGTTGACGAGTTCGCCCAGACTCATGCCCAGGACGACGTAGTCGAGATCCTTGGCCGCGCGCGCTACGCCGTCGAGGGCACTCCGTTGCTCGTCGCGCACCCTTCCGCCCACCGCGAAAAGACTCTCCGCGGGAACGACGGCGAGCAGCCGGGCGTCGACCATGTCGGCCGCATCGGGCGAGCGGTCAGCCATTGGGTCGCCCCCCTAGCGGGCGCTTGGCCGGCGTTCCGGCTCGTCGCGGAAAACGTGGAGCGCTTGCCGCCGTCTTGCGCGCGAGCAAAATCCGGCGTTCATCGGAAAGGCCGCCCGTGCGGACTTCGCCGGCGATCTCGGCGCCGAGCACCAGCGCGGCATCGCAGGCAGCAGCCCGCTCATCGTCCGAGAGCCGGCCACGCTGCAAAACGGCCGTCCCGCCCTCTTCCAGGAAGGGAACGGTCAACTCCAGGACCGTCGCAGCGCCGGCAATCCCGCGAGCCGTCGCCGAACCGAACCGCTCGCGCAGCTCGGGCCGGTGGGCCGCTTCTTCGGCACGGGCGGCCACCACAGTCACCTTCAGAAGAAGTTCGTCCACGACCCACTGCAAAAAGCGCGCTTTCTTAGCGACCGCTTCGATTGCGGTGACGGCGAAACCGGTCACGATCGCAAGCGGAATGGCCGGAAAACCGCCGCCACTGCCGATGTCGACCAGCGGGTCACGCACGTAGGGAAGCACCGTTAGCGAATCCCGGAGGTGCTCTTCTACGGCTGCGCGCGAACGGGCCGCCGTCAAGTTGAGCGTCGCGTTGGAGTCGAGCAAGAGTTCGACGTATTTTTCGAGTTGCCGACAGGTCGCAGGATCGAGGTTCCCGATTGCTCCGAGGCCTGCGGCCCTCACGCCGGTACGCGTTCCGCCGATCGAAGCGGAGCTTGTGCCTGTTTCGCTTCATCATCGCCATCCGAAGCTCGAACGCGCATCGGCTTCCCCGTCGCGCCCTGTGCAGAGGCCGCGCGCGAGCGCCGCAGGACCACGGCCAGGATGGCAAGGTCGGCGGCCGCCATGCCGGCGAGGCGGCCGGCTGCCCCGAGTGAGCGCGGCCCGTAGCGCACGAGCTTTTCCCGCGCCTCGCGCGACAGTGCCGTCACTCCTTCGAAGGGGAAGCCGCGTGGGATGGATACCCCCTCGTCACGGGCGGCACGCGCGACCGCCCGTTCTTGGCGCCGCACGTAGCCGGCGAGTTTGATTTCGATTGCGGCGCGTTCGAGGCTCGCCCGGTCGGCCTTGAGGGCATAAGCTACATGCTCGGCCTCGACTTCAGGACGGCGCAGCGCCTCGGCGACCGTCGAACCCGGCCTTCCCCCGCCCGGCGGAGCCGGCAGCCGCGTCGTTTCGGCCGCGGCGATCGCACGATCCAGGCGCGTGCGCCGGTCGGAGAACGCCTGGAATGCCGCTGCAGAGAGCAAGCCGACCGCATGGCCCAGCGGCGAAAGCCGCAGATCGGCATTATCGTGCCGCAGAAGAACGCGGTGTTCGGCCCGCGAACTGAGCATACGGTACGGTTCGTCCACGCCGCGCGTAATGAGATCGTCGATCAAGACACCGATATACGCTTGCTCGCGCGTCAGGACGACCGGCTCCCGTCCGCAAGCGGCACGCGCCGCATTGATGCCCGCCATGAGCCCTTGCGCCGCGGCTTCTTCGTAACCCGACGTGCCGTTGAGCTGGCCGCAGTGATAGAGCCCCGCTACGCGATGCGTTTCAAGCGACGCGCGCAGCTCCGTCGGCGGCACGTAATCGTACTCGACCGCATAGCCCGGTCGCAGCATCGTCGCCCGAGCGAAGCCGGGCAAGGTGTGCAACATGGCGAGCTGCACATCGGCGGGCAGTGACGTCGACAGCCCGCCCACGTAGAGCGAATCGCTCGTCCACCCTTCGGGTTCGACGAAGACCAAGTGCGACGGGTTGTGGGAAAACTTAACGACTTTATCTTCAATCGACGGACAGTAGCGTGGCCCGATGCCGTGAATCAATGCGAGCCCGTACAGCGGGGAGCGGTGCAGGTTGTCGCGTACGAGCGCGTGCGTCGCATCGTTCGTCGCGACGATGTAACAGGGCAACTGCGCTCCCGCGAAAGATGGTTCGCTCGCATAGGAAAACATGAGCGGCACGTCGCTCGGCGGCTGCACGCGCATGGCGGCGTAGTCGACCGTTGCAGCCGCGACGCGCGGCGGCGTGCCCGTCTTCAGACGCGCGGTCGGAAAACCGATGCGCCGTAACGTCTGCGCGAGCTCCACCGCCGGGGCTTCGCCCAAGCGCCCTGCCGCTTCGCTGTGTTCGCCGCGAAAGATCTTGCCGCCGAGAAACGTCCCGGTCGCAAGCACGACGCGGCGGCCCCGAAAGGTGCGCCCGTCGGCGGTTACGACGCCGCGCACGGCGCCGTTCTCGATCAGAATGTCTTCAACCAGCGCCCCGATGATAGTCAAGTACTGTAGCGAGCGTAACAACGACGTCGCAGCGCGCACGTAACTCGGTTTGTCCGCTTGCGCGCGCAGCGCTCGCACCGCCGGTCCCTTCGACTCGTTCAAGAAACGCACGTGCAAGGAGCAGGCGTCAATCAAGCGGCCCATCGCGCCGCCGAGCGCGTCGATCTCGCGCACGAGCTGACCCTTCGCGCTGCCGCCGATGGAGGGATTGCACGCCAAGGTGCAGATGCGCTCGGGATCGCCGCTGATCAGCAGCGTCTGGACGCCCATCGTTGCCGCCGCGTGCGCGGCTTCTAAGCCGGCGTGTCCGCCCCCGACGACGATGACCGCCGCGTCGTCTCTATCGCTCATGTGGCTCGCATCGTACCACGCACCGCGCGTAGGCTCACGCCACTTCTCAACGCGCGTCGCCCAGCGACTCGACCGGCGGCGTCCTTCATTTTCCGATGCAGAAGCGAGCGAATATCGCGTCGAGCACCGCTTCGCTCGCGTCGCGTCCGCTGATTTGACCGAGTGCGGCATGCGCGGCGGTGAGATCCGGGGCGAGCAGATCGAGCGGTGCGGCAGTTTCCAACCCCTCAATGGCAAAGGCAAGCGCGCGCCGCGCGGTCAGCACGGCATCGGCTTGACGGGCCGTCCCGAGGTGCGGGCGGGCCTGGTCGACGACATCGTCCGCCAGGCGCTCAGCGAGCGCGGCACGCAGCCCTTCGACGGTCGTCCGGTCATGGGCGCAACCGACGAGCGCCTCGCCTTCGGGCGCCTCGCGCGCCGCGTAGCCCGCGTCGCCGAGGTCCCGCTTGTTGAAGTACACGATTCGTTCGCGTCCCCGCGTATCGCTGAGCAAGGCGCGCGCTTCCGGGGAAAGCGGGCGCGAACCGTCGACCACGACCAGTACTAGGCGCGCGGCCGCGAGGGCCGCGCGGCTGCGAGCGATCCCCGCCGCCTCGAGTGCATCGCCGCTCGGCCGGATGCCGGCCGTGTCGGTCAACCGCGCGACCAGGCCGTCACCCAACGCAACGGTCTCCTCGAGCGTATCGCGGGTCGTCCCCGCGACCTCGGAAACGAGGGCGCGCTCGACGCCGAGCAAGCCGTTGAGCAGCGAGGATTTGCCGGCGTTCGGCGGCCCGACGATCGCGATCGCGGCACCCTCGGAAACGAGCCGGCCGCGCTCCCAGGAAAGCGCGAGCGCGTCGAGCGCCCGGGCGATGTCCCGAAGGCGCCGGTCCACGTCCTGTGCGTCGGGAGTTGCGACTTCGTCGGGAAAATCGAGGGCGGCGGCAAGTTCCTCGAGGAGCGTTGCAAGTTCGCAATTGAGGCGCTCGACTTCGGCCGCGAGACCGCCTGAAAGCCGGGCGGATGCACCGAGCATTGCGCCGCGATGTTCCGCTGCGATCAATTCGGCCACTGCTTCCGCGGCCGACAAGTCGATTTTACCCGCCTCGAATGCGCGACGGGTGAACTCGCCTGGGCCGGCGAGCCGGGCGCCGGCAGCGAGCGTGGCAAGTAAGGTCTCTCTGGCAACCGCAGGCGAGCCGTGCACGTGAAGTTCGAGCACGTCTTCGCCCGTGTAGCTGCGCGGTGCCGGGAAAAACAGCGCGAGCCCCGCGTCGATCCGAGCACCATCGGGCCCGACCACGTCTCGACATTCGGCCCGCCTGGCACGCAGCGGCGCCCCCGGGCAGACCGCCGCGGCCACTGCGCGCGCCGCCTGGCCGCTCACCCGCACGATTGCGACCGCCCCCCGCCCGGGCGCAGTCGCAATCGCCGTAATCGTCTCATCCTGCATGTTGGCGAAACGGGGAGGCGCCCTACCGAGGGATGACCACCAGATGCCGTTCCGGCTCGACGCCGCTCGACTCGGTCCGCACGTACGGGTTGTCCGTGAGCGCGAGATGGATGACCTTACGTTCGGAGGGCAGCATTGGTTCGAGCGGAATCGGCCGCTTTTCGCGGATCGCGCGCTCGAGGGTTTGCAGGGCAAGGCCCTTGAGCAGGTCCGCGCGTCGCGCGCGGTAGCCTTCCGCGTCGATTGTGAAGTAATGCCGGTCCTTTTTGACGCCGGCATTGACCATGTTGTTGAAGATCAGGTTGAGCGCTTCGAGCGTATGCCCGTGCCGGCCGATCAGATTCGCGAGATCGGGGCCATCGATTTCCAGGTATTCGCCTTCGCTACGAGCGTAGTAGCGCACGCTCGCCCCGCCGACGCCCATCTTCTGCAGAACCACTTCGAGCAGTTCCCGGGCCGAGCGGACCGCCTCGGGCTCGGGCATCGCGGCCGGACGCGGCCGGGGCGGTCCGCCCGCCGGAGGCCCGTACTCGGGCGAGCGGGGCCGCCCGGCTGGGCCGCGACCGGCACTCTGCTGCGGGCCGCGGGGCCGACCCCCGCGCCTGCGCTGTCCGAAGTCGCGCGGACCTTCCCCCGGGGGGCGCTGATCATCGTCCATTCGTCAATCCTCCCGTCACGCCGTGAAACTAACGCCGCGAGCGTCGCCGGCGCGCGGCGCGTGAGCCGCCCGCGGCTTTCGGGGTCGCCCCCGCGGTTGCCCGCGACGTCGCGGGAAGTCCGATGCCCGCGGCAGCGGACGGTCCCGCCGGCGGCAGCACGCCGCCCCTTCCGGTTCCCCCGTTACCGCCCCCATCGCCGCTGCCCGCCGTCGTGCCCGCGCCCGCCGCGCCGCGTGGGAAGCGACGCATCAAGTACAGCTGCTGGGCCATGGTAAAGACATTGAATGAAAGCCAGTAAATGATCAGCGCCGACGGCCACGCGAATTTGAAGCCCATGTAACCGACCATCGCAGGCGAGATAAAGGACATGATACGCTGCTGCTGAGCCTGCTGCTCGTCGACGGCCGGACTCGTGAACCGGACGCTGAAGTACATCGAGATGATGTAAAGCACGAGCAATGCATAGTCGGGCAACGCGAGATTGGCTGCCAGGATATGGTGGGGCGAGCCGAGGGCGACGGGACTCCCGATCCACAGCCACTTCTGACTTGCGAACAGTGCCCGGTCACCGTTGATCGCGGCGTATAAACTAAAGAGAATCGGCATCTGCAGCAGCAGCGGCAGACAGCTTGCGAGCGGATTGGCGCCGGTCTCTTTGTAGAGCGCCATCGTCTCCATGTTGAGCTTTTCTTTGTCGTTCTTGTGTTTCTGCTGCAGCGCTTTGATGCGCGGCTGCAGTTGCTGGGTTTTGAGCATGCTCTTGTACTGCATCGTATTGAGCGGCCAAAAGAAGCCTTTGACGATGAGCGCAAGGATGATCAACGTCCAGCCGTAGTTGTGAACGACGCCGTAGATCGCGCCGAGCACGCTGTGTAGCGCGTCGACGATCGGTTGTAACACGTTGACGAACGCGAGGGGCATCAGGAGCACAGACTCCACAGAGAAACCTTTCCTGGCGACCGGCGCACATGCGAGGGTCGTGACCGGCGCGCGAACGAACCGCTCGCCCGGCCGTTACGGGACGAAGTCGACGCCCCCCGCATTCCAAGGATTGCAGCGGACGATCCGCCGCGCGGCGAGGGCGACTCCGCGCAGGGGCCCGTATTTCAACACCGCCTCCTTGGCATACTGCGAACACGACGGATAGTAACGGCAGCGCGGGCCGAGCAGGGGTGAGAGCAGCCGCTGATACAGCGTGATTGGGACGATGACGGCCCAGCGCATCACGGGCCGCGGGGCACGGTCAGCCGTGCAAGCACCGCGTGCACGTCGTCGGCAAGGCGGGCGTAGCGCTCCCAGGCGGCGGGCGGCCGAGCAACGAGCACGAGCCGCGTCGGCTTTCCCGGCGGGGCATGGCTATCGAGGACTCCCTTGATGCGCCGGCGCACGCGGTTGCGCAGGACCGCGCCCCCGACCGATTTCGCTACGGTGACCACCACCTGACTGGGACCCACGGGCTGCTCGGCTGCATAAGCAACGAGCGTCGCGAGGGCGGCGGAACGACCCCGCCGCCGAACGTACGCGATCTCGCCGGCTCGCCGTAAGGCCCGATACCAGCGCACCCGCGTCTAAACCGTCAGGTGCTTGCGGCCCTTTTTTCGGCGCGCCGCGAGGACTTTGCGTCCGTTCTTCGTGCTCATGCGCTCGAGAAACCCGTGGACCCGTTTGCGGCGCCGGTTGTGCGGCTGGAACGTACGTTTCATTAAGGCTGATAAAACTCCCGAAAAGCCGAGTATAGCGAGCCGCGCCGAGGCACGTCAACAGGTGCCGGGATTCTTGCGAACGGTTCGCATCTGTCCACACCTGTTCACAATCTTGTGGAGAGCGCGAGAGTATGGCCCACGCAGAGTGCCGGGCGGCTTCCCTTTGCGCCCTTTGCCATACTTGTGGACGAGCGACTATCGCGCGCCGTAACACCCCAGACGACGGAACCCGACCCGCCAAATTCACCTGTGGACAAGTGGATAAGTTCGTGGAGAACTTCCAGAGGATTGGCCGCCCCCCGCTCCAATGTGGGGGCCTCCTTCCCAGGGGTCCCCGGCGACGTCGGGCGATGTCGCCACTACGGCAGCGATTCTTAAGGCGGTTAAGCATATGGGTTCAGCACTGGACCAAACCCACGTTTCCCAAGAACTCTGGAATGCGGCGCTTGCAACCCTTGAACCGCGCTATACCAAACCCACCTTCGAGATGTGGCTCAAGCCCATGCGGATCGTCGAAATGAACCAGAACGAGATCGTTCTCTCGGTTCAGTCGCCGTTCGCCCGGGATTGGGTGGAGAACCGGCTGCGCGCCGACATCGCCGAAGTGTTGCTCGATCTCCTAGGCGCTTCGATCGGCCTGGTGTTCGTGGTTGCGCCGGGCGCCACCGGCAGCGATGACCTGGCGGCCCCGGTACCCGAGCCGGCCGCCCCGGCGAGCGAAGACTTGCGGCGCGGCAACTTGAACCCGCGCTACCGCTTCGAAGAATTCGTCGTCGGCAACTCCAATCGGTTCGCGCACGCGGCCTCCCAAGCCGTGGCAGAGGCTCCCGCACAGGCTTACAACCCCCTCTTTCTCTATGGCGGGGTGGGTCTAGGAAAAACGCACCTCATGCACGCGATCGGCCATCGCGTCCTCGCCGGCAATCCCGGCGCCAACATCGTGTACGTTTCGAGCGAAAAGTTCACCAACGACTTCATCGGTTCGGTGCAAAAGAATCAAGGCGCCGAGTTTCGCGACAAGTACCGGGCCGTCGACGTGCTGCTGATCGACGACATCCAGTTCATCGAAGGGAAAGAAGGCACTCAAGAAGAGTTCTTCCATACCTTCAACGCCTTGCACGAATCGCAAAAGCAGCTGGTGATCTCGAGCGATCGGCCGCCTAAAGAGATTCAAACGCTCGAGTCCCGGCTGCGCTCCCGCTTCGAATGGGGGCTCCTCACCGACATTCAGCCGCCCGACCTCGAAACGCGCGAAGCCATCCTGCGGAAAAAAGCCGAATCCGAAAAGGTGCCCGTACCCGACGACGTCACGTCGTTCATCGCCAAGGTGATTCCGTCCAACATTCGAGAGCTGGAAGGCGCCTTGATTCGGGTCGTTGCGTATGCGTCGCTGACGAACTCCGCGATCACGACCGAGCTAGCGGCCGACGTCCTCAAGAGCGTCGTCGGTTCCGCTCCCGCGCGACGCATCACCATCGCCTCGATCAAAGAGCGCGTGGCTAAAGCGCACGGGCTCACGGTCAAGGAGATGGACCATCAACGCCGCGATCAGCGATTGGCGGCGCCCCGTCAGATCGCCATGTACTTGGCTACCGAACTAACCGATAATTCGCTGCCGCAGATCGCGCGCGAGTTCATCAAAAAAGATCACACGACGATCATGTACGCCCGTGACAAGGTCAAAGCTCAAATGGCCGTCGACGAAGTCTACCGCAACAAAATTCGCTCGCTCACAGCGCTCTGCCAAAGCGATTGACGCGCTCGCCCACAGCTTTCGCGTTTGCACAGCGCCGGTGGGACGCCCGTACAGGGCGTGTGCGCGTGAGTGGATAACTTGACGGTCACGCAGGTCGCGGTGAACATGTGGAGAGGAATGCGCGCTCCATGCACACGTTGTTCGGCGCTGGGTGGCACGCGCGACCGCATTCTCCGGCGTTTTCCGCAGTTTACACCGCCCTACTACTAGGACTACGACTCTTTCTTTATTCTTAAAGGCCGGAGACGCCCCAAGCCCGGAGTGGATACGTGAAGTTTCGTTGCAACACCAAAGACATCGCAAGCGCCGTCGGCGCCGCAAGCAAAGTCGTCAACGCGCATACGACCGTGCCCATTCTGTCGAACGTCTTGTTGACGACCGACGGCGACGTCATTCGCGTGCGTGCAACCGACCTCGAGCTAACGCTCGAACAGGCATTTCCGGCGGAAGTCGGCGACCCGGGTAGCGTGACCGTACCGGCGAAACTCTTTAGCGGCTACCTCGGAAATTTGCCGCCGGGTACCCTCGAGCTCAGCGGAACGCCGACGCGCGCGAGCGTAAAGTGGGAACGCTCCAACTACGACTTTCACGCCTTACCGGCCGATGAGTACCCGCCGCTGCCTTCCGCGCAAAAAGGTATCTCGTTTGCGCTTGACGCGAAGCGCTTTCGAGAGGGCGTCGCGGCAACGATCTTTGCCGCATCGAGCGAAGAAGCGCGCGGTGCCGTTCTGATGGGAACGCTCCTCGAACTCGGCGGGGAGCGCTTAACGATGGTTGCAACCGACGGCTATCGCCTGGCGAAGTGGGAAACGACCTTGGCCCGGCCGCTCGAAGGTGGAACATCGGCAAAATTCATCGTTCCCTCGCGTGCGCTGGCCGAAGCCGCGCGCAATCTGGGCGGCACCGAAGCCGTTGAAGTCACGGCGCTCGGGCCCTCGGGAAATCAGCTCGCCTTTGCGTCGCAAAACGCGTCGATCGTCGTACGGCTCGTCGACGGGCAATATCCCAACTACGGTCAAGTGATTCCGGCCCAGTTCGACCGCTCGCTGCGCATCAACACGAGCGCCCTCGTCGCGGGCTTACGCCGCGCTGAGCTCGTTGCCGGCGACCGTGCGAGCATGGTAAAGATCAACGTCGCGAACCAACAACTGATTATCACCGCAAACTCCGACACGACGGGCAATGCATACGAAGAGCTCGAGGTCGAGCAGAGCGGCGAAGACCTCACGATCGCCTTCAACGCGCGCTACCTCGTTGAGATTCTCAACCACATCGACGCGCCGCAGATTCGCATGGAGTTCCTGGGACCGCTTTCGCCCGCGGCGATTCGCCCGGGCGACGATGCCGAGGACATCGCGCAGATGTACGTGCTCATGCCCTTGCGGCAGTAACGCTCTGCTGCTGGAGACATTGACGCTCGCGAACGTTCGCAACTATGCCGCGCTCGAATTCACACCGGCGGCGGGGCTCAATGTTTTCGTCGGTGCCAATGCGCAAGGCAAGAGCAATCTGCTCGAAGCCATCGCATTGCTCGGGACCGGAAAATCTTTTCGGACCTCGCGCGAAGGCGAAGTGGTGCGCCATGGGTTGCCGAGCGCTTCGCTTTCGGGCGAGGCGCGGGTTGCGGCCGGCAGCGTGCGCCTTTCCTGCAGTCTCGCCGTGGCGAACGGCGCGCTGCGTAAAGTGTACGCAATCAACGGGCGCAAGGTCCGTTATGCCTCCTATCTCGGTCGGGTTCGGGTCGTCACGTTCGTGCCGGCGCAGCTGGCCCTCGTGACCGGGGCACCGGCGCTGCGGCGCTCGCTCCTGAACGCGGCACTCGCTCAGGAAAGTCCGCGCTATTATGCGGCGCTGGCAACGTATGGAACGTATCTCGCTCAAAAGAACGCGCTTTTGCGCGGCGCGCACCCCGTCGATGAAGCATTGCTCGCTACCTACGACGAGCGCCTCGTCGCTGCAGGGACGGAGCTTATTCTCGCGCGGCGCGCCTTCGTTGCGGCGCTCGCGGAGCGCGTGCGCGCGGTGCACCGCTCGTGGGTCGGGGATACCGAGGGAACCCTCGAACTCGAGTACGCTTGCGACGTGCCCTGCGATGTGCCCACCAAGGACGGCATCGGCGCGGCTTTCTCCGCGCGCTTGGCCGCCAAGGCCGCTGCCGAGCGCGCCCGGGGGATGGCGCTCGTGGGCCCGCATCGCGACGATCTCATTTTTCGTCTGGGGCATCGACCGCTCGCAGCCTTCGGATCGCAGGGTCAGCAGCGCACCGCGGTGCTTGCGCTCAAGGTGGCGGAGTACGCCGTCGCGCGAATTCGTTCGGGTGAAGCGCCGCTGTTGCTGCTCGATGACGTCCTCTCGGAGCTCGACCCGCAGCGCCAACGCGCTTTTCTCGGCGAAGTCGGCTTGTTCGATCAAGCTTTCGTAACGACGGCTCACGCGATCGACGTACCGGCTGCCGTTACGTACCGGATCGAGGGCGCGCACCTCGAGCGAATCTCGGCATGAGTCTGCGTCCCTTACGGGCTGCGCTCGCGCAATGGTCACCAAAGCCCGGGCTGCTCCGGGACCCGCTCTATGCCGTTTCGGCCGCGTGGCCCGAGATCGTCGGCGCACAGGTGGCCGCGCAGTGCGCTCCGGTCGAGCTACGCGGGGACGCGCTCGTCGTGGCGACGGGTTCGAGCGCGTGGAGTCAAGAGCTGCAGCTGCTCTCGCCTACGATCTTAGCAGCGGTGCAAAGGCTCGCTCCGGGAGCGCCCGTGGCACGGCTGCTCTTTCGATCCGGGCGCTTCCGGCCCGCGGAGCGCCGCGGGCCGGAAGCGGCGCACGGAACCAAAAGCCGTCCCTCCGTGCCGCCGCTCGAACCGGCAGCCGACGCCTGGGATGCGCTCGAACGCGTGCGGCGGCGCATCAACCGCTTGCGGCGCGCTGCACCGGCGCAGTGCGCCTACTGCAGCGCGCCGCAAGCGGTTGAGGCCGGGGCCGGAGACCTTTGCGCACCGTGCGCCGGCGCTGCGCGCAGCGCGCGATCCCTGGCGACGCAGCGCGTGCTCTACGTGACGCCGTGGCTCGGTTACGCGGCACTGCGCGAGCAGCTGCCGGCGCTCGGCCCCGGGGAATACGAACACGCCCGGCGTCATCTTCTGGCGCGTTGGTGGGCCATTCTCGAACGTGCTCGGCAGGCCGAACGCCTTTGTGCATCGGGTTTCGAGCGGCGAATCGCAAGCTCGTACGTGCTGTTGCGCTCGCAGTTGCCGCCTGATCGTATCACGGCGGCCATCGTGCGCAATCTGCTCGGCGCCGAACTCGAAGGCCTTGCTTTCGGAGAGGCGTTACCGTGGGGCACGACGAGCGTCGCGTCGAAGAATAACGGTCGATGAATGAATATACCGGCGAGCAGATCGAAGTTCTCAAGGGACTCGAGGCGGTTCGCAAGCGTCCGGGCATGTACATCGGTAACACGGCCGAGCGCGGCCTTCACCAACTCGTTTACGAAGCAGTCGACAATGCGGTCGACGAAGCGCTCGCCGGCTGCGCGTCCCATATCGAGGTCCTGCTCGGGCGCGACGGTTCGTGTTCGGTCGAAGACGACGGGCGCGGCATTCCGATCGACGTGCACGCCGAGGAAAATCTGCCGGCCGTCGAGGTCGTGATGACGATGCTGCACGCCGGGGGCAAGTTCGGCAAAGGCGGCTACAAGGTCTCGGGGGGTTTGCACGGCGTCGGCATCTCGGTCGTCAATGCCCTCTCGGAAAAGATGATCACGCGCGTGAAACGCGGCGGCAAGCTCTACGAAATTCGCTTTGAACGCGGGCTCACGACGCAGAAGCTCAAAGTGATGGAGCGTAACGTCGAAGGTACCGGCACCTACCAGTGGTTCATCCCCGATACCGAGGTGTTCGAGACCGCTGATTTTCACTGGGATATCCTGCAGAAGCGCTTGCGCGAGCTGGCCTTTCTCAACCGCGGACTTGCGATTCGGTTGCGCGACGAGCGGCCCGAGGAGCTCAAAGAAAAGACGTTTCTCTACGACGGCGGGATCGTCTCGTTCGTCGAGCACCTCAACGACAAAAAAGATCCGCTGCACCCGATCATCTCGACCAACGGTGAACGTGAGAAAGTCGCGGTGGAATGCGCGCTCCAATGGGCTGATACATATACCGAGACGATCTTCTCGTATGCCAACAACATCAACACGACCGAAGGCGGCATGCACCTGATCGGCTTCCGGACCGCAGTCGCCAACGCCGTCAATACCTATGCCCGCAAGCGCAGCGTGCTCAAAGAATCCGATGCGAACCTTACGACCGACGACGTGCTCGAAGGACTCACGGCCGTCGTGTCGGTCAAACTCGAGGAGCCGCAATTCGAAGGCCAGACCAAGACCAAACTCGGCAATGCCAAGGTGCGCGGTATCGTCTACGGACTCGTCGGCGAGCGTCTGGAATTCTTCTTCGAGGAGAACCCCAAGTATTTCCGCGCGATCGTCGACAAGTGCATGCAGGCTCAGCGCGCGCGCGAGGCCGCGAAGAAAGCGCGCGACCTGTCGCGGCGCAAGAGCGCGCTCGACGGCATGGGGTTGCCGGGCAAGCTCGTGGACTGCAGCGACAAGAACCCGGTGGTTTCGGAAATCTTTTTGGTCGAAGGCGATTCGGCCGGCGGCACGGCTAAGATGGGGCGCGACTATAAGACGCAAGCCATTCTGCCGTTGCGCGGCAAGATTCTCAACGTTTGGAAAGCGCGCGAAGACAAGGTGTTCGCAAACGAAGAAATTCGTGCCATGATCACGGCGCTCGGTACGGGCATTGCGGCCGATTTTGATGCCGAAAAACTTCGGTACCATAAGGTCATCATCATGACCGACGCCGACGTCGACGGTTCGCACATCCGCACCCTTTTGTTGACGTTCTTCTACCAGCAGATGCGCGCGCTGATCCAAAAGGGCTTCGTCTATATCGCGTTGCCGCCGCTGTACGGCGTGCGCCGCGGGAAGAAGCAGTGGTATGCCTTCAGCGACGACGAACTGACCTCGATCATCGGCGAGCACGATCCCAAAGACTACCAGGTCCAGCAATACAAGGGCCTGGGCGAAATGGACGCCGAGCAGCTCTCCGACACGACGATGAACATCGAGAGTCGCCGCCTCAAGCAGGTCGCACTGGAGGACGCGGTCGCCGCCGACGAGATGTTCACGACCCTGATGGGCGACAAAGTCGAGCCGCGCAAGCAGTTCATTCAAGACTACGCGCGGAGCGTCAAGAACTTAGACCTCTGAGCGAACGTTGAACGTCCGAGGAAGAAGAATGTGAAACCTCGGACCTTGCGCCGAGCGACGATCGCGATCGTGTTGATCGTGCTCGCGGTGGCGGCCTACGCATGGCGTGAGCCGATAGGACGGGCCCTGCTCGCGGGCACGCTCGACATGGCAACCGGTTACCGGGTCGCCTTCGACCAAGTCCGGCTGGGCGGTGGCCGGGCGGTTTTAGAGGGCGCGCGCGTCGACTTCGGTGGCGCACCGTTGCTGCGGGCGCGCCGCATCACCCTGCGCTACGACGTACGCGATCTCCTGATCGGCGGCCGGCGCCGCTACGGGCTCGCATCGGTCGACGTCCTTGGTCCTGAGGTGACCCTGCTGCGGCGCGCCGACGGCAGCTTCGCCCTGCGCGGGATTTCCGCCGGCGGCAACCTCTCACGTGCCCCTGCCGCGTCGCTCCGAAGGGGCGCGCCGCTCGACTTCACGGTTCGAGTGCGCGACGGCGGCCTGACCGTACTCGACCCGTACCGCCGAATCGCACGCGCTCGCCGGCTGCGTATCGGCGCCCTCGCCGGCTGGGCCGACATCGACGATGCGGCACGCACCGTCTATCGGTTCGGCGGCGATTTCGCGGGTGACCGCGCTCAGCATGTGACCTTGGCGGGCGCGATCGATGTGGGGCGCGGATATGCAATGCACCGCTTGCAGGCGCACCGCGTCGCGCTCGCCGGACCGGCCGATTACTTCATCAATGCGCCGAGCGCCGCGCTCGAGAGCGGCATCGCCGCGAATCTCGACGCGCGAATGTACGGGTTCGCGCGGCGCGACGGCGTGCTGGGCTATCACCTTGCAGGCTCGGCAAACGTGTCGGACGGCGAACTGCGCGTTCCCGGCATGAGCGCGCGCCTGCACGGGCTCACCGGTCGCCTCGACATCAGCGACGGCGCCCTGACGACGCCGCTACTTCACGGGTTCCTCGGGCCGCTCCCAGTACGTCTGGCGGGCGGCCTATACGATCGGCAGGCACCGGCGTTTCGGGTGGGTCTCGTGGCTCCGCGCGCCGATCTTGCGCTCGCGCGGCGGCTTTTCGCCTTCTCGCGGCACCTGCCGCTGAGCGGCACCGGCCGCGCCGAAGCGTTGCTGGAGGGCCCCGCGGCGATGCCCGCCTTCGTCACGCAAATCGCGGTCCCGCAGCTTACCTATGGGACCGTCCCCATGGCGGCCGTGGCACTGCGAGCGGCCTACTACCGCAACGCCGTCGACCTGTTCGACGGCAACGGCAGGTACGACGGTTTGGCGGTCCGCGCGGCTGGAGCGGTGGCGCTCGGCGACTCCCCGAGCTCACGGTTGGTCATCGCTGCTGCAGGCCCGGCTGCCCGCCTGCCGTATCTCGCGGCGCTCGCGCCCGCGGCGCAGCTTAGGGGCATCGCTTTGCTGACGAGTCGCGGACTGCGGTTCGATGCTGCGGGTTGGATCGGCGGCAGCGGCGGCGGCGCGTCCCTCGCGGCACTCTTCCACCTCGGTCCGCGCGGCGCCGGGACGCTCGGTCCCTTCCAAATCGAGCGCGACGATGGCGCGCAGCTGGCGGGTGGGTTCGACTTGGCTCCCTCCGCGAGCAACAGCGGCTTCTGGCTCGATGCCCGGGCCTATCCCTATGCCGGGCTCGGGGGAAGCCCGCGACTTCCGGGCCTAGCGGTCGCAGCGCCCGCCTTTGCGAGCCGCCTCGACGGAGAGCTGATCGGGACGGGGCGCCCGTCGCATCTTCGACTTGCGGGCCGAGTCGGAGCGACGGCGCTGCGAGTCGCGGGTGTCGCAATCGAGGCGGCGCAAGCTACGGTGTCGGGTTCCTCGGACGCGCTACGACTGGGGGGGCTGCGGGCTAGTGGGCCCTGGGGCTCTTTCGCGGGCGACGGATCGTATGCGGACGAACGTCTCGCGCTCGACGGATCGTATCACGGCTCCTTCGAGCAACTCAGAGAGTTCACGGGCGACATTCGCGCGCGGGGACCCATCGCCGGGCCGGTGGCGTTGTTGATCGATCCGAGCCGGACGATCGTTCAAGTTCGCGGCGCTGCAACGCCGGGCGCGACCGTCGCCGGCATCGCCCTGGCCGACGTGCAGGGCACCCTCGGCGTGACGCACGGCCGGGTGCACGTCTACGGAGCGACGGCGCATCTCGGGGGCGGCCTAGCGAGCGCGGCCGGCGGATTAGACGGGCGCGTCGGTCTGGCGCTTGCTGACGTCGCTACCGGGGGCGCTGTTCACCTGCCCGGCGTGGCGCCGGGCCGGCTCAGTGCCATCGGCGCCGTGACCATTGTAGCAGGACGCCCGCGGTTCGACGGCGGGGCAGCGGTCGCCGGTGCGCTGGTACGTGGCCAGACCGTGGCGGGCAACGGAGCGGTAGCTTACTCGGCGGCACGGCTTGGTTTCACCGACGTTGACGGACGCATCGGAACGATCCTCGCGGGACTGGAGGGAAGGCTGCTTGACCCGGGTCAGCCGTCAGCCGCCTTCGATCTGGGCGTCCGTGTGGCCGATGCGCCGCTTGGACCGCTTTTGCAGGGGTCCCTGTGGGCACGCCGCGATATCACAGGCAGCGTGCGCGCGCACCTGCGCGTGCGCGGCACCCCGTCGCGTTATTCGGTTGCCGGCCGCTTGCAGATCCCCGAGGGGACGATCGACGGCCTCGCCTTTCGGGACGTGGCCACGGAAATCGATCTTGGACCGGGCGGCGTCGCGGCGCGCGACGGCAGCGTGACGGTCGGCTCGACCCGGGCAGCGTTCAGCGGCAGCCTGCGCGGTGCGCAGGCGTCGGCGCGCTTGCTCGTCCCCAGCGCCGACCTTTCCGATTTCGACGACTATTTCGATGCAGGCGACGCTCTCGCTGGACGCGGCCGGATCGCGCTCGTCTTTGCCGAACACGGTGCGACCGTCGCGACGAGCGCCGACGTCGCGCTCGCGGGACTCCGGTACCGGCATCTGAAGCTCGGCGACCTAAGCGCTCGCTGGACGTCTCGCGACCGGGCGGTCGTCGGAGCGGTCGCATTCGGCGGTCCGACCGGTACCTTACGGACGGCTGGAACCTTACTGCTGCCGGCGACGACGGTTCCGGCTGCCGAGCTCGTGCGCGACTCGGCCTTTCGCGGAACGGCGCAGGTGCGCGGGCTCGACCTCGGCGTCTGGCTGCCGGAGCTCGGCTACGTCCTCCCGGTCGGGGGCCGGGTCGATGCCGACGCCACGATCGCCGGGCGGCTCGCCGATCCCGACGTGCGCACGACGGCGACCCTCGTCGACGGTTCCTTCGGTACGTTGCCGGTAAACCGGCTGCTTCTTGTGGCATCATCGACCCTGCGGCGCACGACCTTGGAGCGCGCCGAACTTTCGGTCCCGTCGATCGACGTGACCGCCGCGGGCAGCCTCGGCTTCGGCCCGCGCGATCCGCTGGACATGCGCGTTCACGCCAAGAGTCCGAACCTCGCGACGCTGGCGACCCGGGTCTTCGGCACGGCGGGAGCCGTGAGCGGCTCGGGCGAGGCCGACGTGCGCATCAACGGGACGCGCACGACTCCGCTCGTCGCCGGCGGCTTCGACGTGGAAGACGCGACGGTGCGCGGGGTCGCACTACCGCGGACGCTCGGCGAATTCAGTTTGCACGGACGCGACGTGGTGCTCAGTAGCGTCGAGGTCGCCTTCGCGAGAGGAGCCCTGGAACTTGCGGGTTCGGTCCCCTTCCACATCGCCCCGTTCGGGTTTGGGCCGGCGCACGCGCCCGTTGCGCTGCAAGGGGAACTGCGCGACATCGACCTCACTGATTTTGGGCCGCTTCTGCCGGCGGGCTCCATGCTCACGGGGAAGCTTACCGGTGCGGTCGGGATCGAAGGGACGGCCGGTGCACCCCGGCTTGCGGGCTCGGTTGCCCTGACTGGGGGCAGCTTGCGGACTCCCGCCGAGACGATTCCGCTTGAGCGGATCGGCGCCACCGTGTCGCTGGCCGGGCGAACCGCTACCCTCGACCGGCTTCATGCCGAAGGCGGGGGCGGAACCCTCGATGCCCGGGGTTCGGCGACGTTTCCCGACCTCGACCGTGCCGGCACGGGCGTCTCATACGCCGCGCGGATCGTGGCCCGGGGCCTGCATCTCAACCTGCCGGCGTACGGTAGCGGACAACTCGACGGTGCATTGACGTTGTCGCGCGCCCCGCGCGCGCAGCCGGCTTTAGGCGGAGGCGTGGTGCTCTCGGATGCGGCCATCCCGTTTTCGGCGCTGCTCGTGCCCGGGGGCTCCGGCGCCGCTCCGGCCGGGCTGCCGCCCGATCTTGCGCTCGATTTCGGGGTCGATGCCGGCCGCAACGTGCGCGTTCGCAGCGCGAACGTCGACATCGGAGCGCGCGGTAGCGTGCACGTCGGGGGCGATCTCGCCACGCCGCAGCTGAGCGGCGGCTTCGACTCGACGGGCGGAACGCTGACCTATTTCAACACCGTGTTCCGCCTCCAGGACGGCACGGTTCGGTTCTCACCCGACCTCGGCGTTATCCCGACCCTCGACGCCGTCGCGACCACGCATGTCATCGATCCCGATCCCAACACGGTGCGCAACGCCGCCGGGAGCGCGGACGTGACCTTGAACCTTTCGGGCCCCGTCACCAACCTCTCGATCGATCTCAGTTCGCAGCCCGCCTACGATCGCGAGCAAATCCTGGGCTTGCTGCTCGGAGCGCCGGCGCTCGGCGCGAGCAATCTCTTCGGCGCGAGTGCGGGTCACCCGACCTTGTACGGAAGCAACGCAACCGCGGGTCTAAGTCCGGGGGTGGTCGGCAACCGTAACGCGAGCGGCGAGCTCAGCGTCGCCGAGGAAGCGTTCGGCGTTGCCAACGCGCAGTTTACGCGCACGCTGCTGGCGCCATTCGAAACGAGTTTTGCCGAGGCCGTGGGGCTGAGCAATTTCAACCTCAACGTCGACTACACGGGCAACGTCGGGGTGCAAGCGCGCAAGCAAGTCGGCTCGAAGCTCAACGCGCTCTTCGGTACGAGCTTCGGTTACCCGTACCGCCAGACGTTCGGCTTCGAATATCGGCCCAACGCCTTCTCGGCAGCTCAAGTCACGGTGTTCCAAACTCTCGGTGCAACGGGCCTAAACTCGTTGACCCCGACAACGTCGATCACGAATACGAGCAAGCTGCAAGCCGCGCAGCCGCAGTCCGGTACGGCCGGCGTCTCCTTCAGCCTACAGCGTCTTTTTCCATGACGAAGCGCCTCCGCTCGCTACGGCGCGAAGGAACGTTGGAAGCTATTTCGCCGCAGCGAAGCTGCGGCGAGTCTCGCGCAATCTTTTTTGCGAAAAAAAAGACTGCGAGACGGGGCATCGCGGTGAGGCTAGGGGGCGAATGTTGTGCGAGCGACTAAGAAGCCAGCCGTTACGAAAGGATAGTGCTGCTGCCTATGGTTCTCCGCGTTCGAAGAGCGAGCCGCTGCGTCGCTGCGCTGCTTGCGCTCTTGGCTCTCATCGTGCCGTTTGCCACGCCGGTCGGCGCGCGAGCGCCGCTCGCACAGGCGACGCCAGCGAGCGGGCCGGTGACGCCCGCGCCCGCTCCGGCGGCGAACGCGCCGACGGTCGTCAGCGTCGACGTCTCCGGAAATGCGCACGTGCCGACCGCGACGATTCTGTCGGTCGTCCGCACGAAGCCCGGGCAGCCCTTCGACGAAGCCACCGTGCGCACGGACCTCCAAAGCATCTTCGAACTCGGATACTTCGGCGATCAAGTTCCGCCGCTCATTCGTCAGCGGCCGGGCGGCATCGCCATTACTTTTCGCGTCGTCGAGAATCCGGTCATTACGCGTATCGTGTTCACCGGCAACGCGCATGTGCCGAGCGACACGCTGCTCGCGCTGATGGATACGGCCGTCGGTCAAGTCCTCAACACGAACACCTTCCATCAAGACGTCCTCAAGATCAACTCCTACTACGATAAGATCGGCTACGGCGGTCAGGTGCCGACGCACGTCATCGGACTGAACATCTCCAAGGACGGCGTGCTGAGCCTCAACGCGCGCGAAGGCCTCACCGTGCGCAGCATCAAGGTTACCGGCTTGCCGGTCCTGCCGGCGCCCCTGATTTTGAAGAGCCTGACGCTCAAAGAGGGCCAACCGTATTCCGAGGACGCGCGCGACAAAGATTATGAAGCGCTCAAGAAGCTCTACGATAAATACGATCTCTCGCTCGGCGATTTCGAGGCCGGCATCGATCCGACGACGATCGATCAAGTCAAGGGCACAGCCGACGTCAAGTACAGCATTTACGTCGCGACGGTCGGCGCGATCCAGATCACCGGCAACACGGTGACCAAGGACGTCGTCGTTCGCCGTCAGTTGCGCTTGCGGCCGGGCATGATCATCACGCAGGGGCTCGTGCGGCGCGATTACGAGCGGCTCAACAATCTCGGCTTCTTCGAGAAGGTCGACATCCAGCAGAAGCCCGGTCCCGACCCGAAGAAACCGTACGCGTTGACGCTCGACTGGAACGTCAAAGAGCAGCGTACGGGGACGGCGCAGATCGGCGCGGGTTATTCGGGTGGTCCCACAGGTCAAGGACTCACGGGCACGCTTGCGTATTCGCAGAACAACATCAACGGCACGGGCAACGGCGCCTCGATTCGGCTCGAGCGCGGTTCGCGCGTTTCGGACGGCACGCTGTCCTTTTCCGTGCCGTATCTCGGCAACACGCGGTTATCGCAGCTTTACAGCGTCAACGCGACCTTGTTCACGAGCGCGCAGACGAACTACTATCAATTCTACCAGGCTTCGACCGCGCAAGCCGTAGGAGTCAATCCCGTCGTCTCGACGCCGTCGCCGCAGAGACCCTCCGGCGGCGGTTCCACGGGCGGTCTTGCCGGGACGATTCCGGTCGTCCTGACGCCCAATCAGAACCTGTTGCCGGGTGCCGCCAATTACGGCAATCGCCAGAGCGGCATCTCGGCCAACCTCGGCCGGCGAATAACCGACACGTTGACGACGACGGCCGGGGTCACGGTGCAGCGGCTCTCGACATCGGTCGACTTACCGGCGCCCTACTTCCTTGCCGGCACGCAGCAGATATTCAATCAGCCGCTGACCAACAATCTTTTCGGCAACGAACAGAATGGCACGACGCTCGGCGTCAATGCGCCCTCCATCGCCGACACGTCCAACGGCGCCGGTTATAACTTGCACTCGTTTACCGTCGGTCTGCAGCACGATTCGCGCGACGACATCATCAATCCCCGCCGCGGCGACAACGCTGCGCTGACCGAAGAGTTGTCGGGCCGCGCGATCGGTTCGCAATTCCACTACACGATCACAACGCTCGACGCGGCGAAGTTCTATCCCGTGCTGCGCAACGCAACGCTTGGTTTTCACGCGCTGCTGGGCGACACGACGGGCGCGATTCCGCCGAGCCGGCTCTTCGTGCTCACCGATCAGCAGTTGCGCGGTTACAGCCAAGTTTTCTACGGCACCGAACAAGTACTGTTCCAGTCCGAGCTACGCGTGCCGGTGTCGCCGGATCGCAAGTTCGGGCTCGCATTCTTCTTCGACTACGGCGGCCAGCGGATTCGCGGCGCGCAGCCGATCACCGACCAGTTCGGCAACATCGTGGTCGATTACAACAAGTTCCTGTACCGCGACGATGCGGGCGTCGGCTTGCGCTTCGACATCCCGCAACTCGGCTTCAAATCCATCCGGCTCGACTTCGCCCGCGGTAAGGGCGGCGGCCATACCAGCTTCGGCATCGGACAGTCTTTTTAAAGCGATGAACTCTCTGGCGTTTTCTCACCGTTTGGCGACCGCGCTTGGGACTGTGGCCTTCGCGGTCGCGGCCTTTGCGCCGGCCGGCCTCGCGGCCGACGTGACCGACATCGGCTTCGTCGATCAAGCCGCGCTCTCGAGCATTCCATCCTTCTTGAGCGCCAACCGTCAGCTGGCCGGCTATAAGGCGCAACTCGATCGCCAGTTCGCCCGCCAAGTGCGCGGCGTGCACGATTCCGGCACGCAGGCGCGCATCGCGCAGCAATTTCAAAATAGGCTCGCGCAACGGCAACGCGATCTTTTCGGGCCGCTTTTCCAGCGCGCGCAAGTCGCGATCGCCTCGGTCGCCTCCAGTAAGAATTTGTCGGTCGTCGTGGACAAACGCATCGTGGTCTTCGGCGGTCAGGACGTTACCGGCAGCGTCGAGCAGCTCCTGAACGGCCCGGGCGATCCGATTCCGCCCGTTGGTTCGCCGCCGCCGTCTTCGGTCGGCTACGTCGATCAAGCACAGATCGACACGATTCCGAAGTTGAAGTCGGCCAACGACGATTTCCAGAAGTTTCAGGCCGCTCAGCAGCAGCAGGCTCAGTCGAAACTTCGGCAGGCGAAGAACGACGCCGACCGTCAAGCGGTGCTCAAGGCCTATCAGGCGACGCTCGCCGACAAACAGAAGCAGACGATCGCGCCGCTCGTCGATCAAACGCGTAACACGATCGCCGACGTCGCCAAGAAGAAAGGGCTGCTGCTCGTGATCGACCGTTCGAATCTCATTTACGGCGGCACGGACATAACCACCGATGTCACAACCGCCCTCAAGTAAAGAAGGCGCGCATTTCGCCCGTGGACTTCGTCGCTACGCGGCTCGTGTGCGGATTCGCTTCGCGAATCCCGGCACGAAGTGCCGCGCCCTACGGGCGGGATTCGGCTTGAGCCGAATCCTGCACACTTCGCCGCTGGGCTCCTCGCCACGCACGAAATGCGCGCCTTCTTTGGGCGGTGCTGTCGGCTGCGTTTGGGCGCTTGCGGTCGGCTTGGCGGCGTGTTCGCACGGTACGACTGCGTCTGGGCCGGCGGGGACGCCGGGTCCCGATAGCGGCAAGGTCGGATACGTCAACATGGAGGCCCTCGTCAAGGTGCACCCGCTGTATCCGCAACTGGCGCATCTCGACGAGGACGTGGCTGCCCTGCAATTGCGCTCGGTCGGGCCGCAGATCGCGCGTTCGGGCGCGGATATCTCGCGTGAGGAAGTGCGTTTGCAGCGTGAACTCGACGTTGCGGCCGAGCGCACGAAGCGGGCGCTCGGCGGCAAGCAACAAGAATACGCCAGACGCGAACAGGCGGCGATCGCCGCGGCGCTTGGTGCGGCCGGAGCCGCAAACGGCGCCGGCTCGATCGCAGCCGGCGTTGACGCGCAGGCGCGGCTGCAAGGACAGCACGTGACCGCGACCGCGCAGGCCAACGTCGAGACGTATCGCCGGCAGCTCGTCGACCAGGAACGCACTGCCGCCGCCACCCTCGATCGCGCGCTCGGCGACCGTGCCGCCCGCGAATACCGCGCCCGCGCCGACGAATTCGCGCGCAAAGAATCGGACTACGCATTGTCGCTTGCGAGCGCCGATGCGGCCGAACGCTTATCACTGCGCACGAAGCTCTCCAATCTTGCCCTTGACGACGCGACGCGGGCCGACGTAACCAAGGGGCTCGCCGCGCTCGACCGTAAAGAAGGCGACGCCGTCGGTGCGATGCGCAACCGCGACCAGTCGACGCTCGTCGCCTTTAACCAACAGTTACACGCGCGCGTGCGCAGCGAACTCGCGCAGCAGATCGGGGGCCTCCAGCAGCGGACCGTGGCGAAGATCAACGTCCGCGAACGGCAGGCCCGTTCGCAAATCATCGGGCAGGTCGGTATTCCCGCGACCGGCAGCATCGCCGTACCGCGGGGCGCGGAACCCGACATGCGGCAGAAACTTCAAGCGCTGCACGCGCGCTTTCAGCATGACTTCGACCGCGACGCCTCGCAGACGGTCGCGCAGTTTCAACGGACACGCGCCGATCTGACGAAGCGCTTTCATGCACTCGCCGGCGCCGATGCCGCCGATCGCAGCGGCGCCGACGGGCAGATCGACGCCTTACAGAAGCAGCGGGGCGATCTCTACGGGGAAATGGTTGCCCAAATCAATCGCGAGGTCAAGGTGATCGCGCAGAAACGCGGCATCGAGGTCGTCGTAAGTGATGTGGTGGCGCCCGCCGGCGGAGTCGACCTCACTTCCGAAGCTCAGAAAGATATCGAGAGTCTACACGAGTGAAACGCACCCTTCTGCTTGCCGCATCGCTTGCGGCCTTCGCCGGTTGTAATGCGCAGCCGGCGGCGGTCGCCACGCTCGACGTGACGCGAATTCAAGCCAACTGGCCCAAGTTTATCAACTATAGCAATCAGCTCGCTTCCGATACGGATGCAATCCAACGTTCGAGCGCTTCGGCCCATCAGAAGCAGCAGCAACTCGATACGCTGCGCCGCCGCTACGTCGCGATGCAGGATGAAGTGACGGGCGACGTACGCAACGCCGCCGCGCAGGTCGCAAACGACAAACACTTGCGCCTGGTCGTCACGCGTCAGTTCGTCGGTTACGGCGGAGTCGACATCACCCCCGATGTCGAGAAGATCCTGCGGATCACCGAAAAGCCATCGCCCAAGCCGTAACGACCGGCGAGATCGCGCGCCGTCTCGGCGGCACGGTGCGCGGCGACGACGCCGTCGCGATCGAACGCGTTGCGGCAATCGAAGATGTCGACGCCGTCTCGTTGACGTTTGCGACCGACGAACGATATCTGCGCCGGGCGCTCGACTCGCGCGCGGCGGCCGTACTGACCGAAGCTGCGCCGGCCGACGCTTTCCCGGCAGCGCGCAAGCCGCTCATCGTCGTTGCATCGGCTCGCGCGGGACTCGCGGCGCTGCTGGCGGAGCGCGAACCGCCGCGGCCCCAAGCGCCGTATCGCCACCCGAGCGCAGTTGTCGATCCGAGCGCAACGATCGGGCCCGACGTGCACGTCGGACCGCTCGTCGTCGTGGGACCGGGGGCAACGATCGGCGCCGAAAGCGTGCTGCTCTCGGGTGCAATCGTCGGCGCACACGCACGGCTCGGGCGGCGCTGCAAATTGCATGAGCGCGCGATGTTGCTCGACCGCTGCGTCGCGGGTGACGACGTCATCCTCCAAGCAGGCGCCGTGGTCGGTGGGGACGGCTTCGGTTACGTGTTTCTCGACGGCCGATTCGCGAAAATTCCGCAGGTCGGCAACGTCGTGCTCGGTGACGCGGTCGAGATCGGCGCGAACAGTTGCATCGACCGCGCGCAGACCGGTTCGACCACGATCGGTGAGGGGACGAAGATCGACAACCTGGTGCAGGTCGGCCACAATTGCCGCATCGGGCGCCACTGCGCGTTCGCGGCCATGAACGCTCTCGCGGGCTCGGCGATCATCGGCGATTACACGGTCGCCGGGGGACAAAGCGCGTTTCAGGGTCACATCACCGTCGGTTCACGCGTGACGGTCGCCGGCAACACGATGGTCTGGAACGACGTCTCCGACGGCGCCCGCGTCAGCGGTGCACCCGCGCAGGACCACAAAGCCGAACTGCGTCAGCAGGTTCGCATCCGTAACCTCGACAAGCTGTACGAGCGAGTGAGTGCCTTGGAACGCCGGCCATGAACGACCAGTGCACCTTGCGCGGCGTCCTCGAGTTTTCTGGCGTCGGTCTGCACACCGGAAGCGATGCGCGCGTGCGTTTGCGGCCGCAGGTGGCGGGAACCGGTCTGCGTTTCCGGCTCGTCGACCACAACGTCTCTTTCCCGGCCCATGCGGAGTACGTCGTCGAAACGCGGCGCGCCACTGTGCTCGGAAGCGGCGGCGCAACGGTGTCGACCGTCGAACATCTGATGTCGGCCCTGCTCGGCATGGGCGTCGACAATGCGCTGATCGAAATCGAGGGCCCCGAGGTTCCCGTCATGGACGGCAGCGCTGCCGCCTTCGTGGAGGCGATCGCCAAGGTGGGCGTGGCCCACCAGCGCGTGCCCGCCCGAACCTTTACGCTCGAGCAGCCCGTGGTTTTTCGCGACGGAGAAGCACTGCTCGCCGTGCTGCCGGCCGATTCGTTTCGCGTTCGTTTCACGGTCGACTATGCGCCGCCGGTCGGCGCTCAGTTTATCGATGCGACGATCGAACCCGACTATTTCATCCGCGAGATTGCGCCGGCGCGAACGTTCGGCTATCTGCACGAAGTCGAAGCCTTGCGTAGTGCTGGGCTTGCGCGCGGCGGCTCGCTTGAGAACGCGCTCGTGTTCGCGCCCGACGGGCCGCTCACGCCGTTGCGCTGGCCGAGCGAAGTCGTTCGGCACAAAGTGCTCGACCTCGTCGGTGATTTTGGGTTGCTCGGCGCCCGCCCGTGCTGCGAGGTCGTCTCGATTAAGAGCGGGCATCGGCTGCACGCACAGGCGGCCCTAGCCCTGCGCCGCTCGCAGACGACACACGTGGCGGCAGCGCATGCGTAACGGCGCGCGGGCCGCCGCGTCCGGTGCGATGGACATTCTTCAGCTGATGACGGTCCTGCCCCACCGTTACCCGATGTTGCTGGTCGACCGCATCACGGCGTTCGAGCGGCACAAACGCGCGGCGGGCTACAAAAATCTTACGATGAACGAACACTTTTTTCAGGGACACTTTCCCGGCTACCCGCTCATGCCCGGGGTCTATATGATCGAGGCGCTGGCGCAGCTCGGCGGAACGATCATTTTAGGACCTGACGATTTTCGGCGGCGCACCGCTTTGCTTACCGGCATCGACAAGGCGAAGTTCCGCCGGCCCGTCGTACCGGGCGATCGTCTGGACATGGAAACCGAACTCTTGCGGCGGCGTTCGGGCATGGGCTGGGTTTCGGCCGAGGCGAGAGTCGACGGCAAACTCGTGTGCTCGGCCGAGTTGATGTTCTCCGTCGGTGCGGTGGCCGATTTCGTGGGAGACGCGAGCGTACTGCACTCGTGATCCATCCCAATGCCGTCGTTCACCCGCGCGCCGTGATCGGGGAAGGGGCTGAAATCGGCCCCTTTTGCGTGATCGGCGACAACGTCACGATCGGCGCGCGGACGCGGCTGCTGGCGCACGTCGTCGTTAACGGTTACACGACGATCGGCGAGGACGGCGAAATTCATCCGTTCTGTTCGATCGGCGCGCCGTCGCAGGACCGTAAATATCATGGCGAGCGCTCGTACACGACGCTCGGGAACCGCACGGTTCTGCGCGAGTACGTCTCCGTGCATAGGGCAACCGGCAGCGAAGAGACGACCTTGGTCGGTGACGACACGTTGCTGCTCGCCTACGTGCACATCGCGCACAATTGCCGCATCGGCAACAACGTCGTCATGTCGTCGACGGCGCAGCTGGCCGGCCACGTCGTCGTTGGCGACTACGCGACGATCGGCGGTCAGACCGGCGTCCACCAATTCGTGCGCATCGGAGAACACGCAATGGTCGGCGGAATCACAAAGCTGACCCGCGACGTACCACCATACTTTCTCGTCGAGGGCAATCCCGCGCAACCCTACGGGCTTAATACGGTCGGTTTGCGGCGCGCGGAGTTTACGCCCGAGATCGTGTCCGAACTCAAAGAGTGTTACAAAATACTCTACCGCTCCGGGCACAATATTTCACAAGCCGCCGAAGCGATGCGCGCGGTCGTCGCAAGCGAACAAGGGCGCGCCCTGCTTGCGTTTATCGAAACCCACTCGGAACGAGGCATCACCAAGTAGCGCGTGCGCATCTTTTTTGCGACGGGCGAAGCATCGGGTGATATGCTGGCGGCGGCACTCGCGACGGCGATGCGTGAGTTCGAGCCGGCCGCGTGCTTCTGGGGCATCGGCGGTGAACGGATGCGCGAGGCGGGCTTCACGTTGACGACGCACACCACGGGCTGGGCAAGTCTCGGGCCGCTCGCGGCGTTGCGGCGCATTCCGCCGCTGCTCTTCAACATGCTGCGCAATGCGCTTTGGCTGCGTCTACGGCCGTACGATCTCGTCGTCCTGATCGATTTCGGCGCCTATAATTTGCGGTTCGCACGAACGTTGCGCGCGCTTGGTTATCGACGTCCGATCCTGTACTTTTTCCCGCCCGGTGCATGGCTCGATCGGGCGCGCCAAGCACGCGCGGTTGCCGCCAGCGCCGTGCCGCTCGTCCCATTCGAGCATCAGCGCGACTTCTTCGGGTCGCTCGGATGCGAGGTCGCGTACTTCGGTCATCCCCTCGCATCGCTCGTGCATGCGCGCTCGCCGCGCGCGCCGGCTCCGTGCGACGGCGGCCTCGTCGCGCTCTTGCCGGGTAGCCGGCGCGGTGAGATCGCGCTGCTATTGCCGCGGTTGCTGGAGGCCGCCGCGCGGCTGCAGGAGCGGCGCCCGAAAGCGCGTTTCATCGTGAGTATCGCAAACGACGAGGCTGCCCGCTATGCCCAGCCGATTCTTGCGGCGCAGCGGTATGCGCATCTCGTTAGCGCCACCGTGCGCGGAGCCGGTGCGGCCTTCGACGTGGCCGACGCTGCGTGGATTGCTTCGGGTACGGCCGTCCTCGAGGCAACGCTGCGGGAAGTGCCGACGGTAGCACTCTACGCCCTTGCGCCCGCGCAAGCGGCCATCGGCCGCCGCGTGTGGCTAGGCGACCATCCCTATGTGACCTTGCCGAACATTCTGCTCGGGCGCGAAGTCGTACCGGAGCTCTTGCAGGACGACGCTACGCCGCAGAAGTTATGCGATGCGCTCGACCGGTTGCTAGCCGATCCGGCGCCGCGACTCGACGCCATGCGCGCCGTGCGCGCGGCGCTTGGCCCACCCGATGCCTTGCGCCGCGGCGCGGCGTTCGCCGCGGTGCTCGCGCGCTCGCCATGAGTCTGCGCATCTATCACACCTCGGACCTGCACGATCACCGCGGCTTCGCTCCGCGCTTGCAGGCACTGCGCGCGCAGGAGCCCGGACTGCTCTTCGATTGCGGCGACGCCCTGCGCGGCAGTCAAACGGTTTATTACCGTAACGAACCGATCGTGGCCGACCTCGACCACGCCGGCTACGATGCGCAGGCCGTCGGCAATCGTGAGTTCCACTATGCTTTCGGACTACTCACCGCACGTGCGCGGCGCATGCGCCACGCGCTCGTCTGTACGAATCTGATCGATCTGCGAAACCGGCCACTGCCGTTCGTTCCGCAGCTCGAGCTCGTACGCAGCCCTTGGCGAGTGCGCGTCTTTGCATTACTCGTCCCGCAGTATCCGGTGGGAAGTTTGTGGGAACGCGTGCTCGGGTGGCGCTTCCGCGATCCGCTGCAAACCGCGCGTGAGATTGCGAAGACCACGCCCGCCGATACTCTGCTCGTCGCCCTTTCCCACCTCGGTCTGCGCGCCGATCGCGATTTGGCCCGTGCCGTTCCGCGACTCGACCTCATCCTCGGCGGCCACAGCCACGACACGCTCCGCGAGCCCGAATTCGCCGGCGATGTTCCGATCGTGCATGCGGGCCCGTACGGCCGCTACGTCTCGCGCACCGAACTAGAACACGATACGGCGGGCCGCGTCCGCATTGCGCGCTTCGATCTCGTGCCGCTCCTGGTCGGCGCGGACGTCGAGAGCGTCGAGTAGCGGAATAAGAAGGAAGCCGAAGTTCCTCTACGCCGTACCTTCCCTGCGGACGATACATTGATCGTGCGAGGTCAGCGGACCAGCGATCCGGTATTCCTCAGGCGAGCGTGATCGAATCGTACCTCGATCCCGGGGCGAAAGCGCGCAGCGAGATCGACAAGATGCTGACGGCAAGTGGATGGACTGTTCAGGATTACAAGATGGTCCATCGCGGCGCGTCCCGCACGGTGACTGTTGCTCCTGCGTGACCCGAATGTGCGAACCAGCGGCGTCGAATGAACATCTTGTTCGTAGCCAACGGGCACGGTGAAAACGCGATCGCGGCGCGCGTCGCGGATTCACTGCGGGAAGCGGTGGCCGAGCCGCTGCGGCTCGAACTGCTTTCGCTCGTTGGAGTCGGGACGTCGGTCGGATCGCTCACCGTCGTCGGCCCACGGCGTGCCCTTCCGAGCGGTGGCCTCGTCGCGATGGGCAACGTGCGCGCGTTTGCGCGCGATGTCGTGGCCGGTTTTCCGGCGCTGTTATGCGAGCAACTCGCTTTCTTACGCCGCGCGCGCGGACGGTACGGAGCCGTCGTCGCAGTCGGCGACACCTATGCACTTGGGCTCGCACTGCTGACGGGAACGAGGCCGGTTTTCGTCGGCACGGCGAAGAGCGTGTACGTGGCTCGCTACGGTCCCTTCGAACGCGTTCTGCTGCGGCGTGCCGTCAAGGTGTACGTGCGGGACGAGCCGACCGCGGACGATCTCGTCGCACGGCGCGTCTTAGCCGAGGCGCCCGGTAACGTAATTGCCGATCTCGCGCTGCCGGAGCGCCCCGCGCGGCCGGGAACATGGCTTGGGCTGCTGCCCGGCAGCCGTGAAAGCGCCTACGGCGACGCCGTGCGCTTGGCACGGGTCGCGCGCGGGCTTGCGGTGCGCCGTCCCGACATCGGCGCACTACTTTCGGTCGCGCCGTCGCTCGACGCCGGACGGCTCGCCCGCGAGCTGGAACGTGACGGCTGGAGCATAGCTCCAAAGCCGAGCCTCGCTGTTGGGGAATCACTCCTCTTTGAAGCCCATGCCGGCGCCGTCCGATTAGTAGGCTGGCGCGGCCCACTCGGAGCGCTCCTAGCCGCGAGCCGCTTGGTCCTTGGCCAGGCAGGCACGGCGAACGAACAGGCGGCCGCGCGTGGCCTGCCGGTGCTGGCGCTTGAGGGGAGCGGTCAGCGGGAGGACTGGTATCGCATGCGCCAACGGCGCCTGCTCGGCGACGCCTTGCTGCTCGTGCCTGCGGCGCCGGAAGCGGCGGCCGCCGCGCTCGACGCGTTGCTCGACGATCCCGCGCGCATGCGCCGAATGAGTGAGGCGGGACGTCGCCGCATCGGTCCCACGGGGGGTGCCGATGCCGTCGCGCGGGGCATTCTGAGCATCGCTCATAACCGAGCGGCGTGCTGAAGGCCGCCGCGCTCGCGACGTTCTTCGTCGTCATGCAGTTCTACACGTCGCTGGCGTCGCTGTCGCCGACGCCGCCCGTCGGCTATTCGTTCGCCGGTTCCCAGGTCGCGGCCGCCATGGTGACACTGCTCGTCTTGTCGGCCCTCTGGTGCGGCGTCGCCCTCGTACGTGAGCGTGCGCTCGCGGGAACGTCTCCGTCGCACGCGATCCTCGCGGTGTGGCTCGGCTCGGCCGCGCTTTCGAGTGCGCTCGGTCTCGACCCGGGCTCGGGTTTCGCCGTCGTCGGCGTGATGGTGCTCGGCGCCCTCTTCCACCTCGCGCTCGTCCGGGACTGGAATCGGCCGTACGTTTCGCGGGCCGTGCTCGGAGCGTACCTCGCCGCCGGCACTGCTGCGACCGGCGCGAGCCTGGTCATGGCGCTGGTGCACCGTCCCGCGCTGTTGTACGCCCAAAATCACGGCCGGGCCGCCGGTCTGTTCGTGACCGCGAACCAGTTCGCAGCCTTCTTGATTGCGTTCATGTTCGTTGCGCTCGGTTGCGCGCTCGGTACACGCGGCGTCCTGCAGCGGCTGGGCGCCGTTGCGGCGCCGCTGTCGCTGCTCGCTCTCGGGGCGACGCTGTCGCTGGCAGGCATGCTCGGGGCCCTCGCGGGCGGCGTCTTTTATGCTGTGGCGCTCGGCGCTCGCCGTCTCGCGCTGGCGGGCGCGCTGCTCGCGCTCGCCGGGGGCACCGCGCTCGCTTTCCGCCCCGCACTCGCGCACGATCCGGCCTATCGCTTCGACCGACTGCGAACGTGGGAAGCCGGGCGGCGCGTCGTCGCCCTCTTTCCTTTGACGGGCGTCGGCCCAATGGCGTACTGGCGGGTCTATCCCGCGATTCGAGCGCCCAACGGGGATCCGCCCGGCACCTTCGGCGCCCTTCACCCGCACGACGTCTACCTGTCGCTCGCAGGCGAAACCGGGCTCATCGGGATCGCTGCCTTCGTCTACGGTTGGTGGCGCTTCATCGGCACGCTGCGACGCCGGCTGACCGTGCGCACGGCGCGCGAACGGCGCTTCGTGCTCGCCGTCTGCGCCGCTTTGGTCGCCGTCCTCGTTCAAGGACTGTTCGACACCGTCGGAATCGTTGCCATGTGTTTCGTCTGGATCCCCTACATGGGTCTCGCCTTGGCTGCCGTCACGCATGGATTCGCGCCGGAACGGGCGGCATGACCGTGCCCCGGCTTGCTCTTCTGTGCGCTCTCGCCTCGTGCGCGCTTGCCAGCTGCACGCACCCGCCCAAAGGGAGCCCCGCGCCGGCAACCGGACCGACCAGCGCTGCGCCGACGTCATCGGCATCGGCCAGCCGGCCGGCCCCGGCTCCCTCGCAGTTGAAGATCACGGTGCATGGCTCGAAGGTCGGTTCACGCTACATCCTCGTGACCAAGCACAAGGGCGACCGTAAAGTGTACGTCTTGCGGGCCGATTCCGAGAGCGGCGAGTATTTCGGAAGCGACACGGCGCGGACCGACTTCGTGAACCCCCACGTCACATTTTTCGGTAAGGGGGGCCAGCGGGTGGTGGCCGACGCGCCGCTCGGAACGGCAGTCGAGAAGGACAAGAGCATCGTTATGAGCGGCGGCGTACACGCCCGAACGGCCGACGGCAAAACGTTGCGCAGCGATACGCTGCATTACGACGATCGCGCAGATACGCTGTACGGCAACGGCAACGTGGTCATGACCTCACCTTCGGGCGATCGGCTGGAAGGCGACCGGCTGCGTTGGAACATGGGCACGGGCCATATCGACGTGACGGGCGTGCGATGACTCAACCGGCCGCAAGCGTCGTACCCGCGCGAGAGATCGTGCTCGAGGGACTGGTGAAGCGTTACGGCGCGCGCACGGTCGTCAGCGGCGTCAGCGCCGTCGTACGAACGGGTGAAATCGTCGGGTTGCTCGGCGCGAACGGCGCGGGAAAGACCACGACGTTCTATATGGTCGTCGGTCTCGTGAAGCCCGACGACGGTAACGTCGCGCTGGTGCGCGAAGGGCGGCGCTTCGACCTGACGGCGTCGCCGATGTATCGGCGCGCGCGCATGGGTATCGGCTATCTCGCTCAGGAGAACTCGATCTTCCGTAAACTCTCCGTCGGCGACAACATCCGGCTGATCTGGGAGATGAACGGCGTGCCTCGTAAGGAGCAGGACCGGCGACTCCCTGCGCTGCTCGACGAATTCGGCCTGGGCCGCGTGGTCGACGCGCGAGGTGACTCGCTCTCTGGCGGCGAGCGTCGCCGAGTCGAGATCGCACGTGCCATCGCCACGGAGCCCGCCTTCCTGTTACTCGACGAACCGTTCACGGGCATCGACCCGATCGCGGTCGCCGATATCCAGTTGATGATCCGGCACTTGCGCGAGCGGGGTCTCGGCGTGCTGATCACCGATCACCAAGTGCGCGAGACGCTCGCGATCGTCGATCGCTCCTACATTCTCAATGACGGCGTCATCATCGCGGAGGGTAACGCGCAGGAAGTGCTCGCGTCGCCGGTGGCGCGCGACGTGTACTTCGGCAAAGAAATGCGGTTGTGAAGATCCTCGACCGCTACATGATCGCCGAACTCGTCGGTCCGTTCTATTTCGGGCTGTCGGCGTTCACGCTGATCTATGCCGCGACGACCATTCTTGCCATCGGACGCTTGGTGTCCGAAGAGCATGCGCCGCTCGGCACGGCGCTGGCTTATTTTTTATGGCAGTTGCCGCAGATCGTCGTCACGATCGTCCCGATGGCGATGCTGCTCGGGACGTTGCTCGCGTTGCAGCGCCTGTCCGGCGAGAGCGAGATCACCGCCTTCAAAGCGGGCGGCGTGGGTCTGGTTCGCGCAGCCGTGCCGCTGCTCGTTGCGGGGTTCGTCGTGTCGCTCGTTGCGCTACTGTTGCAAGAAGGCGTCGTCCCGTACGCCAACGACCGCGCGGTGTTCCTTCGGGAAGAGGCGATCAAGCATGTCGGCGCCTTTGGGGGCGGCAGTCACACGGTGATTTCGCAGTTGCCCGGCGGCGGCGAACAGGTGACCTATTTCCGTGGATACGACCCGCCGACGCAAACGTTGCTGTACGTGACGATCATCACGTACGGCGCCGATCACCGGCCCAAAGGAATCATCTTCAGCGACCGGGGCCGGTTCTCGCCGCCGACTTGGAAATTCGAAAATGCGCGCGCGTATGACGTCACCGGCAGCGACGTGACGCAAATGACCGTGTATCCGGAAGCGACCGTCGATATCGGTGAAAAGCCGAGCCAAATCGCCGAACGCGCGACGGATAACAACCGGGAGGCGATGAGCCGTTCGCAAATACGGGAAATCATCGCATCGGGTCAACTCTCACCACAAGAAGTGCGTGCGTACCAGACGACCTACCAAGAAAAACTTGCGCGCCCGTTCGCCTCGTTCGTGTTCACGCTGATCGCGGTCCCTTTCGGTCTGCGCCCTGCTCGGGGAGGCGGCGGCACGGGGCTCGGCTTCGGGCTCGCAGTCGCGGTCGCGTTCGTCTATTTCGTGCTTGCCAGCATGAGTTCGGCGCTGGTCTCGAGCTTGCCGGGCAGCTACGCGGTCTCGACGATCGGCGCCTGGATTCCCAACGTCGTCTTCACGGCAATCGGCGCCGTGTTGCTGCGCCGCGCGGCTCGCTACTGATGGGACGCATCGGCGGCAGTGCGGCGGTCGTCGTCATCGTGCTTGTGGCGGGACTGATCGCGTATATCGGGGATCGGGTCGGGCATCAGGTCGGGCGCAAACGCATGACGCTCTTCAATCTACGCCCGAAATACACGTCGACCATCGTCGCCGTCGCGACCGGCATGATGATTGCATTCGTCGCCACGGCCGTAACGCTCTCGACGTCACCCTACGCGCGAGCCGCTTTCTTTCACCTCTCGGAAATCAACAACCGGGTCAACGCACTGCAGGCGCAAGCCGACGCGCTCGTCGATCGCGTCCGCAACACGAACATCGTGCTTGCGCGCGGTGAAGTCGTCTACAGCCTGTTCCTGGTCATCAAGCCGCAACAGTCGCGCACGGAGCAACTCGCCGAGCTTTCCGCTTTTTTCGACGCGGCGGTGGCGGCGATGAACCAGCGCTTCGTGCCGGCCGGCTTGCGGCCGTTCGTCGGCCGCTCGAAAGATTCCGACATCCAAAAGAAGCTCAAGTCGGTCCTCGACGACGAGACCACCCAAGGGTTCCTGTTGCGCGGTCCGGTGCTTGTGATTGCCCTCGCCGACCAAAACCTGTTCATCAACGATGAACTGCACTTCGGTATCAAGACGTACGCTGACCAAGAGGTCTTGCGCGCGGCTGCACCAATCACGAGCGTTGAGGTCGACGGAGGGACCGCGATCGTTCCCAACGTCGCCTACGGTCAATTGATAACGGCGGTTCGGGCGATCGCGATCGACCATGGCATGCCGCCGGCTTTTGCGACCGTCGTGCCGGCGCTGACCGATGCCGAGGTTGCCACGACCCGGCGCACGATTATGCGAGGGCACGGCCGCTACTACATCGTCGCTCGTGCGCGCGGTGACGTCTTTCCACACACCGCCCAGATTCCGGTTTCTTTCAACCTAAGCCGTACGCCGCGATGATCGAACGAATCATCTTGGGCATCGATCCCGGCACGCGCAAATGCGGCTTCGCGGTGATCGCTGCGAGCGCCGCCGCGCCGCTGGAGCTCGGCATCGTGCCGACCGATGAACTGGGCGCGACGGTCGCGCGCCTGGTCGGCCAGTATCCCGTGGAAACGATTGCCCTCGGGGGCGGAACGCATACGGCGCCCGTGGCCGCGGCGGTCCGCGGTTTCGGGATTTCCCTCGAAATCGTCGACGAGCGTGAGACGACCTTGCGAGCCCGGCGCCGCTACTTCATGGCGCACCCGCCGCGCGGCTGGCGCCGCCTCGTGCCGCGTGGAATGCTTTTGCCGCCGGTTCCGATCGATGATTTCGCCGCACTCTTGATTGCGGAACGGCTGATCGAGAGCAGGACTCGCGCGCTCTAGCCGGTGAAGCGAAGCCCCGGCGCGCCCCGGGACGGGCGTGTTTTGTCGTCGGCCCGGAGGAGTTATGCGCCGTCTCGCACTGGTCGTTGTCGGGCTCGCACTCGGCCTTGCGGTACTGCGACCGGCAGCCGAGGCGACCCCGTTCTCCGACGTGCCGACCTCGCACTGGGCGTACCAATACATTCAGACCCTCGCAGCCGATGGCCTGATCGAGGGCTACCCCGACGGTGAATTCAAGGGCGACCGGCCGCTGACGCGCTACGAGATGGCAGTGGTCGTAGCCCGCGTCGTGGCCAAGTTGCAAGAGAACGGGGGCAAGGGCGCCTCACGTGCCGACCTCGATAAACTTCAGAAGTTGACCGATGCGCTCAAAGATGAACTCGACGCGCTCGGCGTGCGCACGACGAACGTAGAAGATTCGCTCGACGCTCTCGATCGGCGCACGAAGTTTGCGCAGTCGGTCGCGCTGCACGGTGTCTTTTTGCCCAACGTCACCTTCCGCCAGCGCGTCGTCATTCCCAAGACCGTCACGAATACGACCGGCACGCCGGTCACGACGTACTACGGCACGGTCGTGCCCGGACCGAGCAATCCGGCCGCCCCGGCCGTCGGCGCAATCGATCCCTTCGTCAATGCGTTTCTGACGACCGACGACTCGAACGACCCCCTCACGCAGGCGCCGTCGGGTATTCAAATTCGTCAGGACAGCCGCTTCTCGCTTGCGTACGCGCTCAGCAACGACGTCACGGTGTCGTTACCCGTGCACGTCCTCAACTTCGAATACGGCGGCGAGTTCACGCAGCAAGCAAAGTTCGACGTCGAGCCCGGCGTCGACGTCGCGGTCGCGCGGGCCGGCGCGATCTCCAACTTCGACGTGCAGTTCGGCGTCGTCGACGACATGGCGTCGTCGCGCACCGGACTCGCGTTTCGGGCGCCGGCCGGCTATAACGACGACGCTCCCTACGTTGAACCCTATCAGCCTTTTCAGAAGGGCGTCTCGCTGAAGGGGACCGTCGGCGAGGGCACGTTCGGACTGACCGATTTTCAGACGTCGTTCACGCGCCTCGACGACACGCTGTTCAATACGCAGCCCGGGGTCGTCGACCCCAGCGTGTTACCGTTCGAGGCTAATCAGTACTTCTTACCGGTCGTGCCGCCGCAGGAGACGTTCACGCAAACGGGCGCCGCCCCGCACACCGATACCTTTTCGTCGGGCAGCGGGAGCCTAGCACAAATCTATCTGTCGCAGAAGGCGCAAGCGGGCTCGGTCGCAGTTTCGGCGTTCGGCGGCGCACTCGGCGCCGCGCCTGCCTTTGCGTACAACGACGCCTATAACTCCGTCGTATTCGCGACGCCGCTTCCGCCGGGTTCGACCGTCAGCCTCTCCTATCGTGCTCTCGCCGTCAGCTTCAACGCATCCGAGCAGCGTTATATGATGCACCTGCGCGCGAACCAAAGCTTCAAAGGCTTGCCCGGCGTCGAAGTGGGCCTCAGTTTCAACCGCATCTTCGGCTTCGACGACGCCGTCATCTCGGGAAGCGGCTCGGGTACCCTTTCGCAGGCCTACGCGCCTCCCGTCAACGCGTCGGGTAACATCAGCGATACGGTGCTCGGCTTCGATTTTCAAGCACCGTTGCCGCTCGGCTCGGCGGCGTCGGGTCTGCAGCCCGTGCTCTTCGGCGAGGCGGCGACCAGCACGTTTTCGCCCGACGTGCGCACGGTCGCAACGGTCGCCGATGCCGCTGGGCTACTCGGTTTACGAGTGAACCTTCGGACCGTTGCGCTTTCGGTACAATACCAGAGCGTCGGAACGGATTTCTTCGACGGCGCGCCCTTCCGCTATTACGGCAATGCGCCCGACGTCTTCGCCGGCTACAACGCTCCGTATTTCCCGGGCTTTTTCGGCTTTGCCAACAACCTCGGCATCAACCGTCAATTCGACGCGCAGTTCGCGCGCGTCGGGCATGCGAGCCCCGATGCGGAGGGCAATCCGAATCTGAGCTTCATTTTTCCGATGTGGAATCTGTTGCGTGCGTCGGGGCCGGAGTTCTATTCGGCCTTCGCGCCCAATACGCGCGGGCCGACGGCGTCGATCCAGGCACCGGGACGCCTGGGTGCCGCGCGCTTTACGGTGAGCGGTTCGTATCAGCATCTCGAAGAGATTGCGCCTCGGAGCGACGGCACGCTGTACTTCGGGCCGCAGTATCGCGCGAGCCGGCCCGAGCGTTACGACAATTACAACTTGGGCACGTCGTTCAAGCTACCGGTGTTCCGAGGGCAACTGACGACGAACTTATCGGGAAGCTATGAAACGCTGCGCCGTTCCGATGCGGGCTTGCAGCAGTACTATCCGATCGATCCCGCGACCGGCGCATTCGATCCCGCTGCCCTCGCAGCGGCGAAGTTGACCTTTCCGGGCGGCGGAAACTTTGGTGCCGGCGGCAGCCAAGTCGGATTCTATCCAAACGACGTCAACGTGCGCCGCATCGCGATCACGGCGTCCGCTGCGCTGCCGATCTCCCACGATCTGACCTTAGGCGGCTCGTATTCGACGCAGCGCTACGGCGGTTCGTACGGCACGACGCTTGGGCAAAACATCTCGGAGCGCAAAGACTATTACACGGGCTCGCTCACCTATGCGATTCCCAAGACCAACTCGTCGGTCACCTTCTTGGCGCGTCGCTACAATTATATCGACGACGTCGTGCCGAATGCGAACCTTCAGCAAAACCGCCAGGACGTGAACTTCACGGTTCGCTTTTAGCGTGCGCAACGGCTGGCGGATCGCGATCGCGCTTACGGTTTTGGTCGTATGCGCGCCCCTTGCGGTGCTGCAGGGCGCGGCGTCGCTCGGTTTGCGCGATCGCGCGGTGGCGGGTTCATGGGTGCGCGCGGTGCCGCCGGCAGTGGCATGGCAGGTCGAACGATTGCCGCCGGGTGCACCCGTGGACGGTGCGCTGCGCGTCGCGCTGGCCCGCGAGGCGTTCGCTCGGTCCGACTTCGTCGCCGCGGGCAGACAGATCGCAGCGCTCGGTCCGTCGCGCGACCGGCTCGCGCTTGAGGCGGAGCTCGCATTGCGAAACGGCGATGCGTCGACCGCATTGCGCGACGCACTCGCTGCTGGAGATCTCGCGACGATCGATAGCGTAACCCAGGCTCTCGTCGCGCGCGGGGACGTCCCGGGGGCGCTCGCCGTACAAGAGGCAGCGATCGCGCGGCTTGCTGCCGACCCGACTCAGGGCGAAGCCCTGGCGGAAGCCGAGTTCCGCGCGGGTCGCCTCCAGGAGATGGCGGCCTGGCGTTATGCCGTCGGTTCGCCCGTGCGCCGCGCCCATGAACTGGCCGGACTCACCGCGTATACGCGGGCAGTTACACTCGCACCGTTCGCCGTCCGTTACCTGGTCGCGCTCGGCACGCAAGCGCTCAACGTCGAGCGGTATGCGCTCGCGGAAGCCACCTTTACGCGCGCGCGTACGGTCGACCCGACGAGCGCCGAACCCGAAGCCGGCCTCGGAGACCTGGCACTGCGTCGCGGCGACCGGGCGGCTGCGAGCGCGGCGCTCGCGCGGGCGCGCGCCCTCGATCCGCGCTCGGCCGCAGTGCACGAGCTCGCGCAGGCGCTCGCGCGTTAAGGTGCGCGTCGGGCTCGACGCGCAACTGACCGTCGGCACGGCCACCGGCATCGGAGAGTACGTTGTCGGGCTGCTCGGCGCCCTTGAAGGGCGACGCCATGCGTGCGAGGCGATTGCGCTTGCCGAACCGCGCGTCGACCCGTGGCGCTTCGATCGTCGCGTTCTGTGGGATCAGGTGCTTTTACCGCTGGCCGCACGGCGCGAACGAGTCGATGTGTTGCACTGTTGCGCGGGCACGTTGCCGCTGGTTATGGGCAGCATCCCGGTGGTTGCGACGGTGCACGATGTCGCGTGGCTGCGCGCGCAGCATCACGCGCGATTTTATGCACGCGCGTACTTCGGCCGTTTTCAACGAACGCTGTACGCCCGCGCCGTAACGATCTTCGTCGATTCGCAATTCTCGCGCGACGAACTGTTGGCGTTCTCACCGCTCGAACCGTCACGCGTGGAAGTCCTGTATCCCGGCGTTGCGCAGGACGTCATGGAGATCGTGCGTAGGCCGGATCGACAACCATTTGGCCTGGTCGTCGGCACGGTCGAGGTACGCAAGAATCTCGAAATCCTCGTGCGCGCGTTGCCGGCGTTACCCAACCTACGGCTCGTTTCGGTCGGGCCGTTTACGCCCTATCGCGAGCGTATAATCGACTTTGCGCGCGCGAGCGCCGTCGCCGAGCGTATCGAATTGCGCGGCTATGTCTCGCGCGCCGAACTACTTGACCTCTATGCGCGCGCAACGTTCGTCGCCGTGCCCTCCCGTTACGAAGGCTTCGGATACGGCGCAGCGCAAGCGCTCTGCGCCGGCGTTCCGCTCCTGGCCGCTCGCGCGTCGTCATTGCCCGAGATCGTACGTGGCGCAGCACCACTCATCGGGCCCGATGACGTCGACGACTGGGCCGCTGCCGTTGCTTCTCTGCTCGCCGCGCGCGAAGTGGCGGAAGCGTCGGCGGCAGCCGTGCGAAGCGATGCTTGCGCACGCTTCGGTTGGGAAGCCGGAGCCGGCATTGCAAGCGCTGCATACGCCCGTGCCGCGCAGCGCTAGCCGCTATACTGTATAAGTCAGACCTATAGCGCGAATAGCTCGAAATCAATCCAAGGTGCGCGTCTGCCGCCAAGATCGGCGCCTGATCCGAAGCATACTCTTGCAGGGCACACGATGCCCTCCAGTGACCAGCAATACCGATCATGGACCGGAGCATTCGTCTAAGGATAAAACGCGCTACTTCTGCAATGTTCGTCCTCGGATCAATAGACCGGCGAATCCGACGAGCCCGGCGGGGCACTACCGTCGTCCGGTGCGACGACCAGGCGCAGCGGATACGAGGAGCCGCCTTCGGGCATCGTGACGATGTCGGTGCGCACGAAGCTGCCCGGCGCGATGGTGTACTGCCGTAGTTTGTAGTGACCGAAGGCCGCCATCGCGTGCGCTTGCACGAGGACGCGATCGATGATGAACGTGCCCGTCGCCTTTCCGCCGCGCGGACTCGCATAGAGCGCGATCTGGCGGGCGTGGCGGCGATCGTTGTTGACGATACGTACCGTGACCGATTGGAGAACGCCGTAATCGCCTGCGAGCGTTTGCCCTTCGACCAGATTGAGAAGCGGAAATTGCCCGATCGGGATCTCGAGATCGGGCCCTTCGGTATCGTAGCTGTAGTCGTAGAAGAATTCCGGAATATTGTAGACACCGCGCGCATGCGGCTTGTCCCCGACGAGCTCCGCGGAGGTCGGGATCGCCGCGCCGACGGAATCCGAAGCGTTTTGGGCGAGCAAGGTCAGGTGCAGCGGCGCGCCCTCGATCTCGTGTAGCTGCATCAGGGCGCTCACCGTTTGACCAGCCGGCAGCAGTTGCTGAGCAAGATCGATCGTCGTGCCGGCGGGAATCGTCACGACCGTTCCCTCATTTTGAGCGCGGCGTACCAAGAAACGCTGCGTCGAGAGGTGCCCGACCTCCATCTCGTTTGCTTCAGGCCCCGCGACGCCGGCGACGTATTGCACGAGTGCGGGTTGCGGCGAGTCGTTGCGCACCTTGAGTACGATGCGGCGGTCGGGTTGCGCGGGCGGGTTGTAATGATAGTAGAGAAACCGCGCGACGCGTTTGGCCGCGAGATCGGCGCTAAAGAGAATGCCGTTCTCGCGCAACGTTTCTGGGTAGTCGCTCACCAGCAGAAAGCGTGGCGCGATGCGCGGTTGCGCGAAGTTCTCGACGCGCACGCGCGTCGTTCCCTCAACCGTGAAGTAGCCTTGGCCCTGCACGATGATGGGGACGTCGACGCTCGTGACGTCGTCGACCGCGAGCGCTTTCGGCACGGCGACGGAATCGGACGAGGCGACGACGCTTGCGCCGGGGCGCGTTCCGGCGGCCGCCATCGCCGCTGCGACCGCCTGCTCGCGCACGAAGAGCTCGGTCGCGGGGTCGCCCGTGATCCGAATCGCCGCGGTGCGCGGCACGTCGCCCGCCGGATAGGCCACCCGCACCGGCACTTGGCGGGTGAGCCCGCGAACGTCCGCGATCGTGACGATCGTGGCGCCGAGCGCCTTCCCGACGATCGTTACGGTCCGCGCGTTTTGGTCGACGTTCGCATCGGCGATCGCCGGGTCGGCAACGGTGACGGTCACGGTGCCGAGCACCTGCCGAATCCGCAGCGTCTCGGAGCCGCCGGGCGTCACGCCGGCGCTCGGCGGATCGACGATAATCGGTGGTTGCGTCGGTGAGGGAGTCGGCAGAGGCGTCGGGGATGCCGCCGGTCCCGCCGGTATCTGCTGCGGTATGGCGCTTGCCGGCGCGGCGGTGACCGGGACCGGCGAGGCCGGCATGCCCGGGCTCGGGTCGGCGGAGGCAACGTCACTCGGAAACGGCGCCGGAACGCCCGGGGGAGCGCTCGGGACGGGCTGTGCGGGCACACCCCACGCCGCGCTTGTCGCAAACGCGAGCAAGACTGCGCCGAGCCCGACGAGCGGCGCGCCCAAACGGCGCATCAAGTCCTCCTACAGCTTAGCGCACGCGCGCTTGGGCGACGATAGCCTAAAGACGCGGCAATGCGCAACCGCACGCAAACGCACGACTATTGCAGCAGCCGTTCTGCGCGGCCCGGTCCCAGCCTTGCGTCCAGCGCAGAAGTCGGTCCGACGGGCGGCTTGCGGCAAAGCCGCAAACGCGACGGATTCGGTGAAACCGAATCCTCTAGCCTAGTTACAAGCTCTAGGCGATCTGCACTTAGCGCGCGACGGCAGAAGCTAGAAGCGTCTTATAGCCGACACTCGGAAACAGCACGGTGACGAGATCTTTTTCGGCCCGCTCGACCGTGCCTTGCCCGAACTTCGGATGCGTGACGATGTCGGCGATGCGATAGCCGCTCGTGACCTTGGTGTAGGCCGCCGTTACGGCGGCTGCAGCGTGCAAGCAGTTGTCACACGCGCCGCAGTTGTCGCGTTCGAACTCCTCACCGAAATAATTGAGGATGAACTTGCGCCGGCAACCGCGGGTTTCGGCGTACTGCAGCATCATCGCAAGCTTGCTTTGATCGTACGACTTCTTAGTGTCGTAATTGGTCAGGTTGAGGACCAGGTGCCGGTTGCGCAATGCGTCGGCCGTCAAGCCGTAGCGCGAACGGGCGCGCATCTCGATGAAGCCGGCTTTCTTGAGCAGCGCGAGAACGACTTTGAGTTTGGTCAGCGGCAACTGCGAGATTTTTCGCAGATCGCCGAGTGAAACGCCGTCCTCCTGGCCGCCGAAATACTCGAGCGTTCCGAAGACCTTTTGAACCTCTTCGACGTCGGGATACTTTCCGGTGAGGAAATAGTTCTGCACGCGCGTGTCGCTCATGCGATACAACAAGATGCAACGGGAGAGAGCGCCGTCGCGGCCGGCCCGTCCCGCTTCTTGCGTATAAGCTTCGACCGAACCCGGCAGATCGTAATGGACGACGAACCGGATGTTGGCCTTATCGATGCCGAGACCAAAGGCGTTGGTCGCAACGACGGCGCGAATCGCTTCGGACATGAATAATTCATGGACGGAGACGCGATCGTGCTTCTGCAATTTCGAATGGTAGACGGCGGCCGGCAGGTCCAGATTGTCGTGCAGGTAGCGCTGGACTTCCAGTGCGTTTTTGATCGTTGCCGTATAGATGATGCCGGTGCCGTCGAGTCCGTTTTCGAAGAGGTTTTTAAGGCTTTTCAGTTTGGCGGCTTCGTTTTCGGCGCGAATGACCTCGTAGCGAAGATTGGGCCGGTCGAAGCCTTTGACGACGGTCTCGGCGTCGGGAATGTCCAGTTGCACCAAAATGTCTTCACGCACCGCCGGCGTCGCGGTTGCCGTCAGTGCCAGAACCGTCGGATCGCCGAGCGCCTTGATGATGCCGCCCAGCGCCAAGTACGCGGGCCGAAAGTCGTGGCCCCATTGGCTGATGCAGTGCGCTTCGTCGACGACGAAGAGCGGAATGCGGACCGTTTTCAAGAGCGCGACGAACGACTGGTCCTCGAGCTTTTCGGGCGTAACGAACACGATCTTGAGACCGCCGGCCGCGATGCGCGCGCGGGCAGCCAGTTCCTGATCTTCGCTCAGGGTCGAGTTGAACGCCACGTTGTCGGTGAAGCCTCGTTCCCGCAACATGTCGAGCTGGTCTTTCATCAGGGCGATCAGCGGGCTGACGACGACCGTCGTGCCGTCCATCATCAACGCCGGCAACTGGTAACAGAGGCTCTTTCCTGCGCCGGTTGCCAGGATGGCAAGTGTGTTACGACCGCTCAGTACGCGTTCGATGACTTCCAGCTGGCCGGGATTGAATGCCGAAAATCCGAAACGTTCTTGCAACTCAAGAGCGACGCGGTCGGCTGATACGAGAGGCACTCCCACCTCATTCTCCTGCGGAGGTTTTGACCTCCTTAGATAAGATGCACAGGCCGCGCTCGAAGCGCGGCGGCAGCCGGGCTCTCTAAGAAAAGACCGCTACGACGATAACGGGGATACCCGCCGCGTCGTTTCTTAAAACAGGTGTGCCGTCGCGCGCGGCGCGAAATCACCTAGTGTGTCTTTGTATCGGACCTGGCGTCCGCAAACGTTTACGGACCTAGTCGGACAAGATGCCGTGGTACGCACTCTGCGCTCGGCGCTCGTGGCCGGCAAACTAGCGCATGCGTATCTCTTTTCCGGTCCTCGCGGCAGCGGCAAAACGTCGGCTGCAAAGATTCTGGCGCGCTGCATCGAGTGCGTGCACGGCCCCACGCCCGAGCCCGATAACACCTGCGAAAACTGCCGCGCCATCCTAGCGGGCACGGCCCTGGACGTCGTGGAGGTCGACGCCGCATCCAATCGCGGCATCGAGGAAATTCGCGCACTGCGTGAGTCCGTGAAATTCGCGCCGGCCTCAATGCGGATGAAAGTCTTCATCATCGACGAGGCGCACATGCTCACGCGCGAAGGCGCCAACGCCTTTCTCAAAACACTCGAAGAGCCGCCGCCGCACGCGGTGTTCATCCTTGCGACGACGGCGCCCGAGTCGCTCCCGCCGACGATCCTCTCGCGCTGCCAGCGTTATGCGTTCCGGCGCATTCCGGTCGCCGTGATGATCGCGCGCATGCGCGCGATCGCCGACGCCGAAGGCATTCCGACCGGCGACGACGCGCTGGGCGCGCTCGCGTACCGTGCCGACGGCGGCCTGCGCGATGCATTGACGATGCTCGAACAGGTCGCAGCGTACGCGCAGGGGCCGATCGATGCCGCGACGGTCGAAGCAGCCTTCGGCGCCACCGGCCGCCAGTACGCCAGGGGGCTCGTCGCGGCGGTGATCGAGGCCGATGCCGCGACGGCGCTGCGCATCGTGGACGAGGCTAGCGATGCCGGCGCCGACATGGCGGGCCTCATCCGAGGCGCGGTCGCCGAATACCGGAACCTCCTGGTCGCACGCCTCGACCCCGAGTTGCTCGCCCGCGACCTCGCCGCCTCCGATGCCGAGGCGGTCGTTGCGCTCGCCGCCCGGGTCGCACAGCCGAAGGTCGTGCGCGGGTTGCGGTTGCTCGGCGACGCGCTGGCCGCCGGGCGCGGTTCGGGCAATCCGCGCCTCGAACTCGAAACCGCTTTGTTGCGCCTGGTCGTTGCGCGTGAAGACCCGAGTCTGGAGGCACTTGCGGAGCGGGTCGCGCTTTTGGAAGCGGGCGGCCAGACGCCGGCGAACGCGAACGCTCCGCTGCGGAGCGGGAATGCAGCCGCTCCGCCGCCGAGCTGCACCGTCGTTCCTCCGCCGCGCCCCCACGTGGTCGAGGTTCCCGCGGCGGCCGCCGGCGCCGAGGCCGCTGCGTCGCCAGGCACAGCCGACGCCGCTGTGCCGGCACCGACTCTGCAACAGGCGCGCTCCCAGTGGGATCAGATTCGGCTGCGCGCCGAAGAGCGATACAAACCCATGCGAGGCATGCTCGCGCAGGCAACCGTCGACTCGCTCGAGGGCAGCGCACTCGTCATCGGCGTGGTCGATGCCTTGCAGGAGAGCCTGATGCGCGAGCGCCTACCGATCCTCGAAGGCGCGGTCGGCGACGTGCTGCGCGTGCCGTTACGCATCATCTTTCGAACGCGCGGCGGGGCGGCGCCGCGTGCGCCCCGAGCCGCTTGGGCGGAGCGCACGCCGAGTTCCGCGCGCAGCGCGACCGCCGTCCGCGCGGCGAGCGACGCGAGCGTGAGCGCGGACGGCGGCGAAGCAGATCTGTTGGCATACGCTCGCCAAAAGTTGGGCGGAACGGAGACACGATGAACCAATCGCAGATGATGGCGCAGATGAAGAAGATGCAAGCCGAGATGGCACGCGCGCAAGAAGAACTCGCGGCGACCGTCGTTCGCGGCAGTGCGGGCGGTGACGCCGTCACGGTCGAGATGACCTGCGACAATCGCATCACGGCAGTCAAGCTCTCGAAGGAAGCGATCGATCCCGACGACGCCGAAACGCTCGAAGACCTGCTCGTGGTTGCGTTCAACGACGCCGCGACCAAAGCGCAGGAGGCTTCGAGCCGCCGCATGAGTTCGCTGACCGGCGGTCTGCGCATTCCCGGCTTGACATGACCGGGCGGTCGCGCTCCTGACGAGTGCCCTGGCAGGCCCGGTTCAAAGCCTGATCAACGAGTTCTCGAAGTTGCCGACGGTCGGGCCGAAAACGGCGGCGCGGCTGGTGTTTTATTTGTTGAACCGGCCGCGCTGCGAAGCGCAGTCCCTGGCCGAAGCGATCCTGGCAGTCAAGGACCGTATTAAGTTGTGCTCGCGCTGTTTTGCACTCACCGAAGACGATCCGTGTTCTCTGTGCACCGACGCGCGGCGCGACGCGACGCTCTTATGCGCGGTCGCCGAAGCCAAGGACATCTATGCGCTCGAGCGCTCGGGCGCCTATCGCGGTCGCTACCACGTGCTCGGCGGCGTGATCTCACCGATGGACGGCATCGGTGCGGCCCAACTGCGCATCAAGGAACTGATCGAACGCATCGCGGCCGAAGGACCCGATGAACTGCTGATCGCGACCAACCCCAACGCCGAAGGTGAAGCTACGGCGCTGTACCTTGCGCGCCTGATCTCGCCGAGCGGCGTGCGCGTCACGCGGCTCGCGTACGGCTTGCCGATCGGCGGCGACCTCGACTACGCCGACGAAGTTACGCTCGCGAAAGCGCTCGAGGGTCGCCGGACGCTGTCGTAAGCGCGTCGCCGAGCGTCAGCGTTCCGGCCGCGAGTACGTCGCAGTACACGCCGAGGATCGTATCGCGCTCCGACGCGAGCTCGCGCAGCACATGGGGTAGCGGCGAGCCGCTTGCGAGGTCGTACGTGATCGTCACGCAGCGTTTGATCGGCGCGCGCACGCGCAGACGTACGTCTCCGGCCGCGAGCGTTGCACCGACGAGTTCGCGTTCGCTTGCGAAGAACGTCGCTTCCGCACGCGCAAAGACGTTAGGCCGAAAACGCAGCGGCTCGAGCGGCGTATGTGCAATTCGCTCCGCCTGCCGCAGCCACAGATCGACGATGAGGGAGATCGGCGCGTCGTCGAAAAACGGTCCGCCTTCCGCCGCTTCCAGCGCAACGCCGCGCGCGCTTCCCCAGTCCGTCGCTGCGGAGATGCGACTCGTCAAATGCAGCCGCTCGTCTTCTTTGCCGCGATACGGCTTGCCGTAGCGCGCGTGCTCGGGAGTCGCCACGACGAGCGCGCAACGCCGGTCGCCCGCGACGCCGTCGGCAGTCACTGCGGCGACGTCGAGGGCTTCGGCCCGCAAACTCTTGACAGGATAACGCCACAAACCGGTGATGCATCCGAGCGGGGAGCTTGCCTCCATCGCCGAAACGACTCGGCGTACCATCACCGGTTCCCTTTTTGCGCCCTTGGGGAGCAGCGCTTGAACGTCACGTCGCCCGAAGTTCTGCGTCCGCTCGGTTTGGGCGAACTGCTCGACCGCGGAGTCACGCTGAGCGTGCGCTTCTTCGTGCCGCTTGCGTCGTTGTACGTGGTCTTCGCCGTCCCGTACGCCTTCGCTCAGTACTTCGCGACGCTCGACTTGCAAAAGACGTTGAACGATTTCAGTAAGATGATCGGCGCGCAGGCCGCAGGCGGTCCGCCTGTCGATCCACGGGCGCTGTCGGCGATATTGAACCAGCATCCGTCCGTGACTCCGCTGCTGGGACTACTGTTGCTTGCGAATTTCATCATCGGCCCGCTGCCGTTTGCGGCTCTGATCGAGAACACGAGCGCCTTCTATCTCGGCAGCACGTCGACGTTCGCGCAGGCATATCGGGTGGCATTCGGGCGGTGGGCGCCCCTGCTCGGGCTCAACTGTTTGTACCTTGGGGTCGGAATCGGTCTGTACGTTGTCGTGGTGGTCCTTGCTCTTCTCCTGGTTTTAGGCTTGGGGTTTCTCACGATTGCCGCCCACGGCGTCGGAATCGCGCTCTCGGTGATCGTCGGCATCGCTGCGCTGCTCGCCGCGTTTGCTATCGCCGTCGTCTTCATCCTGGCGCTCGAAACGTCGTACTTCACGTGCGTCGTCGAACGTGCGCCGGCGGTTCGGTCCTTTACCGTGGGAATCCGCCGCGTGCTGGGACGCGTCGGTTTGCGACGCGCCTTGTTCGTCGGCTCGGCTTACGTCGCGGTGGCGGTCGGCATCGCCATCATCAGCGGCATCGGCAACGCCGTGATCATCGCGCTCGTGCACAGTACGGTCCTGTCGGCCGTTTACAGCTTGCTGCTGCGAATTGCCGTCGTCATTTTCCTAAGCGCGTTCTTCGCCATCTTCTATTTTGATCTGCGCGTTCGTGAGGAAGGCCTCGATCTGCAGGTCGCCGCGCAGCAGGCGGCATCGGCATCGCTTTCGCCGACGTGAACGCTGATGCGTGGCCGCGCGGCGACCCTGACGCCGTCGTGCGCAGCGTGCTCGCGCAGTCGGTCTTTCGCGGCGCCGGTCGGACGACGCATGCTGCGTCCGGGCGTCCGCTGCTCGCGCTGCTGTGGTCGTGGTTCGTCGAGCACGTGTTGCAGCCGCTCTTTCATCCGTTCGGTCGCGCTCTCGCTGCGGCGGCCGGATTGGGCAGTACGCTCGGCGTGGCGCTCGTCGTGCTTGCGCTCGGGGCGCTCACCTTTGCGCTCGTGCGCTTGGCACTGGCTTTTGCGCGGCCGCCGGGTGCACGGCGCCCCGCCGGCGAGGCGACGCTGCTCGCTAGCGACACGACGGCAGATCAGTGGCGGAGCGCCGGGCGCGCTGCTGCATCGGCCGGCGAATATGCGCGTGCCGTCGCCGCTTTCTTTGCCGCGGCGCTTGCCGCGCTGCACGAGCGGGACATCGTGGCCTTCGATGCCGCGCGTACGCCCGAGGAATATCGGCGGCTCGTCCGGCGCGTGCGTGCGCAGTCGGCCGCTCCCTTCGACGAATTGGCGGGGCGTTTCGCCCGCGCCGCATATGCGTCGGAGCCCGCGCACGCGCACGATGCGGCCCTTGCAGAACGAGCGCTCGCGGCCTTTGAACCGGCACTCGTCGCGCCGGTAGCGCCCACGGCGCAGTTGTGACGAGCCCGCCCGCGATTCGAGCATTTGCTGCCTTACGACGACTTCCGCCGCTGGAAACGAGCATCGTCGCGCTCGCCGTCGCGCTGCTCGCGATGTTCTCGGCGTACGGCCGCCAGCCGCAGCCGATGCCGACGCTCGATTCGTTCTCGAGTTACGACAGCGCGAGCGGCGGGTATCGCGCCTTTTACGAGTTGCTGGCGCGCGAAGGCGCGCACGTCGATCGCTTCGAGCAGCATCCCGCTTTTCTCGACGGCGGCATCGACACGCTCGTATGGGCGCAGCCGCTGCCCTTCGATGCGCGAGCGCAGACGCCGAGCGGCGCCGACATGGAAGCGGTCGCCACATGGATTCGGGCCGGCGGCCGGCTCCTGTACCTCAGCGAAGGCGCGTCTACGCCGAACGCGCGCACCTTGCGAATTCCGCGCACGGTGCAAGCGCGCAAGCCTGTAACCGACACGTTCATCGCGCGGCAGTTCGCCGCCGCCGGCATTGCGCGGCTGGCGACGCGCAGCGGTCCACGCTGGCACCTCGCGGCGCAGCAGCTCTTCGTCGACGACGGGCGCGGGCCGCTCGTCGTGTCGTATCCCTTCGGTCGCGGCACGGTGACGGCCGTGCTCGACGCAAGTGCCTTCACGAATGCGCGTATCGCCGGAGCCGACAACGCACGGCTCGCGGCCTTTCTCGCCTTGCCGCGACGTCCCGGTGCATACGTCAGCTTCGATGAAACGCTGCACGGCTTCGCCGCGGCGCAGCACTGGTGGCAGATCGTGCCGCGTCCGTTCCTGATTGCGCTTGCGCTTGCGGCATGCGCGCTGCTCGTTGCGCTCGCCGGGGCGGGCATCCGACTCGGACCGCCCCTGGAAGGCCAAGGGGCATCCCAACGGGTCCCCTCCGATTTCATCGCTGCGCTTGCAGCGCTCTTGCAGCGCGGTCGCGCGTACGGACATACGCTCGACGCCGCCCGCGCGTCGACGACGCGCATCATCGCACGCGTGCTCGGACTACCGGACGACAGCACGCCGCAGCGCGTACTCGCCGGACTCGAACCAGGCGCCGAGCGGAGCGCCTATGAAACGTTGCTGCAAACGTGCTCGCGTCGCTTGTGCGACGAACGCAGTTTCGTGCGTGGCATCGCGCTCGCCGCTTGGCTTCGAAAGGAGTATGCCGCGTATGGCCGTTCGCGCGACTGATCTCGGGCGTCGCTTACAAGACGGGGTCGACCGCGTCATCGTCGGCAACGAACGTGCTTCGTACGCGTTCCTCGTCGCACTGCTCGGCGGAGGTCACATCCTGCTCGAAGGCGTGCCCGGGACCGCGAAGACGCTGTTCGTGCGAACGTTTGCGGCGTTGCTCGACGCGCCGTTCCGGCGCATTGCCTTCACGCCCGACCTGATGCCGGCCGACGTCGTCGGCACGACGGTCTTCAACCCGCAGACGTTGCAATTTTCGCTGCGCCGCGGCCCGATCTTTACGTCGCTGTTGCTCGCGGACGAGATCAATCGCACGCCGCCCAAAACGCAGTCGGCGTTGCTCGAAGCGATGGAGGAACGCCAAGTGACGATCGACGGCGAAAGCCAGCCGTTGCCGGAGTTCTTTATCGTGTGCGCGACGCAAAACCCGATCGAGTTCGAAGGAACCTATCCGCTTCCCGAAGCGCAGCTCGACCGCTTTCTCGTGCGTGCACGCTCCGCCTATCCGAGCGAAGCGGAGGAACGTGCCTTACTTGCGCGCAGCGCCGCAGGCTTCGACGCGCGTGATTTGCGTACGGCCGGCATCGCGCCGGTCGCCTCACCGCCCGACATCGTCGCAGCGCAGCGGGAGGTGCGCGCACTCCACGTCGCACCGTCGGTACAAACGTACATCCAACACATCGTAGCGCGCACGCGCGCGTCGACCGATCTCGCGCTCGGCGCGAGTCCGCGTGCCGGGCTCGCACTGCAAACGGCCGCGCAAGCCGCCGCGGCGCTCGCTGACCGCGACTTCGTGACGCCGGACGACGTGAAAGGCACGGCGCCGCTCGTCCTGCCGCATCGTCTGATCGTGCGACCGGAAGCGGAGGTCGAGGGAATCACGGCGGAACGGGTGCTCGACCGGATTCTCGGCGCGGTCGAGATCCCCAAAGAAGTCGAACCCCAAAGCGTCTGATGCGGCCGGTTTTTCCGGCTCTGTGGCCCTCGGCCCGCGGCATTTGGGCGCTCCTCGGGCTCGCCTTCGGACTCGCGCTTGCCGGCATCGTGCCGGCCCTGCTGCCCGCGGTCATCGTGAGCGCCTTCATCTTGATGGTGCTCGGTGCCGTCGATGCCGCCCTCGGTCCCGCGTCCCGCGCGCTGCACATCGAGCGGAGAGCGGCGCCGCCGCTCGCGCTCCGGCGGCGAGCCGAGCTGACGTACGACCTCGAGAACCGGGCGCCGTTGCCCGTGCGGGTCGGCATCGTCGAGCCGCCGCAGGCCCGCGTTGCGCTGGATGCGGTAGAAACCATCGTTCGCATCCCCGCGCGCTCGAGCGCGAGCGCGCAACTCGGCATCGAACCGCGGGAACGTGGGACGACGCTCCTGGGACCCTTTTATGCGTGGAGCGAAAACCGCATCGGCTTCCTGCGCCGCCGCTATCGCATCGAAGCACGCGAAGAAGTGCGCATCTTTCCCGACTTGTCCGCCGTCGTCGGAAGCGGCCGGCTCGCCGAGCGCCGCACGTTGCTGGAGGCGGGCTTGCGGCGCTTGCGCTTGCGCGGAGACGGAAGCGAATTCGAAAGTCTGCGCGAGTACGGCGAGGGCGACGCGTTCGCGCGGATCGATTGGAAGGCGACGGCCCGGCGTGGGCGCACGATGGTCGCGCAACGCGAGCCGGAACGCAGTCAAAACGTGATCGTTGCGCTCGATTGCGGACGTTTGATGACGCCGCGCCTCGGCGTGATCCGCAAATTCGATTACGCGCTGACGGCGGCTCTCTCGGTCGCGCGGATTGCGCAGCAGGCCGACGACAACGTCGGCGTGACGGCTTTCGCGGCGCGGCCGATCCTCGATCTCTCACCGCGGCGCGGCGCCGCGCACTTCCGCGCGCTCGCGCGGGCGCTCTACGACCTGCAGCCGCGCTTGGAGGAAGCGGATTACGAAACGACCTTCACCGCCTTGAGCCGGCGTTACAGCAAGCGCAGCCTGATCGTCCTCTTTACCGACATCTTCGATCCGGTGACGTCGAGCGCGGTACTTGCCGGCGTGGCGATGCTCGTTCCACGGCATCTCGTCGTGTGCGTCCTGATGAACGACGCAGCACTCGCGGCGGCCCTCCATGACGACGTGCAAACGGCCGCGGCTGCATTTCGTACCGCCGTCGCGATGCGGCTCGCCGACGAGCGTGCCAAGGCCGTCGCCGTGTTGCGCGGCCGCGGCATCATCGTCATCGACGTCCCCGCCCCCGAGCTCACCGCGGCCTTACTCGATGCCTACCTCGACATCAAGGCTCGCGGGCGTCTTTAGCGAGCGTGCCCCGGCCCGCAAAGCCGAGATAGTAGACCAGCGCGACGGCGGTTAGCGCGCCGAATCCCAAGCGAAACAGCTCCGTCGTGCGCTGCGGCGTGATGAAACCCTCGATCGCGCCCGCAACGCACAGCAGCCCGGCGACGCCGATCATCAGCACGCCGGCCCGACGCGCGTTGGCTTGAAGAGCGTCGATGCGTCGCAGGCGGCCTGGCACAAGGATGCCCTGCGCCAGCAACAGGCCGGCGCCTCCGGCGATCTGAATCGACGTCAATTCGATGACGCCGTGAGGCGCGATCGTCGCCCAGAAATCGGTGCCGAAACCGCGCGATGCAAAGAGGGCGCCGAGGCCGCCGACCATCAGGCCGTTGTTGAGCACTTCCCAGACGGTCACGATGCCCAAACTCATCCCGCCTGCAAACGCAAGCAGCGCGACTTGAGTGTTGTTGGTGATGATGAGGGTCGAGATCGCCGGCGCGAGCGTGCGATCGAAGCCGAAGTTGGAATCGTGCAGGCTCTTGCCGATCGTCGGGATAGCGCTCGCCGGCAACAGTGCATGCGCGTTGGTCGGGCGAATCGATACGAGCCAGTACGCGACGATCCATGCGACGACGAAGAGCGCTGCGGTCGCACCGATGACGGCGCCCGAGCGGCGCACTTCGCGCGGAAAGATCGTCGTGAAGAACGCCGCGATGCGCGTCCATCCGCCGCTTTCGGCTTCGGTATGAACGATGACGTAGCTGCGCGCGGTCAAGCGATTGAGATACGCGCGTAATTCGGGTGAGTACGCGCGACTCGTCGCAGCCGCGAGGTCCGAGGTCACGGAGCGGTAGAGCAAAGCGAGCTCTTCGAGGCGCTCGGGATCCGTGCGCCGCACGCCTTTGCGATCGACGCGCGTGAGCAACTCCTCAAGCCGGCGCCAGTCCTCTTGGCGGCGCGCCGTAAACGTTCGCTCGCGCATGCTCGACCATTCCCTGCGCGAGGCGACCGCGACCTGTAGCGCGTTGCGCAACGGAACGCTCGCAGCTTCCGTAGGAAATTACGGCGCACACGCGACATACTGCGCGCGCACATGGAGCGCACGGTCGACGTCACGACGGGCGAAAGCGTCGCTTTCTCGTATGAACTCGCGGGCCTCGGCAGCCGTTTCCTTGCCGTCTTCGTCGACATGGCGATTCAAGTCGGGGTCGTCCTGGCCGGTGTCTTGATCGTGATTCTGTTGGCCATGCCGGCGGGGAGGCACGTCGTCACCAGTCCCGGCGTGGTCACGAAGCTCGAACGCGCGGTGCTGATCGGGCTGCTCGCCGCGGCGGCCTTTTTGCTCTTCGACGGCTACTTCATCATCTTCGAATGGCTCTGGGGCGGACGCACGCCGGGCAAACGGCTCCTCGGCATCCGGGTCGTGCGCGACGGCGGCTTTCCGCTCGATTTCACGAGTTCCGTAATCCGCAACGCGATTCGCATCCTCGAATTTGCGCTCGGCTTTTATGCGATCTCCGCGCTTGCGACCTTGCTCTCACCGCGCAATCGCCGCCTGGGCGACATGGCAGCCGGTACGATCGTCGTGCGCGACGCGCGCTTCGAACGCGCCGCCGATGCGCTGCCGCTTGCGGTCGTCGAGGTCGCGGACGATCCGCTCGTGCGCGATCTTGGGCCGCACGAACGTGAACTCGTGCGCCGCTACGCGGCGCGCCGGGGATCCCTAGGAACGCGCGCCCGCGCCGAGATCGCAGCCGACATCGCAGCGGTCGTGCGCCCACGGCTGGCCGCGTCCTTTACGCACCTCGGCGACGACGAACTCCTCGCCTATCTTGCAGCGACGTCGCTTGTCGGGGATACCGAACCGGGCGCACCGCAAACGCGCCGGATTCGGTAGAAACAGAACCTTTAGCGCCGCCCCAAGCGCCGGAACGTTTCCCGCGCGAAAACGAGTGCGGCGCGCTTGCGCTCGTCGTACAGTTGTGCGGCTTGCGCGGGGGTCATGTGATGTCCGTTTTCGTAGAAAAAGCCCGCGCTTTCACCGACGACGATCGTACCGGCGTAGGCGATCGCAGCCTTGATGGGAATGCCCGCGACCGGAATAAAACCGGCGAGTTCGCGCGAGAGCGCCCGCCAGCCGAGGCCGCCCCCGACGACCGGCAGTAGATCCCAGATGCGTTGCACGTCGGGGTCTTTGCCGTACGTCGCGCCCACCTGCATGAGCAGCGCGACTTGAATGCCCGTGATTGCGACCATGTCGCCCGCGGATGCCACGGCCCCGAGGACGATACCGAGCACCGGAACCTTATCGATGAGCGCGCTTGCGGCGGCAATCTTGAGCGCCGATGACGCGGCGTCGCGCGTAATCTTCGAGGTCACCGTCTCGCGGAGCGCCGGCAGTCGCCGACCGACTGCGACCTCGACGCCCTTGCAGCGATCGATGAGATGAACGAACATGCGGCCGCGGAGCGCGGCAAGCGCAATCCCCGGGACGCTGTATTCGGCGACTTCGCTCGCTACCGGAGCGACTGCGGGTTGCGGTCCCTGCGCCGCACCGTCGTCGACGGTCAGCGCGAAGATCGGAAGTTTGAAAGGCCGCAAAAGGTCGAGTCGCGCGCCGGCACTGTCGCCCGGGCGCCCGAGAAAGATGATGGCTCGGGCGTCGGGCGGCGCGGGCACGCTCATGCGCCGCAGGTCGACCGTCTCGAGGGTTGCCGCTGCATCGGAGGCGACGACGACGTCGTGCCGAGCGAACAACAGAAGCGCGCGAAACTCGGCGACGAGGCCGGGATCGCCGCACAGCAAAAAGCGAAACGGCTTGCGGCTTTCGGCCCCGACCGCGTGGGCTTTGGCGCGGTGGCGGACGAGGCGGAACGCCGCGCGTCCGACGTTAATCGTGGTTGCCGTTGCCCACTCCCGTGGGAATGAGTGCTTCTTTGAGCGGATCGTCGGCGTAGTCCAAATAGACGAGCCCTAAGAATATCTCTAGGGACTGCGAACGCATACCCCGTTCGTTGGCAACGTCGATCACTGTGCGGTTGGTGGAGCGGGCTTCGTCGATGATCGAACTTGCCGTCGTGTTGGTGTCGGCCGCAACGATCGATGCCGCGGCGACTTCACCCGACGTCAGATCGTCGCGCTCCAAGGTCGCATAGTCGACGCCGTTGTTGCCGACCCGCTGCTGCAGTGCATAGCGCAGGGTCGCGTAACGGTCGCGCGGCGAGCCCACGCCGAGCATCGTAATGCGCGTTTGAAGCTGCCGCGAGCGTGCGAGATTGAGCAGTTGCTCCGCCTGCGATCCCGCGACGGCCGCCTTCGAAAGGGAGTCGCTCGCCTTTTTCATGAGCGGCACCAGTGCGGTGTAGTCCATCGCAGAGATGTCGCCGTTGAAATCGAGTTGCGAGCGGCTCAAGCGCTGAGCGAAATCGTTGAGATCGCCGAGCGACACGTCGAGCAGTGCAAGTGAACCGCGCGCGGCATCGAGCGCGCGGACCATGTCGCCGTTGGAGAGATCCATGTCGTCGAACATGTGCGGATAGGCCGGCAACAGTGCAAGCGACTGAGCGGGGACGGGATCGAGGGCAAGCGGCGCGGCGAGTTCGTGCAGAATATCGGCGTTTTCTTTGACCAAGCCGCTCTCGCGGTTCTTCTGCAGCGTTCCGACTTCATTGATCGCGGCCGACGACTTGGAGAAGGCTGCGTCGATGTAGCGTCCCATGGCGTTAAAGTTTTTCAGTACGGCGTCGAGCCGGCCGCCTTGCCGCACCTGAACGCGGCTGAGATTGGGAATGCCGTAGGAGATGTTCTGGACGCGTGTATTGACCGATTTGATCAGGTCTTTACCGTCGTCGCGGCGAGCGGCAATCGTCGAGTCGGCCTGCGTCTCACGCCCTTCCACATCGGCGAGTTGCGCGCGGAGCGGCGCCAAGTTCGGCTTGCCGAGAGCGAAGCGGGGCTGGCTTTGCTGCAATGCGGCAATGTGCGACAGAGCGGCCGCGCGCGTCTCGCTCGTTCCTTTTTGGGCGGCTACGGCGAGGGTTTGCCGGCTCTTGTCCGGCTGGCCGAGCGCAATCTGGGCTTCCCCGAGGTGCAGCAGCGCGATCGTATTCTGGGGCTCCGCGCGCAGCACTTGACCGAACTTCAGCGAGGCGACGCTATAGCGCGCCTCGCTCTGGTCGTGCAGCGCCTGCACGAGAATCTGATCCGTCGTGCGCTTCTTGGGATCGAGCTCTTCGTAGCCGACGAGGTGCGAGACGCGGCTCGGAAAGCCGGGGTGGCTTTCGAAATATTTGTCGACCAAGCTCGAATGCTCGGATTGGGCGGTGCCCATGTGGTTCATGAACGACACCATCGAGTCGGGATCGTAGCCCGCTCGCGACATCAACAACAACCCGTACTGGTCGGCCTGCAATTCGTTGGCGCGCTGCTGCTTCGAGATCAGCCCCGCTTCGGCCAATTGCCCGAAGCGGTAGATGAACGGCGAGAAGATCGACGCGATGCTAAACAGAAGGTTCAGCGCTTGAGCTTTTGCCGGCAACGTAACGGTGTGGCGGCGCTCGTTGTGTCCCGTCTCGTGGCCGATCACGCCGGCCAGCTCGTCGTCGGACTGCACGAAGTCCAGCAGTCCCGAGTTCACATAGACGTAACCGCCGCCGATCGTAAACGCGTTGATGTCGGGCGCATCGAGAATCTTGATGTTGTACGGCAGGTCTCGCCGCGCCACCTGATTCCACAGCTTGTCGCTGACTTCGTCGACCCAGCGGTTCATGAGCGGATCCGAGACGACGTTGTATTGCTCGATGATTTGCTTCTCTTGTTCTTTGGCTTGCTGGACCTCGGCTTGTGTCGACATCGCGCGAGCCGGCGAGGGCAGCATCGTAAAGATGAAGGCTAGAGAGAAGACGGCGTGGGCCACACGGCGGACGGACATAGCGGTACCTCGGAGATCCGGCGCTGCGGGCCGGGGGACGAGCATTCGACGCCGGCCCGTGGCGCCCATGGCGCGCGCAGACCCTCGTATGTGCATAAACACGGATTGTTGTGCATTGGATGTGGATGATGGAGGGCCGCTTGGGGTCGGCGTTGCATCGCACGACCGAAATGTTGCGCGGAACCGCCGCCGGCCTCGAGTTCGTCTTCAACGAGCGCCCTTTCGACGTGGTCGCTCGGGACATTATCGCTCGGCTCGAGGAACGGCCCGACTTCTATCGAGGCAGCCAAGCCGTGGCGATCTTCGAAGGTGAAGCGCCGGCCGACGAGGCCGTGCACGGCTTCGTTCACACCGTCGGCTCGCTCGGGATCGCGCTGCGCGGGATTTACGCTACCCCAGGCGCGCGCGAACTGGCCGGCCGCCTTGCATTGCCGTATTTGGGAGAGCCGCCGCGTCCGAGCGTCGCCAACATTGCCCGGAAGCGCGCGGCCCGCGCGTCCCGAAGCACCGAGTTCACGCCGGAAGCGCGCTCGCTCGACGCCGATTTCGCAGGCGCGCGGGCCGACATCGCCTCGCGCCGCGCGCGTGGCGAAGGATCGGTCGCTCGGCCGACCTTCGAAACCGCGGCCCGAGGGGTCGCCGCGCCGTCTGCGGCCATCCCCGTGATGTCGCTGCCCGCGACCCTCTATCATCGCGGCACGCTGCGCGGCGGCCGTTCCCTGCAGCAGGTCGGCAGCGTCGTCGTGGTCGGCGACGTGAATCCGGGAGCTGAACTCGTCGCCAGCGGCGACATCGTCGTTTTCGGTGCCTTGCGCGGCACCGCCCACGCGGGCGCGCAGGGAGATGCGGCCGCGCGCGTCTATGCGCTCGAACTTACCCCGACGCAACTACGGATCGCGACCTTCATCGCCTCGGGCGACGGTGCGGCACGCGCGCGCGTGCCGGAGGTCGCCTTCGTGCGCGACGAGCGCATTACGATCGCCTCGATCGCCACGGCGGAGTTCGGACGATGAGCGTGGGACGCGCGATCGTGATTACCTCGGGCAAGGGAGGCGTCGGCAAGACGACGACGACCGCGAACCTGGGGGCGACCCTTGCCAAGCGCGGGCGCAAGGTGGTGTTGATCGATACCGACATCGGCCTGCGCAATCTCGACCTCGTGCTCGGCGTCGAGAAGCGCATCGTGTTCGATTTGGTCGAAGTCGTCGAGGGACGCTGTCAATTGCGCCAGGCGCTCATTCGCGACAAACGGCTGCCGACGCTCGCGCTTCTGCCGGCCGCGCAAACGCGCGAGAAAGAAGCGGTCAGCGAAGAGCAGCTCAAAGCGGTCGTCGATGAGCTCGTCCTAAGCAACGATTACGTGCTGATCGACTGCGCGGCGGGCATCGAGCACGGCTTTCGGATGGCGGTCGCGGGCGCGCGCGAAGCGATCATCGTCACGACTCCCGAAGTCAGTGCGATTCGGGATGCCGACCGCGTCGTCGGAAAACTGACCCAAGCGGGATTGCCCTTACGCGTCATCATCAACCGCGTGCGGCCCGAGATGGTCAAGTCGGGCGACATGCTTTCGGTCGACGACGTGTGTGAGGTGCTCTCGGCCGAGTTGCTCGGTATCGTCCCCGACGACGAAGAAGTGATCGAGACGACCAACCGCGGTGAACCGCTCGTGCTCGATGAAAACCGGCGTCTGACGGCGATCTATGACAAGATCGCACGACGGCTCGACGGCGAGGTGGTGCCCTTCACGAACCTCGCGGCGCCCACGTTCTTTGGACGCCTCTTTACCATGTGGAAGGCGGGATGATATGACGACGATGATGCGAGCCTTCGAAACCGGCGCCGCTGCGGTGCCGAGTACCCTCGGCACCGCAGCCGCACCAGTTGACTCCGGGGCGCTCGCCGAGCCCACGTCGCAACCGGCGCAGGAGGCCGCTCCGCCGCACGGTCGTGCGATCGTCATCACGAGCGGGAAAGGCGGCGTCGGTAAGACGACGACGACCGCGAACCTGGGCACGGCGCTCGCCGCCCGCGGTGCGCGGGTCGTGCTCGTTGACGCCGACGTGGGCTTACGCAATCTCGACATCGTGCTCGGCCTCGAGAGCCGCGTGCGCTTTCATCTGCTCGACGTGCTCGAAGAGAAGGCGACGCTCGACGAAGCGCTCGTGCGCGACAAGCGCAGTGAGTCGCTCTCGCTGCTCGCCGCCGCACAGACGCGCGAGAAGGAAGACGTCGTGACCGCTGCGATGACCGCGCTCATCGTCGAGTTGCGCCGCCGTTTCGATTACGTGCTCATCGACTGCCCGGCCGGCATCGAGAAGGGTTTCAAGAATGCCGTCGCCGGAGCGCAGCATGCGATCATCGTCTGCACGCCCGAAGTTTCGGCGGTGCGCGATGCGGATCGCGTGGTTGGTTTACTGCCGAACGATTGGCGTCCCGAGTTGATCGTCAACCGCGTGCGGCCGCAGCTCGTCAAGAAAGGTAAGATGCTGTCGGTCGACGACGTGAACGACATCTTGCACCTGCCGCTTTTGGGCGTCATCGCCGAGGAGCCCGGCGTCATCATCGCGACGAACAAGGGTGAGCCGCTCGCACTCGATGCGACGAGTGAGACCGGCGCCGCCTATCGTGCGATGGCGGCCAAGCTCGCGGGCGACGCGCCCCCGGCCAGTCCGCGCCCGCAGGATGGACGCGCCGGCAGTTGGTTTGCGAAGCTCGGCACGCTGCTGGGAGGCAGGTAAGCCGGTGCTCGATTTTCTCAAGAGGCTGTTCGCGCCGCCCGAGCGTTCGAGCGAAACCGCCAAAGAGCGATTGCGCGTCGTGCTGCTCTCCGACCATCTTTCACTTGCCCCCGAGACGGTCGAGGCGCTCAAGCGCGACCTGCTCGAGGTGATCTCGCGCTACGTCGAGATCGATCCCGCGCACGCCGACGTCACCTTCGAGCAGCGCGAACGCGAAGTCGCCATGCTGGCGAACGTTCCGATCACGGGCATGCGCGAGCGGCCCCGCCCCTCCGCACCGCGCGAAGCGGAACCTGCCTCGCCGCCGGAACCGGTGGTGGAAGCCGCGGGCGAAGCGCCGACCGAGGCGCCGGCGGCCTCACCGCCCGTGGAAGGGTCGCCGGAACTGCCGAGTCCGCCGACGCGCGCCTCATATGCCGCCTCTCCCCGGCGACGGCGCCGTAAGAAGAGCATCGCCGTGCAAGGCGCGGGCGGGAGCGGCGCCCCGGCCCAAGCTCCGGCACCGAGTCCCTCTTAGCGGAAAAGTTTCCGCCGCGCTGCGCCCGAACCGCACGGTTGCGTGGAACGGCCGTGGTACCGCTCTTTCAATTGGATGATGGCGCTGACGGCGCTCGTTTTGTCGCTCGCCGGCGTCGTCTTCATCGGATCGGCCGACCTGCACTCACCCGATGCGGCGGGCGAATGGCGCAAGCAACTCGTTTACATCGCGCTCGGGCTCGTCGTGATGGCGGTCTTCGCCTCGATCGATTATCACAAATGGCAACGTTGGTCGTTCGGACTTTACATCGCGAACTTGCTGCTGCTGGGCCTCGTGATGGTCGGCGGCCGCAGCGCCCTCGGCGCGCAGCGCTGGATCAGCCTCGGGCCCGTACAATTTCAGCCCTCCGAGCCCGCCAAGTTGATCCTTGCGATCTGCATCGCCGCGCTGCTCGCGCGCGTGGCGGTCGTCGGCTGGCGCGAGATTGCGATGACCTTAGGCGCGGTCGCCGTTCCGGCGCTGTTGATTCTCAAGCAGCCCGATCTCGGCACGACGCTCGTCATCTTCGCGATCGTGACGGCCGAGTTGTTTTTCGGCGTCGCAAACCTTCGGCAGTTCCTCGCGTACGCGGTGGCGGCGTTCGCCGGCGCGGCCCTGGTGGTCGGCACGAACGTCGTGCTCAAGCCCTTTCAGCGCGCTCGTCTGCTCGTCTTCCTGCATCCCGACGCCGATCCGCAAGGCACCGGTTGGAATCTCAATCAGTCGAAGATCGCCGTCGGCAGCGGCGAATGGTTCGGTAAAGGGCTGTACCATGGCACCCAGACGCAACTCAACTTCGTGCCCGAGCATTCGCGCGATTTCATCTTTACGGTCGTCGGTGAAGAGGCCGGTTACGTCGGCTCACTCTGCCTCATCGGTCTCTACGCCATCGTCCTCTTCGGCGCGGTTCGCGCCATGCTCGCGGCGCGCGACCGTTTCGGGGTGATGCTGGGGGCCGGGCTCGTCGCGATGTTCGTCTTCCACATCACGGTCAACATCGGCATGACGGTCGGCATCATGCCGATCACCGGCATCCCGCTGCCCTTCATGTCGTACGGCGGAACGGCGATTTTGACCGACTTCGCCGCCGTCGGCCTGCTGCTGAATATCTACATGCAGCGGGACAAGCTCGTGTTTTGAAGGGCCGATCGGCGGCTTGATCGCGCGCTTTAGCCGACGCGCTGATTTGCTGCAAGACGGTAACCTGGGCGTAACGAATCGGTCACCCCCACGGAGTAGTGTTCAATGAGTGATATGGCCGTCAACTACGCACGCCGCCCGATCAGCGTCGAGGACTACCATCGCATGGCGGATGCCGGCATTTTCGCGCCGGACGAGCGCGTCGAGTTGCTGGACGGAGAGCTGATCGCCGTGCCTCCCATGACAGCCCGCACGGCGGCGGGATCACCGGCATCACCGGACTGCTCGCGCACCGCTTCTACGGTCGGGCGCTCGTACGGGTCGGCCTGCCCGTCATCGTGGACGATCGCTCCGAGCCCGAACCCGATTTCGCGCTCGTGGGCCTCGACGAGAACGAATGGCGCGACCGCCATCCGGTTGCCGGCGACGTGTTGCTGCTCATCGAGGTCGCCGATTCGAGCCGGGACTTCGACCTGAGAAAGAAAGCACCAGTCTATGCGCGGGCGGCAGTTCCCGAGTTTTGGGTCGTCGACGTCGTGGACCGGCGGCTCATCGTTCACCGCAACCCGGTCGCCGGCCGCTACGCTCTCACCACGATGTTGCGCCCCGGCGAGCGCATCGCGCCGCTTGCTTTTCCCGGCGAGGAGCTCGAAGTCGTCGCAATGACGGGCCGCGCGCCGGCCTAGCCGAGCGCCGTCCGTCATAGGGTGTCGGACAAGTGTGGTCCTCGGGAAGCGCCGTCGAGCGGTCGCGCGCAGGACTCGTCCTTCGGTGCCCCCAATCATAATCTATCCGATTTGAGATTTTCGCGTGCGCGCCGCAGTTCGGCCGCGTCCGCAACCGAACATCGGAAGACGCAGAGGTCGCGCCGCGGAGGTTCCGCATCGGCCGCGATCGGTGCACGCCGCCCGCCGCTAAGGCCGGGCCGGAACAATTGAATATACGGCGCCCGGTCCTCGCGGCGCCGCAGCGAAAGGCAATGGAACGTGCCAACTGAGATCCTCATCTCGAGCGACCCCTGGGAGAACCGGGTCGCCATCCGTGAGGACGGAGAACTCGCCGAAATCTACTTCGAACGCGAAGAAAAGGTCATCGGCTCGATTTACAAAGGTAAAGTGGTCAACGTGCTGCCCGGCATGGGCGCGAGTTTCGTCGACATCGGCCTCGGACGCAATGCCTTCCTCTACGTCGACGACATCAATAAAACGCCGCTCAACATCGGCGACGTCGAGATCACCCAAGGCCGTAGCGGCTGGACCATCAACGAGAAGATCAGCAAGGGCGACGACGCCCTCGTGCAGATCGTCAAGGAGCCGCGCGGCCTCAAAGGCGCCCGCATCTCGACGAACATCTCGCTACCCGGCCGCTATCTGATCCTGATGCCGACCGGCAAGTACTCCGGCGTCTCGCGCAAGATCGAAAGCGCCGAGGAGCGGAACCGGCTTAAGACGGTGATGAAGATGATCCGGCCGCCCGAGATGGCGACGGTCGTACGCACCGCCGCCTCCGGCGTGAGTCAATCCGAGCTGATTGCCGATCTCGGCGTGCTGATCCGCATGTGGCACGGCATCCTGGAGAGCTATAAACGCGCGCAGGCGCCGGCGCTGATTCACAAGGACATGAACCTCGTCTTCAAGGCCGCGCGCGATTTCATCACGCCCGAAGTCGATCGCGTGTTGATCGATAATGCCGAAGATTTTGAAAAGGTGCGCGACTTCATGCGGCTGCTCGGCCCGCAGTACGTCGACCGCATTCAGCATTACGACGGCGGGCGCTCGCTCTTTAAAGATTTTCACGTCGACGAAGAAGTGCAGAAGCTGCTGCGTCCCAAGATCAACCTCGCCTCGGGCGGCTCGATCGTCATCGAATCGACCGAAGCGTTGACCGTCATCGACGTCAACAGCGGCAAGTTTACCGGCGGCCGCAACCTCGAAGAGACGATCGTCAAAACCAACGTCGAGGCCGCTTCGGAGATTGCGCGGCAAGTTCGGCTGCGCGACATCGGCGGCATCATCGTCTGCGACTTCATCGACATGTCGAGCGAAGCGTCGCGCACGCGCGTGATCGACACGCTCAAAGCGGGCCTCGTGCGTGATCGCACGCGCACGACGATCCAGTCGTTCTCGGCGCTCGGGCTGCTCGAGTTCACGCGTAAACGCGTCGGCAAAGACCTCTCGGGACAGCTGCGCGGCGCGTGTCCGACGTGCAAGGGACTGGGCACCGTGATGTCGCCCGAATCCGTTGCAATCGATGCCTTTCGCGACGTACGCCGCTTCGGTCACTCGCACGGCAACGGCACGGCGGGACACAAGCCGATCGAAGTCGTCTCGGCGCCGACCGTCGGCGCCCAGATCGAGTACTGGTACGAGGACGAACTCGCGCAGCTCGAGCGCGAACTCGAGACGACGATCGCGGTGCGCGTCGATCCGGCACTGCATCCCGAAAAGACTCGCATCTTCGAGTTAGCCGATCGAGCTGCGGCAACGGCACCGCTGCCGACCGTCCGCGTCGGCGACGAAATCGACGCGCCGCTGGTCAGCACGCGCCTACCCGTTGCAACCTCGGCGCTGGCGCTCGTCGGCGACCGTCTGGTGGAAGTGGAGAATGCGGCCGGCTCCGCGACCGATATCTTGCGCATCAAAGTGATCGACATCGACGAGGATGGAACGATCCTTGCCGAGACGCGCGGTCCCGTGGCGCAGCCGGTAGCCGAGGACCGTAAGCGCCGCCGTCGCGGCGGACGCGGGCGGCGCAAACCCGTCGCGGCAACGCCGGCGGAACAGGAAGAAGAACTGCGCGAACTCGCCGAGGAAGCGGCCAAGGGCATCGGCCGCCCCGGCCTCGGCATCTCGACGACGGCCGAAGCCGAAGCCGAAGACGCCGAAACGCGCGCGCACAAGCCGCTCGCGCCGGCCCTTGCAACCGTGACCCCGATTCGGCCGGTGCCCGACTACGCGTCCATCGATGCGGCCGGCGAAGGCCGCACCTACGCAAGTTACGGCGGTCCCGGCGACGAGGTTCGCAAACGACGTCGCCGACGCCGCCGCCGGCGCGGGGCGGGAGCCGGCGAGGGTATGCCGGCGGCCGGAGCCGACGTTGCGGCTGGAGCGCCTCCGCTCGCTGCGCCGAGCGTCGCATCGACCGCCGACGCCGCGTTCGCGGAGCAAGCGCCCGACGAAGCTGAAAACGACGAAGAAGAGACGGCCGCTACGGCGGTCGTGGGCGACGATGGCCAAGTGCGTCGCCGTCGCCGGCGCCGCCGGCGCCGCGGCCGCGGTCAACTGCCCGCGGACGCGGCGGCGAGCACGCCGCAAACCGTGCCGGACCGGCACATCTTTCGCGTCGACGGAAGCGGCGCAGCGGAGTCCACGGGGGAGACCGCCCCGCCGCAACCAAGTCGCGCCATCGCGCCCCTGGAACGCAGGACCGGCGCGGTCGCGATCGACGCCCCACCGCCAAGCCTGAGCGTTCCCGAAGAGCCGGCGAAGGTCGCGACTCCCGCGCGCCGTCGCCGTAGCCGAACGGCTGAACCGGCCGAGTTCACGGTGGCGCAGCCGGCACTTCCGGGCACGAGCCCGGCGGCATCGGACCGATCGGCCGCCTCCGGTGCGGCTGCCTCGGCCGCGGAAAACGCGGCGCCCGAGACCGCAACCGTTGCGGCCGCTGCACCGCGGAAGCGGGGCCGCCCCCGAAAGGCAGACGCCGTCGCTCCCCCGGCCGTGGCGCAGCCGGTCACGCCGGCGAAGCCCGCTTCCAAATCGTCCGGCACGGCCCGCAAGGCCACGGCCAAGAAATCCTCGACCGCCGCCAAGAAGACCGCGTCGGCCAAGAAGACCACGTCGGCGGCTAAAAAGACCTCAGCCAAGAAAACGCCGGCCGCTCGCAAGACAAGCGCGAAGAAGACAGCCGGCACGCGCCGCAAAACGACGTAAGTGAGCGGCGACGCCGCAAGCCGGGCGGCAGCGGTGTTCGTCGACTTCGACGGGACGATCACCGACCTCGACACCTTCGACGTGCTCGTGCGGCACTTCGCCGGGGAGGCCGCGTGGCGGGCGACCGAACGCGGCCTCCACGAGGGCCGGGTGCCGCTGCGCGACGTCCTGCAGTTGCAGGCGTCCTACGTGCGGGCCGATTTCGCCGAAGTGGCGGCGCTGCTCGAACGCTCGGTGCACGTCGACCAAGCGTTCCCGGCGTTCGTTGCGAAGTGCCGCGCGCTCGGCATGCCGGTGACCGTCGTCAGTTCGGGCATCGAGCGGCTCATCCGGCTACGGCTGGAGCCCCTCGGGCTCGGCGACCTGCGCGTCGTGGCGAACGACGTCGTTGCCGATCCTGCGGGCTGGCGCATTCGTTTTCGGGATCCCGTCCCCAACGGAACGGACAAGGCGGCCCTCGTACGCTGCGCGCGCGAGGGCGGCGCGACGGCGATCTTCATCGGCGACGGCCTGTCCGACTATGCCGCGGCGCTGGCAGCCGACCGCCGCTTCGCGCGGCGCGGCCGTAAGCTCGAACGTTACTTAGGTGAGCGGGGCGTGCCCTTCGAGTCCTTCTCGTCGTTCGCCGACATCACGGCGGTGCTCGCGGCTACGTCCCCGTCGCCGCTTGTGCGATCTTGCCTTGCAGATACGTGATCGCGGAGCGTAGCTGCGAGTCGGTCAACGGATCGCCGAGGCGCGCGGTCTTCGGTTCGATGGTGACGATGTCGGGCGTGATGCCGATGAGGTTGATGTCGCGACCGTGCGGCGTCAGATAGCGCGCCGTCGTGATCTTGACCGCCGAGCCGTCGGGTAAGGGATGGATCGTCTGCACGACCCCTTTGCCGTAAGTTTTCTCGCCGATCAGTTCGCCGACGCCGTTGTCTTGAATCGCGCCCGAGGTGATTTCGGAAGCGGACGCCGTGTATTTGTTGACCAGAACCGCTAAGGGTTTGGGCGTGATCGCGACGTCCTCGGCATCGTACTGCGTATCCCGACCGCCGCGATCTTGCACCGAAACGATCGGGCCCGAGGCGATGAATTTCGAGCTAACGTCGATGGCCGCGTTCAAGTAGCCGCCGCCGTTGTCGCGCAAGTCGAGGATATAGGCCTTCGCGCCTTGGTTTTGCAAGCGCGCGAGCGCTGCGCCGAGTTCCGCTGCGGTGCTCGCTCCAAAGACCGTCAGACGCGCGTAGCCGATGCCGTCGGGCAAGAGTTTCGCGTAGACGCTTGGTTGATGAATCGTATCGCGCGTGATCGAGACGATCGGGATCGTTGCACCGCTGCGCTCGATCTCCAAGCGCACCTGCGTGCCCTTCGGGCCGCGCAACATCTTCGAATCCTGTTCGGTCGTCAGCCCCTTCGTCGACTTGCCGTCGACGGAGAGGATGACGTCGCCCGATTGCAGCCCGGCTTTCTCGGCGGGACCGTCGGGAATGACCTCGTTGACCTCGAGGATCTTCGTCTTGTCGTCGACGGCGATCGAGATGCCGACGCCGCTGAAGTTTCCGCCGTCGAGCCCTTCATTGAGTGCGGCGTATTCCTTGGGCGACAAGAACACCGTATATTTATCGTGCACCGAGTCGAGCGCGCCGGAAATAGCGGCGTACGTGAGCGAACGGCTCCCGAGCTTGGCGCCGTAGGCGCTCACGGCCGAGCTGACTTCGCGCTCGAGTGCGCGTTCGTTGACATCCGCATCGGCGGTCGCCCGCGGTTTCGCCACGCGCGCGTTTTTGATGCCGCTCTTGGTGAGGTAGCCGAGTAATTCCGCGCGCGCACCGTCGAGAACGGTCTGCGGATCGACCTTCTTATAGAACTCCTGTGAGAGCAGCGAATAGCTGATCTGCAGTTCGTCGCTCTCGAGTCCGGTTAGCCCTGAAGCGGTCGTGGGCGCGGTGAGGACGGTTCCCAGAAGCGCAGCGGCGGCAAGGACGGGCAGGGCACGATTCATTGGAAGTCTGTTACCTGTTGGCGGTGCGCCGCAGAAAGGCTTCGGCGGCAATGAGTTGTTGGTCGTGCGGCGTGCCGATGAGCGGAAGATCGACCCGCTGATCGACGACGATGTCGGGCTCGATGCCCTTATGCTGGATGTCGCGCCCGCGCGGCGTGACGTATTTGGCGGTCGTGATCTTCAGCGCGCCGCCGTCGAGGGTGTTGTAAATGCTTTGCACGACGCCCTTACCGAACGTCTTCGTGCCGATGAGCGTTCCCGCCCGATAGTCTTGAATCGCGCCCGCGGTGATTTCAGAAGCACTAGCCGTGAACTTGTTCACCAGAATCGCGAGCGGTTTCGCGCCGACGTACGCGCTTTGGTCCGAGGGCGTCTGGCCGACCGTTGCCTTCGTGTCCCGGTCTCCGAAGCGATCGATCGTGGAAACGATCGTGCCCTGCGGAATGAAGAGACTCGAAATGCTTACGGCGGCGTCGAGATATCCTCCGCCGTTGTCGCGCAGGTCGAGAATGTAACCGCGCGCATTGTGCGCCTTCCCGTGTAAGAGGGCCCGGCGTACTTCTTCGTAGGACGTGCGGCCAAAATCGGCGAGGCGGATGTATTCAAAGCCGTCCTTCATCTCGGCGTGAACCGAGGGGACGACGATCTGCTGCCGCGTGATCGCGATCGTGCGCTGCGCATGCGAACCGATGTGGCGCACTGCGATGTGCACGATCGTACCGGTACGGCCGCGAATCAACCGTTCGACGTCGTCGACCTTGAGCGGCGCGACGACGTGCCCGTCGACGGCAGTGATGCGATCGCCCGTGCGGACGCCAGCGCGCGCGGCCGGCATGCCTTCGATCGGTTCGACCAGGATCGCCTTGCTGCGCGGATCCTGTATCATATAGACGCCGATGCCGCCGAAGTCGCCGCCACGCAGCGACTCTTCGAGCGAGTTGATTTCGCTCGGCGACAGATACGTCGTGTATGGATCGCCGAGCGACGAGAGCATGCCGCGAATGGCGGCCTGCGTGAGTTCGACCGACGATGTTTGCTTGCCGTACCGTGCTTGTGCGAGCGCAAGGTCGCGATTGAGCGCCGCGACGTCGCGCCGCTGATCTCCGGTTGCAATGAGTACCGGGATGCGGGGATTGGCGATCGCATGTTTCTTGAGGTACGCGACGAGTTCGCGCTGTTCGCCGCTCAAGAGCGTTTGAGCATCGACCGGCTTGTAATACGTGCGCTCGACCTGGCGGAAGGCGTTGTCGAGCATGGCTTGATCGCTACCATGGAGAGTTCCCAGCAGCGCTTGCAGGCCGATCGACGGGAAGCCGCCGCTCGAATTGTCGGTGAGCGCTTCGCCCGGACGCACGAGACGCTCGTGGCCAAGGTACAGCGCCCCGCCGAGAGATGCGACGGCGAGGATCAAGAGAGCGATAAGAGCTCGAAGCGTTTTCGGCAAGATCCCGTCGATTCGTCGAATCTGTAGCGTTCGGCCTTCGGCCGATCGGGGGCAACGAGGCGCGTTGGTGATACTTGAACGCGCCTGTACACCTTTCGGTTGCAATGAGCGTTACCCCGAGTCGGCGTCCGAAAACCCCTCGCTTTGGGGGCACGAGACCCCGAAAGCGCTAGGAGGCGCTTTACAAGCGCGAACTCGGGTCCACGGGGACTCCGTTGATGCGGATTTCGAAGTGGAGGTGTGGCCCCGTCGCGTCGCCGGTCGCGCCCACGGCGCCGATCGCCTGGCCGCGCTGCACGTCTTGTCCGTCGGCGACGAAGATTTGCGAGCAGTGCCCGTAGAGCGTCGAGGTTTGACCCCCGTGGTCGATGATGATCGTATTGCCGTAGCCGCCTTCCCAGCCGGCGTAAATCACCCGGCCGCCGGCCGACGCCGTGATCGTCGCGCCCATCGGTGCTCCGATGTCGATGCCGGTGTGCATGCGGAAGCCGCGGCCGTTCGGATCGTTGCGCATGCCGAAGGGCGACGTGATCGGGCCCGAGGCCGGCCAGGAAAACGCACCGGGCGCCCCTTCGTTGACCGGTGCCGGCGCCTGTTGGCCGGCGAGTTGGGCGGCCCGGCGGCGGGCGGCTTCGGCGGCGAGACGCCGCGCCTCTTCTTCGCGCTGGCGTTCGCGGATCATCGCTTCGAGCTGGGCTTCTTGGGCAGCGGTCAGATCTTCGAGCTGCGCGACTTCGCTTGCGACGGTACGCCGTTGCACGTCGGCCGCCGCGACCAGCGCCGTCCGTTGGCCGGCTAGCGCCGCAAGCTGATATTTCGTTTGCTGGGCTTCGCGCTGCGAACCCGCCAGTTCGAGTTCGCGGCGTTCGAGCGCCGCCCGGGCGCTTTGCACCGCACCCTCAGCCGCGCGCCGTTCACGCACCGTTCGCACGTTGGCCGCAATCAGGTAGCCGATGTCGTCCGCGCGTTCGACGAATTGCGCGAACGACGTCGAGGCGAGCAGGACGTTGATGTAGCCGAGATCGCCGCGTTCGTAGGTGTCGACGAGACGGCGGCGCAGCGCGTCATCGTGCCGCCGCAAGGTGGCTTCGGCGGCATCGAGCTGGACGCGGTTCCACGTGAGGTTGCCTTCGTTGTGGCGGATGTGGGTTTCGATCACGTCGAGGTTTGCCGAGACACGTGAAATGCCGGCGTCGGTTTGCACCAGCTGCCGGCGCAGTTCGGAAGCGCGCACGCTCTCGAACTGCAAGCGAGCGCGCCGGTCGTCGAGGCGCTTGCGGGTTGCTTCGATGCGTGACTGTTGCGACTGTATCTTGTCGCCGAGCGACGCGGCGCCCGGCGGCGGCACGCTGAAGAGCGCGACGAGCATCGCACACAGAAGCGACCCCAGCCGGACGGCCGCTACGCGCGTAAGTAGCGTCCTACGGAAATCCAGGATGCCACGATTCCGACGGCCGCGCCGACGCCGAGCAGCTCGAGCGCGAAGACGACCGCGTTGACATCTCCGGCATGCAAGGGCAGAAACGGCAGTGCGAGCGCAAGCTTCGGCAGCAACTGCGCGCGCGCGACGGCAAGCAGCGCAACGGCGAGTGCCGCTCCGATGAGCCCGGCGAGAAAACCTTCGCAGATGAAGGGCAGGCGAATGTAGCCGCTCGATGCGCCGACGAGCTGCATGATCGCGATCTCGCGGCGGCGTGCGAACACCGTCAGGCGGATCGTATTGGAAATGATGATCGCCGCGGTCAGGAGCAGCAGCGCGATGATCGCTAGGCCGACGCGGCCGAGCACGTCGGAGAGCCGCAAAAGCTTCTCCACCGCATCCTGCGCGTACTCGACCTTCGCGACGCTCGGCATCTTACGGATCGCCGCGGCGACCTGGTCGACCTTGCCCGTGTCGACGGCGCGCACGCGCAAGGCGTCGGGCAACGGGTTACTCGTCAAAAGCGACATGTCGATCTGACCGCGCAGCCGCTCGCGCATCTGCTGCAAGCCTTGCGCTTTGGGCACGTAGGTCACGCTTGCGACGCGCCGGTCGCGGGCGAGCTTGGCAACGACGGCTTTGGCATCGGCGGCGCTTGCGCTGTCTTTGAGAAAGACGCTGATCTCGATCTGGTGCAAGACGTCGTTGCCGATTTTCCCGACCGTTTCGCGGGTGAATAGGAAGGCGCCGAGCAGCACGATCGTTACGGTCACCGTGCCGATCGCGGTCAGCTGCATGATCGCGTTGCGGCTGAAGTTGCGCCCGACTTCACTCAGAAAGAAGCGAACTCGTCCTGGGTCCAACGCTATACCTCATGATCGGCAGTTCCGCCGTGTCGGCCCCCGCCGTTCCGTTGGCGGCGTGATAGTAACCGCGCTCCTCATCCGCGACGATGCGGCCGTCGTCGAGACGGATGACCCGCCGGCGCATGCGGTCGACGACGAGCACGTTGTGCGTTGCGATCAGCACCGTCGTGCCTTTGAGATTGATGCGGTGCAGCAGGTCCATGATGTCGTTGGTGTTTGCGGGATCGAGGTTGCCCGTCGGCTCATCGCAGAGCAGGATCTTCGGGTTGTTGACGAGCGCCCGCGCGATCGCCGTGCGCTGCTGCTCGCCGCCCGAGAGTTCGGTTGGAAACATGCGCGACTTGTGCGCGAGGCCGACCAGGTCGAGCACCCGGGGCACCTGGCGAATCACGTCGCGGCTGCGAGCGCCCGTGACCTGCAGCGCAAACGCGACGTTCTCCCACACCGTCTTGTCGGGCAGCAATTTGAAGTCTTGGAAAACGACGCCGACGTTGCGGCGCAAGTGCGGCACTTTCGAGCGGCGTAGTTTATCGACGCGGATGGCGTCGACCGTAACGCTGCCGCGGCTCGGAACCTGCTCGCGATAGAGCAGTCGCAACAGACTCGATTTGCCGGTGCCCGAGTGGCCGACGAGGAAGACGAAGCTGCCCTTAGCGATCTCGAGGTCGATGCCGTCGAGGGCGCGCGTACCGTTGGAGTAAACGAGCGTCACGCCGCGCAGCGATATCACGCGGCAAGCCCGACGGATTCGACTTCGTCGAATCCGTAGCGTTCGGCCTTCGGCCGATCCGCGCGTCGTCGGCTGTCGTGCGCGGCACGACACCCTCCTGGCGGTGACATTACAGGTGTTTTTCGGCATCGAAGCGGAGCAAGACCTGCGTCTATGAATTTTGATCTTACCGAAGACCAACGCGCGATCCAAACGCTGTGCCGCGACTTCGCCGACAACGAAATCAAGCCGCGCGCCGAGGAGATCGACGCGCAAGCCGAATTTCCGTACGACCTCGTCAAGAAAATGGCCGACCTGGGCTTGATGGGGCTGCCGTTTCCCGAAGAGTACGGCGGCGCCGGTGCCGACACGGTCAGCTATGCGCTTGCGGTCATGGAGATCTCGCGCGCCGACGCGTCGACCGGCATCACGCTCGCCGCACACGTGTCGCTCGGCTCGACGCCCTTTTATCTCTTCGGCACCGAGGCGCAAAAACAAAAATACCTCGTGCCGCTTGCGCGCGGCGAGATGCTGTGGGGTTTCGGGCTGACCGAACCGCAGGCGGGCAGCGATGCGGGCGGCACGCGCACGCGCGCCGAGCTGCGTGACGGCGCGTGGGTGATCAACGGCACGAAGGCGTTCATCACGAACTCGGGCACCGATCTGACCGGCGGAACGACGATCACCGCGGTCACCGGAACCGACGAGCGGGGACGTCCTGAAATTTCGAATATCGCGGTGCCGCAGGATACGCCCGGGTTCTCGCGTTCCAAGAAGTACCGCAAAATGGGCTGGAAGGCGTCGGACACGCGCGAACTCGCGTTCGCGGACGCGCACGTGCCCGAGGACGCGTTGCTCGGCGCGCGCGGACGTGGGCTCAAGCAGTTCTTGAAGATCCTCGACGGCGGCCGGATTTCCGTTGCGGCGCTCTCGGTCGGGCTCGCGATCGGCGCCTACGAAGAAGCGCTCGCGTACGCCAAGGAACGGCGGCAGTTCGGTCAGCCGATCTCGAAATTCCAGGCGATTCAATTCAAGCTGGCCGACATGCTGATGGAGATCGAACACGCCAAGCTCATGGTGTTACGCGCGGCCTGGGAAAAGGACAACGGCCGCGAGTTCGAGATGACCGCGAGCCTTGCGAAGCTCTATTCCGCCGAGGTGTCACGGCGCGTCGTCAACGAGGCCGTGCAGATTCACGGCGGCTACGGGTTCATGGACGAGTATCCCGTTTCGCGGATGTACCGCGACCAGAAGATCAACGAAATCGGTGAAGGAACAAACGAGGTGCAACGCCTCGTCATCGCACGCTTGATGGGATTATGATCGATATGCTCAAGACTTGGAAGCTTTCGCTCGTCGCAGTCGCTGCGTTCTTGGTACTGGCAGTTATCGCGATACGGCCCGCGTTCGCAGCGCTCAAGCCGGGTGCGACCGCGCCCGAGTTCGCGACGCAAGCATCGCTCGGCGGCAAGGTGTTCGACTTCGACTTAAAGGATGCGCTCGCAAAGGGTCCGGTCGTCCTTTACTTCTATCCGGCCGCGTTCACGAAGGGCTGCACGCTCGAAGCGCACGATTTCGCCGAGCACATCGACGACTACAAGAAGCTCGGTGCGACCGTGATCGGCGTCTCCGTCGATCCGATCGACACGCTGAGCAAGTTCAGCGTCTCGGAGTGCCGCAGCAAGTTCCCGGTAGCTTCCGACGCGTCGCACAAAATCTCACAATCCTACGATGCTACGCTGAGCGCCGGACCGGCGACCGTGTCGAACCGTACGTCCTACGTAATCGCACCGGACGGTAAGATCGTCTATGCGTATACGGCGCTCGACCCGAGCAAGCACGTCGCCAATACGCTCGCAGCGCTGGGGAAGCTCGACAAGAAATAGGCGTTGACCCCGAGCACAGAGGCAAATCGTGCGGTGTCCCGTTCGAACTCGCTCAGACCGTATTCGAGGATCCACTCCTCGTCACCAAACCAGACCTCCGCTACGACGACCGGTGGCTCACCATGGGCGAGGGTCAGGGCACTCTCCTAGTCGTCGTCCACACTGATGTCGAAAGCATTACCGATGAAGGCCAAGTCCGCACGCGCATCCGCTTCATCTCAGCACGAGTCGCAGACCGAGCAGGCCGGCGAGCTTATCGCGATGAGCGCTGAAAAAGCTTTCGCTCAAGCAAAGCACGTCGATTGGGACCGAACCTTCCCAAAAGCGACGAGGAGATCGACTACAGCGACATCCCTCCGTAGGAATGGAGCGGTCCCGACGTTGTGCGCGGCAAGATCGTGAACTGGCGCTCGCTGCCCAGGGCTTCGTTGTGCTTGACCCCGACGTCCGGCGCGCCTTCCCGGACGCCGGCGCCGTTAATCGAGCGCTCCGGGGACTCCTGGAAATCGCCAAAAACGCCAACGAGTGACCGTCGTCGCGGTGCTGCCGGTGCAGCACTTCCGAGTTCCAGCGCCGAGCCTCAAGCTGTGAAGGCGCGTTTTCATTAACCCCAGTCTTGCTCGTCGCGTACATAAGCGAGTTCGTCGTCGGTGCTGCGCCCGACCAGACCCTTCAACGCGCCCGCGTAACTCTTGGGAATCGCGCGAAGAAGAATAAGGTCAGGATGCTCGTCATCGATATGGACGATGAAGCGGCTCCCTGGCGTCACGTTTCGGGCTTCGGCGATGGCACTCGGCAATGTCACTTCATTGCGCTGCTGCACGGTGACTTCAGCGTCCAGACTCGCCACTGAACGACTCCTTTACTTCAGATGTTGACCGAACCAGATGAGCGTGCGAGTCCACGCGTCGGTCGCTGCCGAAGGAACGTATGACGAACGCGTGTCGTCGAAGAACGCGTGGCCGGCGTCGGGATAGACTTTGATGTCGTGACGGCGGCGCAGATCGCTGAGCTTCGCGTCGAGCGCGCGGACGTCGGCAGCGAGGATGCTCGTGTCGCGGCCGCCCCAATTGCCGGATAGGGGCACCGTGAGTTCGTCCGCATAAGCGAGGGCGATTGGCGTGATCGGGCCCGCGTTGCCGCCTGTTCCGTAGCGCACTTTTCCGTAGAAGACGACCGCGGCGGCAAGCGTTTTGTTGTCGACCGCCTGGCGCAGCGTGATACCGCCGCCCATGCAGAAGCCGGTAACGCCGACGCGAGCGCCTTTGCCGGACGGAGCGCTCCGTAGATAATCGGCGGCGGCCGCAATGTCGGCGTCGACCGTTGCATCGACGAGTTTCGCGGCGATGTCGCGATAGGGTGTGAAGTCGCTTGCGCCGTCGCCGCTCGGTGCACCGAGGCCCGTGTAGAGATCGGGCGCAATCGTCGCATAGCCTTGCTTCGCGTAACGCCGCACGACGTCACGCAGCTGCGCGTCGACGCCCCAGATCGCTTGCACGACGACGATGCCCGGCGTGGCCCCGGTCACGTTGCGTGGGACGGCGAGATACGCGTCGATCGTGCGATCACCGTACGTGACGCGCGGACGGCTGACGTTGATCGCCCCGTCGTCTTCGGGAATGATCGGCGGGTGCGGCTTTCCGAATTCGGCCGCTTTGCGCGTCTGCGTTTCCCACCTGTCCCCCGAGCGCGGCAGCGCCCGCGGTGATGGCGACGAATGCACGGCGGCCGAGCGCAAGACTCGTCGCGTGCTCGGGATCGGTGAGATCGGACATACGGTGGTGCTTCGTCGCGGGGATGCAATGCACCGGTGGGGCGCTACTTCGTGCAGCGTGCACATGAACCGTCTGCGGCGACGCGACGCGGTTGCGCCGAATCATGCACAATCGTGGAAGTCGGTGAAGCCTGATAGTTTCTAGGGCTCGAGTTCGGCGCCCAGTAGCTCGCGATTGAACACGGCGAGATTTTGGCCGTTGACGAGAACTTCGACGGGATGCTGAGCGAGCGCGCCCAGGAAAGCGGCGCTGCGTCCTTCCCACGGGTAACGCCAGTCGTGAAGTTCGATGAGCACGATCGGGACGCGTGCGAGCCAGTCGGACGACGCGAAGACGTCGCGCTCAGCGCCTTGGACATCGAGCTTGACGATGAACGGCACGCGCTCGCCGTCGCTAGGAAGAAGATCCGAGACGCCGACCGATTCGATTGCTTCCGGATCGGTCGGCGAACATGCGCTCACCGTGAAACCGACGAACCTCGGGTGTGCCGGGTTGTCGATCTTCACCGTCGTGTGCGGCCGGCCGACAGCGGCATGTCGCGGGGTTATCCGGCTGCGGCCGGCAACGTTCTTCTCCAGTTGTCGATAGTTTATGAGCGATGGCTCGACTGCGACGATATCCGCTTCGGGAAACGCCTCGGCCAGATATCTCGTCGAGAGACCGATGTACGCCCCACAATCCAGGATAAACGGGCGCTTTCCAGCTCTCAGGAGCTGATCGTAAAAAGCATGCGCTCGTGACGCGTGCTTGAACTTCCCGAGGTCGTAGCTTCCCTCCAGGAATATCTCGCGCAGGTTGGCTAGATCGGTCGTGCCGGGGCGCAAAAACAGCTTCCCCCCTCCCAGGTCGATCGCACGCTGCCGTCTTCGGGCGATGGAGGGAAGTAGCTCCCGAGCCAGACTCATCGCACCCCGCGCCCCGTAGCGCCTCCGTGCTCGATACAGCATTCCCAGTCCCTGGGCAACACCGCGGATCGTGGGCCGCCGCATTATCGCGGTCGCGGATTTGACATGACGCGTCACTTCGTCGCATGGGCGCAATGCACCGGCGCATACGCGAACGTCGCTTGGGTATCAGCGCGCAGATGAGACTTGCACACGTCTTTCGCAGAGGCGGCGGCTTCGTACGGCGGATCGCAGATGCGGCATTCCAGGGGGTGCGACTGGGAATGCTCGACCGTGCCGGCATCAACGCGGTCACAGCCGCCTTCTACGCACGCTCGACCTCCCGGTATTACGACGACGCGTACAATGCGGGCGGTCTCTTCGATTGGGAGCAGACCGCCATCGGACGCTATTTCAAAGCGGCCAAGACGCTGATCCTCGGGTCGGCCGGGGCGGGGCGTGAACTGCTTGGGCTGTCGGCGCGCGGCTTCGTCGTGTCGGCCTTCGAGTGTTCGCCGCTGCTCGTGGAGGAGGCGCGGCGACGCTTAGCGCGAGACGGTATTGCAACGCCGTTCATATTGGCCGCGCCTGACGATGTTCCGAATCTCGGCAGCTTCGACGGCGCGGTCCTGGGCTGGGGCGCGTACACGCACATCGCCGGGAGCGCGGCTCGCGTCGCGTTTCTGCGCCGCCTCCGCGCGCAGATCGTTGCCGGCGGCCCGATCTTGCTTTCATTCCGCGCGCGACGCGGCGACAGCCGCAGCATGCGGATGACCGCGGCACTCGGGACGGCGATACGCCGCCTGCGCGGCCACGCGGATGCGGTGGAGGTCGGGGATACGTTGAGCGGCTCATTCTGCCACTACGCGACGCAGCACGAGCTCGAACGGGAACTCGACCAAGCGGGTTTCCGGCTCGTACACTTCGGCGATACCCCGTACGGTCACGCGGTGGGTATCCGCGTTGAAAAATGTGAGCCATAACGTGATAGGCGGTCTCGGCGAGTTAGCCGAACGTCGAAGGTCCCACCGGGTAGGGTCGCGTCGGGCGCAAAGCCCCGCGTCCGCTAATCCCAACATCTGAAGCAGAACTAGCGAGAACATGCAAAACATTTCCGAGCCCGCAGCCGATTTATCGGCAGCGGGCTATCCCGCACTCCTGCGCGTTCCTGGTTCTTCGGTGCACGAGCGCCTTGGGTGGCTTGCCGCCAACAAGATGTCCCTCGGCGAAACCTTGATGCGCGTGGGTGCCGTGCGGCTTTGCGAGCTCGGAGCGGACACGGCCGAACTGTTTGAAACGCTCTCAGGCGTGTTCTTCGAGCGCTCGGCCGATTATGTCGGGGGGGACTCGCCGCGCACCCGGGTCAGCAACCGCGTCTATACGTCGACCGAATATCCACCGACGCAGACGATCTCGCTGCACAACGAGATGTCGTTTGCCGCGACCTGGCCTGCGCAGTTGCTGTTCGGCTGCATCGTTCCGGCCGAGAAGGGCGGCGAGACGCCGGTTGCCGACAGCCGGGTGATACTGAAGACGCTCGACCGCGCGATCGTCGAGGAGTTCACGATGCGCGGCGTGCGCTACATCCGCAACTTGCCCGGCGGCAGCGGCTTCGGGCGCTCCTGGCAGCAGACGTTCGAGACTGAAGATCGGGCCGCGGTCGAGCGCTACTGTCGCGAAGCCGGCAGCGAGTTCGAATGGAAATCCGACGGCGGACTGCGCCTGATCCAGCAGCGTCCCGCCGTGGCAGTCCACCCCCTTACAGGTGAAGCCGTCTGGTTCAATCAGGCAGATCAATACCACCCTTCGACCCATCCGGCCGCAGTCTACGAAGCGTTAATCGGCGTGTATGGCGATGACCCGGCCGATCTTCCGAGCTACGCGACGTTCGGTGACGGCACCCCGTTTCCGATTGAGATGCTCACGACGATTCGGCAAACGATCGCGCACTTGACGGTCGACTTTCCCTGGCACAGGGGCGACGCGCTCTGGCTCGATAACATGCTGGCCTGCCACGGCCGGCGTCCCTTCAGCGGGGCGCGCCGAATCCTCGTGTCGATGGCGTAAATGGCAACCACGGGCCGCGCGATCGAGCGGCGCGTCGAGGACGGACCCGCGCCGCTCTCGTTCGCACAAGAACTCATCTGGCTGATGGATCGCGCCTCGCCCGGCATCACCGCCTGGAACGTCGCGCGCGCGTGGCGCATTCGAGGGCCGCTCGATACCGCCGCCTTGCAGGCCGCACTCGACGCGCTTTCGGCACGGCATGACGCGTTACGGACGGTCTTCACGGCGACCGATGCGGGACCGCGCGCGGTCGTTCGTCCGCCGCAGCCAGTAGCGATCGCGCGCTTCGATCTTTCCGACTACGCCGAACACGGTCTCGCCGAGGCGGAACGTCTCGTGCGCGAACAGGCGCAAACCCCCTTCGATTTGGCCCGTCAGGTGCCGCTGCGCGTAATGCTCGTGCAGTTGGGGCCCGCCGACTGGGTGCTGTCGCTCGACACCCACCACATCGTGTCGGACTCGTGGTCCAAGAGCATCGTCTCACGCGAACTTTCGGAACTGTATGCAGCCTGCGGGCGCGGCGCTGCGCCGGCGCTCGCGCCGCTTCCGATCGCGTTCTCGGATTTCGCCGCATGGGAGCGTGAGGCGGGTCACACGCCCACCTTGGCGGCGTCCCTTGCCTATTGGCGCACGGAACTTTCGGGCGTTGCGGCGACTTTGGACCTGCCGGTCGATCGTCCGCGCGCGACAGCCCCGCGGTTCGAAGGTGCGGGCCGCGCATCGATCCTGCCGCACGCGTTGCTCGAGGGCATCAAACGGCTCGCGCGCGACCACGACGCGACCCTCTACATGACGCTCCTCACCGCGTTTGCCACCCTGTTGGCACGCTACAGCGGTCAGGACGACGTCGTGGTCGGTTCCCCGATCGCCGGCCGTTCGCACAGCGAAACCGAGGGCGTCGTCGGTTACTTTGCCAACACGCTGATTCTACGCACTCGCCTGGACGGGGACCCCACCTTCGCCGAGTTGCTGGCGCGCGTGCGGGCAACGTGCCTGGGAGCGTACGAACATCAGGAAGTCCCGGCCGAGCAGCTGATCCTCGAGCTACAGAAGGACCGCCAACTCACGCAGGCCCCGCTCTTCCAAGTGATCCTCGCGATGGAAGACACGCTGCCCGACGTGCTCGGCCTCGAGGGTCTCGAAGCGCGTCCGCTCGACGTCGACTTGGGCGCGACGAAATTTGACCTGACCTTGCGCATCGCCGAGATCGCCGGCGGTTTGCGGCTCTCGCTCTGGTACCGCACCGATCTGTTCCTTGAAGCCACCGCGGACCGGCTGCTCTCACACCTGCGCACGTTGCTCGAAGCCGCCGTCGCCGACCCGACCCGGCGCTGCCGAGACCTTCCGATCGTCTCGGACGCCGAACGCCACGCGCTGCTGGTGGACTACAACGCGACGAGCGCCCCGATCGGCCCGGCAGCGGTTCACGCCCAATTCGAAGCCGCAGCGCGCCGCTCGCCGCAAGCGATCGCCGTCGTCGACGACGAGCGCAGTTATACGTACGCAGAGCTCAACGCCGCGGCCAATCGCCTTGCGCATCGTCTGCTCCGGCAAGGGGTCGAACCGGGGCAAGCCATCGGTCTGGCGCTCGGCCGCTCGGAGAGTTCGCTTGTCGGGTTGCTCGGCGCGCTCAAGGCCGGCGGCCATTATGTCCCGTTCGATCCGGAGTTGCCGCAGCAGCGCCTCATGAGCCTGATCGCCGAAAGCCGCTTGCGTGTGGTCGTGTGCGGTTCGGCCTCGCTCGCGCGCTTTGAAGCGAGCGGCGTGGAGACGATCTGTCTCGATGATGACGAGGCTGCGGCCGCCGATTCCGAGGCGACCGACCCCGGGCTGCCAATGTCGCTCGAAAGCATTGCTTACGTTGTATTTACCTCGGGTTCGACGGGCGTTCCAAAAGGTGTCGCGGTCACCCACCGCAACCTGCTCAACTACGTGACGGCGATCTCGGCGCGGATGGGAGTGTCGCGAAGTGACCCGTGGACGTTCGCAACTGTCTCACCGCTATGGGTGGACCTGGGTTATACCGCCGTCTTTCCGGCACTCTGTTCGGGCGGAACGCTACACGTGATCGGTGACGCCGTCGCAATGGACGCGGCACGTTTCGGCGAGCGAATGACACGCGGCGAAATCGACGTTTTGAAGATCACTCCAACCCACATGGCGGCGTTAACCGACCGGTCCGACTTTGCCGCGCTCCTGCCGCGGCGTTGGCTCGTGCTCGGCGGCGAGGCGTGTCCTTGGAATCTGGTTGACCGGATTGCTCGGACGGGGGCGTGCGCCGTTCTAAATCATTACGGCCCGACGGAAACGACCATCGGAGCCTGCACGTTCGCGGTCGGTGAACGGGATCTCGGCGATACTCGGCCAGCGACGGTTCCGATCGGTCAGCCGCTGGCCAACGTGCGGTGCTACGTGCTGGATTCGGCGCAGCAGCCGCTGCCCATCGGGATCCCCGGAGAACTGTACGTCGGCGGCGTCGGCGTGGCACGCGGCTACGTGAACCGGCCGGCGGAGAGCGCTGAGCGCTTTTTAACCGATTCCCTCGGTGGTCCGGCAGGCGGCCGGCTTTACCGCACGGGTGACCGGGTTCGCCGTCTGCCGAGCGGCGAGCTCGAGTTTCTCGGGCGGCTCGACGATCAAGTGAAAGTGCGTGGCTTCCGTGTCGAGCTGGGCGAAATCGAAAGCGTCCTCGCGCAGCATCCCTCCGTCGCGCGCGCGAGTGCCGTTTTGCGTGCCGGGGGCGGCGATGCGCGGGTGGCGGCGTATGTCGTCCTCACCTCGCTAGCCGCCGAGCCGCCCGGGGAGCGCGAACTGCGCGCCTGGTTGCAGGACCGGTTGCCGGACTACATGGTGCCCGATTCGTTCGTCGTGCTCGAGCGGCTGCCGCTCGGCCCTTCGGGTAAAGTCGACCGCAGCGCCTTACCGGATCCCGAGTCGCTCGCAGCGGACGACGAACTCGTCGCTCCGCGAACGCCGACCGAAGAGCGCGTTGCCGCGATCTGGGCCGAGTTGCTCGGCGTCGAGCGCATCGGCGTAACTGCTAATTTCCTTGCGCTCGGCTTCCACTCGATCTTGGCGATTCGGGGCCTCAACGAACTCAACCGTGCCTTCGGCGTGCGAGTCCCGCTACGCAGTTTCTTCGACTCGCCGTCGGTCGCGCAACTGGCGGCGGTCGTCGACACCGAAATCCAGCGTGCCGAGGAGCGCGAATTCGAACGCGCGCTGCGCGAGATCGATGCGCTCGCGCCGAGCGACGGCGCGCGGGCGCAAACGGCCGAACGATCGTGAAATCGCTTTCCGTCCGGCTGGGTGAGTTGCCGCCGGAGAAACGCGCGCTTGTCGAAGCGCGCATGCAGGAAGCACGCGCCGCTCGCCCGGGCGAGATTGCTCGCCGCGACGAGAAGGTTCCGGCCCCGCTGTCGTTTGCGCAAGAACTGGCCAATCGGATCGAGCGCGCCGCAGGGGGAACGTCGCCCTATCGCGTTCCGCGCGCGCTGCGCATTACCGGGCCCCTCGACGTCGAAGGGTTGCGCGCTGCACTCGACGCGCTGGTTGAACGGCACCACGTGCTACGAACGACCTTCGGCGAGCGCGGCGGCGAACCGGTACAGATCGTCGGGCCGGTACGGTCCCTTGCGTTACGCGTCGTCTCGCTCGAGTCGACGCCTCACCTAGAGCGCGACCCTGAACTGATGCGCGTGCTGCGCGCGGCGATCGACGAACCGTTCGATCTCGCGCGCGATCCGATGCTGCGCGCGACGCTCGTGCGTCTGCACGATGACGAGCACGTGTTGTTGCTGGTGGCGCATCACATCGCGTGGGATCTCGGTTCGCACGACATTGCGCTTGCGGAGATCGCGCAGCATTACACAGCGTCCGCGCACAACGCGAGCTTCGTGCGTGCGCCGCTTCCGTTACAGTATGCCGACTTTAGCGCATGGGAGCGCCGGAGTCTGCAAGGCGAACGCCTGGCGGAATTGCTCGGCTATTGGCGCGCGGAACTTGCCGGCGTTCCGGAACTGCTCGGACTTCCGACCGATGCTCCGCGTCAGGCGATTCCCGGCGACGCGGGACTGCGGCGCAAAGCGACGTTGCCCGCTCGGGTGGTCGAACCGTTGCTCGCGCTCGCAGCGCAGTCCGGAACGACGCCCTTCGTCACGTTCGCGGCGGCTTTTGCTACGCTACTGTACCGTTACGCCGGGGACGAGGACGTCGTACTCGGCTGTGCCGTTGCTGGGCGGACGCGGCCCGAACTCGAACCGCTAATCGGTTTCTTTTCGAACATGCTGCCGTTGCGTGCGCGTTTCGCAGAGGATCCGACGTTTGCCGACGTGCTCGCGACCGTCCGCGGCGCGTTTCTGCGTGCGCTGGACCATGCCGAGATTCCGTACGAGAAGCTCGCGCTCGAACTGCAGCCGCAGCGTGGTCGGATGGGGCTCGCGTCGCTCTTCGGCGCGGCCTTCGATCTGCGCCACGGCGGCGCGACGTTGCCCGCCTTAGGTGTTGCGACTCTGGAGCCGCTGCCCATCGAACGCTGCATCGCCAAATTCGACCTAAGCCTGACCGTCGTGCTCTCGCATCCGGGCCGGCAAGCAACGACGGAACGATCGGCCGACGGCCGAACGGGCGAATCGCGCGGAATCCAGCGCCCCGCAGGCCAGGGAACGGCGTTTGCCTCGCTCGATCTCAAGGGACGCGCGCAGCTTTTCGAGGGCGCGACGCTCGAGCGTATGCTGCGCCACTTCACGGTGCTCTTGCGGGGGATCGCCGCCGATCCGACTTGCCCCGTTTCGCGGCTGCCGCTGCTCGACGAAAATGAGCCGCTTGCCCTCACTGCGTCGGATGCCCGTCCGTGTGCGCGGGAGTTGCACGCTACGATCGACGGTCTGGTGGCGGCGCAGGCGGCCCGCACGCCGGCGGCCGTCGCGCTCGAATACGATGGCGAGTTATCGAACGATGCCGACTCCGGCGCGGAGTCCTCGAATTTGACCTACGCGCAGCTCGACGAGCGCGCGTCGCAGTTGTCGCAGCGCCTTATTGCGCGCGGCGTCGGACCGGGGGTCGGCGTGGCGCTCTTCGCTGAACGCAGCGCGGAACTGGTCATCGGGATGCTCGGCGTCCTGCGCGCCGGCGGTTACTATGTACCGCTTGATCCCAATCACCCGGCCGAGCGCATCGCTTACATGCTAGGCGACTCTCGCGCTAAGGTCGTGCTGACCCTCGACCGGCTTCGCTCGTTACTTCCACCCATTTCGGATGGCGCGGGAACGACGGTGCTCTCGCTCGATGAGGTCTCGTTTGATAGCGCTGAACCGCGGCCCGGATCGGCGGCCGCAGCACACACGCCTACTGATCTAGCGTACGTTATTTATACGTCGGGTTCGACGGGTCGACCGAAGGGCGTGATGGTCGCGCACCGGGCCGTAGTGAACTGTCTCCTCTGGATGCGCGACGCGTACGAAGTGACGCCGCGCGACGCCCTTCTGCAGCGCGCGCCGGCAACTTTCGATGTCTCGGTCTGCGAGTTTTTTCTGCCACTCATTGCGGGGGGCAGGGTCGTACTCGCGCGGCGCGGCGCTCAAGCCGATCCGGCCTATCTCGCGGACGTCGTGGATCGGCGGCGCATCACATTGTTGCAGCTTGTTCCTTCACAGTTGCCGACCATGCTCGATGTGCCGGAGGCCTCCATCGCCCTCGCAGCGCTGCGGCGGCTCTTCCTGAGCGGCGAGGCGCTGCCGAGCGCGTTGCTGGCCCGGCTGCTGCGTGATTGCCCTGGCCTTGCGGTCACTAATTTGTACGGGCCGACCGAGGCGACGATCTACGCGACGCATTGGGACGTCGACCGGGCGAATTGGCGCGGCGGCACCGTTTCGCTTGGCGCCCCACTCGGGAACGTGATCCTCGACGTGCGTGATGCGCACATCCAACCCGTGCCGCTCGGGGTCAAGGGCGAGCTGTGCATCGGCGGCGCTGGTCTCGCGGAAGGTTACTTCGGCCGCCCCGATCTGACCGCCGAGCGTTTCGTGCCCGACCGCAGCGGTGTGTTGCCCGACGCGCGCCTGTATCGCACGGGCGACCTCGTCCGCTACCGGGCGGACGGGACGCTGGAGTTTTTGGGGCGCCTCGACACACAGGTGAAATTGCGCGGCTTCCGCGTGGAACTCGGCGAGATCGAAAGCGCCCTCGTTGCGCTTTCGGAAGTTCGAGCGGCGACAGTTCTTCTGCGCGAGGACGTTCCCGGCGATCCACGCCTCGTCGCGTACTGTATTCCCGCCGACGGGAACATCGACGAAGCCCGTACCTTGTCGGAAAGCATCAGGAAGCGCCTGGCCGAGGTACTGCCTTCCACCATCATCCCGGCGGTGTATGTCTGGCTTGCAAGCTGGCCGCTGAACCCGAACGGGAAACTTGATCGTGCGGCGCTTCCCGCGCCGGACAGCAACGATCGCGTGCATACGCGGGCCGCGTTTGTCGCGCCGCGAACGCCGACGGAAGCGACCGTGGCGCAGATTTGGGCTCATGCGCTCGGCATCGAAAAAGTCAGCGTCACGGACAGCTTTTTCACCCTTGGCGGCCACTCGCTTTCGGCGCTACGCATCCTTGCGCAGGTCGACGCGCGTTGCGGCGTACACGTTCCGCTCAACTTCATTTTCGAACGGCCCACGGTAGCGGATATGGCCGCGCGGGTCGACGAGTGGTCACGTTTAGGTATCTCGCCGTCTCGACCCGTGCTGCGCTGCGCCGCGCGCACGTTCGTCGGCGTGGACAGCGGCCGGGGGCAGAACGCATTGGAGTCAGCGCCGCTGAGTCCTTAGAGACCGCGGCAGCAGCAACTCGGTTGTGCCCAAGCATCGACGAACGCGTGACGCGCATGTCGGTCGCTCAAGTCTTCTGAACCGTTGCCTACGCAAGCAAAGTGATCTATGATCGGACTCTGGAGGTCGCCGAATGCGTTCCTTGCCGTTTTTCGTGGCCGCAGTTGCCAGCACGGTGGTGATCACTTCGTCGGTTTCGGCAGATTCCGTCTCGCGCGTGCAAGCCAGGGCGGGGACGTCCGCCGCACCGCTAGGTGCACCATCATGGCTCGTCCCGGCGCCGGGAATGGGGCGCACACTCCCGCCGACAGTCGGGACAGGCAGGACCCTCTCACGGATGAGGCGCCACGCAGCGACGAAGCGTTACGTGATTCGGGATCTCGGCGTGCCGGCCGGCCTGCAAGATCCGTTGCCGTTCGCGATCAATCAGGAAGGTGACGTTGCACTGCAAATATGTCCGAGCGGCGGGTGTACCTCCGGCCGTACGGGCACTTGGTATCCGTATCTCTACGATTTCCGCGCGGGTCGACTGCTGCCGCTCGCGCGCTTCGGCACCTACAAGGGCGAATTCTATTTCCCGCAGGGGCTCAACGACCGGGGCCAAATCGTCGGATTTGTTTATCTTTACGATGGGACGAACTTGAGCACGCGCCCGGTCGAATGGAAGCGCGTGGGGCCGACCGGTTCGACGATTGCATTTTTGGATGCTACGGGGTCCAGCGGACAAGCCTTCGCGATCAACGAGAACGGTCGCGCCGTTGGTGGTGATGGAGGGTATCCGGTCCGCTTTGAGCGGACGGCACCGGTGCCGATCGGCCCGGGCCCGAATTACGGTGACACCGCGGCGCTAGCGGTGAACGAGAACGGCCTCGCCGTAGGCGAAATTCTGGCTGGCCCCATTCGTATTCAACAGCCCGAATGGAACGTTCATCAACTTGCAACCGCCCCAGGACGGCCCGTATAATCCATCGGCTGCGACCGGAGTCAATCGGGGCGGCAACGTCGTCGGCTATTGTTATTGTCAGAATCAAACCGGGGCGGCTCGGTATTTCGGGTTTTCCTATAACATACCGAGCGGCTCGGCCGGCTTGATAAACTACTCCGGCAACACGTACATCAACGCGCTGAACAATGGAAACGAATACGTGGGGCTGACATATCCCGATGAGTCCGGCTACGGCCTAGACGGCCCGTTTCAGGTGACGCCTAATGGCGGCTTCAGTCTGTTGGCGGATCTACTGCCGGCGAATGCGCCACTTTCTCCGATCACCGCGACGGCGCTCAACGATCGTGGTCAGATCGTGGGACAAGCCCAGGTCCATCGCGCGTACCTATTGGAGCCGACCGGGCTGCCGCCGTGCCGTCTGTCCCCGAGCGGTTACTGCAAGTAACGCACGGACACCAGAAAACCATGGAGAGCGACTCAGGATAGCGTCCCGATCGTCGGCAATGGTCACGGCTTATGTATTCGTAAACGCGTTCAAGCTCGCGGATCGAGTGGCTTTCTAGGCGTCGCCTTACTGAGCAAGGCGCGAAGGACTGCGCTCTGATGGAGGCAACCTATCGCGTATGCTCTCGTGGATCGTAGCGGTCGCACTCGCTGCGCCGCCGACGCCGCCGCCGGACGTGCCTCCGGTTTTCCGCACCCCGACGGCTACCATGGTCCCGGCACTTGCCACCGTGAAGCCCTCCGCGACTCCCATCGCGACAAGAACACCTGTCCCAATACGCACGCCGGGCGTCTGGCGCTTTGGCATCCCGAGCCCAAGCCCGACCCCGTCACCTTCGGAGGCTCCGGCGCGCCCAACGGCACGGCCGCGCGCCGACGCAACATCAGCGTCGACACACGACCCGGTAAGCTATTTCACGCGCACCACGTGGTCGTGCGAAACGATCGCTGGCACTCCCGAACAGCACCAATACGTCACGACCGGCTCCGGCTTCGATCTGCACAACATCTTTATAATGAAGTCTCGCAGCGTGCGCCTCGACGAACATTACCGGTACTCGCCGCGCACGGGCCGATGGTCCGTCACGCTCGCAAACGGCGCGTACGTCGCCGAGGCGTCGCCTTGGAGCCGTCCGTATTGGACGTTTTTCGGAACCACCCAAACGGACAACGGCCGCTTTGCGGTGCGGATGCTCTACCACTTCTTCGACGAGTCTGCGTTTCGCCGTGACTTTCAAGTACGCCACGGCAATGATTGGACGACCTACGCCGCCGAAACGTGCACGCGATCGCAGTCTCCTTGACGACGGAGGCCGCAAAGCTCGACGTCTTCTCGGTGCAGATGCCGATGCTCGGACACAAGACGTACGGAACGCTTTTGCGTAGAGGCTTTGCCGACTCGTCGGACATTGCTTTCGAGGCCCGATGGACCACGGGTGAGCGGCACTTTGCAACGAGCGTCGTAAACCGCATCCTGTGGCAACGAGTTCCAATTCCCGCGATTTACCAGCGAAATCTCGATATCAAGCGGTTTCGTTCGGATCTCGGTATCTCGCTTCTAAGCCGTCGGCTCGTGGAGCGCGCCTTGAAACGGCACAAGATCGACGTATTGCATTTTCACACGCAGAACGCGGCATGGTTATCGTGTGCCCATTCCGGGCGCATTCCGACGGTCATTACCACCGACCAAACGAACGCTCAGATCGCGCTCGAGTATCCGTCCTGGACGCGCTGGAGTCACGTGCCGAGCATCGCGTTCGAGCGCCGTGCGCTTCACTGCGTGAGCGCCATCGTCGTCTTCTCGCAATGGGCCGCCGATTCGTTCATCCGCGACTACGGTGTCGCGCCCGAACGTGTGCACATTATTCCGGTCGGCGTCGAACTCGACGGCTTCGGGCGCTTGGAAAGGCGCCAAGCCGGCTCGCTCGGTAAGAAGCGTCTTCTGTTCGTCGGCGGAGATTTTCATCGCAAGGGTGGACCGTTACTCGTCGACGTTTTCCGTAAGAAGTTCGAACATCGGGACGTCGAGTTGAATCTGGTGACGAACGACTCCAGCGTCACCAGCGGCGGCAACGTCGTCGTACATCATCACGTTGCACCTTTCTCCGCAGCCTGGTACAGGCTGTATTCACAAGCCGATATTTTCGTCTTGCCGACATTGCGTGAAGCCTTCGGCATCGCCTACGTCGAAGCGATGGCCGCAGGGCTTCCGGTCATCGGCTCGCGCGTCGGCGCAGCGCCCGAAATCGTTACGGAAGACACTGGTTTTCTGATCGCGCCGAACGACGCGCACGCTTTGGCCGGCCGCATTGAAGCGTTGCTCGACGACTCGGCACTCCGGCGCAGGTTCGGCGATAACGGCCGAGCGCGCGCTCGGCGGCTTTTCGACGTAAAAGTACATCTTGAACGACTTCGCGGTGTGTTCAAAGACGTTGCAGTTGAGCCTATGCGCTTAGACGCTGCGCATCATTGGGGCAGTTCCATTAACTCTGCCGAGTGACCTTACAACGTATGTATACTGATCTCGTGCGTGAGCACCGAATGCGCATTTGTGTTAAGACCGATACGGCACAAATCGTCGAGAATACGGGCACCGCACGCCCATTGGGATGCAACGCTACTTGCGGCTCGGGGCCTAATCCAGGTTCAGATCGCGAGCTCGCGGAAGTTTGACCGCCCTCTACTTTAAAGGAGCGCCGAAATAGTGATCGCCGGAGATGCCGTCGAGAGCGTCCTGCAGTGCCCGTACTGCAGAGGCACGGCTTTCTCATCGTCTGAGGCTGCAATAGCTTGCAATCAATGTGGCTCGGATTTTCCGAACCGGCACGGAATCGTGAATACGTTGATCCGTCCTTCAGCCGACGTGTTACAAGAGATCCGAGGCGGCATGAAAGAGGCGGGTATCGCGGGAGCTCCGATCGAGTCGTACATCTTTCGACATACTCCTAGAATCGAAACGTTGGCGGAGCGCAAGGCGCGTACGAAGGACGACGGTTATTACTCCATGACCGAACTGAACTTCGAGAAAGCATGCGGGCACCTTTCCTTACGAGGCACGGAAAGTATACTTGAAGTCGGCGGCAACTTCGAGTTCCCATTCATGCGAATGTTCGCGCAGCACGGGTGCCGATGTTACGAAACGAATATTTTCTTTTATTATGATGAAGCGAGCGAGCGGGACGGCAGCATCAACCGCATCGCTGGTGACATGATGGCGCTCCCCTATCGCGATGACGCGTTCGATGTCGTGCTCTTTTCAGCCGCGCTTCATCACGCACCGGATCTCGATATAGCCGTGTCGGAGATTTCTCGCGTGCTCAAGCGCGGCGGTACGGCGCTGATTCTTACTGAACCGTCATCCGCGCTATTAAAAAGGATGTTAAACTACTTCGACAAGAAGTCCGGCGAGATTGGGCGTGACGAAGATGTTCACGAGGGCGAATACGCTGCGTCCAAGTATAAGAAGTTATTCCACAAGCATGGATTCTCTGTTATCGAAACGTTCTTCTCACCGTTTTACGACGAACGATTGAAGACGGCAAACGTCGGCCGGGTCCGCTTCGCGCCGGTAGCGCGAGTGGTTGCTGCTGCTTGGAAAGTAGCGCCGCTACGGCGGGCACTAATACGGTACGGGCTGCCAGTCGGACAAGCTTTGTTAGGGCTTCAATTGAACCTTGTCCTGAGAAAAACTTCCGCCTAGTAGGGACCAGCATGTCAGCGCCTGCATCATTTCATCAGCCGATCTCCAGGCGCGCGTCTAGGTCGAAGCGCCTTGCGGTAACCTCGTCTCCGTAGTGTCGGCGGACGGCGGTAAAGACTGATCGATTTGATTGGCCAAGCTAGACCACGAATATAGTCGGCGAACCAGATCGAACGCAGCATCGGCTTGCTTGGCGCGTGCGGCCGGGTCTTTCAAGAGTTCGAGGGCGCCCTCCGTAAGCGCTTCCGCGCTCTCTGCGATACGGATCTCGCGCCCCGCAACAACTTCGATACCTTCAACGCCTTTCGCGGTACTGACGACCGGAATCTTAGCCGCGAAACACTCGAGAATCTTGGCGCGTGTGCCTCCGCCCGTCCGTATCGGGACAACGCAGACATCGGCAAGAGCGAGATATTGCCGCACATCGTCCACCCTGCCGGTTACGATAATGCGCGGATCCCTTTGTGCCGCCTCGATCATCGCGCCCGTCGGTGCACCCCCTACGAAAACGAAGCGGGCCTGCGGCATGCGTGCCAGCGTGAGCGGAATAAGCTTTTCAAGAAGCTCCGTGGCCGCCAGGCGATTGGGCTTGTAGCTATACAGCCCGACGAAGATTAGCGTGGCTCCATTGCGTTGCAAGCCGGCCGGGAAAGGGGTTTTACCTTCGCGCACTTCCCGATAAAGCTCCAAGTCGACCGCATTGGGCCAGACGACCGGGGCCGGAAGGCGCGGGTCTAGCCTTTGGAGCTCCCCCACGTCGTTAGACCCGCACACCCAGGTGCGGCTAGCATTTCGCACGAGCGCCCGCTCGCGGGCGCGCCAGCGCCAAGAGAGAATCCCTCGCACGAATGGAGACTTGATGTGCTGTAGGTCGGTCCCGATCAGTGATTCGACGTTGTGCATGTCTAAGATGACATTACTACACTTCTTAAGCGGCGCCGGGTAACTGTTCTTCCAATGCGAAAGAACGATGATATCCGGATCGACGCGCTCGATCATGGCACGCAACCGCTTGTTTACGACGGGCGTGGCGAGCACGGGCAAGGGGTACTGCCGCTGAGCGATCAACCGCGTAAAGAGTGCGCGAAGGCCACGTGTCGCCGGGAACTCCGCGCTGTCGATGTGCACCCATTCCGCGGCGACCGGCATCGTATCTAGACCGGGCTGGCGGGCACCGATCGACAGGACATGAACCGGCCCTCGCGTCGCCAGAATGTTGATGTTCTGCCACCAGCGTTGCTCAGCGCCGCCACGTGCGGGATAAGGAGCGCCCGAGGCAATGAACAGCGTCCTCAACGTTCGCCCCTTGGCGAGGGGGAACGCGAAACCGGCTGCAAGTGGGTGCTTTTCATTCCGCCAACGTACGCATCGCTGCGCGGCCGTATCTTCCCTGCAGCGTCCCAGGAGCTTTGCATTACCGCGTCGTCAGTCGCACAGAAGTTGTTGTTGGTTGATGCAGGTGCGCTCGTTATCAACGGTGATGCGCGAAAACTTGCTGCGCATCAATTATTGATCGATTGTGTCGAAGGTCGGTCGCCGCGGCCCATTTGACCTGCAAGCTGCACGAACAGAAACTGAAGCTGTTCCAGGCTTTTTCTGGCATCGAAATTGGCAGCGGCGCGTTGTCGCCCGCGCTCTCCGAGCGTGCGGCGAAGGTCCGCATCTGTTACGAGAAGGTCTAGCCGTTCGGCAAGGGCTTGCCCGTCGTCGGGCGGGATCAAAAATGCAGCGCCGTCGGGGCCTACGATCTCCGGAACAGCGCTGATGTTGGTGCCGACCACGGGAAGAGCGGCCGCCATAGCCTCAACGTAGGCATGCCCGTACGCCTCCCATCTGGTCGGCAATACGAAAATGTCGGCCACCGCAAAAAGTTCCCGCCATGCACTCGAATACGCCTCGATGTCGCGGTGCACGAATATCTGTGGGTGGACGGCAATTCCTTCGGCACTTGTCATGAGATGCAATTCCATGCCTCGCTGCGCGAATCGGCGTAGAAAGACGTCGACGAGCAGGGGACCGCCTTTACGTTCGAAGTCGCCGCCCACAAAAAGGAAACGCTTAGCATTTCCGTGACTGCGCTCGCGATGCCCGAGTGCAGCAAAATTGCGGAGGTCGACTCCCGGAGGTATGACGTGAACGCGGCCGGGGTCGACGCCTTGGTCCTGCACGAGCGAACGAGCCGCCCAGTGAGAAAATGCGACCACCGCGCGTGCGAGCCGCAGAGGTCGTCGTTCGAGCGCGACGCTGGGGAGATGCGTCCATTGCCAACGATGCTCCGTCTCAAGTGCGATCTGATTGGCGGTTTGATCCGTCGTGATAACGGTCGGAATGCGGCGAATGTAATCGGCGCAGAGTAGAGCTGCCGTCTGCGTGTGGAAGTGGAGAACGTCGATCGGAACTTCGCGCGAAGCGCGGTCAATCAGCCGCCGAGCGAAGTAGGCATAACCTAACTCCGCGCGCGCGCGACGGAAATCAAGATTTCGGTCGTGAAGCCATTTGATCGGTGCGCGCTGCGCCATGATACGGTTGAAGAGCCGGGCATGGGCTTCGCGGCGATCACTGGTCCAGTAATTTTCGAACTCGAGATCGGGCGAATCGGCGAATGCTTGACGGAGCGCACGACCGTAGGTTTTGTGACCGATAACCGGCAGTTGAACCGAGACGACCCTAGTCCGCTGGTGTATCACTATCGTTCCGGAAGGTCGTCGGCGCGGGCCACCATTGCGTAGCGGGCATAGGTCACGGACCGGCGCCCTCCCTGCCGCAGCAGTGTGGGGTGTATAGGTAGCGCCGGTCACAAGACCCGCTATGCCCGCCTGGGAGGCAGCTGTGAGGGCTAGTACATGCCGCTTCCCGGGCTAAAGAGCGGTCACCCAAAGCCCGTAGAGGAGCCAACGGGAGTTTCGGCTTCCGGCACATTTACTTGTTGGGGGACACGAATGCTCACCGTATCGCGCTTGTCAACGCTGGCTCTTTCCTGTTCACTGTTGGGCCTCATCGGTTGCGGAAGCGGCTCCGCTCTTTCATCGTCCGCACTTCCCGACGCCGCCGGATCGAACGCCGCGGGGACTCTCTCGCAAAGAGGCTCATCGAGCACGCTGGCGGGGGGGCACATCTCCAACGCAGAGGCGACCGCGTCGCCGGCCCAGCCGCTGTTTTCCGACAATTTCAGCGACGGAAGCGCGACGGCCTGGACTCCGACGGCCGGCTCGTGGAGCGTTTGTCATCCATCGCCGGGCGCGCCATATGCCTACTGCGCGACGGGCAGCGGAACAAACGACACGTTCGCCGGCAGTTCGTCATGGACGGACTATGCCGTAACGGTGGCAGTTGCGCCAACCTTCACAAACCCGCCCGGTTCAAGACAGGCTCTCGACATCGTTGTTCGCGCCAAAGATACGCGGCATTTTGACGAGTTGGAACTCTCGCATGAGAAAGACGGCTCGCAATACTGGGAAATGTGGCGCTATGCATCCCCCGGATATCAGTTCCTAGGGCGCGGTCGCTACGCGTTCACGTCCGGCAAGAGCTATTGGCTACGCGTGACCGCAACTGGACCGCAATTTACGGTGGCGATTTCGACGGATGGCCAGAATTACCCGACGCTTGGAACCGTAACGGATTCCGCTTATCCGGGCGGCGGCGTCGGTTTGCGTACGTGGGGCGGCGTGACTGCATCTTTTCAGTCCGTCGTTGTCACGAGCGCCGGAACCACAGCGTCACCCTCGCCGTCGCCATCGTCGTCTCCGACGGCCTCGCCCGGCCCGGGAGTGTCCGAGATGCCAAGCCAAGCCGATGCGTTCGGAAACTCCGTTGGAGTAGATACGACGTTCGTCTACAGCAAGTACGCATACACGACGCAGTGGCCGGCGGTCAGCCAGCTGCTCATCAACTCCGGCATCAAACACATCCGCGACAGCGGCCCCACGACGGACCAAATGTACCTCAGCAGAATGGCGATGTTCAGCAGTCACGGCATTCACCATTCGCTCGGGATGCCGATCGGCTCCACTGCGGCGCAAACTACGGCGGCTCTCAACACCTTCGGGCCCGCGAACATCGACTTCGTTGAACCGGAGAACGAATACGACACGTACGCGAAAAAAGATCCGAATTGGGCGGCCAATATCGTCGTGGAACAGAAAGCGATCTGGCAGGCGGTGCGCGGCAATGCGGCGTTCAACGGTGTAGCCGTCTTGGGACCCGCATTTGCCAACCAAAACGCCTACAGCGTGGTCGGGCCTCTTGACGCCTACGAAGACGCCGGCAATCTTCACGCTGGGTTCTGCAACTACAACCCTGGAACGAATAACGGTACCGTCAATTTGACAAGGGTGGTAGCGCGGATTCGCGCCGGCACTACGAGCAAGCCAATCTGGACGACGGAGACTGGCTTCAATGATAGTACGAACGTCTGCGATACGCCCGACTCTGTTACAGCAAAATATGATCCGCGGCTCATCGCCGAGCGTTGGAATTCCGGACAGCCGCGCTCGTACATCTTTCAGTTCGTTGACATCGCTACACACGGAGATCCGTTCGGCTACATGGGCCTCGTAACGCTCAATGGTACGCCTAAGCCTCAGTACACCGCGCTGCAAAGCATGTTGAGCCTACTTTCGGATCCCGGTTCCTCGTTCTCGCCCAAGACCTTGAATTATGCGCTCGGCGGCCAGACGCGGAACATCCATCACACGTTGCTTCAGAAGCGAGATGGAACGTACGTGATGATGCTGTGGATTGAGAAACCATGTTTAAAGAGCATCTATGATCCGTCGATCACCTCGGTGCCGTCGCAGCAAGTCTCCCTCTCGGTTCCCGGCATGACGGCCGCGACCGACTACACCTACGATACGTCGAACTGGACGCTTTCCTCGCAAAGTCTTGCGCCGAACGCGGGCACGGTGAACCTCACACTGACCGACGCGATTTCGTTTATCGAGTTCAAGTAGACAACGCGGAGACACCCTGACGAGCGAAGCCTCGGGAAATACCCCCGAGGCTTCGCCGTGTCCGCCCTGATGGGCGCGCCGCTGCGACCACGAGCGGAGAAAGCGAACGGAGGTAAATCAGCGTAAGCAACCGATGAGCTTGCAAGAGAAGCGGAAAAGCGGGCACAACAAAAACGTCGCGTTGAAGCGATCAAAGAGACGCCTGCCAACTCAGCCCTTTCACACCTACTAGGCCCTTAGGGCCTAACGTCGTTGGGCTATATGCCGGTCGACGAAGATCGTCATGAAATGGTGTGCTACCGAACGCACCGCGGCCCTTGCCGCCTGCCCGTCGAGAGACTCTCTCTGGGTCTATGCCCGTGAACGGGGTTTGCTTTCGGCACACTGGTTCTTAGGAGACACACGTATGTCACGTGCATCGAATTTGCCCACGCTCATTATCGCTTGCTGTGCCTCGCTCGGCCTCGCCGGCTACGGAAACGCTGCCTCGTCGAGCGCGCTACCGGCCCAATCTACCGCCAAAGCGATTTCGGAGGCAGGAGCGCCTGCCTCAACGACGACATTGGCAACAGAGCGTTCAGGAGGTATCGACGAACCTGCGGCCGCCTCTGCGGGCCTCGTACCGCAAGCCGCGGCGACAGGCTCAATATCCGCGGGAGCGGAGGTTCCCGGTCAAGCGGATGCGTTCGTGAACTCAGTTGGAATCGTCACATGGTTCGTGTATAGCACCACGGCTTACACGACGCGATTCCCGGCGCTCAGTCAGCTATTGATCGACTCCGGCGTCAAGCACATCCGGGACAGCGGGCCGCCGTACGACCAGACGTATCTACGAAAAATGGCGTTGTTCAGAAGCCATGGCATCCGCCACTCGGTCGGAACGCCGGAGGGGTCCACGCCGGCTCAGATTACGGCCGTCATCAACGCCTTTGGACCTAACAACGTGGACATGATCGAACCGCAGAACGAATACGACACGTACGCCAAACAAGATCCGAACTGGGTTCCTCATATCATTGCTCAACAGAAGATGATCTGGAAGACCGTGCGGAGCAACCGGTCATTCAACGGTATAACCGTGATGGGACCTGCGTTTGCCAACCCGAATTCCTACCGTATCGTCGGGCCCCTCGACGCCTATGAAGATGCGGGCAATCTACACGCCTCGTTTTGCAACTACAATCCCGGGACCAATAACGGCACGGTCAATCTGGGAAACGTGACGGCGCGGGCTCGCGCGGGCACCAAGTACAAACCAATCTGGACGACCGAGACCACTTATGATGATAATACAAGCGTTACGCACGTCTGCCAGACGCCCGATCCGGTTATCGCGCGGTACTTTCCCCGCGAGCTAGCTGAGCGTTGGAATGCCGGAGAGCCGCGTACGTACATTTCCCAACTCGTAGATACGCCGCAGCCCGGAGACCCGTTTGGCTATCTAGGACTAGCAAGGGTCGACGGTTCGCCGAAACCTCAGTATACAGCCATCAAAAGCATGCTCAGTGTACTCTCGGACCCCGGCTCGCCGTTTAGGCCGACCATGCTACGTTATACGGTTAGCGGGCAAACGAACTACGTGCACCATACATTGCTGCAAAAACGAGATGGGACGTACGTCATGATGCTCTGGGTAGAGCAACCGCGCCTCGTGAGCATCTATAACCCCACGCAAGTCCCAGTTCCGGCGCACCGGATGTCATTATCGGTGCACGGCATGACAATGGCCACAGATTATGCCTACGACATCTCGAAGTGGACGCTTTCCCCCCAACGCCTGGCGGTGAACAACGGCACCGTCGATCTTACGGTTACCGACGCGATCTCGTTCGTCGAATTTAGATAAAGGTTAGCGAAGCGTCCCGAAGCCATGCGAACGTGGTTCGCAGGCCCTGATCGAGCGAAACCTCGGGTTGCCATCCGAGGTTTCGCGCGATCGTGAGGTCGGGTTTGCGTCGCTGTGGGTCGCCGGGGCGTGGTGCGACATGTTCAGACTCGTACGGCACGCCGGCGGCGGCGGCGAAGGCGCGGGCGATCTCCACTATTGTTCGCTCCTCGTCATTGCCGACGTTCACCGGCTGCAACGCCGTCGTCGCCGGACGTTCCATCACGAGCAGAAGCAACCGGATGGCATCATCGATATAGGTCATGGAGCGCGTTTGCAAGCCCGTTCCGTGGATTGGGAAAGGGCGCCCGGCGGCGGCGGCTTCGGCGAGCGCGGGGATTAGACGACCGTCGGCGGCCGACATGCGCGGGCCATAGCAATTGAAGAACCGTACGATTCGACCATCGAGGTCTCGCGACCGAATTGCAACCGAGAGCGCCGCTTCACCAAAGCGCTTGCCTTCGTCGTAACAAGCGCGCTCGCCGATCGGATCGACGTTGCCGAAGTACGACTCCCGTTGTGGATGCTCGAGCGGATCGCCGTAGATTTCCGATGTCGACGCGTATAGGAAACGGGAGCCGTGCTCGAGCGCGATCTCAACGAGCGACATCGTTCCGAGGCCGTTGACGGCGAGTGTCTCCCACGGATGCGCACCATAGGCTTCGGGACTGGCCGGCGAAGCGAGATGAAACACCTGCCCGATTTGCTTTCCATCGAGAGCCTCGTCGATGGCGGGCCGCAAAAGGTGGACCGGTTGCGCGACATCGAGAAATACGAACGTCGCATTACCCGAGCGGGTTGCCGTTTCGATATTGCGAAGATTTCCGGTTGACAGGTTGTCGAGGATGATGACGTCATCGCCACGGCGCAGCAAAGCGTCGACCAAGTGGCTGCCGACGAACCCGGCTCCGCCCGTCACGAGACTGATCACTAAACGTTTTCTTCCTTAGGGCTTGATTCTAATTGATTCGGCCCGGTGCGGCCAAGGCTTAACCGACGCGGACTCCAAGGGCTCCGCCGTTTCTTGCGGACTCATCGGGTAGCGCCCGCATCGGGATAAGCTCGTGCTGCAGCGACCTCCGGTAATCTTCAAAGGCTCGCATCATCTTCGGCTGCGTTGTCACCACGCCGAGAATTGAGGTGTGTGCCGCGCGCAGAATCTTCACGAGTTCCTGGTCGGCGTCGGCTGCCGCTCGCCCCTGCTTCAGAGCGATGATAACGCCGTCGGCGGCGCAAGAGAGGACCAACGCCATCCCGCTCGTGGGCAGAGGCGCCGTCTCGACGACCGTGAACGCAAAGCGTTCCCGAAACCGGGCGAACGTCGGGCCGGCCGTCTCGCGGGTGCACGAAGCGGCGACTCCCGGCGCGATCAACGCGAGGACGCTTGGCGCGCCGGTTGCGCCCGTTCTCACATAGGACAACACGTCATAATCGGTGCGCGCTGAGAGCTTCGGTGCGGAAGTGGCGTTGGCCAGCGTCGGTGAGTCGACATTCCCATCGACTAACAGCACCTGATGGCCGACCGCGGCCAACCCGTGCGCGAGCCCGGTGGCGACCATGCTCGCTCCGTCCCGCGGCGTCGCGGAGGTGACGGCGATGATCGCCGGAGGCGACATTTCCGCCTCCAATCGGGCTCGAGTGACATCGAGGCGATCGACAATCGCGGGAAAATCCATCGTTACACCGATCCGATGTGGGGCGTGCCGTAAAGCGCTTCGGCTTCGCCGGCGGTCCGGATGCGTGGATCGAGCGCCTCAGCCGCGTAAGCCGAGCCGATCGCGCAGGCGAGGATCAACACCGCGACGAGAATGACCATGGCTTCGCGCGGAATCTTCGGAGCGGCCGAGGTTGCATGGTCAAGGACGATCAGTGAGCCGAGCGACGCCGCTTGGGACTGGTTCGCCAACGTCGTCTGCAAACGACTCTGCAGCGATTGGTACGCGTTCGCGGCGGAGTCGCGCTGAAGGCGCAGTTGGTTTGCTGCAACGCCGTAACGCGGCAAGTCCGCCAGTCGCTTGTTGGTGACTGCTAGCTCGCTGTCGATTGCTTGGAGCCGCGCATTGTCGCCAGCGACTCGAGCTTCCGACGCGCGCCGTTCGAGTAAAACCGTCGCGAAGGTTGGGCTCGCGCCGCGGTGCTCGCTAATACTGACCTGGGCGGCCTGTCCGACATCGGCACCCTCTCGGTCAACCTTCTCTTTAAGGCCGGCGAGCCCGGGAAAGGCGTCCGTGTACCCGGCCTTGGTCGTATCGTATGCGGCGACATCCTTGGCTTGACTGCTGCGCAGCGCCTGGTACATCGGGTCGTTCGCGAGCGTTTGCTCGCGAATGACACTGTCGAGGCCGGCCCGGTCGCTCTGATTTGCGCCAGCCGACAACGTCGCCTGGTCCGCAACTTGGCCGGCGTGAGCCGACGCTTTCTGGGACTCCAGATCGTCGAGCCGGGTCGAAATCGCTTCGAGCGCCGACGGTGAACCGATAAACGAGTCATGTTGTACGGCTTGCTGCAAGCGACCGTCGATGCTGCGAATGTCGGCCTGCTGGCTCGCCAGTTGGCTGCGCAGGCGATCGATAACTTGATCGTACTGGCGCGCTGCAAGGTCTTTGTACTCGTAGACCGTCGAATCGGCGATCGCGTTCGCCATGGCGAGCGCAAACGCCGGATCCTTCGAGCGGTACGTGATGGGCACGATGGCCGAACGTGGAGACATCTTGACTTGCGTCTGATACCGGAAGGAGTCGATATCGGCGCTTAGGTGCATCTGAGCTTTGACTCGGCTCATCACCGGAACGCTGAGCACGAGCTCCGGCAGGTCTCCGGTCGGGAGGATGCCTTCCTTGGAATCACCGACGGGGGCTACTTCGGCCGTCGCCTGATACGTCGGACGAACCATCTTCGCAATGAGCGGGCTCGCGGCCAAGGCTAATAGCATCACCGCAAGGACGACCCAGCGTCGCTCCCATAGGACGGTGGCAAACGATCGAACATTCATTGGTGGGCCTCCCTAGATAGTGACTTCATCCGACTTCAGCAAGTTCCACGCCGCCGGCCGTCCGACGCCGTCCGATACCCCGGTATACCAGTCCTGCCGCCGTCACGGCATCCATGTCGAGCACGTTGCGTCCGTCCACGATCAGCCGACGGCGTAAGCGGTGTGCCAGCGCCCAGGGATCGACGGCTCGAAATTGCGGCCAATCGGTCAGGACGAGAAGCACATCGGCCTCGGCCGCGTCGAGCGCGGAGGCCGCGAGCGTACAGGGAAGCCGATGGGCCTGATCCCGGAAGGCGGGATCGAAGGCAACGATTTCGGCACCCCGCGCCGCGAGCGCTTCGACGACGCGGATCGCCAGTGAATCCCGCACGTCGTCCGTCCCGGCTTTAAATGTCAAGCCCCAAACTCCGACGCGCACGCCCGAAACGCTCCCGCCTAGCTCCTGCTCGAGTACGTCGACGACGCGACGTGGTTGCCGGTCGTTGACGTCGAGCGTCGCGTGTAAGAGGTCGTAGTCGGCGTTGGAGTTCTTCGAGAGATGGATGAGGCTCTTAAGGTCCTTTTCGAAACAAGGGCCTCCGAATCCGATTCCAGGCTGCAGGAACATGCGCCCGATCCTCCGATCGTGCCCGACGGCATCGAGCACGTCGAGCGCGTCCGCATCAAGCTCATCACACAAGTTTGCGACCTGATTGGCGAAGCTGATCTTCATCGCAAGGAACGCGTTGGACATTCCTTTGGCGAGTTCGGCATTGCGCAGTGACATCGTTAGAATAGGACGGCTCAAGTGCGCAAACAAGTCTCCGTAGCGCTCTGCAACTACGCGCGACTCTGCGCCGACCACGATGCGATCGGGGTTCAGGAAATCGGGAACCGCACAACCTTCGCGCAAGAACTCGGGCGCGTAAACGACATCGGCAGTCCCACGCAGCGTCTCTGCGACCCACTCGGAGGTTCCCGGCGGAACTGTCGAACGCACGACGACGGTCGCGCCCCGCAGATTGAGTCTGGCGAGTCGGCCGATTACTTCGTAGACGCCGGAGAGGTCGGCCGAACCGTCGCCGTGCGACGGCGTACCCACGGCGATGATGATGAAGGCAGCACCATGAATCGCGGTCTCGATGTCTTCGACGAAGCGCACGGTGCCTCCGTGCAAGTGCCGCGCGAGTGACTCGGTGATACCGGCTTCGTGGTATGGCGTAACACCGCGCTGGAGTTGGCGTACGCGTTCGGGCAGAATATCGTAGCCCGTGATCCGATGACCGAATTCGGCAAACCCGATCGCGCAGGCCATTCCCACGTATCCAGTGCCGATGATAGCGATATTCGTCGTTTTTAAGTTCACGATAGCAGCCTCAGTAAGCGCCGTGGGGGGAGAGCACGGCTCGCACGGTTTTCAATAGAATTGCGCTGTCCGCGAGCGGCGAGGCGCTCGCGATGTATTGGATATCGAGAGCGGTAGCTTCGGGACGGTGAAGCGGGACGCTCGATCGGCACTCAACCTGCCAAAGGCCTGTGATGCCGGGCGTGACCAGATGACGGAGTTGTTGCCATGGCGCGTATTGGCGAACGACGAACGGCATTTCGGGGCGCGGCCCGACCAGCGCCATGTCGCCTCGCAAGACGTTATATAACTGGGGAAGTTCGTCAATCGATAAGCGTCGTAAAACCTTTCCAACCGACGTGATTCGCGAGTCAGTGCCGTGAGTCGGAGAAAGTGCATCGGCGCATAGCGCAGGCTTCATGGTGCGCAGTTTGTACACGTCGAACAGCCGACCAAAGCGGCCCACCCGCTTTTGAACAAACATTATGCGGCCGCCGTCTTCGAGCTTAATGACAAGCGCGGCCACGGCGAGGACTGGCGATGCAATCAGCAACGCCAAGGCCGCGATAATTACGTCGACATTGCGTTGAACGGTGCGATAGCGGCGGTTCTCGCGAAAGATTAGGTTGACGGGGCAATCTGCGCTTCTTGCGATCATCGGATTAGTGGATTAGTCGAAGCGGGAGAAGAGCAGCGGTCGCTATGGTTTGGAAGATGCCCCGGAAGTCGATCTTATGGCCTTCAGGCACAAAGACCGTATCTCCATCGGCGAGCTGAGGGTTCTCCCCCGGAGCGCCGTGTGTCAATTTAGTGACGTCGTACACTTGCTGGACGCCCTGATGTATGACGCCGACGTGCTTGATGTCACCATAGCTTGTCGGTCCGTCGGCGTAGTAGAGGGCGCTCAACAGCGAATTATCACCCTCCAGTGTCACGCTGCCCGGCTTATTGACTTGGCCCACCACACCGACGCGTTCAGCATGCGGGACGTAGATGGCATCTCCGTTTTGCGCGGGGTCGCGGTACTGAGGGCTCGACGTTGTGACGACGGTCTGCGCGCTGCCGCGGGTTAGGAGAAACTCCACGGAGGCACTCGTGCCGTTTGCGCCGCCGACCTGTAGCAGGGCATTGGAAAGCGGCTCGTCGCGATCCAGATGCGCGACGCCGGGGGCCTTGACCTCGCCGCGCACGGCGACGGCAATCGGCTTGAGCACGAGCTTGATGGTATCGTCGGGCTGCAGGGGTGGACCGGCATTTCCGCCCGCGGTCAAGCCGGCGGCGTCGACCGGGGGCAGATTGCGCCCGTCACGCTCGATGACGACGTGATGGAGATCGATGCTGCCGTACTGTTGCGCCCGTGTCGCGTTTTCGCTCTGGTCGAGCGTCGCGTTGCCGCTGCTGGAACCCGAGGCGATCTGGGCTAGGGCTCCGGCTAACGTTTCACCGGGCGCGTACGTCAGAACGCCGCCGGGTCCACCGGCGACGAAAATATTCTGTCCCTGGGCAATCAGTTGTACGTCGACCGCCGGCTTGATTACATAAGGAGCAAGCCGCAGTGCAATCCGCTGACTCAGTTGGAGGGGCGACAGGTTTCCAGCGTTTACGAGACCGGCCAAAGGCACCGACACATGGCCGGTTGAATCGAGCGTCGCTGATGTTGCCGCCAGTTCGGGATGGTTATAGACGTTGACCGATATTTTATCGCCGGGATGCAGCGTCGTCGCCGAGGCTTCGGCCGCGCACAAGAACGCCGCCGTCGCAGCGAGAGAGGCGATACGTATTCGAGGGATCATCGGCTTGGATTTCCCGTCACAAGTGGAAGGCATGAGAAAAACGTTTGAAACTCCGGCACTGCTGTCGTTCGTGAGGTTCAATGAGACCATACGAGCGTTTTGCGGAGCAAGGGTCAAAGGGCGCATACTCACCGCGCTGCCGTCACGATGCCGCTACTTCGGAACGTTAGGCCCTTTGGAGAAGTTGCGCACGAACATCATTCAACGCATTGGGTTGGACCGGCCTATCCATGAATGGTCCAGATGCCGAAAAGAGATGTTGCGCACGTTCCCCTAATTCAGGGAACCCGTTTGCCGCCTGGATTAACATCAGGCTAACGTCGCCTACGAGAAAGCGCGTTTTTAACTAAGTTCTTCGTTGCCATTACGGCACTGCGCTGCGCACCGAAAACAGGTCCGAAGCCGCGGCGAACTGCGAAGAGCCGCAAGCGCAATCCGAGCGTTGCCCCCCCGGCCAGGGTGGTGAGCAGTTCCACCAGTTCGGCTTGCTCGGCTCTGCTATACTGTGGCTCGAGGCAGGCGGCCGCATGGTGCACCGCCAGCTGTCGCCGCCGCCGGACAAGCGATTGGGTTTCCCATCCTCGTCGGCGAAACGCCGGTTCGAACCCCTCGTCGAAGATGCGGATATAGCCGCGTAACTGCAATGCTTTCCGCTTTGAACGAGCGCGTTTCAGATCAGTCCAGACCCGGTATCGCGACAGAACCGCGTTTTCATACACGTTACCGTAGCCTGCCGCGGCCATGCGCACTGAGAGATCGTAATCCTCGACGAAGTCCGGACGTCCGCGGTAATAATCCAGCTCTCGCAGCGCGCTCGCTCGAAACATGCAGATGTTGGCGGCGACGCGGTAGCCGTTCACCGCTTCGCGAAGCGCGGCGTCGGCCCGGCGAAACCCGCTCGGACGAGCCAGTCGCGCAACGGACAAAAACCTACCGGCTTCGTCGATGATTTGAACCGCCGCGTGCGCGTACCCGATCTTTGGGTTTGGGGAAATCCGAGGCAGTAGGGTCTCGACGTAGCGCGGTTCAAGCACGTCGTCCGAATCCAGCCGCACGATGAATGGGGCATCTGGTTGGGCCAGCAGCCACGTATTGTTTGCCGCAATATTGAGGTTGAGCGGCTGGCGGTAGTAACGAAGTTGCGGAAATTCTTGCGCCAGCGCCGCTAGAACGGCCGGCGTGTCGTCGGTACTCGCATCGTCGGAAACCCAGACTTCGACGTTCGGATACGTTTGACGGCATGCGCTCGCCACGGATTCGGCCAAGTAAGCGCTTTGATTGTACGTCGGAATACAGATGGCGACTTTCGTCTCAAAGCTCAAGAGCGATCTTCCTTCGGCAACTGCGTTGTCGCTTCACGGCGCGGCGCCCTCCGCCGGAGCGCCGGATGGAATTCCGGCTCGCCGGCGTACGCAGCTCCGGAACCGCAAAGGCATCGTCTACGTTACGCTCGCGAGGAACTTTATGCGCCATTTATCAGTCCGGGTCGCTGTTCTTGCCGCGGCAGCCGCCACGTTGTCGTGGAGTGCGTTTAACACCGTTTCGGCTCAAACGCGTTCTTCCGGGGAGCTCGAGACGCCGGGCCAAGCCGATGCGTTCGTCGATTCAATCGGCGCAGATAGTAAATTCAGCTATCGCGGTAGCCCATACGTACGGCTGTTTCCGACGATAAGCAAGATGTTGATCGATTCCGGAATCCGCCATCTTCGCGACTCAGCGCCCCCGACGCCCGACTATCTCGAAAGAATGGCCACCCTCGGAAGTCATGGCATTCGTCACTCGGCCGGTTTTACTGTGAAGGCGAAGCCCGGTCACATAACGTCGATCTTGACGACGTTTGCCCCGTACGTCGACTTCGTCGAGTCGCAGAACGAGTACGATAGCCAAAGGAAGAACAATCCCAACTGGATCAGCGAACTGATTGCGGCGCAAAAGACACTGTATACGACGGTGCACGGCAATCCGGCATTCAACGGGATTACGGTGCTCGGACCGGCACTCTCGCATCAGCAGCTGTATGCCGCTCTCGGGCCGCTGGATCAATATGAGGACGCCGGCAACCTGCACTACTCTCCGTGCGACTATCATCCGGGAGTCAATATCGTCGGTCATGAAGGAATGCGACGTATGCACCGGCTGCTTCGCACGAGCACCGTGACCAAGCCGATCTGGACGACGGAGGCCGGATATAACGACATGTCCCGCGTCTGCCGGGTGCCCGACGACGTCATCGCAAAATACGATCCACGAACGAGCGCCCTGCGTTGGAACCTCGGCGAACCAAGGACGTATTATTACCAGCTTGTCGATCTGCCGAGCGATCCGACATTTGGAAATATGGGGTTAATTTTTGCAGACGGATCGCCGAAGCCGCAATTCACGGCGCTCGCCAGCCTAATCCACGTGTTGAACGATCCGGGGCGCCCGTTCACGCCGACGCCGCTGCACTATGCGATGTCCGGCGATACGCAAAACGTCGATCACACGTTGCTGCAAAAGCGCGACGGGCGGTATGAGCTCTTGCTGTGGCTCGAGGTACCGTCATGGAAATCGCTGGATAACCATCGCAGCGGTGTGCCGATCGACGTGCAGCCGCAAACCGTTTCCATTTCCCTTCCCACCTCTATTACGTCGGCCACCATCTACCGGTACGCGTCGGATTGGAACCTGACATCGGCGCCGCTTCCGGTGAAAAATCAATCCGCCCAAGTGAAGGTAACCGACGCCATTTCTGTGATCGAACTCAAGTAGTCGCGCCGTCGGCCGCGTTCACTATGCGTAGGCTCGCAGCGTTTCATCAGTCATTCGCTGCGCTTCGAATCGTTCCAGACCCGTTTGCGCTTGCCGCTTCATTTGGGCCATTCGATCTGGGTCCCGCAAAATATCCAGAAGCATATCCCCGAGCGCCCCACTGTCACCGCCGGGGACCAAGCTTCCGGCTCGGCCGCAATCCAAGGCTTCCGGTATTCCACCGACATCGCTTGCGACGATCGCGCAGCCGGCGCTACGTGCTTCAATGAGCACCAGTCCGAAGGGCTCTTGCCTCGATGCGAGCACGAAGACGTCTGTTCCGGACAGATAGCGTTGCGGTGCCGGCTCGAAGCCGACGAAATGAATCCGATCGTTGCATCTAGTGCCGCGTGCCTGTTCGATGAAGCGATTTTTGTCCGGCCCATGGCCCACGATATAGAGGTGCGCATCTGCAACCTCGCGCGCGACTCCTTCGAACGCCGCGATGAGGACGTCAATGCCTTTTCGGTGATATAGCCCGGCAACGGTCGTGATAGAAGGATGGTGGAGTACAACGTCCTGCACGTCGTCGGCCACAGGACGCCGTGGGGTGCCAAGGGGACCGTTGAGCACCGTTCGCATCTTACTACGCGGGACGCCCCGTGTTTCCAGAGATTCGGCGTCCGCGGCACTGACCGCTATGATGCGGTCCGCAAGCGCAAGCGTGTGGGCGTTACTGTCAAAGGCTCGATGCGCGCTTGCAACGAGTTTGTACCCTGATCGGAAACGGAGGAATTTTCCGGTGAGCAAGGCTGCGATGTTGTGCGCGTGCACGATGTCGGGCCGGAAATCGTGCACGATGCGACGGTAGTGGAACGGCAGCATGGATAAACTTTTAGGACTGCGTCGTTGCGGCAGATAGAACCAAGATATATCGCAGTCTTGCAAAAGCGTTACAAAGCCGCCCGAGTCCGACGCGACGGCGACGGCGTGGCCCGCACGCCGTTGATAGAACGCGAGATCGACTGCAGCATTGACGATACCGTTTCCCGAGTTACGCATATGGGGGACGATGTGAAGAACGCGCATGCTCTAGCGGCTTCGCCGCTTCCTCGCGATGGCGAGCGCTTCAAAGCGGCCTCCAAGCGCGGATAGCAGTCTGCGCCTCATGCGAGCGGTCGGTGAGACGATGCACCGCAGCAGTCCCGGTAGCTCATCGGTACCAGCGACGATAGCCCAGAACCAAAAAAACACGTGACGATACCGCGGAAAATACTCGAGAACGGCCAGCGTCTCGTTGTAGGCGCTGGCGTTGGTAGCCGAGCGGGAGCGTATGTCATCGCCAAAGCGCTCGTCGTTGCCGAACCGCTGCGCTGGATAGTGGTCGACCGCGACCGCTGGGTCATAGATTATTTGCCATCCGCGCGCGCGAACTTCGAGCGAAAAAGCGAAATCGTTGTGGACTTGCGCGCCGGATCCGCGAAGACGCTGATCGAACCGAAGGGGGCCGAGCGCAGCCATACGGTAACTCATGTTCGCGCCCTTGAGAAAATCGACGCGGCGAGCCTCTCCTTTCCCGCAGTGATGATTACCGATACGACGTCCGAACCACTGAAGGATGCCAACCGTCTTATGCTCACGATAGGGACCATAACCGATGACATGGTCACGACCGCCGACGCCGCCTAGCCGTGGGTTTTCGGAGAAATGAGTTTCAATTCGGGACAACCAGTCCGGCCACGGCGCTGCGTCATCATCGGTTATTGCTACGATATCGGAGCTGACCTGCGCCAAGCCCGCGTTCAGTGCGGCAACTTGTCCCGGCACATCGACGAGTACGATGTGAAGCGGAAGGCGCAGATCGGTGATGCCTTCCAAGAAGGTACGAGTGTCCCAATCCTCATCTCGGCAGACGACAACAACTTCGTTCGGAGACTTCGTTTGGTGCGCGATCGATTGCAAGCACCGGGCAAGGTCTTTGCTTCGCTTATAGGTGGGGATTAGAAGCGAAATGCGCATGATCGGAAATTGGCAGACGCTTCACGGCGCGGCGGCATCGCGGGGGTCTTTCTACGGAGGCGAGCCGGAACGCTGCTCGCGCGGCCTCGCACGTTGCTGGAACCGTAGCCGAGATGAAGAGATGATGACGATGCGGGCCAAGAAGGTATCGGTTTACGCGTGATATTCGCGGAAGTCATGCAAAGTCTCGACACTGTGCGTGGGGAACGTATGGCGAACGAGTACACCGATCTCTACGAAGGTATCTTGGCGCAGCGATGCCGATTCTGATCAGCAACAGCTTTCCGCCTGAACACGGCGGCATTCAACGCATGATGTCGCGTCTAGCCGAAGAGTTCGCCGCGCGGGGTCGCGAGGTGCTTGTCGTCGCGCCCAACCTTCCCGGAAGCGCGGAGATTGATGCGGCCTCACCGTTTCGCGTCATCCGGTATACGGTCATCCGGCAGAAGTTCATCGGCATGTTGGCCATGTCGGCAGCATACCTGCGGGCGCTACGAACCGTAAGCGACCGAGTGACGATTGCTTCGGTGTGGTGGCCCGTCGGCGTGGCCGTTGCGATTGTACCGAGGCCGCTGCGGGGCCGACTGGCCATGCTCGTTCACGGCTCCGAAGTAGCGCCGCGGCGTTTTGGATTGCGTCGGTGGGCGATGCGCTTGGTGTACAGCAGGGCCGACGTCGTCATCGCCAATAGCCGCTTCACGCGAACGCTGCTTTGGTCGGCCGGCGTTCGTGCTAAGGTGCACATCGTAGGGCTGGGAGTCGATCGGCGCGACGTCGTTCCCGCGCGCGCCGAGGTTCCGACCATTCTTACCGTCGGCAGGCTCCTCGAACGCAAGGGATTCGACCGGCTCATCGAGGCCGTTGCCCGACTTTCGGGTGAGTTTCCGATGTTGCGGTGCGAGATCGTGGGCGATGGCCCTCAGTATGACTCGCTTTTGCTGAGAGCAAGCGAACTCGGTGTAGCCGACCGCGTGACCTTTCTCGGAAGCATTGACGATGAAGAATTGTGGCAGGCGTATGCCCGCGCGTGGTGTTTCGCGTTACCGGTTCGGGTGGTCGAGGACGACGTCGAAGGCTTCGGCATCGTCTATCTGGAGGCGGCGCTCGCCGGATTGCCGGCGATAGGCGGCCTGCACTCAGGGGCAGCCGACGCGATCGTCGACGGCGTGACCGGCCTATTGGTCGATGGAAACGATGCCGCTGAGGTCTCCGAAGCCCTTGCGACCCTGCTCAGAGACGAGAAGGCGGCCGCAGCGATGGGCGGGCGCGGCCGCGAGCGGGCCTTGCAGTTAACATGGGCGCGAACCGCCGATGAGATACTCGCCCTGCTGGCGGGCGGCAGTGGCCCGCACATGCGAAAATGCGACTAAAGGCCCTTCTCCCTGTCTCCCCGGATATGGTCCTATTGAATGTGTCGATGCGCGCCTGTGAACCTTCAATAGAACAACCGTTAACGCGATGGTAAGGCTTATGCGGCGCTTCTTCACGTGGCGTGGATACGTACCGTTCGTCTTGGCCACGTGGGTGTTGGCACCGGAGCTGCGCCGGCTGTATGACTGGCGCACGACGTTTCACCAGCTTTCGCCGTTCAGCTTGCTTCCGCTGCTGACGCTCGTCCCGGGGTTATTTTTCGTGCCCTCGCAGTGGGCACGTATGGGTGTGTCGGGGCGGCGCGTCACTCGGATGTGGATATTCGCCTTCGGCTACGCATTTTTAGTCGCATTTTTGACAAGCTCGCCCCTTTCCGCAACCTATACGTTGACCTTGTTCATTGCACCGGTTCTGTTCTATGTACTGCTTTCGGCCGGCTCGACCGGCGAAGACATCACGACCACGTACGAGCGCATTGCCAAGGCCCTTCTGTGGCTTGGAGTCATTTCCGCAACGTATGGGATCTGGCAGTATATATCGCCGCCGCCCTGGGACGCGTACTGGGCGCAGCAGGCTAACATCGAGGGAAGCCAAGGCGTCACGGAGTCGTTCAACTTCCGCGTCTTTGGAACGCTGAACTCGACGGGCCCCTTCGCCGCCTTTTTGATGTTTGCTATCTTGATTAACATACCGCGGCTCAGATTGTCCCGCTGGAGGATCGTGCTGGGATTGCTTCCGCCTATCATTGCGCTTGCGCTAACATCGGTTCGTTCTGTATGGGTCGCCGTCGCACTGGGGGTCGTTCTCTATCTGCTGTTGTCACCACAGCGGCGAACCACTCTTATCTCGCTCGGCGCCATCGCGGCTGCTTTCACGTTGGTGGGCGCCGTCTTGTTGACCACGGTCAGCTATAGTGGCGCCGCCAAGACCACCGCGTCGCTTAGTTCGCGGCTGTCGACCTTCAGCGACCTCGGTAACGATCGCTCGGTGCAGGCGCGCACCCAAGTTAGCGCCGATTCAGTTGAAACCGGTATCCGGGAACCGCTTGGACAAGGGCTCGGGGCGACCGGGACCTCGACCAAGCTGTCAGGCGGCGATGCGACCGCGCTCGATAACGGTTATTTGGCACGGTTCCTCGAGTTAGGCGTCGCCGGCATGGCCGCATATATGATTGCACTATTGCTTGCACTGATCGCGTCGTTCACTTCCTATCGCACCTTTCTGCGAAGCGCGAACGCGAACGCGAACGCGGCCAGCATCGCTGCGATGGGTTTGGTCATTCAACTTTTGTTGCTCGTCCTCGAGGTCGCGTCCGACTCTCACAACAGTTTTCCCGGCATGTTTTTTTGGTTCTCAGTATTCCTAGCATCCGCATATCGCGCACCGGTCGGCATGCGAGTGGAGCCGAGCGGCTCGCTCTCTAGGACCTCTTCAGCTCTTCCCGCAAGCGTCCGGGCCTCGACCGCGTAGCCGCTGTCTTGCCTTTCCCCGTATCGGTCGATTGATGCGCCGGCACGTCGGCCTTCGGCGCTGCCATCTCAGTTTCGACGCCGCGTGAGCAGGCTTATTTCGATTTGCATACCGACGTATCGGCGTCCCGAATTGCTCCGTGTTGCCGTGTGTTCGGCGTTGGCACAGACGTACCCTAAGATTGAGGTGATCGTCGGCGACGATTCACCGGATCGTCTATCGACCGAAGTGATCGATGAATTACGCACGACGACGACGCTTCCGATTCGTTACGAGCACAATGAACCGTCGCTGGGGCAAAACGAGAACGTCAATAGCCTATTTTCGTTGGCACGGGGCGACCGTCTGATTCTTCTGCACGATGATGATGTGCTGCTTCCTGACGCTGCCTCGCAGCTCGATGGGATTTGGACCGCAGAAACCGTCATTGCCTTCGGACGTCAGCAAGTGATCTCAGCAGAAGGCGGGCTCATCGCCGAAGTGACGCAGCGGCTCAATGAGTATTACTATCGTACGGCGGCCGATGCGGGAATACAGGAATTTCCTCTCGCGTCTGCATTGCGCCAGCAGATCCCTAATAACGGGTTCCTCGTCCTGACGCAAGCCGCACGCGCCACCGGTTACCGGCCGTACGGCGAAGTCGGAGTTTACTGCGATACGGATTTCAATCTTAGGTTGGCAGCCAAATTGCAGCCGAGGTCGGTGGTCTTCATAGATCGGTTCACGTCGCAATACCGGCTATCGGCGGAGTCGATATCAAGCAGCATCATCGGTCGTCGAGCCGAGCATCCCCGTGCCGCAGTTGTCCTGTACGAGTTCGTCTCCAGGCTCCCGATGTCGTCGGAGCTCTCGCCGTCTCGGGACATCTTCTTCGCCCGACTAGCCGACAAAGTCGTCAAAGGCTATGCACTTGCAGGCCGACGGCGCCGCGCATTGCGCGTCTTCTTCTCTAGATCATATCCGACCAAAAAGCGCCTCAGCGCGAAGGGGGCGTATCATCTCGGACTCATCATATTCGCCGGTCTGGATAGGTTCCGCAATTATGCCCGTGCTCGTTGATCCAAAGCGGGGCGAGCGGGCAGTCGGGCTGCTGACATTGCGCGTCCTGACTCTTTGATGGCATCGATTTCCAACCGCCGACAACGAGCGTCGGCGCTGTTTAATTACTTGAGTTAAGTTCAGGCGGAAGCGTCGGAATGTCGCTGACAAGAAAGCAATCAGTCGTATATCGGTACACACTGTGTGGCCTAATCCAGCGAAGGCCGGCACTTTCGATCCGTTCAACGCAGCCCGCATAGTCGATGATGTCAGGGTGAAACTCAGCGATAATACTCTTTACATGGGAAAGCCAGCCAATTGGGCCGCTGAGCAACTGCTGCTCGCCGCCTTCAATGTCCATCTTCAATACGTCGATGCGCTGAATTGCGTGCCGCGCGCATAACGTTTCCATCGAGATCATCGGAACTTCGCGGCCTTCTAAGCTGACGTGGCCGAGATTCGAATCGGCGTCGCTCGCGAACCGTACCGTGCCGTCCGCCGGACCGATTGCCGCCTCAACCACGGCCCCTTCAATCGCGTTCTGCCGAAGGTTGCGTCGAAGCAATCCGGCGTTCGCTGCATCCGGTTCAACGGCCACGATGCAGCTCGCGCCGTAGCGTTTCGCGAGATAGACGCTGGTGAGACCGATATTTGCACCGAGATCGACGATAGTCTCGATGGAGGTTTGGAAAGGCAGGCGGTATACGTTATCGTACCACACTTCACGGATACCTTGAATGTCACCTCGGTTCAGGCGGTACGTTAGCGTCACGCCGTTGCGGAAGCGTACGGTTCGCTCACGGTTTCGCATTCTAAAGGGGCTAACTCTCAGCGAACGGTACAAGAACACGTCCAGGCTCAGCCGGCTGAACGATCTGAAGTCACCGGCACTCCGGTATGCCGCTTGCAGTTCCTTGATAACGTGCCGGACGGTTCTCCGCATCATTGCCATTTCACGACGTTACTGGATCAATCTTGCGAACCGTCGCAACAGGTTCGGTACTTTTTAGAATCGAGGAAGGTAGGTTCGGCCTGCTGGCATCGTCGCCCGGTCTTGAGGGCAAGCAATTCTCGCGGTTTCTAAAGTGCTTGCTGTATGAGGTTTTCGCTAAGATCGTGTGCGCTCTAGCGACTTTGCGGGAACCGTGAGAGGTGAGCGACTGAAGCTTCGACAATGGATGTCACGCCTAGAAAGAGCCGCACGCGGAAAAGCCGGCGCTCGGTATGGACGTTTCCGCCGTCACCGCGATTACCGATTTCTTATCTATGCGGCCCTTAGAACCGGGAGCAGTTCGCTAGGCCAGGCCCTCAACGGTTACCTCGGCATTCAATGTGCGATGGAACCGTTCAACCCGGGCTGGGGTGGTGACGCCCGCGGCCGCGTCTCTGACCTGCCGTCGCTGGAACGGGAAGTACAACGGCTGTGGCGCCGCTACAGCGGTTTCAAGCACGTATGGGACCCAAACGGGTTTCCCTTCAAAGGACAGCCGGAATTTAATGACTACCTACTGACCGGGGCGGCCGCTCGCGTCATTCTGCTGAACCGACGCAACGTTCTTCGACGCATCGTCTCGAACCACATCGCCGGTCAGGCGGGCGTGTTTCACTTATCCAAAGATGCGGATCGCGTAAGACGTTCCAACTATCGCTTTGGGCCCTTGGACATAAGCGCCACGAAAGAGCAACTCGCCCGTGAACGTGAAGCGATTGCAAACGTCAAACGTCGACTTGACGAAACTGGCGTCCCCTACAAGATGCTGTGGTACGAAGAGCTTTTCCGCGCCGACTCGGATGATCAAAAGCGCGGCACGCTCGGCGACATAATCGCGTTTATAACGGGGCGGCCCTTCCAAGCCACATTCTTGAAGTCCCACGCCCTGGCAAATATGGATCCGGCGAACGCTCAGACGAACGTGAACTCTGCGAATACGTACGAAGCCGTGCCGAATATTCATGAGATCGAGAATGAGCTTGGCTGTGCCGAGACGGGATTTCTCTTTCGGTAAAACAACATCATGGCTTCGTTCGAAGAGCAAGGTGAAGCTTCTTGAACCCACGACAACTGATGTTACGCATAGAACGATCCGCGCGCGCGCGCGCCGGCGCTCGGTATAGACGTTTGCGCCGTCACCGCAATTACCGATTCCTTATTTATGCGTCGCCCAGAACAGGAAGCACTTCATTGGCGCAGGCACTCAACGGCTATCTCGGCATCCAATCCGCGATGGAACCATTTTCCGCTGACTGGAGCGGAAATGTTCGCGATCAAGTGCGGGACCTGCAGTCACTGAAACGGGAAGTCGAACGGCTGTGGCGCCGTTACAACGGTTTCAAACACGTTTGGGAACCAAACGGATTTCCGTTTGAAGGACGCCCGGAATTCAACGACTATCTTTTGACGCAGGCAACGGATTGCGTTATTCTGCTGAATCGACGCAACGTTTTGCGACGCATCGTATCATGGCACATCGCGGATCAGGCCGGCGTGTTTCATTTGTGGAGAGATGAAGATCGCGTTAAGCTGCTCAACCACCGGTTTGAGCCGTTAGACATAAATGCTATCAGGAAGCAACTCGCCCGCGAACGTGAGGCGAGCGCTGCGGTTGAACGCCAACTCGATGAAGCTCGTGTCGCCTATAAAATGCTATGGTACGAGGATCTTTTTCGCGTCGAATCAGAAGATCGAAAACGCAGCGCGCTCGGCGAGGTCATCGCGTTTATCACAGGGCGTCCCTTCAAGCCGACACTTCTGAAGCATCGCGCCCTGAGAGCCATGGACCCGGCGAACGCTCAAACGAACGTCAACTCCGCTGTCACATACGAAGCTGTGCCGAACATTCATGAAATTGAAAACGAACTCGGCTGCGCTCAAACGGGGTTTCTCTTTCGCTAACATGTCGTCGGTCCGTACCCTCGTCGTAATTCCCTACTGCGATTTTCCGCCGAAAGCCGGCGCTGCGCAACGCATGTGGCGCAACATCAGCGTGCTATCGAGGTTCGGTCCCACGGCGGTCTTCTCCGTGGATTACAACGAGTGCTCGGGGTCGACGTTGCCCGGCGTGGAACGGTGGCGTCATGTCGATGAACGTAGGCCGGGGAACAAGTCTCGTTTGCGGCGCGGCGTCGAGCGCCTAGTACGCGTTTTCTTTCCGCCCCAGTATCGGGGCTTGGATCTCGCCGCCGAGAAGCGCACGAATCGTGAGTTGCGGCAGGTCATCTCCGACTTTCAACCAACGGTCGCCGTTCTCGATCATTGGCGTTTTGCCGTTGCTCCGTCTCCGTTAAAGAGTCGACATTTCCCGCTGATCGTCGCCTCCCACAACGTCGAATGGCAGCTTCTTCGTGATTTAAGTGACCGGGCGCCGTCGCTTCTTTCACGGCGGCGCGCGAATACCAAGGTGCCATATTTTCGCCACCTCGAGGCACGGTTGTACCGTAGCGCCGCTCGCACGTGGGCCGTTAGCGACCTGGACCGCCGCGCGATTCAATGCTTCACAGGCCTAACGTCCGAGGTACGGGCGCTCCCAATCGTGACCGATGTTGACTATTATGAGCCGGTCAGGCGAAAAGTAAGGGTTCCGCCGGAGGCCGGCAAGAGAAGCGGGCCGACAGTTTTTTATGCCGGCGCTTACTGGTGGCGACCGAATGCCGATGCCGCTCACATGCTAACGGAAGAGATTTATCCGATTCTCCGCGCCGCGTATCCCGGTACTCGGCTCTTACTCGTCGGCGACAGGCCCACGTCGCTAATGAAAGCCGCCGCGAGCGCCGACGACAACGTCGTCGTAACCGGCAAGGTTGACGACGTTCGGCCATATTTGGCAGAGTCCGACGTGGTCGCCGTTCCACTCCTAATCGGAGGCGGCATGCGTAGTAAGATACTGGAGGCGTTTGCGGCCGGTATCCCGGTGGTTAGTACGACGAAGGGAGCTGAAGGCATCGACGTCACCGATGGAAGGGAACTGTTGGTGCGGGACGGGGCGGCGAACTTTGCAGCCGGCATACAGGAACTGTGGAATGATCCTGAGCGTGCGCGCGGGATCGCCGAGCGTGGCTTAGGGTTCGTCCGTCGCGACTACAGCATGGAAGCGATGGAAGCGCGCGTCCGTGCGGAGCTTGAGGAGTTATCGCTCGCGAAAGTTGGTGGCGATGAACACGCGCGTTAGAGCGACGCAGATGCCGCCGACCCGAACGCTGTACATTATGTTGAACTGCGACTTCCCCCCAAGGAGCGCCACCCCACAACGGATTTGGCGAACAGTGAGCGCGCTTTCGAAATTGGGTCCGGTCGCGGTGTTTTCCATCGGTCACAACAATTGCACGGACTCGATGCTGCCCGGCGTGCAACGGTGGCATCACGTCGAACCACCGTGGCGCGGAAAAATACCACGCTTATACAGGGTCCTAGAATTGCTGCTGCGACAGATCCTGCGGCTTATCTTTCCGGCTCAGTATACGGGCTTCGATTTTGCTTTGGAAAAGAAGGCGAATAGGGAACTCCGGCAATTCATCGCCGACTTTCAGCCGACGGTCGCTGTGCTGGATCACTGGCTCAAGGCCGTCATCCCGTCTCCGCTGCGTAAGCGGGATTTTCCGCTGATCGTCGCGTCGCACGATGTCGAATGGCAACTGCTGCGCGATATGATCGACCCGAAGACGTCGCGTTTTTCGCGGATGGCAGCGAAAGCGCGCATACGGTATTTTCGGTGGCTGGAAGCGCGCCTGTATCGCGGCGCGGACCGTACATGGACGGTCAGCGACCGGGATCGCCGCGCGATTGGTCGCTTTACCGGGCTGACGTCTAAGGTCCGCGCGCTTCCGATCGTTACCGAGATCGACTATTTTGAACCGGTGCGGCGTAAGACGATGGCTTGGCCGCGAAGCAGGTCGGCGCGCGCCCCGGTGATCTTTTATGCCGGTGGGTATTGGTGGGAGCCGAATGCCGATGCCGCGCACACGCTCATTGCCGACATGTATCCGTTGCTGCGGACGCAGTTTCCGGGTACGCGGCTTATGCTCATCGGGCGTAGCCCCACGTCACAGATGCAAGCCGCCGCACACGCTGACGAAAATATCGTTGTGACGGGTGAGGTCGACGACATCCGGCCGTACCTCTCCGAGTCCGACGTAGTTGCCGTACCTTTACTGATCGGAGGCGGCATGCGCAGCAAGATCATCGAGGCCTTTGCAGCCGGCGTTCCCGTCGTGAGTACCACAAAAGGCGCCGAAGGCATCGACGTTATCGATGAGAGGGAACTGCTGGTGCGCGACGGTGTTCCCGCGTTCGTCGCGGGCATCAAGAAGGTTTGGAACGAGCCGCAGCTTGCACGTGCGCTCGCCGAACGAGGCTACGAGTTCGTCCGGCGTGACTACAGCATGGAAGCCATGGAGATGCGTGTGCGCGCGGAACTGGATGAACTGGCGGCGACGAGGACACGTTGAATGCCGCCTATACGCACGCTGTTCTTAATGTTGGATTGCGAGTTTCCGCCAAAGACCGGCACTCCGCTCGGCATCTGGCGCAATATGGTTGCCCTTTCCAAGCTCGGTCCAATCGCCGTGTTTTCCGTTCGTTACAATGAATGTCCATGGTCCGCATTGCCCGGCGTGGAACGGTGGCATCACGTTGAAAAGTCAAAGCTTGATAGCCGTTCGGCTCTGCGGAAGGTTTATGAGCGCATTTCACGGCTCTTTTTTCCGGCTCAGTATCCATTCTTTCATCTTCAACTCGAGAAGAAGGCGAATCTAGAGCTTCGAAAGTTGATCGCCGATTTTCGGCCGACGGTCGTGGTGATCGATCATTGGTTGAACGCAATTGTCCCGTCTCCGCTGCTCAATCGAAATCTTCCGCTCGTCATCGCCTCGCACGACGTAGAATGGCAACTACTTGCGGATTTAAAAAACCCCGACTGGCCTCTTCACAAGCGGTTGATGAAGAACGCGGAACTGTTCTATTTTCGGTGGGTAGAAAAACGCTTGTATCGAGCCGCCGCCCGAACCTGGGCCGTCAGTGAGGTGGACCGCCGTGCGATCCAACGCTTGACAGGTCTCTCATCCGAGATACGTACGCTCCCGGCAGTAACTGAAATTGAGTTCTATGAGCCAGTGCGGCAAAAGACCATGGTAACGCGGCGGAACAGCACAGCGGGTGGTCCCACTCTTATGTACGCCGGCGGCTATTCGTTCACGCCAAACGCC